>ERZ1370068.606-contig-10553_pt1 | contig 51324 bp, 61 predicted proteins | sample MGYA00561227_ERZ1370068 | MGnify/ENA primary metagenome ERZ1370068 (study PRJEB38410, sample SAMEA6850437) | metagenome | study: Metagenomic assessment of the ecological functions of the soil: analysis of the soil microbiota associated with the... | reverse complement strand
TTACTTACCGTTCAGTTACGTATTGCTATCCGGTGGCACTCGCCTTCAAACGCCCACGCTTATCGGCTGTTGCTTGTTAAAGAGCATCCGTCTGACGACGGAGCCGACCGTTGTCGGCAAAGAAGGCGGAGTATGGCACGGCTGGGACCACTCGTCAACGGATGCGCGACGGCGCCCTTGTGAGTGGCCCCAGTGCAACGGGCTTTTGCACTCGGGCGACGGCAGTCGAACGAGACGCCGCTTCTGCGGTACGGCCTGGCTAAGGTGCCTCTAGCCCCACGTCGCGCGCGATCTCACAGCGGGTCCCGAGCGCCGGCCCAAGCCTGCATCGGGTCGTCGCTCAGCAGCGTGCGCGAGAGGCGAGCCCCAGTCCGTTTGACTTCTGCGCGGAGGGATGCGCTGCTTCACCGACGCGATCTGCGACGGATGCATCGAGAAGGACCGCAGACCCATTGCCAGCAACAGTTCGGTGAACACGGCGTCGCCGGCCATCTCGCCGCACACGCTCACGTGCTTGCCTGCCTGGTTGGCGATTTCAATGGTGCGGGCAATCAGTTGGAGCACAGCTGGATGCCAGGGGTCGTACAACCGGGCCACCGCCTCGTCCGCGTCGATCGATGGCCAGTGTGTACTGAATGAGGTCGTTGGTTCCGATCGATACGAAGTCGAGCTGGCGCAGCATGCTGGGCATGATCCAGCACGGCCGCCAGGCACCTCAATCATCGCACCCAATTCGACGTCGGTGAACGCGACCCCAGCATCCATCAGCACTGGTGCTTGGCCGCTGTTAGAGCGCCTCGCGTGCCAGCTTGATCTCCGAGAGCTGAGCCACCATCGGCAACAGCAATCGCACCTTGCCAAAGCGCTCGCACGCAGGATCGCCTGCAGTTGCTGCCGAAACATGCCAGGCTCAGCCAAGCTCCAGCGGATCGCTCGCAGTCCCAGCGCGGGATTCAACGCGTGTTCGTGTCTGAGTTCGTGAATCGACAACCGATCGAGCGGCTTGTCGGCGCCAATGTCGACGGTGCGAATGGTCACCGGCAGGCCACGCATCGCCTCGACCACCCCTCGATACGCCTCGAACTGCTCGTCCTCGCTCGGCAACTCACCCTCGCGGTTCATGAACAGGAACTCGCTTCGGAAACAGTCCGATGCCCACCGCGCCCGAGTCCAGCGCAACCGGTGCATCGCGCGGGCAGCTCGATGTTGGCGAGCAGCTCCACAGGCACTCCGTCCAGGGTTACTGACGGCGTATCGGCGCAGGCGGTGAAGTCGAGCGCGCTCCGAGCTCGCTCTGGCGCTGGCGAAAACGATATTCCTCCAGCACGATGGGTGACGGATCCACGACCACAACCCCGGCGTCGCCGTCGATGACGATCCAGTCGTCCTGCGCGGATCAGGCGACTGGCCTCGCGCGCGCCGACTACCGCGGGGATGTCCATGCTGCGCGCGACGATCGCCGTGTGCGATGTCTTGCCGCCCACGTCGGTGACGAAGCCCGAAAACACGCTGCCCTTGAATTGCAGCATGTCGGCAGGCGCAACGTCGTTGGCGACCAGCACCAGTGGATCCTCGTCACCGTGTGCAACGCCCTCGAGCCGTCGAAGGCAACAACGGGTCTGCCTTCGACAAGGCCCGCAGGACGCGCTCGACCACCTGTTCCAGATCGGCCTTGCGCCCCTGAGGTAGTCGTCCTCCATCTCGTCGAACTGGCGCGCCACCACTTCGAGCTGAGCGGACAGGGCCCACTCGGCGTTGTAGTGACGCACCTCGATCCAATGCCTCGTGGCTCCGGCCATCGCCTCGTCGTGCAGCAGCATCAAGTGCACGTCGAGCAGCGCCGGCAGCTCCGCCGGGGCCTCGGCCGGCATGTCGCGCTTGAGCGTCGTCAATTCGTTGGCGACAACATCGCGCGCCTGGCGCAATCGGTCGACCTCTGCCTGCCACCCGCGATTCATCGATGTAGTAGTGCGCGACGTCAACCCGGCTCGACGCGATCAACACAGCGCGCCCAATGGCAACGCCACGCGAGACAGGCAGCCCAAAGACTTGGATGCTCACGGAATCACTCCGCGCTCGTGGCAGTGCAACCCGCGCGCGCTGCCGGCCCAAGGCTTGCAACCGCGACCAAGGGAGCAGCGGGATCATTGTCCTTCCCCAAATCTGTCGTTGACCAAGGTTGTGATCGCTTCGGCCGCCTGCGCCTCGTCAGTGCCCTCGGCCTCCAACTCGATCTCGGTGCCCCTGGCCCGCGGCCAAGCATCATCACCCCCATGATGCTCTTGGCGTTCACGCGACGACCGGCGCGGCTCAAGTGAATATCACTGGCGAAGCTGCTGGCCAGCTTCGTGAGTTTGGCTGACGCACGCGCATGCAACCCCAGTTTGTTATTGATCGTGAGTACGGTCTTGATCATGGTCACCGGATCGTGTGGTCTGGGTCTGAGGCCGACTGGGTGCCAACTGCATGATGCCTTGCACCGCTCCCGATACCGCACGCTCGGCCACCGCCGGCAGCGGGTTCTTGCGGTGCGCCACCGCTCGCCACAGCATGGGCACATTGACGCCGACGATGACGCGGCACGTGGGCGCCATCGGCTAGGCGCATGGCAGCGTTGCACGGTGTGGCACCAAAGACGTCGGTCAGCACAGGGACCTCCGCGTGTCGGCGATGCGCGCCATCGCTTCCCGTGCGACCTTCTCCACCTGCTCGGGCGAGGTGTCTCCGGTGACGTCGATCGCCTCCGATGCCCGTGTCGTTGGGGAACACGTGAGCCACCACCGCCTTCAGCGACGAAGCCAAAGGTGCGTGCGCAATGATCAGAAAACCTGCCATGTTGGACCGTCGTGGCTGATTATCCGCGGGCGGCGACCAGCCCCTGCGCTCGCTGAGTCTCGGATAGACCCAATACCACGCGCCCCCAGCCTGCAGCCATCAAGGCATCGATGACCAGGCCCATGCCCCACCGACAAGTGAACACGCCGAGGAAGATCAGCAGATTGAATGCTGACAGCGCGCGTCCGGCCTCAGCCTTCGCGTAGGCCTCGCCGCCACCGCCGGCTGACACAAGGCGACCACGCTGGTGCACACGCACCACAAAGCCAGCCATGGCGCATCGGCGGCAGGCCCCAGCACGATGATCGTCAGCAGCACCAGCGCGCCGGGTGACCAGCCGTAGGCGATCAACGCCTCGGGCCCGACGCCGCGCGCGGCCAGGCGCGGCATCAGCAGTCCCCAGGCCAAGAACGAGGCGAGCATGCTGAGGTTGATCACGAACAGCCCGCGTGCCGCGCCCGCGGCGTCCGGACATCACCACGTGAGTCAACCAGGGGCCGCCCCACAGCGACTGCACGGCGATCAGGCCCCGTACGTAAAACACGCCAGCGGCCACGAGCGCACGGAAGACCGGATGCCGGACGATCTGCATGTAGCTCCCAATGGCGCGCGGTCGACGTACTCGGGACACGGTCGGACGGAGTGATGGCAGCGATCAGCGCACTCCCGCGGTGACGAGAGCCGCGGCCAGACCGAGAAGAACAGGTTGCGCCAACCCAGTGCCGGCAACAGTTCCTGTACCGGCAGTGTCGACGCAACCATGCCCAGCGACCCGGACATCAACATCCACGAATTCAGGCGCAGTTGCAGCGGCCGATCAAACAGCCGCAAGAAAGCGGCTAGCGGCGCCATCAGGCTGGCCGAGCGAACGCCCATGCCGATTAGCAGGCGCGCGAGCACCAGTTCGCCAAAGCTGCGGGCCAGCGCAAATCCACATCAGCCAAGCACTGGCCGCCACCAGTAGCGCCAACAGCTACCTGGCGCGCGCCGCGGCGATCCAGGACCGTCAACCCACCAGCAGTTGCATGCTCGCAAAGCCGAGAAGTACGCACCGGCGAGCAGTCCCAGCTCGCCGGCACCTAACTGAAGCTCACGTGCGAACTCCGGCGCCAACGTGCGACCACGGCCTTAGCAATGCCGACAGAAAGTAGTTGAAGGCGAAGGCCGCGAAGATCGCCCACACACGCCACAACCGCCAGGCGGGCTCGCGACCCGTCATCGCGCCACCTTCAACCCGCTGAAGAAAGTGGACACTGGTCGCTTCCTCGGGCGCATCGCCCACCACGCTGGCCTGGTAGACGCCGAGCGCCCTGCACGAACACAAGCAGGTGCTCGGCAACGGCCGAACCGTCGGGCCGTCGCCGCTTTCACCACAACGTATCCGGCGCGCAGGTTGGGCGTCATGCGCTGCGCATCGAACGGTTGCACGCCTCGGGGCTTGCGCGCAAGTTGCGCGGGCCGCGTCGAACAGGAAATCGATCGCCGCGGAAACGTCACGCACACCACTCAACGCCAGACCGCGAAAGCGCGAACGTGCTGCCGGCGGCGCTGCACGCGATACAGGATCATTTGCGAGCGGCGCTTGCAGCACCGGCACCTCTCGCGCCAGCGACGCCGGCCGACAAGGAAACAAGGCCTGACGCGCCGAGATTCCGAAGGCGTCACCTCGCGCCAATCCAACGCGGGTGAGCAAGCACACAGCAGCGCCCGCGATCAAGAGCAGGCTGCGCGGTGACCCATACGCCGCATTATCCCGAGCCCATGAACACCGCAGCTGCGTGACGCAAATCACTGGCGGATGCAGTGTGGTAACCACTCAAACCCGTGCGGCCGCGGATTCACCTTGCTCACGCGATCGACACGACGATCCACGCATGGACTTGTCCGAACTGAATTCAACGCGCACGGCGGACAAGTCTCAACCAGACGGCTCTCGTTCGGTCAACGCCGCGCCTGCCGATGGAGGTGGCTGCTAGCAAACCAAATTGGAGTGGAGGTGGCTTGCGCGCTCACGCCGGCACTGGACAGCGCGCTTCAGATGCGAGCCAGCGGCCGCATCGACCGCGCGCGGGATTGCACACCGCTTGTCACGCAGATCAGAGCAGGCGCGTCAAGCCGGCATGCTGGGCCAGCAGATCGCCCGGCTGGCGCACATGGCGGCATCCAGCAACAGCCCGAGGCGGTGAATCTGTCGCACGCGCTTGCGCGACGTGCTGGCGCAGCGCCAGGATGACACTGCGGACTCGCGGCATCGCGGTCAAGCAGACGATCAAGCCCGCCGAGGTGATGGTCGACGCGACGTTGCTGTCGGCGCTGCTCGACACCATGCTCGACTGGAGCCTTCGCCACGCCTGCACGTCGGTGGATCTGCGGCTCGACACGGAAGGCCTGGCCGACGCATGCCCGGCTTGTTTGCCGATACGGCCACACGCCGCAGGGATCGAGTCCAGGGCGGCTCCGACTCGCGGCGCCGCGCACCCGCTGCGTGTGGCTGAACTCGATTGCCTAGTCGTGGCAGCTGCTGACGCAGCTGGTCCGCACGATGGCATTGCACCTCAATCGCGCGGACACCGAAAGCGACACCACGTTGACGCTTGGAATTCCCTGCACACCGTCAATGACAGCCTCGAAGGCGCCGCCGTCGATTGAATGCAACTGCCGGTGTCGCACCCATCGACGATTCTGCGACCGCTGGCCGGCGCACAGGTGCTTGGTGATTGCGGCCAGGCCGCGAGGTGCTCAAGCCAGATCCGCCAGAACCTATTGCCGATGGGAGTGGGATTCGACAGCGTGAGCTCCGTCGATGCCGCGTGCGAGTTCTGCCGACAGGGCCTGCCGCAAAGCAATCGTCTACGAATCGGTGATGCACGACAGCGCGTTCGACAGCCTGCGCAACGACATCAAGCTGCAATGCGCCCCGGAACTGGCCTGGATCGAGATCGTCGAGCAGGGCGACGGCGTTCGAGATCTCCAGCTTCGGCGGCATGTCGATGGCACGCGTCGGCGCAAGCGCGATCGGCGAGCTCTGCTGCCCTCGGCGCTGATGTTCCGAACTGGCCACAGGGACGTGTAGCGACCGTTCCTCAGGAACCGAACACCTTGCGCAGGATGGCGCTGCCGGTGGCCACCGGATCGCGCCGGATCCTGCGCTCCTCCTTCGCCGATCATCAGGTACAGGCCGTCGAGCGCCTTGTCGGTGACGTAGCTGCTGCAGGTCGGCGTCCTCGGCTTGACGACGCCGAAACCTGCCGGCCCGCTCGGCCACCGCGTTGTACTTTGTCGGCGAGCGACACCTTCTCGGTCGCCCGTGTGACGATCGGCAGGAACTTCTCGCCAAGCGGCTTGCGCGTCTTGTCGGCGAAATACTCGGTCACCGAGGTCTCGCCGCCGCCGGCACGATGCTGCGATCGCATCGTCGACGCGTCACCGCCTTGGCGGCTTGCACCAGCAGCGTCTTGCGCCTCCGGCACCGCCTGCTCGGCCGGCCCGATTCATGCTGGTCACCGAGCTCGTCGACCCGGCCTGCTGGCCAACCTGTGGCAGCAGCTTGGCCGCGTCTTCGAGATAGCCGGGCAACGGAATTCGCACCTTCGGATTGCCGAGGAAGCCGTCGGTCTTGCCCAAGCAGCGACCACCGCTGACAGCGCGCCGCGCTCGAGAGCCGCGCGGATGGCCGCGCGCCGCGTCAGCCTCGGTCAGCGCGACGGTCGCTTGCGCTGCCGCGCAGCCAACAGCAAAGCGAGAGCCCTACGCCGGCGAACCGATCCATCGGCGCCGTTCAACACGCATTCCCTTCGCAGCCATGCCGCGCATCGTATGCGCGGAGGCCGACTCCGCGGCGTGCGCCGCCTGCTGGTCGGCGTGGTAGCTCGAGCGCACCATCGCGCCGACGGCGGCGTGGCGTGAAGCCCATCGCCGCGCCTCGCGCCTCGAACATCCTGGAACGTGTCCGGGTGCACGTAGCGCCGCACCGGCAGGTGGTGGCCGCTCGGCGCGAGGTACTGGCCGATCGTCAGCATGTCGATGCCGTGCGCGCGCATGTCGCGCATGACCTGCGAGGATCTCGTCGTCGGTCTCGCCCAGGCCGACCATCAGGCCGCTCTTGGTCGGCACGCCGGGCAACGCTGCCTTGAAGCGCTTCAGCAGGTTCAGCGCGAACGCGTAGTCGAGCCCGGGCGCGCTTCCTTGTACAGGCGCGGCACGGTCTCGAGGTTGTGGTTCATCACGTCCGGCGGCGCCGCCTTCAGGATCTCGAGCGCGCGGTCCATGCGGCCGCGGAAGTCGGGCGTCAGGATCTCGATGCGCGTCGCCGGCGACAGCTCGCGCACGCTGGCGGATGCAGTCGACGAAGTGCGCCGCGCCGCCGTCGCGCAGGTCGTCGCGGTCGACGCTGGTGATGACGACGTACTTCAGCTTCAGCGCCGCGATCGTCTTGCGCCAGGTTCAGCGGCTCGTCCGCGTCGAGCGGATCGGGCCGGCCGTGGCCGACGTCGCAGAACGGGCAGCGCCGCGTGCACTTGTCGCCCATGATCATGAACGTCGCGGTGCCCTTGCCGAAGCACTCGCCGATGTTCGGGCACGAGGCTTCCTCGCAGACCGGTGTGCAGCTTGTGCTCGCGCAGGATCTGCTTGATCTCGTAGAAGCGCGTGCTCGGCGAGCCGGCCTTGACGCGGATCCAGTCGGGCTTCTTCAGCGTCTCGGCGCGCGACGACCTTGATCGGGATGCGCGACGTCTTGGCCTGCGCCTTCTGCTTCGCGCTGGCGTCGTAGCGCCCGGGTCGTGCTGCTGTGGATCAGGTGTTGCGGTCGGTCATGCGCGTCTTCAGGCGGACGTCAAGATGCGACAGCCGAGCGCGTCAGGCGCTGCGCCAGCGTCGTCCCAGCGGCGTCGACGCCGAGTGTAGCCAGGTCGACGGTGTCGCAGCCCGGCGTAGCCGCACGGGTTGATGCCGGCGCAAAGGGCTCAGGTCCATCGCCACGTTCAGCGCGACGCCGTGGTACGCGCAGTGGCGGCTGACCTTGATGCCGAGCGCGCGCGATCTTGCCGAGGCCCGCGAAACGACCGTCGCGCGCGGTGCCGTGCCAGCGCGCGCGTGGCCGGACGGGTCGTCCAGCCGCACGTAGATGCCCGGCGCGCCGGCGCACGCGGTGGCCGGTCGACGCCGTAAGCTCGCGAGCGTCTCGATGACCGCCTGCTCGAGGCGGTAGACGTACTCCTTCACGTAGATGCCGAGCCGCGCGCAGGTCGACCAGCGGGTAGGCCACCACCTGCCCCGGCCCGTGGTACGTCACCTGGCCGCCGCGGTTCGTCGCGCACGACCGGGATGCCGCCGGCGTCGAGCACATGGCTCGGCGCGGCCCGCCACGCCCTGGCGTGTAGACCGGGGTCGTGCTCGACACAGCCAGAGCTCGTCGGCGGTCGTCGTCGGCGCGCGCGCTCGGTGAACGTCGCGCATCGCCGGCCTCCACGTCGCGTGGTCCGATGGCCGAGCTGCCCGAGGCATGAAGCTGACGGCGCCTGCCCAGGCAGCGTCCGGCCAGCGCTCGCAGCACAGCACGACCTTGACCATCGGATGCGTCGACAGCGCGCGGTACAGCTCGTCGAGCTGCTCGCGGCTGGTGGCGCGTGACCGTCAGCGTGACGCCGAGGTAGTTGCCGGCCCTGCTCGGCCGCAGCTCGACGCGTCGCTGGCATCGAGCGTCGGGTCGAACTGCGCGCGCCACCGCGATCATGGCCTCGGCGAAGCCGTCGACGCTGCGCGCCCATCACCTTGATCGGGAACTGCGCACGGGTACTCGATCAGCGATTGCTCGGGCGGGATCGTCTGGTCTGGCATCCGGCATCGTGTGGCCGTGGCGACCGTCAGATCGACTGCGACTGCCTTGGCGCGCTGGTAGGCCTCGTACAGCCGCGCGTAGATCGGGCCCGGCTTGCCGCGCAGCGCGCCGTGGCCCGACCAGCTCGCCGTCGAGCTTGCGTCACCGGCAGCACTTCCTTGGTGGCCGAGCTGAGCATCAGCTCGTCGGCGCGACAGCACGTCGGCCTCGGCGATCGGCCGCAGGTTGTAGGCGATGCCCTCTTCCTCGCACAGCTCGCGCAGCAGTTCATAGCGGATGCCTTCGAGCACGTGCTCGCTCTGCGGCGGCCCGAGCACGGCGCCTTCGTGCACCACCCAGACGTTGCTGCCGAGGCCTCGGTCAGCCAGCCGTCGCGGAACATGATCGTCTCGACGCGCGCCGTGGTCGGCCGACATCTGACGCGCCAGCACGTTGCCGAGCAGCGAGACGCTCTTGATGTCGCCGCGCTCCCAGCGAAAGTCGCGCGCGGTCACGCAGGCCACGCCGCTGGTGGCGCTGGTCGGCGCTGGCGGCTTCATCGGGCTGGCCATCATGAACACGGTCGGCGTCGATGTCTCGCGGCATCACGTGGTCGCGCAGCGCCACGCCGCGCGTGACCTGGATGTAGACCAGCTGGTCGTCGCGCCCGCGCAGTGCGGCGATCAGCGTGCGGCAGCCTGGCGCAGCCACTCGTCGCGGCTGTGCGGGTTGGCGATGCGCAGCTTGTCCAGGCTGCGCGCCAGGCGCGCCATGTGCTCGTCGAAGCGGAACAGCCTGCCGCCCGTAGACCGGCATCACCTCGTAGACGCCGTCGCCGAAGATGAAACCGCGGTCGAGCACTGAAACCTTGGCCTGGCTCAGCGGCACGCATTGGCCGTTGAGCAGGCACAGGCGTGTCGGGCAGGGACGTCATGTTCGCCTCGTCAGTGGCAGCGACATCGAAGCGCGAAACCCAAAGCTTAGCGGATGCGCCGCTCAGCTACTTGATCCACAAGCCGCAGCGAGTCCCAGGCGCGACCGAACATGCCCGGCCTCCGGCACCGGCCTCCTGCACCACCAGCGGCACGCTGGCCACCGCCGCGCCCGCCGCGGTGGTGATCTTGAGCGTGCCGACGCGCTGGCCCTGGGCCAGCGGCGCGACCAGCGGGTCGGTGCGCTCGACCACGCGTCTTCAGCTTGTCGCCTTCGCCGTGTGGCACGGCCGACGAACAGCGCGCCGGCGGCGCCGAGCTGACGCCTCGCGCTGCTGTGCCCTTCCACACCGGCACGCGCAGCGCCGGCTTGCCGCCTTCGAACAGGCGCACGGCGTCCCAGGCGCGTGAAGCCCCAGTTGAGCAGCTTCTGGCTTTCGCTGGCGCGCGCCTCGCAGCGAGGCGGTGTCCAGCACCACCGACAGCAGCCGCCGCTTGCCGTTCGGGAAACTCGCGCTGCGCGCTCGCCACCAGGCAGTAGCCTGCCGCCTCGGTGTAGCCGGTCTTCATGCCGTCGACGGTGGGGTCGCGCCCGAGCAGCAGGTTGCGGTTGTCGCTGCTTGATGTGGTTGAACGTGTACTGGCGGATCGAGTAGTAGTCGGGTAGAACGTCGGGGTGCTCGCGGATGACGTGCGGCGGCCATCGGCAGCGATGTCGCGCGCGCTGCTGTAGTGGCCCGGCCTCGGTCAGGCCGGTGACGTTCTTGAACTGCGTGTTCTTTCAGACCCGCAGGCCTGGGCCTGCCGGTTCATCATCGCAACGAAGCCGTCGAGGCTGCCGCCACACCCTTCGGCGAGCGCCACCGCCGCGTCGTTGCCCGACACCGCGATCATGCCCTTGCAGCAGTTCGTCGACCTTGGGCGTCATCTTCGGATCGATGAACATCAGCGAGCCGCCGCCCTTGCGCTCGGTCCAGGCGCGCACCGAGACCGGCAGCGTCTGCTCCAGCGACAATTTCTTGTCGCTGATGGCGTTGAACACGAGATACGCCGTCATCAGCTTGGTCAGCGAAGCCGGGTCGACTCGGGCGTCGGCCTCGCGCTCGGCGAGCACCTGGTCGGCGTTGAGGTCGATCAGCAGGTAGTTGCGGGCCGCCACCTCGGGCGGCTGCAGCGGCTGCGCCTGAGACCAGGCGCTGACCGACGACCAGCAGCCAGGCGCTAGCACTGTTTGCGAATTGACATCGCAACTGCCTTTCAAATCTTGTGGTCGGCAATCGGGCCGCCGAATCAGTGGCTCCAGGCCGCGCAGCACCAGATCGCGCAGGCGCGTCGAGCTGGCCATGGAAGTAGTGGCCCACGCCGGGCAGCACGACGACCGGCAGCCCTGCGGCCGCGCCCAGTCGAGAGTCGCCGCAGCGGCACCACGTCGTCGGCCTCGCCGTGAATGACCAATGATGTCGGCCGGCACCGCGGGCACCGGGAAGGTGGAGGTGGCGGGCCCGATCAGCACCAGGCGCTGCGCCGGCGCGTTGGCCGCAGCCAGGCGCTCGGCGGCCTGCGCCGCGACGTAGCCGCCGAACGAGAACCCGCCCAGCGCCAGCGGCAGCGCCGGCATCGCGACAGGCCGCGATCACGGCCAGCGCGTCGTCGACCTCGCCGACGCCGTGGTCCCACGTGCCCCTGCGATGCACCGACGCCGCGGAAGTTGAAGCGCACGGCGCGGTAGCCGAGCTGCACGAAGGCGCGCGCCAGCGTCTGGATCACCTTGTTGTCCATCGTGCCGCCATGCAGCGGGTGCGGGTGGCACAACACCGCGACGCCGCGCGCTGCGCCGTCGGGGGCATCGATGGCCGTCTCGATGCGGCCAGCCGGACCGGCCGACGTCCAGCGTGCGTGCTCGGCGCGGCCATCAGCGTCCGACGTCGGGCGGCAGCAGCAGGCGCTCGACCACCTGGCCGTTCTTCAAGTGCGACTCGACGATCTCGTCGATGTCGTGCTGGTCGACGTAGGTGTACCAAACGGCCTCCGGATACACCACCGCCACCGGCCCGCCGGCGCAGCGGTCCATGCAGCCAGCTTTGTTGACGCGCACGCCGCCCGGTCCCGCCAGACCCAGCGATTTGACGCGCGCCTTGCAGTGATCGAGAGCCCGTTGCGGCTGGTGCTGGCGCAGCAGGCTTCACCGTTGCTGCGCTCGTTGAGGCAAAAGAAGATGTGGTGCTGGTAGTAGCTCATGTGCGCGAACCGAACCGCGCAGGAACTGCCGGCCCAACGCGCATTGTAGGGAGGCGCATTCGGCGCCGAAGTTTCATTCCCGTCCGGCGCTCTGGCGCAGCAACCACAACGTCGCCGCATACGGCCAGCACCATCCGATCCATTGCGCCAGACCGTGAAAGCGGATGAAGCGTCCCTGTTCCCACCGTGCAGGCTGGCCGCGAAGTAGGGATCCGCCGGCGCCTGCGCCACCAGGCCAACGCCGGCGGTGACGACCACCAGCGCGATGCCCGCGGCAGTACGCCGACCACTGCCAAGCAGCAGCAGTGCCAGCGGTGAAGCCCAGCGCGAGCCCGCCCAGGCTGCTGGCCGTGCACCAGGCCAACGCGTGTTGCGGACCGAAGTTCAACGCCGCCGACAACGTCGGTGACCCCGAACGCAAACGCGGTGGCGCCCAGCACCAACCAGACGCGGCGCAAGCCGGGCCGTGCCATGCTGTAGGTCATCAGGCACGGCCCGAGCAGCCCGCAGGCAACAGCCAGCAGTTCGGCCACGGGCGACAGCCGCGCCGTCGGCAGCGGGCCGGCCTCCAGCCAGCGGGCCAGAGGTTCGGCGGCGGCGCCGCCGAACGCATCGCGCAAGGCATCGCGAACGCGCTCCCACACTTGGCTGAGCGCCGAGCGCGACCGGCGTAGGAAACAGCAGTGCGACCGGCCATAGCAGCAGCAAAGTAAGCCCGCTGCGGCTGCGCTGCGCGAACCACGACTCGCCCGTGCGCTGCACCCAGCCCAGCGCATCGGTGCGCGCCAGCCACAGACCGAGCAACGCGCCGATCGCCGCACCCGAGCGTGTTGAGCAGCCAGTCCAGCAGCGACGGCACACGCAGCGGCAGCAGGTTTCTGCCCCACCTCGAGCGCATAAGACAAGCAGGGCGGCCAGCACGGTGGCGTCGCGCATCGCCAGCCACGCCGCGATCGCGCGAGTGCCCCGGCGCCAGCACCAGCAGCGCGCCCAGCGGCACATAGCCCGAGCAGGTTGGAGACGATTGTCGAAGCTGCTCTGGCCCGCGCGGCCAGGGCAGGCGCAGCAACGTCCATGCGCTGGCCCCAGCGGGCCAGCTCAACCGCTCAGCGGGAACCAGCTGGCATAGACGATCAGCCCCGCCCAGCCACCAGCAGCAACGCCACCATCGCGCTGCGCCCGGCGTTGGCGTGCGCGTTCACCGGTTCACAGCGGTTTGACCACCACCAGCACGACGATGGCCACGAACACCACGATGGCCACCTCGTTGAAGACGCGGTACCAACGTTCGCTGCGCTCGTTGCGCATGCGCTCGAATCGCTTGAGCAGCGCGCCGCACGCATGCTGGTAACCGATGGCGACCACGACCAGCAGCAACTTCAAGTCGAGCCACAGGTGCTGGATGCCTCGCCAAGCTTCAAAGCCCAGCCACAGCCACAGGCCGAACAGCAGGGCCGCCACCATCAGGATGTTGGAGAACCGGTACAAGCGCCTCGCCATCAGCAGCAGCCGCTCGCGTTCGGCATGACTGTCGGACGCGACCCCGGCCAAATTGACGAAAAAGCGCGGCAGATAGAACAGGCCCGCAAACCAGCTCGCCACGAAGACGATGTGAATGGCCTTGACCCACAGGTATGCAGCGCCCATGGCGCGCGATTATCGCGGTCGGCTTGCGTCGCGCCGTTGGCACTGCCGACGTCGATCGTTAAAAAACCCCGATCGGTGATCGGGGTTGCAAAGCCTCTATCGCTGTCATCACGGTAAGGCACCTGCTCAGGGAGGAAAAGCAGGGAACGACAGCCTTGCAGCTATCATTCGCCGACGATCCTAGCAGAGGGATTACCCGGTGTGACTCCGCGTAACACCGGATGGAGCTGGGCCAATAGCACAGTTTGTCCCGCACCCTGAGAAAGGCCACCGCTGTGCCAGCGCTTCCTCCCTTTCCGGCCAGCCGGCCCCGGCGTCTGCGCAGGGATGCCTTCACGCGGGCTATGGTTCGCGAGCACCGCCTCGATGCATCGGATCTGATCTATCCCGGTGTTCGTGCTCGACGGCGAGCGCCGCAGCCAAGACGTGGCCAGCATGCCCGGCGTGCAGCGCCAGACGGTCGATCGCCTGTTCGCACAGGCCGAAGCCTGCCTCAACCTTGGCGTGCCGGTGATGGCGCTGTTCCCGGTGATCGATCCGGCGCTGAAAACACCCGACGGACGCGAGGCCACCAACGCCGATGGCCTGGTGCCGCGCGCGGTGCGGGCGCTGAAAGCGCGCTTTCCGGAGCTGGGCTTGCTGACCGACGTCGCCCTCGATCCCTTCACCAGCCACGGCCAGGACGGGCTGCTCGACGCCACCGGCTACATCCTCAACGACGAGACCGTCGAGGTGCTGGTGCGCCAGGCGCTGGTGCAGGCCGACGCCGGCGTCGACATCGTCGCGCCGAGCGACATGATGGACGGCCGCATCGGCGCGATCCGCCGCGCGCTCGAGGCGCGGCATCGCATCCACACGCGCATCATGGCCTACAGCGCCAAGTACGCGAGCGCCTTCTACGGCCCGTTTCGCGACGCGGTGGGCTCGGCGTCCAACCTCGGCAAGGCCGACAAGAAGGTCTACCAGATGGACCCCGGCAACAGCGACGAGGCGCTGCGCGAGGTCGCGCTCGACATCGCCGAGGGCGCCGACATGGTGATGGTCAAGCCCGGCATGCCGTACCTGGACATCGTGTCGCGGGTGAAGCGCGAGTTCCGCATGCCGACCTTCGTCTACCAGGTGAGCGGCGAGTACGCGATGCTCAAGGCCGCCGCCGCAAACGGCTGGCTCGACCACGACGCGGTGATGATGGAAGTCGCTGCTGGCCTTCAAGCGCGCGGGCGCCGACGGCGTGCTGACCTACTTCGCCGCTCGACGCCGCACGCCTGCTGCGACATGGCTGAAGCGGCGCTCACGCTGCGAACGTCTTCCACCTGCAGAGCGACCAGCTCGTCGGGCTGCCGCAGCTGCCCGACGAGCTGCCCGCCAAGGGCTTCGTCTGGATCGGTCTGGTCATCGCTCGGCGCTCGAATGCAGGCGCTGCCCGACCTGCAGGCCGCGCTGCAGCGATGGACCAACAGCCAGCTGGTGGACCTGCACGTGTCCGATCTGCTCGAACGACGCAACTGCCGTCGCACTTCGACTACACGTCGTGGTACGACGTGCTGGTGTTTCGGCGCCTGGTGGCGCGTCAGCAAGGCCGATGGCGCTGACGGCGGTCACCGCCAACGCGGCGCCGCTCGAAGCCATCGACACCAGCCCGGTGGGCTTTGCCGTGTTCGACCGCGTGCTGGTGACGCGTGCACCCGGCGCGATTGCCATGGTGCGCGAGTTCTTCGCGCAGCGCCTGAGCCAGCTCGGTCAAGGCACCGACGCTGCGCGGCGCCAGCCGGCCTGCCCACCAGCACCGGCCGACCTGATGCTGCGCATGGTCAACCACATGGTCGACAGCTACCTCGGAGCTGCGGCGTGCTGCTGACGCGCCAGCTCGGCCAGCTGCAGGAGCAGCTGCTCGGAATCCGCACAGCCATTTCAACGACTGGCGGCTGCTGCTGGAGTCGCGCAACGCGCTGCACTCGCTGGAAGACACCTGCGAAGACCAGCGCAGCGCGATGCAGGAGTGGCTCGACGCGCTGGAAGAGTGGCCGCAGCCGAGCGACAGCCGCGGCGCGCACGCGATCAAGAGCTGCTGCGTGTGCGTTCGCGCGACGTGCTCGAGCACATCGAACGCGTGCTGTCGCATGTGCGGCGACTCGAGCAGTCGGCCGAGGGCGCAGTGCAGCTGCATTTCTCGGCGCTGTCGAACCGCACCAACGCCATCATGCGGACGCTCACCGTGCTGACGGCGATTTTCTTGCCGCTGAACCTGATCACCGGCATCTTCTGGCATGAACTTCGATGCGCTGCCGCTGATCCACAGCGCGACCGGCGTGTGGATCGCCTTCGCAATCATGGCGCTGGTGGGCGTCGGGCTGGGCGCTTTCTTCTGGCGCAAGCGCTACCTGGGCACGCACCATGCCGCCGAAGGCTCCGCGAGCGGCGTCGCGGCGACTCAGCGCGCGTACGGGATCGGCAAAGCCCAGCGCCGCCAGCACCTCGCGTTTCGCGCGCTTGCATGCGCTTGGCGTCGCGCGACGCGCTCGTGATCCATGCCTTGCGCGTGCAACGCGCCGTGCACCAGCAGGTGGGCGTAGTGCGCCATCAGATCGATGCCCTGCTCGCGCGGCTTCGCGCTCGACCACCGGCGCGGCCAAGCACCAGGTCGGCCACCACCACCGGCTGCTGCTGGTAGCTGAAGGTCGAGCACGTTGGTCGCGTAGTCGCTGGCGGCGGAAGCGCCGGTTCAGGTTGCGCCCCTCGTCGGCGCCGACGATGCGCACGGTGAGCTTCGGCCGGCGCGTCAGGCTCGCGCGCAGCCAGCGCTGCGACGCGGTGGCGCGGCAGCAGCGCCGATGGCTGGACGTCGGCAAACTGCAGCGACAGGCGCAGCGCCGGCTTCACTGAGGCACCTGCAGGCCGCGCCGCGCGCGGGATGCCCTGCGCACCGCCGGCGGCTCATGGCCGCTCGCGCGATCGGCCTGGGCGCGCGCGCCTTGTCGTAGGCGTCGACGATGCGTGCCACCAGCGGGTGGCGCACCACGTCGGCCGCGGTGAAGTGCGTGAACGCCGATGCCGGGCACGCCGCGCAGCACCGCTCGCGCATCGAGCAGGCCGCTGGCCGCGCCGCGCGGCAGGTCGATCTGGCTGACGTCGCCGGTGACCACCGCCTTGGCGCCGAAGCCGATGCGCGTGAGGAACATCTTCATCTGCTCGGGCGTGGTGTTCTGCGCCTCGTCGAGGATCACGAAGGCGTGGTTGAGCGTGCGCCCGCGCATGAAGGCCAGCGGCGCGATCTCGAGGTTGCCGCGCTCGAACGCCTTGGTCACGCGTTCCAGGCCCATCAGGTCGTACAGCGCGTCGTACAGCGGCCGCAGGTAGGGGTCGACCTTCTGCGCCAGGTCGCCCGGCAGGAAGCCCAGCCGCTCGCCGGCCTCGACCGCGGGCCGCGTCAGCACGATGCGCTGCACCGTGCTGCGCTCCAGCGCATCGACGGCGCAGGCCACCGCGAGAAAGGTCTTGCCGGTGCCGGCCGGCCCGATGCCGAAAGCTGAGGTCGTGCGACAGGATGTGGCGCAGGTACTGCACCTGGTTGGGCGTGCGGCCCGCGAGGTCGGCACGGCGGGTTTGCAAGCACCGGCGACGCGGTCTCGTCGTCGCCAGCGGGCGTCGCGCGGTTCGGCGCGCCGCGACGGCCAGCGCCACGGCCTGCGGCATCGAGCGCGTGCGCCGGCGCGTTCGATAGAGTTCGCGCAAGCACGGCCAGCGCTGCTCGGCGCGCGCCTTGGCGCCTTCGATGCGAAAGGCGGCCTCGCGGTGCGTGATGCGCACGTCCAGCGCCGACTCGATGGTGCGCAGGTGCGCGTCGGTGGGGCCGCACAAGGTGCGCGAGGCGGCGGTTGTCGATCGGTGCGAATTCGTGGCGAAGGATCATCGGCGGCGGCAGTCGGCGGCGCGCCATTGTCACGCCAAGTCGCGCGCATCGCCGCCGCCGAGCTGCGCGCGCACAACGACGACGAACGGCACGCGCATGCTGCACAATCCCCGGCCGAGACGGCGTGCTCGCGGATCGACGCACCGCGGCTCGCAAGCCGCGGCCGCAGTGCCGGCGCCCGATCACCTCGATGAGCGCACGTCTCATTGCCAAGCGCATGCCACGCCGCCGACTCGAGCCGCCGCCTTCGGCCGTGGTGGACTGCCTGCGTGATCGCGCTGCTGATCGGCTGCGGCCCCGGCGCGCCGGCGCCCAGACATTGCTGCTTCACGCAGGCGCAGGCGGTGGCTGCCGACACCGAATACTTCCCCAGAGCTGCCGCAGGTGCGCACGCGTCGAGCCTGCCCGACGACTGGGCGGCGTCGCGCCCCGACCAATCGGGCCCGGTGCTGGTACCGGCTGACGTTCGACGCCGAGGCCGTTGCGCGCCAGCGGTGAGCTGCTGGCGCTGTACATCGAGCGCGCCTGCAGCGCGGTGGCCATTCGGCTTGAACGGCAAGCTGGTGCACCTGTCGGGCCGCCTCACCGAGCCGGTGTCGCGCAACTGCCAGCGGCCGCAGCTGGTGGCGTTGCCGGTGGCGTGGATGCAACCGCGCAACAACCAGCTCGACCTGAAGCTGATGGGCTTCCCGCTGCGCGAAGTGGCGTCGCGCCAGCGCGCCGGCGGGCTGTCGGCCGTCGAGCTCGGGCCCGCACGCGGCGCTGGCCAACAAGCACAGCTGGCGCATCGGCGGTCTCGATCCGCATGCCCGAGGTGATCAGCGGCAGCCTGTTGCTGGTGGGATTCGCTGATCTTCGCGATGGGCTGGCTCAACCGCGCGCAGAGCTTTCTCGCCTACTACGGCGCGCTGCTGATCGGCTGGGCGCTCGTGCTGTCGCGACAGTGGGTGTCCGACATGCCGTGGCCCAACGCCAGCTCGGAGTTCCTGCTCGCCATCCTGGCGTCGTTCGTCACGCTGGCGGCGGTGCAGTTCCTGCTGCGCTACGGCGGCGAGCGCCGACGCTGGGTCGACGTGGGCTTGCCGGCGCAGTGCGCGGTGATGCCGCTGACGCTGATGGTGATGGGCGCGCAGCACCTGCACGCGATGGCCACCTTCTGGTACGTGGTGCTGGCCGTCGAGGTCGGTGCTGCGGCGTTGTTGTACCTGCGCAAGCTGTGGCTGTTCCGGCGCTCGCAGTTCTGGCCGATGGCCACGCTCGGCGCGTTGATGGCGCTGGCCGCGCTGGTGGAGTTCGGCGCGCAGCAGTTCGGCATCGACGCGCGCGTCATCGGCGCGGCGCAGATCATCCCGCCGCTGCTGTTCACGGCGCTCGGCCTGCGCATGGTCCAGCAGTACGGCCGCGCGCTGCAGGACGCGCAACACGACCGCGCCGAACTCGAGCGCCGCGTGCACGGAGGCCTCGGCGCAGATCGAGCGCAACTTCGCGCAGCTTGGCCGACCTGAAGGTCGAGCAGGTGACGCAGCAGGAGCGCAAGCGCATCGCCGCCGATCTGCACGACGACCTCGGCGCCAAGCTGCTGACCATCGTGCACACCAGCGACAACGAGCGCATCTCGACGCTGGCGCGCGAAGCGCTGGAGGAGATGCGCCTGTCGGTGCGCGGGCTCACCGGCAAGCCGGTGCCGCTGCTCAACGCGCTGGGCGACTGGCGCGCCGAGTTCGTGTTGCGGCTTGTCGCAGGCCGGCGTCGACGGCTCGTGGCACGCGCCGGCCGACGACGACGTGCCGCAGCTGCTGTCGGCGCGCGCCTTCGTGCAGACCACCCGCGTGCTGCGCGAGGCGGTGAGCAACATCATCAAGCACAGCGGCGCCGTCACGCTGCACGGTGCGCTGCACTCATCGCCGAAGGCGACTTTCAGGTCGTGATCCAGGACAACGGCAAGGGCATCCCGATGGAGCTCGACGGGCGCCTCGACCGTGGGCACGGCATGGCCAGCATGAAGCACCGCGCCAAGCAGCTGCAGGGCCAGTGCCTGGTGGAGTCCGGACCGGGGTATGGGACCGTGATCCGCCTCACGATTCCGCTGGATCGCCACCTCGCATCGGCCTGACCGGCTGTTACGATGCTCCGATTCACCACAGCGGAGGCACGATGAAGAACATCCTGCTGCTCGAAGACCTGCCCGAGATCCGTACCTGGTTGAAGGCGCTGGTGATGCAGGTCTTCCCCAACGCCCAGATCGTCGAGTGCGCGCGCGTGCACGACGCGCAGGCCCAGGTGTCGGCGCAGAAGTTCGACCTGGCGCTGATCGACCTCGGCCTGCCCGATGGCTCGGGCGTCGACGTGGTGTCGGCGCTGCGCGAATCGCAGCCCGAGGCGCTGTCGGTGATCGTGACCATCCACGACGACGACGACCATCTGTTCCCGGCGCTGCAGGCCGGCGCCTACGGCTACATCCTGAAGGAGCAGTCGCGCGAGCTGATCACCGAGCAACTGCAGCGCATCAGCCAGGGCGAGCCGCCGCTGTCGCCGTCGATCGCGCGCAAGGTCATCGCCTACTTCGCGGCGCAGGCCAAGCCGCAGGCCAACGCGCTGCCTCACGTGTCAGCTCACCGAGCGCGAGAGCGAGGTGCTGCTGCGCGTGGCCAAGGGCTTCACGCTGCCCGAGATCGGCGTGCAGCTCGGCCTGTCGCGCCACACGATCGCCGACTACGTGAAGCAGATCTACCGCAAGCTCAACGTCAGCTCGCGCGCCGAAGCGGCGCTCGAAGCGCAACGGCTGGGACTGTTCGGCCGCAGCCGCTGAAGATCGCGCACGGTCGGCCCGCGTGATGCGCGGCTTGACGGCGGCGATAATCGCCGCCCATGATCGGTCGGCTCACGGGCACGCTCGCTGAAAAGACGCCACCCCAGGTGCTCATCGACGTCGCCGGCGTCGGCTACGAGCTCGACGTGCCGATGAGCACGTTCTACAACCTGCCGGCACTCGGCGAGCGCGTGACGCTTGCTGACGCACCTGGTGGTGCGCGAAGACGCGCACCTGCTGTACGGCTTTGCGAGCGGCCCGACGAGCGCGCGACCTTTCGCCAGCTGATCCGCATCGCCGGCATCGGCCCGCGCACCGCGCTGGCGATCCTGTCGGGCCTGTCGGTCAGCGAGCTCGCGCAGGCGGTGTCGCGACAGGACAGCGGCGCGGCTGGTCAAGGTGCCCGGGCATCGGCAAGAAGACCGCCGAGCGCCTGCTGCTCGAGCTGAAGGACAAGCTCGCGCCCGATCTCGTCGGATTCGCGCCACGGTGGTGCAGCGACAGCGCAGGGCGACATCGTGCAGGCGCTGCTGGCGCTGGGCTACAACGAGCGCGAGGCCACCAGTGCATTGAAGAGCCTGCCGCCCGACGTGGCGGTGGCCGAAGGCATCAAGCTCGCGTTGCGCGCGTTGTCGCGCTGAACATCCGGAGCACGGTGGACAATCGCCGCATGGGCATTCAGACCGACGACTTGCCGAGCAGCCGCACGCGCCGCGCACGGTCGCTGCAGTGCGGCAGTCGCCGCAGGAAGAGGCGCTCGAGCGCGCGCTGCGGCCGCGCCAGCTGCGCGACTACGTCGGCCAGGCCAAGACGCGCGAGCAGCTCGAGATCTTCATCGGCGCGCGCCAAGCAGCGCGGCGAGGCGCTCGACCACGTGCTGCTGTTCGGCCCGCCCGGCCTGGGCAAGACGACGCTGAGCCACATCATCGCCGCCGAGCTCGGGCGTCAACCTGCGCCAGACCTCGGGGCCGGTGCTCGAGAAGCCGAAGGACCTGGCAGCGATCCTGACCAACCTCGAGCGCAACGACGTGCTGTTCATCGACGAGATCCATCGCCTGTCGCCGGTGGTCGAGGAGATCCTGTACCCGGCGCTCGAGGACTACCAGATCGACATCATGATCGGCGAGGGCCCGGCGGCGCGCTCGATCAAGCTCGACCTGCAGCCGTTCACGCTGGTGGGTGCGACCACGCGCGCCGGCATGCTGACCAACCCGCTGCGCGACCGCTTCGGCATCGTCGCGCGGCTGGAGTTCTATTCGCACGAAGAGCTGCGCGCGCATCGTCAACCGCTCGGCGCAGCTGCTGTCGGTGCCGATCGACGACGCCGGCGCGGCGGAGATCGCGCGCCGCGCGCGCGGCACGCCGCGCATCGCCAACCGGCTGCTGCGCCGCGTGCGCGACTACGCCGAGGTGAAGGCGCAGGGGCGCATCACCCACGCGCATCGCCGAACAGGCGCTGGTGCATGCTCGACGTCGACCCGCTCGGCCTCGACGTGATGGACCGCAAGCTGCTCGAGGCCGTGGTGCACCGCTTCGACGGCGGCCCGGTCGGGCTTGACAACGTGGCCGCGGCGATCGGCGAGGAGCGCGACACCATCGAAGACGTGATCGAGCCCTATTTGATCCAGCAGGGCTATTTGCAGCGCACGCCGCGCGGGCGCGTGGCCACGCTGGCCGCATACCGGCACCTGGGTGCAGCGCCGCCCAAGACAGCGGCCGACCTGTTCGAGCCTTAGTCGGACGTCGCTCCGGCGCGGCACGACGTTGCCGCCCGAAGCGCGCGCCCCTCGCCGAGCCGGCCCACCCACCAAAGGCCGGCGACGACCAGCGTCGTGCCCGCCGAGCAGCATCGGCAGCGACCACTGGTGCGCAAACCACAGCAGCACGCACACGCCAGCCAGCAACACGGCGAACAGCAGCAGCGCAGCGGCCTGAGCGCCCGGCGACATCACCGGGTCGTAGCGCCGCACCGCACTCGATGCGGAAAAGCCGGCTTCGGAAATCGCTGCGGCCACATCGGCCGGCCGCCAGCCGGGTGGCTTGAACCAGACGCGCAGCTTGTCGGTCCACGAGCGCGCGCGCCACGCGTCGCGGGCCAGCGCGGCATAGACCTCGAGGTTGGCCCACAGCGGGTTGAAGCTGCGCAGCGGCGCTCGCGTGCCGTAGACGCAGCGGCTCGTCGTCGTCGCTCTTCGTCGAAGGTGCCGAACAGGCGGTCCCAGATGATCAGGATGCCGCCGTAGTTGCGGTCGAGGTAGCGTGTCGTTCACCGCGTGGTGCACGCGGTGGTTCGACTGGCGAGCAGAACCAGCGGTCGAACCAGCCGAGCTTGCCCACCTGCTGCGTGTGCACCCAGAACTGGTAGAGCAGGTCGATCAGCGCGACGACGCCGAACACCAGCGGCGGCACGCCGACAACGGCCATCGGCAGGTAGAACAGCCAGCCCAGCAACGCAGCCGCTGGAGGTCTGCCGCAGCGCCGTCGAGAGGTTGTAGTCCTCGCTCTGGTGGTGCACCACGTGCGCGGCCCAGAACAACGCCGACTCGGTGGCCCGGCGCGGTGCAGCCAGTAGTAGCACAGGTCGTACATCAGCAGCGCGCCAGATCCACACCACGACCGAGTCGGTCGGCAAGTGCCACACAGCGCCACGTGCTCGTACACCAGCGCGTAGATGCCGATCGCCAGCAGCGCGGTGAACAGGCCCATCAGCTGGCTCATCATGCCCAGCCCGATGCTGGCCATGGCGTCATGCAGGCGATAGGTGTTGCGGCCGCGGGCCAGGCCGATCGCCAACTCCGAGCGCGATCGCGCCTAGAACACACCGGCGTAGCGAGGACGATGATTTGCGCGGGAGTCATCGCCGCCAATGATAGAACGCGGCGTGACTACACGACGCGACCGACCGGCGGCCGTCAAACGTGACTTCGATGCGAATGCGCGATGAGCGCACCGGGGCGGCCCTGCAGCTTCACCCGGTGCAAAAAACCGGGCCGCGAGAAACGCCTCGCGAACCGCGCGTTGACCAAGATGCCGCGGCAGAAGCTGGGTGTGGCGGGAGTGACCTGCACCGACACCGCCCGTGTCGTCGATGAAGACGCGTCGAACTCGCCCACGTAGTGGTCGTCCGCGCCGTCGAAGTACGGACGGAGTCGACCACCACCGGTTCACGAGGCCGCGGTGGTTGAGACAGCGCGAGCCGAGAGTAATACTACGCGATGCGCGGCCTCGATCGGCCCCGCGGACACGGCAGCGGGCACTCGGGCAGCCGGCGGCGACCACCGCGCATCCGCGACGGTCCGCGTCGAAGCTTTCCGCGGTGCGGCTCGCGGTCACCCCGGAGAGCGCCGAAGCCTCAAGCGCTGCGCCAGAAGCAGCTTGCGGAAGATCTCAACAAGCGCACGCTCACGTGACTTTGCCGGACTCGTTTGCGCCGAATCAGGCGCTGCCCGAGCGAGCGACGTACTCGGAGCGCCGCCAGGTGCGTGGCGTCGCCACCGGGGGCTGCGCGGTGGCTCCTTAACTGCGCTCGCCGGGCAACGATGTCTCGTCGCGCCGGCGAGGCCGGGCCTTGTTGCAACCCCCCACGTGTCAGTTGATCAGTTCACGCCATGCGGAACGACGCACCGCCCTGGCTCCCAGGTCCGGGCGGCGGCGGCTCGCTGGCGCGGCACAGCGGCGTCGCTGCCCACGATCTCGATCTTCATGTGGCCATCGGCGGTCTTGATCGACGTCATGCCGACCACCAGGAAGGCGCCCAGATACTTCCGACAGGTTGGCCCCGCTTGGCGGCGGAACCGCCGCTGCCCGCGCTTCGATCTGGTACAGCCATGACGCACCGCCCGACGGATTGCACCTCGTTGGCGCCGGGGATCGCGCTGGCTATCGAGAGCACGTTGAACTGCAGCACGAAGTCGGTCACGACGCGCCTCCTTCGACTGCGGCAGATCCATCTTCCAACCGATCTTCGTCGACCAATCGACCGCATTGCTGCTACCGGTGCCGTTCACGCCGCTGTTGGTGACCGTCTGCGACACCAGGTCGACGCGACTGCGCACGTCGCCCCAGCCAGCGCCTGACAAGGGGTCCTTGATGGCATAGATCGACTGCTGGGTCGTGTCGGTGACGTCGCTGGTTCGAGGTAGCGCCCGGTGCCAACCACGATCACTGGGACCTTGGTGCCGGTGGTCGTCGTGATCACCGTCAGTTGCGGCTTGGTGGTGATCGGCTGCGGCGTGGTCGCCGATCTGGAAGGTGGCGAGCTTGGTCACCTCGGCGCCCGCCGGTGCGACCAGGTCATCGAAGTCAAAGCGCCACAGATTGCCCAGCATGTCGCCGCCATAGAAGCGCTTGGCGGTGTTGTCGGCGCCGCTGTCGACCCAGGCGTTGATCTTGCCAAACCACTGGGCGAGGCCGGCGATGATCCAACGCCTGTCGACAAGCTGCGTCGACCAGCGCGCCAGTGGCGGCGTTGATCAGATAGATGCGGCCCTGGCCGCGTCACCGGTCGTGTTGTTGTAGCCCGAACTGCACGGCCCGCACGACCCAGGTGCCGTCGGCGCGCTTGGTGATCACCGGGTTGCCATAGGTCAGACCCATGTTGGTGTCGGTGAACTCCCACAGCGCGACAGGGGTTGTCCGGATCCGGTGATGTCCAGCGCGTAGTCAGCCCTTGCCGCCGGAGTTCAGGCCGCCGACCAGGATCGTCTTCCAGGCTGAGCCGGTGTAGATGTCGCCGACCACCGGTGTGCCGTCGACGAAGGCGAGTGGTGGTCGCGATAGTCGGTGTCGGCCAACTTGTCACATGTTGGGCATCACGTACGAGGGCACGAAGGCCCACAGCTCGCTGCCTGTGGAGGCGTCGAACGCGTGCAGCATGCCGGTCGTTGGCCGCGGAGTAGAGCATCGCCTTGCGAGTCGCGGTGCCGGCAGAAAAGGCCGCGTACCCCGTGTCCAGATACTGCAGGAGGCGACTTCTTCACGTTACACCGGCGAGGCATTGATGATGTCGCCGAGCTTGGCCGATGCGCGCGCGGTACAGCGGGTTGGTGGAGTTCACCGCAGCGCTCGTAGCGTGTTGTCGCCCCGCAGGTAACTGACCAAGGTTGGTGCCGGTATTGGCAAGGGTGACCTGCGCCGTGCCGGAGTGTGGTGCACTGCAAAGGCGTCGGCGTCTTGGAGCACAGGTTGCTGAAGTTCGCGCCGAAACCATCGGCGGTGAGGTTCGCGTAGTTGAACGCTCGCATCACCTTCGACGAGTTCATGTACTTGATGTTGCGGCTGCCGGCGGCCAGCGCCTCGAGTTGCGTCTTGGCAGACCATGCCGCACGTGCTGGTGTCGATGACGCCGGTCATTGCATCCAGCGCATACGCCCTGATGTCGCCGGTCCATTCGAGGCGTGGTGTAGGTCGCGATGAAGGCCTTGTTGTTTTCTCCGACCACGGGCTCCAGCGAGTTGGTGGCCGCGCCTGCTGCCGAGCCGGTGGCCTTGGTGGCATCGGCCAGCGCGCCGGACAGCGCGATTGGACAGCGTGTTGGCATTGTTGGTTGCGAAGTAGCGGCCGCGGCCGTTCACCGCGGCGTGCCACAGGTCGTCGATTCGGCGTGCGCCCTCGGAGGGCACCGGGTCCGGCCAGTCGATGGCGCCACGCTTCAAATCGAAGTAGGTCTGTCCGGCCGTCGTCTGGCTCAGGTAGTTGGGGTCATAGGTCAACGTGCCGCCGACACCCAGGCCGATCGTGAGAGGTGACCATGTGCTGGGTCGTGACGAGGTCCAGCGGCAACAGCGGCAGCATCGTGCTGTTGGAGCAACACGTCGTTGCCGCCATTGCCCGCTGCAGTTGTTCAATGCTGCGGTGCGCAGGTCGGTCTTGTAGTAGTACTCGGCTACGTCGGCCAGTGTCGTGCTGGCAACCCGCTGAAGGAGTCCGTCGAAACAGCGGTACCGGCGGTCGGCCCGGTCTGCGACACCTGCGTGGGTGCGCCGGAATTCGACACGCTGCCGGTGTTCGAGCTCGTCTGGGTGCCGTTGGCGGTGGTTGCCGTGTAGGTGCGGCTGCCGCTGCAACCGGTGGTCGAATAGTAGGTGGTGCCGGGCGACATGCCCAACGAAGTCAGCTGGGCGGCGGTGTCGGCAGTAATCGGTCGTGGATCCACCATTGGCGCCAGGCGCCGAACGTCGTGGTGCCCGTGCCGGTCACGCTCGTGCTGATGTGCGCCGTGTTGGTGACGTGGTGGCGTTGGTGTCACTGATGATGGTACTGGTGGCGGCGTTCACCACTTTGGTATTCGTCACCACCGCCGTTGTGACGCTGATCGATGCCGAACGGGTGATCGGGGTGCTCCGCGTGCGATTTCGCTGCTGCGACACGTTGATCGAGCTATTTGCGATCCCGCTGCAGGAGCCGCCGCCCTTGCGGCCTCCACAACGTAGTCGTAGCGCCGCCAGTTCGCGGTGTCGTTTGCAGGTCTGGGCCGTAGGGCCAGCGCGTCACCGTGGTGAAGGGCGTAACCGTCGTCGGGTGATAGCGAGCGGCACCGTCGTGCATCGGCTCGGACTCCCGCCGGCATCCTGCTGCCCGACCTGCGGTGTTGCTCGTCAGCTGGAACGGTCCATAGGTGCTGCTCTCGGAGTTCGGTGTTCCAGTAACCGTCGGTCGACAGGATCGCGTAGTGTGCGCTGGCACGAGTACTGCATCGGGTCGAGGCTTGCCCGGGTGCCTTGTTGGCGAAGTAACGCCCGACCTTGGACAGCGATCCCCGCAGCGGCGTGCTGGCTGTCGCCGTCGGCCGTGTACAGGCTCTTGTAGAAGGCGGCCTTCTTTGTGGCGTCGAAGTCACCGATGTCGATGAACCGGTTGGTGCCCTGGGTGGCGCTCGGTGTCGCTGATGGTGGTGAAGCCGACGCGGAACTTGTTGTCCAAGGCCTGGAAGGCGCGCCCGGCGGCGGTGCGCATCAGCAGGCGTCGCGTGCGGTAGTGAGGCGTTCCAGTTGGCATAGTTCTGCCGCATCGCGGCGGTCGACCCGCTGTTCACCGTCTGCAACGTGAACACGCTGCTGCCCGGCGTGCTGCCGACATTGCTCATGCACTCCCGACGTAAAACGTGGTCGACGTGATGACCCGCTGTTGTCGTAGGTCCACCCCATCAACGGCTGGCTGCCGGTGTAGTTGTAGTAGGTCGAGCCGTCGAGGGTCAGCATGCGGGCGACATGCCAGGAGTTGTAGGTCCACTTGCCTCGGTGGCGGTGACGTTGAGTCAGCAGAAGTTGGTCGCATCCACGCCGTCACCGTGCCGGTCATGCGCGCCGCACCGTCTTGTTGGTACGACACGGCGACCTGGTCGCCGATCGGGTAGCTGGTGGTATTGCCGGAGTCGAGCGTGAACGTCTTGGTGCCCGTGCCCACCGTTCGCGAATCGGTGCTGAACCGCAGGGTGCCATTGCCCTGGTAGGCGAAGCCGTCGTTCAACGCGTTGGTGAAGCGCTCGCGTCGGCGTAGGAGGTGCCATCCGGCGCTTGATCGGCGGCGATGTGCGGTGTGGTCCGGATCGAACGCCGAGGCCATTGCATCGAAGGCGACTTGTAGCCGTACTTGCCGGTGTCGCTCATGTCGTCCGGGCATGTAGGCGCTGGCCATACTGCCCGAGTTGTCCAAGATGAACGCATGATGTTCGGCTTGGCCACGACGGTGGATGTGGTCGCCAGCGGCTGGCTGAAGATGTCGGTGACGGCAGCATGCACGTCGACAACGGTGAGCGTCGACGCCATCAAGGCGGCGAGCAACCGTTTACTGTGTCGGGCGACGTTCATGATTTCTCCTTGAGCGCAAGCGTTCTTTGGATTACAGGTTGACGATCGTTTCGGTGTAGGTCAGCGCGTTGCGGGGACCTTTGACGCGCACCACGATTCGGTAGAAGGGCACCGGCGCGCCTTGTGTCTGCTGGATTTGCGTGTAGTCCTTGTTGCCGGCGCCCTGGTCGGACAAGTGGCCCGCCTTGGGCGGTTTGCGCGCAGCTGTTGTTGACGGCGTCGAGGTGCGTGACACCCGCCGTGGTGCACAGCCGCGTGATCAGCCAGCGCGCCTCATAGCACCGCAAGGCTGGTGTCGAAGGTCTCGAACGCGATCGTGTCGCGCGGCCGCGTGTTGCTGTCGCACACGCCGCCGGCTGTCGCGTAGGCGCGGTTGCCGTCGACGTCCCAGTTGACCAGCTTGCGGGCGGCATCGGTGCCGCCGAAGCCGGGTGAGTCGTAGAGTCGTCCTTGGCGCTGGCGTAGTGGCCCATGTTCGGCTCGTCGTTGAACCGATTGGCTTCGCCGCCTTTTCCCGCCAGATAGTTGATCGCCATCTGCGTGGTGCGGTGGCGGCGACGATCGTGGTCGCCTTCTTGGCGCTCAGGTTGCCCAGCACGATGGCGCCGGTGTCCACCGAACGCACCAGCGCGGTGGCGGCCAGGAGCCAGAGCGACCAGCGTGATCAGCGCGAACAGCAGCGAGGCGCCGGCTTGGTGTGTGCCGGCCCCGCTTGGCGCCGGCCCGAATGGAGTGTGGTGATGTACGCATGCTTGCTCCACTCATGACCCAGGTTCCACAGCATGTTGCGCAGCGGAATGGCGGTGTCGAACACCTTGTAGCGGTAGTGCTTCAGTCGTTGAGGTGGCTCACGTGCAGCGGCACGCTGGCAGCCCGCGGCGCCTGCGCGCGCAGACGGTGGCGCCCGCCCGGTACGGCGATGTAGGAGACTGCGACGTTGGCGCCGACGTCCCATGTGGGCTCTGCGGCGGTGACCTCGTCCTTCTCTCGCTGGCCGCTGCGCGCCACCATGACGACGCGCACCGCCATCACCTTTTGCCAATCGGCGTTGGTCACCGGCAGGGTGGTGTCGTAGGTGTCGACCACGCCGTCGCCGTTGCTGTCGCGGCCGTACAGCGCCTTCAACGAGCACGATGCCGGAGTTGAGCTGTTCGGCGTTGCCGATGCCCTGCGGCGTCAGGTCACGACATCGAAGGTGTCGCCGTCGACGCGAACACCATGCGGCGAATCTTGCCGAAGTTGACGATGACGTCGTTTTCCTTGAACCCGCCTGGGGGACATACACCGAGGACGCCGCCGCGTTCCAGGAAGAGGCGCTGCCCGACGGGGCGCGGGGAATCTGCGCACTTCTCCGTCGTGGTCGAGGGATACGGGTTGTCGGGCTTGACCGTGAACAACACGCAACCGGTGTTGTCGGCCGCCCAGCTCATCGGAATCGCCGGGATCGTGTCGTCTTCATTGGCGCCGACCGGCGAGATCGACCTGGAAGTTGCTTTGCTGGGTGTACTGCACGGGCTTCGAAATCCGCGACACCGCCGCAAAGCTCGTCTTGGTGCTCGTCAGCACCGCGATCCGGTCGCTGGAGTTCCGTCGCGACGGCACTGCGGGTGATCTCCACCGGCACCAGGTTCATCGCGGGCGACGCCACTGTGCTGCCGGCAGTCCCGTACTCACCTATGATCGGACAGCCCAGGCCCTCGACCGCGGCGGTGACGCCATAGCCCGCGCTCAGCACGTGGCGACGCAGCGGTGTGCAGCGCAACCGCCCCGTTGACCTGCGCATCGCTGCCGAACGTGGCGGTGCGCTTCTGGCCTTCGGCCGCGAGCACTTGCGCGATGAAGTAAAGTCGTGACCAGGCCGAGCAGCAGCGCGACCATCAGCTCGACGAGCGTCATGCCGCGTTGCGCCGTCAAGTCGCGAGCGGCGGTCACGTGCGTGGCAGGTGGAATGTGGTGTTCGTGTGCGGGCCCGCTCAGATCGTCGAGGGTGAGACGTTGAACGTCGTGATGTACTTGTGCGACGCCCCGTTGGGCAGCGTCCAGCTCAGCTTGATGGTGACCTGGCCAAAATTCGCATCGGACGAGTCGACGATCGTCTCGTCGAACGACAGCTGGTCCAGCGTTCCGCCGGGCAGGGCTGGTCTTCAACTTGGTCAGCCACCCATTGCAGGTGAGGTCGCCTGCGCAAGTGCCGTCCTTGAACTGCACGATGCTGGCCAGGGTCGCCGGGGCCGGCTTGCCCTTGTTCACTTGCGACCACATCAGCGCGGCCACTTCATCGACGAGATTGGCCGCGTCGGCGCGCACCTTGCTGTCGGTCTGCGCCTGCAGCATCGAAGCCTGCAGGCCGACGATGCCCAGGATGCCGATCGCAAACAGCAGAACCGCCACCAGCACCTCGATCAATGCGAAGCCGGCCGTCCGCGTGCGGCGCACACCCGATACGACGCGCGCGATTGGAGTGATGAAGTGTCTTCATGGGTTCGTCGTCCACTGATGGCTGACTTCAGTTGCATCCCGGCGGGGTTGCCAGGCACACCCGCGGATCGTTGGCGTCGGTGACCGCCGGGTCACACATGCGGATTTGCCCGCCCGCGTTGATCGCGATGTTCAATGCACGCGTCGTCGCATCGCCCGGGTTGCTGACTTTGATGCAGCTGATCGGCGAGGCATTCGAGATCTGCCCGTAGCCGTTGAACATCACCGTGGTGGCGGCCCCGAGGGCGGCGTCCTTGGCCTCCACCTGAGCGCGATGGCGGTGTCGCCGGGCAGCCGGACCGCAATGAAGGTGTCGCGGTCGCGCGGCGCACTTACCAGCCGGTGAGGCCGTCGACACCACCAGCCCGAGCTGCTGGATGACAACGCGCAGCCGTCTGACATCGACACCGCGTCGGCATCGGAGACCAGGAAGAAGCCGATTGGCTGGTTGCGCCGCACCGCTTCGTTGCGTGCCTGCTGCAGCCCCGCCGAGATCGACTCGGCCGCGGTGCGCAACCGCAATTGCGAATCAGGCACCCGCGCTCGGCATCACCGCCGCGAGCAGAAGCCCATCAGCGTCATCGCGATGACGAACTCGATGATCGTGAAGCCGCGTTGTTTCATCGCCGGCTCCATCAGTTGTCGCAGGCGGTCGACTTGGTTAACCAGCAGGCCGCCGACGACGAGTTGTTGGCGAACTTGCTCGTGCCCTTGGTGCCGGCGTTGTTGATGCTGTAGTCGTAGCCGGTCGTCAGGCCACCGATGCCAGTGGCGGTGATGATGAAAGACTGCAGCGGTGTGGCGTTCAACGGACCGGGGCCGCAATCGATGGTGAAAGAACCTGGTGCTGACGGGGAACGCGGTCGTAGCCAGACGGCTGCGGGCAAGTCGCGGTGTTGGACGCCGTACCGTAGTACCTGTTGTCCTGGTACCACTGCTCCATCTTCACGCGCATGTCGGCGAGCGTCGTGAATGCGTCGGCCAGTTGGCCGCGCCGCGCATAGGCCTGGTACGACGGCATGGCAATCGACGCCAGGATGGCCACCAGCGCCACGGTGACCATCAGTTCGATCAGGGTGAAGCCCTTGGCACCGCGGCGCGAAGAAGTGAGTCGTTTCGTTGTCATGCGCTGGTCTCGCCTGTTGAATGAGCGTGGACGGGCCACGTGGCGAAATCAGCTTGAGCCATGCAGCGTCGAACGAACGGTCACAACCGCGGTTCGGGGGATCCGAAAAGCGGAACGAAGTTGGCACTCGCGCAGCGACGGTGCGCGCGCCGACGAGTGTGCTTACAAACGGACCGCGCCGCCCATCGCGATCGCCCGACCGCTTATCGCGCCGTCAGGAGTTCACGCTTCGCGCGCGTCGTCGGTCGCTTGGCGAGGTGGTGCACGTCGCCCCAGCCCACCAGCATCCAGACCCTGATCGCCGTGCAGCAGCCGGTTGATCGACGCGTTATCGAGCGTCCAGGTGCGAGGTGCATTGAAGCGCCACGCGGGCGGCCGCACGGTACTAGGCAGTCGAGCACGCCGCCCATGCGTGACCCACACGATGGCGCGTCCAGCGTATTCGTCGGCCAGCCGCTCGGCCACCGCGATGCAACGTTCGTAGAACGCCGGTCAGGCTTTCGCCACCTTCGGGTGCGAACGCGGGGTCCCGCGCGCCGCCAGCGCCGCGTCTCGTCGGGCCAATGCCGCGCGATGTCGGCATATGTGAAGCCCTCGAAGATTCCGAAGCAGCGCTCGCGCAGCCCGCGCTCGCGCTGCACGCCAGCCCTCTCGCTTGGGCCAGAGGCGATGCGGTATCCATCGCGCGCGACAAATCGCTTGCCACGATGGCGTCGATCGGCTCGTGTGCCAGCGCCTGCGCCAGTCGTTGCGCCTGCCATCGGCCCAGCGCATCGAGCGCCGTGTCGAGTTGGCCCTGCATGCGCGTTTCGGCATTCCAGGCCGTTTGCCCGTGGCGGATCGCGATGATGCGGGTGGCTTCGTTCAACGACATGCGAGCGCGCGCTCAGCCGCGCACCAGTCGGCGGTTGAGCGTGTAGGTGCCTGACAGCGTGGCCTCGCCGAGCACTTTGCCGGCCAGCGCTTCGCGCACCTGCGGCCCGGTGAATGCACCCTCGACCGGCAGGCGGTCGACCGACACCGCGTACAGCGTGAACACGTAGTGATGCACCAGCGAGTCGTTGAACGGCGGAAACGGGCCGTCGTAGCCGAAGTACTGGCCCGCCATCTGCGGCATCGCCGGCGAACCAGCCGGTGTAGTCGTTCAGGCCGTGGCGCGCACCGTGTCCGGCGGCCGGGCCCGGGCTTGCCGCGCGCGGTGAAGCCGCGGCTGAACTGCGCCCTCGCCGATGGCGCCCAGGCCGGGCGCGATGTCGACCATCACCCAGTGGAAGAAGTCCACCCGCGGCAGGTCGGCGGGCACCTCGCGGTCGCTCTTGTTGACGTCGTCGCCGCGGCTGGGCACGTCGAAGTCGTGGCAGATCAGCACCGAGCGATCGCGTGCCCGCCGGCACCTCGCTCCACGCCAGATGCGGATTGAGATTGTCGGAAAGCCCACGCCGCCGGCCGCGTCGAGCTTGCCGGCGGCATAGCGCGCCGGGATATCGCGTCGCCGTTGGTCCAGCTGTCGCTCCACAACTTCATCGCTCGCACTCGCCTTGCTCAAACGCCCCAGACGATCGGCGTCGCCCGCGGCGTGCGAGCGCTTCATCATCTCGACCATCGGCCACACGCGCTGCTTGCAGGCCGACGCGCGCGCTGCGCTCATCGGCCGTCGCGTCGGCTGCTGCGACGCCTGCGCGCGCTGCCTGCTTGCAACGCGCTGTATCGGCCGCCGGCATGTCGGCGATCTCTCGATGATGCCCTTGGCGGCCGGCTCGCGCGCCGATCAGTGCGCAGCAGCTGGTCGCCGTGCGGCCGCAGCATGATCACGTCGCCCGCGGCCTTGCTCTTGAACTTGTAGATCATCGCGCTCGGCGCCAGCGCGTCAACTGTACATGTAGCCGCGGTTGGAACGGGTACTCCGATTGTGCGCCGCGCATCGGCCCGTCGTCGATGCTTGCCGCTCGGCCGCGCCGCGAGCATCTGGTACAGCGAGATCCAGCCACGCTCGAAGCTCATCGCGCTGCCCGCCAGGTAGAGGCGGTAGGCGCGCACCACGCGCTCGTCGCCAGCGACCTCGGCGGCGTGCGCCAGGCGCGCCTCCAGCGCGTCGGACCAGGCCCACAACGTGCGGGCGTAGTGCGGCCGCAGGTTCTCGACGTCGAGCGCCTCGAGGCCGCGCCTCGCTCATCGCCTCGCGCAGCACGTGCGACACGTGCAGCAACTCGCCGCCGGGGAAGATGTAGCGCTCGATGAAGTCGCCCATGCCGGCGCCGAGCTGCGTAGTTGCGCGTGCCGCCGGCCGTGATGCCGTGGTTCATCAGCAGGCCGCCGGGCTTGAGCAGGCGGCGGATCTTCGCGAAGTAGGTCGGCAGCATGCGCGCGGCCGACGTGCTCGAACATGCCGATCGAGGCGATCTTGTCGCAGGGCTCGGCCTTCGGGCAGCTCGCGGTAGTCGCGCAGCTCCATCGTGCACGCCGCCGCTGCAGGCCGCGCTCCTCGATCAGTCGGTTCACGTGCGCGTGCTGGTTCTGCGACAGCGTGATGCCGGTGGCCTCGCACGCCGTAGTGCTCGGCCGCCCACAGCAGCAAGGCCGCCCCAGCCGGCGCCGATGTCGAGGAAGCGCTCGCCCTCGCGCAGCATCAGCTTGCGGCAGACGTGGTCGAGCTTGGCCTCCTGCGCCTGCGCCAGCGTCATGCCGGCGTCGCGGTAGTAGGCGCACGAGTACAGCGCGCCGCGGGTCCAGCCACAGCGCATAGAAGTCGTCCGACACGTCGTAGTGGAACTGCACCTGCCGCGCGTCGGCCTCTCGGCGCTGTGGTGGCCCACCGATTTGGCGCGTTGCAGCAACTGGCGCCACCACGAGCTTGCGCCGCCCGCCGTGGGGTCGGTGGGGATCATCTGCGCTGCCGCGGCCATGCGACGTCGCGCATGTTGCCTCGTCGATCTGCAGAGCGACCCTTCGTACGCAGTCGCCAGCCAGCAGGCCGGGACTTGGCCGGCGGCCAGGTGGGCCAGCGGCGCCAGTTCGTGCACGGTCAGTGTCACGTCGGCGTCGCCGGCGCCCAAGCGGCGCCCGCCGGGCAGCACCACAGCGGCTGCTGGTCTGCAGGCCGGCGAACTTGCGCTCGATGAGGTTGTCGATGGGATTCATGGCTGCGCACGAAGACAACGATCGTGGCACGACTGTACGGTGAAATCCGCCCTCCACCATCCGGGGTGGACGGTACGCCTGTGCCCGGTGGGGTAGCGCCGCTCGACTGTCGCTCTGTCAGCGCGACACGACGCGCAGGTGCCGGCCGTCGGCGGCCTGGTGGCGAGCCGTTGCTCGAAGCTGAACGCGCATCGAGTGCGGGGGCAGACCGGAAGCCCTGCAGCTCGTCGCAAGCCCTCTTGCGCCAGGAAGCGGCGCTGCTGCTCGAGTTTCCGCGCCCTCGGCGTTGACCTTCAGATTCAACGCCCGCGCTACTGGATCACGGCGCGCACGATCGCGGCGTCGCTGTCGTCTCCGGGCGGGCTGCGGATGAAGCTCATTGTCGATCTTGAGCAGCTGCCCCGTGTGGCCGGCCTTCAAGTCATTCCAGAAGGCCACGTCTTCGGGCGTGCCGATCAGAGCCCATGGCATCGACGGCATCCAAGTCGGCTTCGCTCAGCGCGAGCAGGCCGAGCGCCGAGCGGTTGATGCCCGCCAGTGTGAGGTCAGCGGCGTCGACGATCCATGCCGGGTCGCCTAGCGCGTGCAGCATCGCCAGCCAAGCCGGCAATCCGCCGTTAGCTCGGGGCGCGGCGGCTCACGCAGCGATCTCCCGACCGAAGTCCGACCGCGGCGGCAAGCGCGGGCTCGAAGAAGTAGATCACCCGTCGTTGCGGCGCCAGGTAGTGCAGGGCGTCGTCGGGCAGCTGCTGCGCGCGCAGGCTGCGGCGGATGCCCAGATCGGCGTGCTGCTCCAGGTTCGAGGTGCAGCGCCTCGTCGGCCGGCATCAGCGGGTCGAACACCAGCACCCGCGGCTTCAGCGGCCGCGTGGAGTTGACGTTGGTGACCAGCGCGAAACGATCATCGGTGAGCTGCACCACCGAGCCCGGCGGGTACACGCCCATCATGCGGATGAACGCGTTGAGCATCGAGGCGTCGAACTTCGAACGCGTCTGCGCGAAGATCAGCGACAGCGCCTCGTGCGGCGTCAGCGCGTGCGCCGGCAGCGCCGGGTCGCACAGGTTGTCGTAGCGATTGACCAGCGCCACGATGCGCGCTGCCGGCGTGCATGCGATCGACGACTGAGCCTGTTCGGAAGCCCGCGAGCCGTCGGCCATCTCGTGGTGCTGCGCGATCACCAGCAAGGCTCCGGGATTCAGGCCCCATGCGCTTGCCGATCGCCACCCGCGCATCACGTGCTCGCGGTACAGCGCCTGGTCGGCCGGCGACGCCTGCGGGATCGGGCTGGCGCACGCGCTCGGGCAGCTCCAGCTTGCCGATGTCGTGCAGCAGCGAGCCCACGCCCACATCGAGCATCTCGTCCTCGTTGAAGCCGAACACGCGGCCCATCAGCAGCGAGATCACGGCCACGTTCAATGCGTGCGCTGTGGCGCGATCGGCCTGGCGCGTCGGCGAGCACGCGAATGCACAACTCGCCGTCGATCAACATCTTGTCGAGCAGCGCGCGGGTCAGCGCCCTCGGCCGCCTGGCGCGCCGCCTCGGGCTGGCTGGATGCGCACTCGGTCGCCGCCTTCAACGACTTGGCGGCCTCGCCGTACTGCCGCGTGCACACGCGGTTGGCCTCGCGCTGCGCTGCGAGTTGCGCGCGCCGCTCGTGCGCACGCGCGGCGGCGCTCGCCTCGCGGCTGTGCGCCGCGGAACTTGCTCCCAGCGCCGCCGGCATGTCTGGCGTGCTGCCGGTGGCCGCGGTCGCGGATGCGGTGGTGTGCACCGCTCGTCTGGGCAGCATCCTGCGGGCTGGCTGATTCCTCTACTGCCTGCGCGACGGCGCCATCGTTGGCCGCCGCGGCAGCGCGGCGCATCGCCGTCGTCGAGCGAGCTTTTCTCCGGACTCCAGCGCACCTGCTGTCAGGCCGAGGCTCGCGAATGGTCGCGATCTGGTCAGGCGAGGTCAGCTTGAAGCTCGACAGCGCGAACGGATGTGCCCACCACCCCAGGTCGAGGTGCACGAACATGCCGACACGCAGCTCATCGACGGCGATCTTGGCCGACATGTCAACTTTCACTTTTGCGCCCGCCGTGCGGCGGCCAGCAGGTACATCGGCAGCCGGATGGCCGAACTTGAACGGCGGCGCAGGCGTTGGACGGCGTCACCGGCGTGCCCCGGCCAAGCGTGTGAGCCATCGCACGCTGCGCGGGCTCCAGAGACGGTGCCCGCGATCGGAGTGCAAGCAGGCGTCACAAAGCCGGGCCCGTCGGATGGCGACGCCGCCGCGACGTTCCGCCGCGGTGCAATCAGCGATCGATGCGCGTCGACAGCACGATCGCCGACGTGGTGCGCTCGACGCCATCGAGCGCGCCGATGCGATCGATCAGGTGATCGAGTTCGCCGATCGATGCGGCCGCCGACGATGGCGATGCAGATCGAACGGGCCGCTCACCGAGTGCAGCGTGCGCACCTCGGGGATGCGCCGCAGCGCCGCTTCGATGGCCAGCGACTTGCGCGGCTCCAGCGTGATCAGCACATGCGCGCGCACCTGCCCGGCCTCGACGTCCGCGCCCACCGTCACCGTGTAGCCGGCGATCACGCGCTCGCGTTCGAGCCGCGCCAGTCGGCTTTGCACCGTGGTGCGCGACAGCTCGAGCTTGCGCGCCAGCTCGGAGGCTGGCGCGCGGGCGTTCTCGCGCAGCAGCGCGAGCAGCGCGGATCGGTGGCGTCGAGCCGAAGTGCGTGCTCATCGCTGACGATTATCGGCAATTTGACGAGGTGTTTGAACTCGATTCGTCAGAGTTGAATCGTTCACTTTGCGCAAGCTCGCCGACAATCAGTGGCAACCCGGACTGCATGCCGGGACGGAGCCCTGCCATGAAAGACATCCTGATCGTCGGTGCCGGCAAGATCGGCCAGGTCGTCAGCCGACTTGCTGGCCAACGCCGCTGGCGACTACCAGCGTGACGTTGGCCGACCATTCGGCGGCCGCGCTTGCGAGCGCTCGCGCGCCGGGCCAACGCCTGCAGACGCAAGCGATCGACGTCGCCGACGCGGCAGCGCTGCAGCAGTCGCTGCGCGGCCGGTTCGCGGTGCTGAGCGCCGCGCCGTACCACCTGACCACCCGCATCGCCGAGGCCGCGCGCGCCACCAGACCCACTACCTCGACCTGACCGAAGACGTCGCCAGCACGCGGCGCATCCGCGAACTCGCCAACGGCGCCGACACCGCGTTCATTCCGCAGTGCGGCCTGGCGCCGGGCTTCATCTCGATCGTCGCCGCCGACCTGGCGCGCCGCTTCGACAAGCTCGACAGCGTGCGCATGCGCGTCGGCGCCCTGCCGGCCTACCCGAGCAACGCGCTGAACTACAACCTCACCTGGAGCACCGAGGGCGTCATCAACGAGTACATGCGAGCCGTGCGAGGCCATCGTCGACGGCCGCCGCGTCGAGGTGCCGGCGCTCGAAGAGCGCGAGGAGTTCGCGCTCGACGGCGTGTTGTACGAAGCGTTCAACACCTCCGGCGGCCTGGGCACGCTGTGCCGAGACGCTCGGCGGGCAGCGTGCGCACGCTGAACTACCGCACCATCCGCTATCCCGGCCACGCGGCGATCATGAAGGCGCTGCTGCACGACCTGCGGCTGCGCGACCGCCGCGACCTGCTGAAGGACATCCTCGAGAACGCGCTGCCCGCCACGATGCAGGACGTGGTGGTGATCTTCGTCACCGTCAGCGGCCGGCGCGAGCGGCCGCCTGATGCAGGAGACCTACGCGCGCAAGATCTACGCGCAGGTGCTGGCCGGCAAGCATGCGCAGCGCGATCCAGATCACCACGGCGTCCAGCCTGTGCGCGATGCTCGACCTGCTGGCCCACGGGCGGCTGCCGCAGCGCGGCTTCGTGCGGCAGGAAGACGTGCGCTCGACGACTTCCTCGCCAACCGCTTCGGCAGCGTCTACGCGCCAAGCAGACCAGGCCCGCGCAGCCTAGGCGGCGCTCGGTCAGGCGCGGCGCAGCATCGGCCTGTCCGCGCCACTGCGTGGGCGTGCGGCCTGACAGCCGCTGAAAGAAGCGCGTGAAGTAGCCGGCGTCGCCAAAGCCGAGACCGAGCGCGACCTGCTTGATGCTGAGCGTCGTGTAGGCCAGGTCACGCTGCGCCTCGAGCAGCACGCGCGCGTGCAGCAGAGCGAGCGCCGACCGGCCAGTGAGCTGGCGACACACCCGATTGAGCTGCGTCGAGGTGATGCCCAACTGCTGTGCCAGCAGCGACAACGACGGCTGCGTTCGATACGACGCATCGACCAACTCGCGATAGCGCTCCAAGTGCATCGCTGCGCGCGAGCCGCGTAGCGCGCGCTGCGCCTCCAATCGGGGGTGGCGCGCTCCAGTGCCACCAGCAGCGCGCACAGGGCCGCGTCGATGGCCAGCGCGCGCCAGGCTTGGCGTGCCCACGAACTCGGCCTTGAGCCGACCGACTGCGCGCTCGATCGACGTCGCGGCATCGCCGTGCAGCGCAATCACGCGCGGCTGCAACAGGCGCGGTGGCAGCGCAGGTGCCGCTGCCAGCACCTGTGTCAACTGCGCTTGCAGCACCGTGAACACGCTGCCGTCGATGCCGGGTTTGAAGCGAAAACCGTGCGGCACCAGCGCCGGCACGCTCAGCACACAGGGTCCACGCAGCGGCCAGGTCCTGCCATCGACGGTGGCCTGCCCAGTGCCGCGACGTATGTACAAAATTTGAAAGAGCGACGCGTGCCGGTGGGCCTTGATCTCCCAGTTGTGGCGTCGGCTGCGCTCCGCGATCGACTCGCAATGCAGACCAGTCGGTCGCCTGCCGATCGTCGGCCTCGCCGTACAGCGTGTAGGTCGGCAGATGCGGCGGTGTGACCCGGGGTCATGCTGCGGTGCGGCAGGGGTGGCGCGAGTGAATGTTCAGATTGTGAAAGACCTCGTGCCTTCCGTCCATTGAGGGACGCCCTGCTCGCCCTTACGCTGGCGGGCATTCGACGGCTTACGCGGGTAGCAAGCCGTCTGGAGACAACCACCATGCGCACCCAGGTCGTCATCGTGAGAGCGGGCCCATCGGGGTTGCTGTTGGGCGCCTTGCTCAGCAAGGCGGGCATCGACAACACGATCGTCGAACAACGCAGCGCCGACTACGTGCTCGGCCGCATCCGCGCCGGCGTGCTCGAACAGGTGACGGTCGACCTGCTCGACGAGCTGGCGTTGGCGCGCGCATGCACGCAGAAGGGCTGCCTCACGACGGCATCGAACTGTGCTTCGGCGGCCAGCGCCACCGCATCGACCTGCATGGCCTCACCGGCAAGCGCGTGATGGTCTACGGCCAGACCGAAGTCACCCGCGACCTGATGCGAGGCGCGCGATGCGTCTGGGCGTCACGACCATCTACGAAGCCGACGACGTAGCGTGCACGACTTCGACGGCGAGCACCCCAGCGTGCGCTACCGCAAGGACGGCCAGACGCACACGATCGAGTGCGACTTCATCGCCGGCTGCGACGGCTTCCACGGCGTCATGCCGCGCCAGCGTGCCGACACGGACCGCATCACGCTGCACGAGAAGGTCTACCCGTTCGGCTGGCTCGGCCTGCTGGCCGGACGTGCCGCCGGTGTCGCACGAGCTGATCTACTCTGAACCATGCAGCGCGGCTTCGGCCTGTGCAGCATGCGCAGCCGCACGCGCAGCCGCTACTACCTGCAGTGTCCGCTCGACGACAAGCGTCGAGCAACTGGTCCGACGACGCGTTCTGGAACGAGCTGCGCGCTGCGCCTGCCGAGCCGATGCCGCGAGCGAACCTGGTCACCGGGCCGTCGCTCGAGAAGAGCATCGCGCCGCTGCGCAGTTTCGTCGCCGAGCCGATGCGCTTCGGCCGCCTGTTCTTGCCGGCGACGCCGCGCACATCGTGCCGCCCACCGGCGCCAAGGGCCTGAACCTGGCGGCCACCGACGTGGGTTATCTCGCGCAGGGCTTGATCGGACTACTACCAAGGCGCAGCCCGATCGGATCTGAACCGCTACTCCGAGCGCTGCCTGCGCGCGCATCTGGCGCGCCGAGCGCTTCTCGTGGTGGATGACTTCGCTGATGCACAACTTTCCCGACCAGCGGATCGTTCGGACCGCAAGGTGCAGCTGGCCGAGCTCGACTACCTGGTGCACTCCGAGGCCGCATCGAAGGCGCTGGCCGAAAACTACGTGGGCCTGCCGATGTAGCGCGCTGGCACCGCGCAAGTCCCCATGCGGTGAGCGCCGCGCCGCTGGCATGATGCAGCGAGCCCGACCGACGCCAGCCACGCCATGCACTCCCGCGCCGACGCCCTGGCTGCCGCCGCGCGCGAGTTCGACAGCGGCTCGTTCGAGCGCACGTTGGCGCGCCGCGTGGCGCATCGCACAGAAAGCCGAGAACCCGGAGCGCGCGGCGGCATTGCGCGCCTACCTGAGCGACGAGATCGCGCCGTCGCTGACGGCAATCGGCGTGCAGGCCGAGCGTGCATGACAACCCGCTGCCCGGTGCGCAGCCGCTGCTGATCGGCCGTCGCGTCGAAGACCCCAGCTCTGCCCACCGTGCTGGTGTATGGCCACGGCGATGTCGTGCGCGGCCTCGAAGGGCGTTGGTGCGATGGCCTCGATCCGTGGACGCTCGCTGCCCGCGACGACCGCTGGTACGGCCGCGGCAGCGCCGACAACAAGGGACAACACAGCATCAATCTCGCCGCGCTCGCAGCCGTGCTGGCAGCGCGCGGCGGTCGATTGGGTTCAACGTCGTCTGGCTGGTCGAGATGGGTGAGGAAACCGGTTCGCCCGGGCTCGCCGAGTTCTGTCGGGCCCATCGCGACGCGCTCGCTGCCGACGTGCTGATCGCCAGCGATGGCCCGCGGTTGACGCGCTGATCGACCGACGGTGTACCTCGGCACGCGTGGCGTCGCCAATTTCGAGTTGACGCTGAAGTTGCGCAGGGTGGGCATCATTCAGGCAACTGGGGCGGGCTCCTTCGCAACCCCGGCACCGTGGTGTCGCACGCCATCGCAAGCCTGGTCGACGCGCGCGGTCGCATCACGATCGATGCGCTGCGGCCGCCACCGATTCCGGTATCGGTGAAGCGGGCACTGGCCGATATCGAGGTCGGCGGCGGCCCCGATGACCCGGCCATCGATGCCGACTGGGGCGAGCCGGGCTGACGCCGGCCGAACGGGTGTTTGGTTGGAACACGATCGAGGGTGCTCGCCATCGGCGTGGGCAACGCTGCGCAACCCGTCAACGCGATCCCCCATGAAGCGCGCGCGACTCTGCAGCTGCGCTTCGTGGTCGGCACCGATGCCACGGATCTGCGCGCGCACGTGCAAGCGCACTTGCAGCAGCGCGCTTCGCCGACATCGCGGTCAGCGAGCCGATCGTGATGGCGGCCACACGCCTGGACCCCGACAACGACTGGGTTCGCTTCGCAATGCATTCGATCGAGCAGACCACCGGCCAGCGTCCCGCCTTGCTGCCCAACCTCGGCGGCTCGTTGCCCAACGACGTGTTCGCCGAGATCCTGGGCTTGCCCACGGTGTGGGTGCCGCATTCGTACCCGGCGTGCTCGCAGCACGCGCCCAACGAGCACGTGCTGGCGCCGGTGATGCGCGAGGGCCTGCTGATGATGACCGGCTTGTTCTACGACTCTCGGCGAGCAAGCCGCCGTTGCCGCGCCGTGCACCCAACAAGGAGACCGCATGAAACCCACCGACTTGGCCGACTGCACGGCCACCGACTTGTTGGCGCTGTACCGCTCGCAGCAGGCCTCGCCGGTGGAAGCCACCAACGCGGTGCTGGCGCGCATCGAACGCAGTCAACCCCAAGCTGCTCGCGTTCTGTCACCTCGCCGCCGGGCGAAGCGATTGCGTCGGCGCGCGCCAGCGAAGCGCGCTGGCAACGCGGCGAGCCGTGCGGCGCGCTCGACGGCGTGCCGACGTCGATCAAGGACCTGATCCTCGACCAGCGGCTGGCCCACGCTGCGCGGCAGCCGCACCGTCGACGCCAACGCAGCCGTGGGACGTCGATGCGCCGGCCACCGCGCGCTGCGCGAGGCCGGCGCGGTGTTGCTCGGCAAGACCAGCACGCCGGAGTTCGGCTGCAAGGGCGAGACCAACTCGCCGCTGCACCGGCATCACGCGCAACCCGTGGGACCCGAGCAAGACGCCGGGCGGTTCGTCGGGCGGCACCGCCGCGGCGGTGGCCGCCGGCCTGGGCCCGCTGTCGGTCGGCACCGACGGCGCCGGCAGCGTGCGCATCCCGGCCGCGTTCTGCGGCAACTTCGGCTTGAAGCCCAGCTTCGGCCGCGTGCCGGCGCATCCGCTTGTCGCCGTTCGGCACCGTGGCGCACCTCGGCCCGCACACGATGAGCGTGCGCGACGCGGCGCTGATGCTCACCGTGATGGCGCAGCCCGACGCGCGCGACTGGACGTCGCTGCCGTCCGACGGCCGCGACTACACCGTCGGGCTGGACGACGGCATCCGCGGGCTGCGCATCGCCTGGTCGCCGGCACTGGGCTATGCGAAGAACGTGCATCCCGAAGTCGCCGCCGCGTGCGCAGGCGGTGGCAGACCTGCGCGCGCTGGGCGCGCACGTCGAGGCCGTCGATCCCGGCTTCGACGACCCGCTGGAGATCACGCCGGCCTGCTGGTTCGTCGGCGCCTGGACGCTGTGGAACACGCTGACCGCCGGAGCAGCAGAAGGTCACCGACCCCGACTTCGCCGCCGAGGCCGAACTCGGCGCCAAGATCAGCGCGCTCGAAGTGCAGCGCGCTGAACCTGCGCCGCGGCACGCTCGGCTCGCAGATGCGCCAGTTCATGCAGCGCTTCGACCTGCTGGTCACGCCCACGGTGGCCGTGCCGGCGTTCGACGCGCGGCCTGCCGGCCACACGCCGTTCGACGCCGACGTCGATGCTCGGCTGGACGCCGTTCTCGTATCCGTTCAACCTGACGCAGCAACCGGCCTGCACGATGCCGTGCGGGCTCACGTCAGCCGGGCTTGCCGATCGGTCTGCAATTTGTCGGGCCGATGTTCGGCGACGCACTGGTGCTGCGCGCCGCGCGCGCCTACGAGTCGGTGCGTCCGATTGCGCGGCCCAACCTCGCCAGGCTGATGTGATCGAGCGCGTGAGCGGCGACTCGATCACCGATCTCGACGCGCACGCGCTGTCGCGTGACGAGTCCATGCGCGGCGAGGTGTCGTGCGTCGAGGTGATGCGTGCCTATCTGGCGCGCATCCACCGGCTGAATCCGCGCTTTAATGCGATCGTCAACCTGGCGCTGACGACGACACGCTGCTCGCGCAGGCGCACGACTTGCCGAGCTGGCGCGCGGCGCGAGCCGCGCTGGATGCATGGCATGCCGCAGGCGATCAAGGACGCGGCGAGCGCCAATCGGCTTCGCCACCACCTATGGCAACGTGCTGCTGAAGGACAACGTGGCGCGCGTCGACAGCGTGATGGTCGAGCGCATGAAGGCCGCCGGCTGCATCGTGATCGGCAAGACCAACATGCCCGAGTTCGGCCTCGGCTCGCACACCTACAACAAGCCTGCTTCGGTGTCACCGGCAACGCCTGGGATCCGAGCGTCAGCGCCGGCGGCTCCAGCGGCGGCGCTGCGGTGTGCCTGGCGCAGCGCCTGCTGCCGGTGGCCGACGGCTCCGACTTCATGGGCAGCCTGCGCAACCCCGCGGGCTGGAACCACGTGTTCGGCATGCGGCCGAGCCAGGGCCGCGTGCCGCTGTGGCCGCCGATGCCTGGATCGCGCAGCTCGGCACCGAAGGGCCGATGGCGCGCAGCGTGCGCGACCTCGCATCGCTGCTGTCGATCCAGGCCGGCCACGATCCGCGAGCGCCCGTTGTCGATCGCCACAGGGGCCGCAGATTTCTCACCGCGTGCGCCGATCTCGTGCGCGGCACGCGCATCGCGTGGCTCGGCGATCTCGGCGGCACCTGGCACTCGAGCCCGGCATCGCGCAGGTGTGCGAGCGCGCCTTGCGGGCTGATGGCCGCACGAGGGGCGCTCGTCGAGCCCGCAGGTCGATCGGGAGTGGACCTCGATCGCGTGTGGCAAGCCTGGCTCGTGTGGCGGCGCATGCTGGTGGCGCCGCGCGTCGGCGCGGCGCTGGCGCAGCCAGGCGCACGCGCGACAGCATCAAGCCCGAGGCGCTGTGGGAGTACGACCAGGCGCAAACGTTGAGAGCGGTCGACCTGGCGCGCGCCAGCGGAGATGCGCACGCGCCCTGCACGCGCAGCTGCTCGGCTCTGTTCGATCGCTTCGACGCGCTGGCTTTGCCGGTGGCGCAGGTGTGGCCGTTCGATGTGAATCAGCACTGGCCGCGCGCGATCGGCAGGCCGCACGATGGACACCTACCACCGCTGGATGGAGGTGACGCTGTACGCCACCTTCGCCGGCCTGCCCGCGATCAGCGTGCCGGCCGGCTTCGACGCCAGCGGCCGCCTGCCCGCCGGCCTGCAGTTGATCGGGCGCGCGCAGGGCGACGCCGCGCTGCTCGCGCTGGCCGCCGCGCATGAGGCGCTGAGCGGCGAGCTTGCTGCAACGCCGTCCGCCCGAGTCGCGCTAGTTCGCCGTCAGGTGAAGAACGGCACCTGCGTGATCGGGGGTGCCCAGCACGATCGCGATGTGCCGGTGCGAGAAGTCATCTGAATCGTGGCCATGTCGCCGGTGAACTGCGTGACGGTGCCGATTCTCGGTGATGAGTACCGCGGTCAGTGGCACGTTCGTGATGCCTGCCACGTTGCTGCTCGTCAGCGGCATGCCCCAGATCGCGAACAAGGTGCCCAGCGTGAACGTGAGCCGGCGCGGGCGCCTCCCATGTGGATCTTGCCCGAGTGGTCGTGCGTGTGCACGAAGTAGTGGCAGTCGGTGGTGGGCGTCAACTGCACGATGCCGACTTGGGCGGGAAACGCGAGCGCTTCGCCGTCCTTGAAAATCGACAGGTGGCTGTGGATGTGGAGCGCGCTATTCGGATCCGTGCAAGGCACCCTAACACCGGGTTGCCCTGCCCGCCGGTGGCCTGTCGACCATCGGGGAAGAACAGCGTGCCGACCTGATGGTTGTCGTCCAGATCCACTGCGGGTGCGATGGTCGGTAGCGTTGGCGGCGCTGGCACGGGGCCGGCGCTGGGACTGGAGCTGGCGCTGGGGCCGGCCGCTGCCGGAGGCGCCGGCTGTCGTCGCCGCCACCACCACAACCGCCGGCGACCAACGCGAACAACAGCGTCAGCCAATTCAACACCGGCCCGTGACGCGGGCATGGATGCGTTCTTCTTCATGGTGGGCTCCTTGACCGCGCCCACGGACGACGCGCCCGCCGCCCGACGTAGTCAGGCACCAAGGGCAATTCGTGTTCCTGAAATGACACCGTCCAGCGGCGCAGCGGCAGTCGGAAACACTTTTCCGACACGTTCGCTCCAGCCGCCCGGCATCGCCGGTTTGAGCGCACAGCCCACCCGTATGCGCGGGGCATCTGAGCGCGGCCGCACAATCGATGTTCCACCACGCGCCATTGCCCGATGAACGCCCGACTGCCGCCGCCGTATCGCGAAGAAGCCCCCATCGTGGCCGAGCTGCTGCAAGTCGCTGTCGGGACGGCTCGATTGGCCCGCAGCGGCGGCGCAGGCCGCGCCCTGGGTGCAGGCCGTGCGCGACAAGCCGGCGCCGTTCTGGGCGCATGGAGTCGCTGCTGCGCGAATACCCGATCTCCAGCGCCGAAGGCCTGGCGCTGATGCGCCTGGCCGAGGCGCTGCTGCGCGTGCCCGACGCCGAGACGGCCATCGCGCTGACAGCCGACCAGCTTGGGCCGCGGCCGACTTCGACGCGACGGCGACGGCGGTCACCGCACACGACTGCTGGCCGAGCCTGTCGGCCAGCGCGATCGCGCTGTCCAAGAAGCTGCCTGCCCGACGTCGGCGAGCCGCCCGGCCTGCTCGAGCGCCTGGGCGCGCAGACGGTGGTCGCGGCCACCGTGCGGGCGATCCAGCTGCTCGGCCGCCAGTTCGTGCTCGGCCGCCACGATCGGCGAGGCGCTGGACGAGGCCGCCGCGCAGCGCGCAAGAGCCAGCCGCGGCTGCGCTTTCAGCTTCGACATGCTGGGCGAAGGCGCGCGCACCGAGCGCGACGCGCTGCGCTATCTCGGCGTCGTACGCCAACGCGATCGAGCGCGATCGTCGCGCGGCACAAGGCGGTGCGCGCGACATCGCGCCCGGCAGGCGTCGCGCGACGGCATCTCGATCAAGCTGTCGGCGCTGCTCTCGCGCTACGAGGACGCGCAGCGCGAGCGCGTGTTCGCCGAGCTGCTGCCGCGCGTGTGGCAGCTGATCGAGCTGCGCCGCGCGCGCCGACATCAACCTGACCATCGACGCCGAAGAGAGCGACCGCCTCGAGCTCTCGCTCGACGTGTTCGAGGCGCTGGCCGCCGCGCATCGCCGCGCACGCTACCCGCAGTGGCGCGGCTTCGGCCTCGCGGTGCAGGCCTACCAGACGCGCGCGCTGCGAGGTCGTCGACGAGGTGGCGCGCATCGCGCGCGCGCACCAGCTGCGCTTCATGGTGCGCCTGGTCAAGGGCGCCTACTGGGACGGCGAGATCAAGCGCGCGCAGGAGCTAGGCCTCGCCGGCTACCCGGTGTTCACGCACAAGCACCACACCGACATCGCCTACCTGGCCTGCGCGCGCGCGCTGATCGGCGCACGCGCGACGTGATCTATCCGCAGTTCGCCACCCACAACGCCGGCACCATCGCGCGCGATCCTGCAGATGGCCCGCGCGCAGGCGGCGCGCACGTTCGAGATGCAGCGCCTGCACGGCATGGGCGAAGGCGTCTACCGCGAAGTGCATGCCGCGATGCCGCGATGCCGCGCTGCGCGTCTACGCGCCGGTCGGCGAGCACCGCGACCTGCTGGCCTACCTCGTGCGGCGCCTGCTCGAGAACGGCGCCAACTCGTCGTTCGTGCACCAGCTGGCCGACGAAGCGGTCGACGTCGACGCGCTGCTCGCGCTCGCCGCTGCATGCCGGCCGCCGAGCCCGGCATCGCCGCTGCCGGTCCGACGCTGTACGGCTGGCACGGCGACCGGCCGCGCCAACTCGACGCGGCGTCGACCTCGCCGTGCCTGCGCCGAGCGCGCGCCGCTGCGGCGCGGCGATGGACGCACGCGCCGTCGTGCCCGATGCGCGAGCGCCGACCCGCCGAGGTCGACGCCGCGATGGCGCGCCTGCACGCAGGCTTCGCGCGCCTGGAACGCGCACGCCGCTGGCCGAGCGCGCCGCGGTGCTGCGCCGCGCCGCCGACGCGCTCGAAGCGCGCCTGCCCGAGTTCTGCGGCCTGCTCGTGCAAGCGAAGCGCACAAGACGCTGCGGCGACTGCGTGGCCGAGGTGCGCGAGGCGGTCGACTTCTGCCGCTACTACGCCGACGCAGGCCGAAGCGCGCCTGGCGCCGCAGGCCCTGCCCGGCCCGACCGGCGAGAGCAACGAGCTGCGCCTGCACGGCCGCGGCGTGTTCGTCTGCATCAGCCCGTGGAACTTCCCGCTCGCGATCTTCGCCGGCCAGGTGGTCGCCGCGCTGGTCGCCGGCAACGCGGTCGCCGCCAAGCCGGCCGAGCAGACGCCCGGCGGTCGCCGCAGCGCATGGTCGAGCTGCTGCACGAGGCCGGCGTGCCGGCCGACGCGCTCGCGCTGCTGCACGGCCCCGGCGAGACGGTCGGCGCCGCGCTGGTGGCCGACGCCGCGCACCGCCGGCGTGTGCTTCACCGGCTCGACGGCAGGTGGCCAGCATCATCAACCGCGCGCTGGCCGGCGAAGGACGGCCCCATCGTGCCGCTGATCGCCGAGACCGGCGGCATCAACGCGATGATCGTCGACTCGACCGCGCTGCCCGAGCAGGTCGATCGACGCGGTCGTGCAAAGCGCGTTCCGCTCGGCCGGCCAGCGCTGCTCGGCGCTGCGCCTGCTGTGCGTGCACGAGGGCATCGCCGACGGCGTGATCGAGATGATCCGGCGGCGCGCTGCGACGAGCTGACGGTCGGCGACCCGGCGCTGCTGGCCACCGACGTCGGCCCGGTGATCGACGCCGAGGCCTTCGACGGCATCGCGCGGCCATGTCGCAGCGCCTGCAAGCGCGAGGCACGCTGATCGGCGACGCGCAGCCGCCGGCATCGCGCGTTCCCGCGCCTCGATCGCGCCGGTCGCCTTCGAGCTCGCCGCGCATCGCCGACGTGCAAGCAGGAGATCTTCGGCCCGGTGCTGCACGTCGTGCGCTGGGGCGGCGACGTCGACGCGCGTGATCGCGCAGATCAACGCGCTCGGCTACGGCCTGACGCTCGGCATCCAGACGCGCATCGACAGCCGCGCGCTGCGCCTGGCCGAGCGCGGCGCGCATCGGCAACGTCTACGTCAACCGCAACATGATCGGCGCGGTGGTCGGCGTGCAGCCGTTCGGCGGCGAAGGCCTGTCGGGCACCGGCCCGAAGGCCGGCGGGCCGCACTACCTGTATCGCTTCTGCGCCGAGCAGACGCTGACGATCAACACCGCGGCGGCCGGCGGCAACGCCGCGCTGCTGGCCGGCGCCGACTAAAGTGCCGAAATCAGCGCGGCAGGCGCTCTTCGCGCCACGATCCCGCACTGCCCGTCTGGACCGGGCCGGTCCGAGAAGCCGAACAGCACGCACTCGGCGCTCGGTCCGCTCAAGCTGCAGGCGTCTGCCACGACGGCACGACGAAGTGGTCGCGCGGCGCGAATTCGAAGCGCTCGCACCGGCACCGCGCCGACGACCGCCGACGCGCCCTTCGACGCGCGCTGTAGACCGCGCCGTCGGTCTGCGCGGTACGGCGTCCCGCGGAAGCCGGCCGGCAGCAGTTGCATGAAACGCCGCCATCGTCGGCATCGGTGCGCCGCCGGCTGCACGGGATTCACGTAGCGTTCAGCTTGACGCCGTCCCAGCGCATCGATCGGCCGCGCGCCGGCAGAGCGCGCGCAGTGCTGTCGCGGCTGACGCACGTACGGGTAGCGAAGATCGGCGACGTGGTACCGTGCGCGCGCTGTCGCGCAGCGGCGCCATGTTCGCTCCCGTAGCGTTGCCGCAGGTTATCGCCTTCCGGGCGCGTACGGCGGTCTGCATCCGGCGTGCGCGTCCTGGCGAGCCCCGTCGAGGAAGCGGCACCAGTGGAATGTCGAGACCGTCGAGCCAGACCACCGGGCCCGCGACCGTCGCTGGCCGTGATCGTGCCACGTCCAGCTCGGCGTGATGATGAAGTCGCCCGGCTGCATGGTCGTGCGTTCGCCGTCGACCGCGGTGTAGGCGCCGCGCCCTTCAGACGACGAAACGCACGGCGCCGACTGCGTGTGGCGGTGCGCGCGGCGCCACTGCCGGGCAGGATCGGCTGCGGGCCGGCGTACAGCGACCGCGTGGATGCACGGCCGGCCCGCGCAGCGCCGGGTTCTCGAGGCATCGAGCACCCGCCGCACCGCCTCGGCTCGGCACTGATCAGGCTACGCCAGCGCGCATCAGGTAAGGGCCACGCGAAGTGCGTCAGCAGCGCCAATGGGCCGCCGCACGGCGTGCTCGGTTGCGCAACGGGCTCAGGTGCAGCGGGCGAAGATCGCCGAGTAGTAGTCCTGCCGTTCGGCGGCGAGGACGAGCGCAGTTCGGGTTATTGCGGACATGGCGTGCTCCACGGGCGGTGCGCGGGCGGCTACTGCAAGGACCATTGCGGATCGACGCCCTCGTATCGCCAATGCGTGCCGATGAATCCAACGGCCTCGTTGCCCGATTGGAACATGCGCTTGCGCAACTCGCGCATCACGCCACGCGCTGGCATGGTAGATCTCGCGATCGCATAGCACCCACATCTTCAGGTTCGATCTTGCCTACCAGTTCTTGCTGCCAGTGCGCACCGCGAATCATAAGTTCAACTCTTCGGGGTCGCCGAGGTGTTCCAGCCTGCATCGCCGGGTTGGGTAGACTGACCAGGTACGAGGATCGGCTCGGCGAGGCCGAGGTGCTCGAACATCCGGAACACGTTGGGCCCGGGCTGAATGCCCGCCCCGATCGCCAGGCAGCGTCGGCTTGTTCGAACACTTGCACCGTGAGCCCCTGGCGTGCCAGCTCCAGCGCTTTGCCAGGCTGCCGATGCCGCCTCTGGCAATGACAAAGGGGCTGCGCCACCGGGACTCTCCGTCGTGCGCGTGTCAGCCCGGTCGCGCAGCGCCAGCGGCCGCTTGACTCCTCGGCACGGCCGTCGGCGCGCAGCTTCAGCAGGCCTGCGCCCGCAGCGGAGCGCCGCCACCGGGTGCATGCGCTCGGAAGCACGTCGCTATAGACGACGGGCAGCAGCACGTCGACGTCGCCGCCGCCGGTGCGGCGGCCTTCGACGACCTTGGCTTCGCGCTGGGCGGTGCGCGACGGTGCGGCGACCACCTCGTGCGGTTGATCGATCAGGAAGCCGTGCCCCGGCAACCAGTCGAGATCGAGATCGAGCAGCACGCGCAGCAGTCGAAGTACGCCTGCATGTCGCCATCGGGCGGGTTGATCACCACGGAGCAATACGTAACC
>ERZ1370068.5292-contig-4319_pt1 | contig 51325 bp, 81 predicted proteins | sample MGYA00561227_ERZ1370068 | MGnify/ENA primary metagenome ERZ1370068 (study PRJEB38410, sample SAMEA6850437) | metagenome | study: Metagenomic assessment of the ecological functions of the soil: analysis of the soil microbiota associated with the... | reverse complement strand
CTGTACTTCGGTTCCAGTTACGTATTGCTCATATGCGCCGACGTTTCCGGCCGCGCGCCGTGATCAGAACGGTGTCGCCGTTCTTCGCGTTCGCGTGCTCGAACAGCATCTGATAGGCCGTCACGGCAATTACCGGGGCCGAGGCAGCATCAATGCACTCAGCCCCGCCAGTTGCGAGCGATCATGCCGGCCTTGCAAACGGCGTACTCCGCCTGAGCGCCCACGAACTGCGGGTTGGTTACGCCGTATACGGCGTCGCCCGTGCGGAACTCCGTCACGCCTGCGCCGAAACGCTCTGCCGTACCTGCCGGGTCCAGGCCCAGCGTGAGCCTGGAGGCGGCGGAGCTCACTTTACTTTCTCGCCTTGGCGAATAATGGCGTCCCATGGCGCCACGCCCGCCGCGGCCACGCGCACCAGCACCTCGCCCGCGCCGGGCTCGGGCGCAGGCACGTCCTGCACCTCCGACTGCTTCCGGCCCGCCGAGACCGGGCGATCCGCACGGCGCTTCGTCGCATCACTGCAGGGTAATGCCGAGGGGCCCGGAGGCGCGCATCGCGCTCACCACGGACTTGCCATGGCCGCCCGCGCCGATCACCAGAATCCCTCATCTACGCCTGGGCTCACACGGTATTCTTCGGGCGGCGAGCCACGGCGGGATATTACGCGCTGGTGGCGGGCACGCCACGCTGGCGACGGCGTGCATGCCGTCAGAGCTCCACGCTCCGCGTTCCGAACGCACCCGAAGGCGATGGCGCTCGTCGAGGCAGGCCCACGCGCTTGACCGGGGCTACGCGCTGGCGCGCTCCGGCTTGGCTGACTGCTATCCGGGGCTGCGCCCCACTCTGAATTGGTGCCCGGGGGCGGAATCGAACCACCGACACGGGGTTTTCCAGTCCCTAAAGCCCCTTGGAGCTCTCGCTTCCCTCTGCGGACGTCCGTCAAGCACCCGCAAGGCCCCTCAAGCCAGGTACGCCAGAGCACGGTCATGCGGTCCGCAATTCTCGATAGCGAGCCTCGGCACGCGGCCGAACTCCGCTTTCGGTTGTTGGAAACGAGCGTCAGCTTCCGTGCGACGGCCTGCGCCGGTGGACGGCCTGCTTCGCTTCAGCCGCGCTGCCACCGGCGGTCACTACTGGTGCCCTCCGCTGGAGGGCGGCCGCCTCGATCTGCGGGCGCTGGGCGACTGAGGCGCCGAGGCGGCGTTGCGCGAATAAAACGCGTCGCGCGTGATGCCAGTGTGGCCGTCGAGCGCGACGGCACTCCGCCTCTGATGAATGATCCCGCGAAGCAGGGCGTCGAGTCGCCGATCTCGAGCGGGGCGTTGACCATGTTGCCGGGAGACCAGAACGCGCGCGCAGGGTCGTTCGCCCTTCTGTGTAGCCGCCGTGACCTCTTCGATGATCGGCCAATCGTGATGATCGCTGCTCAACTGATTTGGTGCACCCTGCCACGGCGTAGCACGATCACCCTCGTTGCGAACGGCATCGGCAACCGCGAACAAGCGCTGCGCCTCGAGCGTGAAGTCAGCTCCTGAGGATAGACGGCCAGCAGGCAGTCGGCGTGCTCGGCTTCGATACCTTTTGCGCCTGGACACCCAAAAGCATCGAGAGATCGACGTCGGTGACGCCCTCCAGCAATCGAGTCTCCCACCCGAGAGCGGCGGCCGAAATGGCCGACGCTGGCGATCGCATGGCCTGCGTCGTGGTGGCGGTAACGAAACGCCCGCTCGCCGTAATTCCAGGACTCGCGCCAGTAGATCGAGGTCAGACCGACTAGAACAGATTCTCCGGGTAACTGCCGGGCGATCGTCGACCACGCGTCGCTCGAAAGCTCCGTCCTGGAGCTCGAGAGCGTGCTCCAGCGGCGTGTAGTGATAAACGGCCGGCCGATCGTGCAGGCCTGAGACCGGTCCAGTGATCAAGTAGCCTTCGGTTGGATGGAGATTTCCGCTCGACGGATTGACGCGCAAGGCCCATCGAGACGCGCCTGCCTGTTTCCAGGCCGAAAGGGCGAGTGCATCCTGAAAAAGCTGAGCGATCGATGTCCGGTCGAGTACTGAGCGGGGACGTTGCCCTGGATGAATGCAGGCTCGTAGCGCGGTACGGCCGCTGCCGGCACGAGTTCGAGCGGAAAAACACGGGCCCCGGCAAATCGGCGAAATGGATCGGGCTGCGTCTCCCAATCCAGATAGCCGAGTGCCGGGGCAAATCGAAACGGTTGGTGCTTGGTTGCGCTCGTGGTAAGCGAGGACCGTCTCTGAGAAGAGTTCAATGGTTCGAACGGTTTGAACCTGTCTTTGAGCGAGAACCTGTCGAACGCACCGGTCAAGGTTTTCGCAATCTGCTCGGCTCCCTGGTTCTCGATCTGCCAGCGCTCGAGCATGAATACGACTTTCCCGTCTTGCAGCAGTGGCGATGGAAGGGGAAGAGGGCGGATAACCGACGAAGTAACCTCTGGCGCGCTCGGTGGCTTCGATATCGGCTCCGGCAAAAACGGTTGCGACACGGCCGGGGCGCGTCTGATGCCGGAGCGCCAACGCAACACCGGGTCGCGCTCTTGCCTGCGGCGCAGCCGCACACCGAGTTCACAACAATCATGAGCGTGTCTCGGGGTTTTCCGTGCGGCGGCATCGACTTCAGCGGCAGTCCGCAGCTCTTCGATACCCAACTGGGTCAGTTCAATCGCATCGGTTCGACGAAATGTTCAGGATAGGGCATAGCGTTTATTGTACCCGTGCGAAGACTTCTTCGGGGGATCGCGCAGTGGACGACTATTTTGTCGTAACGTGCCCATGCTTGCGGCGAGGATGTTCGAAATCTACCTCGAGCCGGACGTCACGGGTAGCTTTCGTGCAGGATTGCGAGGTTTGCTGCAACCCCTGGCGCGTTCGCGTCGTTGGACGTGGCGAAGATCGTCAGGTGGACATCAGGCGCGACGACGACTCTCCATGAAGAACGAAGTGGCGGAGCCGATCGCCATGGGTCCTATAATGACCACCGAGTCGAAGGCTGAGAGCTCATGTCCCTGACCGCCGGCGCCAGGCTTGGCCCCTACGAGATTCTGTCGCTGCTCGGGCGCGGTGGCATGGGAGAGGTCTATCGCGCGAAAGACACCAGGCTTCGGCGCGACGTCGCGATCAAAGGTGCTCCCACAGCGCCAGCACAAATCAGCGTGGTGTTGAACTGGTTCGAGGAACTGAAGCGGCGCGTGCCCATCGGCCGGAACTGATCGAGCAAAACGTCAACCGCTGAGACCGCCGAGTTCGCAGAGATGAATCGCTGGAACATTCTCGGCGATCTCCGCGTGCTCTGCGGTAAACGGGATTTTCGCAGGCTCTTTAATGTAGCGCAAGCCCTTCAGGGCTGCGGACGGTTGCCTCCCGGTCCGGCCCCTCTCCCAGGCGCGGAAAGCGTTCCAGGTGGCGGCTTCGCGTTGGCCGGCATGGTGACGCGCGCGGCGTTCATCACCATCGCCAAATATGTGTAGTAACCCTGGATGCTCGCCATTTCAACGATCCCAGGCTCTGCCGAACTTCGCCGAGTGCCCGCGCGTAAGTCGCGTCGCTGATGCTCTGGTTGTCCTGAAGCTCGATGCACAGGTCGTAGAGGATTTCCTCGTCCTCCGCCGGGTGGAGAGGTCGTCGTCCTTCGGCGATGGCCGAGATGACGTCCGCCTTGAGTCCCGCGCGTCCCGCGGCGGCAGAATGGGCATTGAATTCCCAGTTGTTCGTCCAGCGTCGCGCGGCGATCAGAATCGCAAATTCCGTGAGCCGTTGATCGAGCGCGCTGTCGTTCAGGTAGTGCAAGCGGATCTGCAGTGCCGGCACGATTTGACTCTGGCACGCGGAGCAGGACGGTCCAGGGCGGCGCCGCGAGCTCGGTGCCCTGATCGTTTTGTAGTCTTCAACCGCCTTCTTCTGCGCCGCTGTCATCTTTTTCGGGAGGATCGGAGGCATGCGTTCCTGGGCACGCGCGGTCGCACTACCAAGCGCGACGATCAAGCGCCACCACGGTCACGAGCCCGGAAAGTGATCCGCCGACGCGCATACGCGTTCATGATTGCCTCCAGTGTCACGCCGTTTTCTGAGGAAACCAGCCCCAGCTCCAGCATCATCTGTTCCCGCATCCGGAACTTCTGGACCTTGCCTGGTGACTGTCATCGGAAACTCGCTGGTGAAGTGCACATATCTGCGGAATCTTGTAGGTCGCGATCTGACCGCGGCAGAATTCGCGGATTTCTTCGGGCGTGGACGAATGTCCCTCGCGCAAGCGAATCCAGGCGCAGACTTCTTCGCCGTATTTCGCGTCGGGCACGCCGATCACCTGAACTTCGCTGACTCTTCGGATGGGTGTGGAGAAACTCCTCGATCTCGCGCGGGTAGATGTTCTCGCCGCCGCGGATGATCATGTCCTTCAGCCGTCCGACGATGTTCACGTAGCCGTCCTCGTCGCATGACGCGCGAGATCGCCGGTGTGCATCCAGCGGGCGGCGTCGATCGGCCGCGGCGTGTCGCGCCGGGATCGTTCCAATAGCCGAGCATCACCGAGTATCCGCGCGTGCACAGCTCGCCCGGCTCTGCCGCGCGGAACGGTCGCGCCCGTCTGCGGGTCGACGATCTTGCTCTCGACGTGCGGGTGGACGCGGTCCGACTGTGGAGACGCGAGCGCTCGAGCGGATCGTCGACGAATGACTGAAATGAAACCGGCGAGGTTTCGGTCATGCCGTAGCAGATCGTCACCTCCGGCATGTGCATGCGGTCGACGACCTGCCGCATCACTTCGACCGGGCACGGCGCGCCCGCCATGATGCCCGTGCGCAGGATGTCGAGATCGGTAGCTGCCGAACGACGGATGGTCGAGCTGGGCGATGAACATCGTCGGGACGCCGTAGAGCGAGGTGCAGCGCTCCTCCTGCACCGTCCGCAGCAGCCGCTCGGCGTCGAACGACTCGGCCGGGCAGCACCAGGCGCGCCGTGGCGTCAGTGCGGCCAGGCTTGCCGAGCACGCATGCCGAAGCAGTGGTAGAACGGCACGGGCAGGCAGATTCGGTCGTCGGCGGTGTAGCGCACGCGCTCGCCGATCAGAAGAGCCGTTGTTCAGAATGTTGTGATGAGAGAGCGTGGCTCCCTTCGGCGCGCCGGTGGTGCCCGGACGTATACTGAATGTTGGCGGGATCGTCGAACTGCAGCCCGGCCTCGCGCTCGCGCAGGCGCGACGGCGTCGACGGTGTCGCCCAGCGCGCGAGGTCGTGCAATTGCGCGCGTCTGGCTCGGTGCCACTCGCCCAAATGGACCAGCGTTCTCAGTGAGGGCAGTCGGTCCGCCTTCAGCTCACGCAGCATCGAGACGTAGTCCGCGTTGCGAAAGCGGCGCGCGGCGATCAGGACGGAGACCTCCGACTGCCGGAGCGGCATACTCGAGCTCGCGCAGCCGGTAGGCCGGGTTGACGTTCACGAGAATGCCGCCGGCTTTGCCACCGCGTATTGCGTAATCAACCACTCCGGCGCAGTTGGGACTCCCAGATCCCGACGCGATCGCCGCTGCTCGATGCCGAGCGCCATGAGTCCCGCGCGCGACGCTCGACCTCGCTCTGCAGTTGGGAATACGTGTATCGGATGTTCTGATGGCGCGAGACAAGGGCTTCGTGGCCGCCGAACTGCAGCCGTGATCCGGTCGAGGCACTGGCCGATCGTCTCGCCGAGCAGCGGCACGTCAGACCGACCCGCTCACGTAGGAGGAACGCATCGGGGGCGGATTATAGTTGTTGGGATAGGGTTTGGTGCACGATTATGGAGAGCGCGCCTGTCGACTTCGAGACGAATCCTGCGAAATACCGGCATTGGACGCTCGGCGTCGACGGTCCAATTGCTACGCCTGTCCATGAACGTCGCTGAGGACGGCGGTCTCTCCTCCGGCTATCAGCTGAAACTGAATTCATGCGACCTCGGGCGTCGATATCGAGCTCGCCGACGCCATTCAGCGCATTCGCTTCCGAACACCCGAGTGTCCGACGACGGTCGTCATCACCAGCCTGAAGGAGCGGCTGTTCTGCGCCGGCGCCAACATCTTCATGCTGCGTCAGGCTCTCGCACGCGCGCGAAGGTGAACTTCTGCAAGTTCACGAACGAGACGCGTTTAGCCATCGAGGATGCGAGCAGCCAATCGGGTATCAAGTTTCTCGCCGCGCGTCAACGGCATCTGCGCGGGCGGCGGCTACGAGCTGGCGCTCGCCTGCGACGAGATCTTTGCTCGTGGACGATGGGCATTCGGTGGTCAGCCTGCCGGAAGCGCCGCTGCTTGGTGTGCGCCTGCCGGGCACGGGCGGTCTGACGCGGCGTCGTGGACAAACGCCACGTTCGCAGGGATATCGCAGACTACTTCTGCACGCTCGTCGAGGGATCAAGGGAAAGCGGGCCGTCGCCTGGCGGCTCGTCGATGCGGTGTCCCCGACGAGGTCAATTTCCCGACGCCGTGCGGCAGCACGCGCCGCTGCGCTCGCGGCCAGCTCCGATCGCGCGGCCGATGGTGCTCGGCAGTGTCGCTCGAACCGCTCGAACCCCGAGATCACCGATTCGTCCATCACCTACACGGCGGTGTCGGTTGTGCTTCATCGCGACAAGCGAACCGCCGAGTTGACAGTCGAGGCGCCAACCGGCCCACAACCTGCGACGCCGGCCGAGATTCTCCAGGCGGGCGACCAGTTCCTGGCCGCTGCGGGCCTTTCGCGAGTTGGACGACGCAATCCTGCGGCTCCGTATCCACGAACCCGCAATCGGAACCATCATCGTCCGCACCGTGGGCGATCTGCGATCGGTCCTGGCGGTCGACCGCACGCTGGTCGAGCAGTGCGGTCATTGGCTTGGTGCGCGAGATCGTCCAGATGATGATGCGCACTCTGAAGCGCCTGGAGCTGTCCGCTCGAGCCGTGTTTGCGCATCATCGAGCCGGGATCGGCGTTTGGCGGGTCGCTGCTCGAGCTCGCGCTCGCCGCCGACCGCTCGTCATGCTCCACGACGATGGCGAGGAAAACGTCATCGCACTTTCGCCGATGAATTCGGGTCCGTTGCCGATGAGCAACGGTCTGACCCGATTGCAGACGCGGTTCCTGGGAGAACCGCACACGTGTCGACGAGCTCCTGGCTCGCGAGGAGCCCTTCAATGCTGCCGAGGCGGAAGAAGCCGGTCTCGTTACCTTCGCGCCCGATGAGATCGATTGGGACGACGAGGTTCGCCTGGGGGTGGAGGCGCGGGCGGCATTTTCGCCGGACGCCGATGACGGGGCTCGAAGCCAATCTGCGATTTGCCGGCCCCGAGACGATGGAGACGAAAATCTTTGCGCCGGTTGAGCGCGTGGCAGAACTGGATCTTCCAGCGGCCGAATGCCGTCGGGGAGAAAGGCGCCCTGAAGGCGTACGGGCGACAGGGCAGGCCGGAGTTCAACTGGGAGAGAGCGTAAAAACCTATTAGCGCCTCCGTGTCCCACGGTGTCCTCCGTGGTGGAGAGTATTGACAATGATTTCCGCTGAGCGCATCCCGAACAACGTCAACCTGTCGAGCAACAAGCGGCTGCTGCGTGCGCTCGAGCACTGGCAGCCGAAGTACATCCAGTGGTGGCGCGACATGGGGCCGCAGGGGTTCCAGGACTACCACCATGTTTACGCTGCGAACTGCCGTCAGCGTCGAATCCGGACGGGTTGGGCGCACTTCGAGTACGTGAAGCTGCCGGAGTATCGGTGGGGCATCTTCCTGGCCGATCCCGTGTCACGATCGGCGGATCGGCTTCGGCGACCTTCTTCGGGCAACCCGTCTGGCAGGAGGTGCCCGGCGAGTTCCGAAATCCAGCTGCGTCGCCTCGATCGTGACGCAGGGCGATACCGAGCCGGCCAGCGTCGAGCAGCAGCGTTGGCTCGGTCAACGCTGTCCGAGCCTGTACGACCTCCGCAACCTGTTTCAGGTGAACGTCGAAGAAGGGCGGCACCTCTGGGCGATGGTGTACCTGCTGCATTCGTACTTCGGGCGCGACGGCCGCGACGAAGCCGAGGAGCTGCTCGAGCGTCAGAGCGGCAACCGCGACAAGCCGCGGATCCTCGACGCGTTCAACGAGCCGATCGACAACTGGCTCGACTTCTTCATGTTCACGATGTTCACCGACCGCGACGGCAAGTCGCAGCTGATGTCGCTGTCCGGAGAGCTCGCTCGATCCGCTGTCGCGAACGACACGGTTCATGCTGACCGAGGAAGCGCACCACATGTTCGTCGGCGAAACCGGCGTCGCCCGGATCCTCGAGCGTACCTGTCAACTGATGACGCGAGGCGGGGTTCTCCGGCGACGTGCGCGCGCGTGGGCGGGATCGACATTCCGACGATCCAGAAGCACATCAACCAGTGGTTCAGTCTGAGCCTCGATCTGCATGGCGGCGAGGTGTCCAGCAATGCTGCCGCCTATTTCGCGAACGGACTCGAAGAGGCCGCGCGAAGAAGACGCATACGAGGACCATGCGGTCAAGCATGCGCGTTTACCAGATGGAGTTCTTCGAGGAGGGACGTCCGGAGGTGCAGGATGTCCTCATGCGCACCGCGATGAACGAAGTGCTTGCGGGACTGGTACGTGGGCGACTGTGCGGCTGGGGTCGAACGATGGAACCGGATGCTCGAACAAGCACGGCTGTCGGAGCGTCTGCGGCTGCCCGATCGCAAGTTCAACCGCGGAATCGGGATGTACGCGGGACTTCACTTCGATCCCGAGGGCCGGCCGCTTTCCGCCGAGTGGGAGCGCCGCAAGCACGAGTGGCTGCCGACTGAGTCGGATCGCGAATATCTGCTGAGCATCATGGCCCGTCCGGTGTGCGAGCCGGGCAAGTTCGCGAACTACATCGCACCGCCGCGACGCGGGATCAACCAGAAGCCCGTGGACTTCGAGTACGTCCGGACGGAACTCTAAATGGCCACAGAGTCACGGAGTCACGGGTGCGACCCAGGTATCGTGAACGCTCGACGCGGTGCCGCAAAGCGGCAGGTCACGCACGTCAAGCCGGTGGCGAACGACACGAAAACAGACAAACCGTCGTTCGTCACCGGCTGACGCTGCCTAGCTCGCGGCCTGCTATACCAGGCCCGCCCGCGTCGAGCGTCTCTAGTCTCGGTGGCTCTGTGGCCAAAACCCTCTGTGGTCCTCCGCGGCATGTCCTCGGGCACAAACCATGTGCCACTGACAGTCATGCGCACGCAGATGTTCATCGACGGGCAGTGGAGAAGCGCCGCGTCAGGCAAGGCGCTCGAGGTCATCAATCCGGCCACTGAAGAGTCATCGCCACTGTTGCTGCTGCGGACCGGACAGACATCGATGATGCGGTAGCGGCGGCGCGCGCGGCCCTCGACGGTCCGTGGGCGCAACTGTCGGCGCGCGAGCGCGGACGGTTGCTCTGGAAACTCGGCGAGCAGCTGATGGCCCGCGCCGACGAGTTCGCGCGGCTCGAGACGCTGCACAACGGCAAACCCATCTTCGAGTCCCGCCAGATCGAGATCCCGGCTGCGGCCGAGTGCTTTCAGTACTACGCAGGGTGGGCCGACAAGATTCACGGCGAGACCATCCCGGTGAAGCGGCAACTTCCTCACCTACACGCTGCGCGAGCCGGTCGGCGTCGTGGCCGCGATTGTGCCGTGGAATTTTCCGCTTCTCTGACCGCCTGGAAGGTCGCTCCTGCGCTGGCGTGCGGCAACACGGTCATCGTCAAACCCGCGAGCCAGACGCCGCTCACCGCACTGGCGCTGGCGGACGTCGCGCAGGAAGTGGGCATTCCGCCCGGCGTGGTCAACGTGGTGACCGGGCCGGGTGCGACGGTCGGGCAGATGCTCGTCGAGCACCCGGGCATCGACAAGATCGCGTTCACCGGCGATACCTCGACCGGCAAAGACGATCATGCGTCATTCGTGCCGACACGCTGAAGCGGATCACGCTCGAGCTGGGCGGCAAGTCGCCGAACATCGTCTTGGCCGATGCCGACATCGATGGCGGCCGTCCGGGGCTCGACGACCGGAATCTTCTACGGCAAGGGCGAGGTGTGCGCGGCCGGATCGCGCCTGCTGGTCGAGCGATCGATCAAGGACGCATTCCTCGACGCAGGTCGCCGCGCCGAACGAAAAAGATGATCCCCGGCGATCCGCTCGACCCCAAGACGCGCCTCGGGCGCCATTTCGTCGAAGCGACAACTCGAAACGGACTTGCGCTACATCGAAATCGGCAAGAAAGAAGGAGCGCAGGCTCGTGGCTGGCGGCGGCCGAGCCGACATTGGAACCGGCAAGGGGTTCTTTCTTCAGCCGACCGTGTTCGCTGACGTCACGCCCGCACATGACCATCGCGCGCGAAGAGATCTTCGGTCCCGTCCTGGCGGCCATCGAGTTCGCCGACCTGGACGAAGGCCATCGACGCGCGCGAATACGACGACGTATGGTCTGGCGGCGGCCGTCTGGACCAGGGATATCAAGAAGGCCCATCACGTGGCGCGAAAGCTTCAGGCGGGCACCGTCTGGATCAACACCTACAACGTTTACGACACGGCGGCGCCGTTTGGCGGCTACAAAGCACAGCGGGTTCGGGCGGGAGATGAGCATGCACGCGCTCGAGCACTACACCCAGGTGAAGAGCGTGTGGGTCGACTTGAACCAGTGAACTGGCTCGACTTGTGTGACTCGATCGATCGATTCAATCTAGGCCGCTCATTTCGTCGATCGTCACCTTGACGAGGGTCGTGCAGACAAAGCCGGCAATCCGGTGTGAGGCGGGGTCTGGACGTATCGAGACGTTTTCGAGTCGGTGAATCGCGCCGGCAACATGCTGCGCAGGCTCGGCGTTCAAGAAGAACAGCGAGTGCTGATTGCTCTGCCAGACAGCCCCGAGTTTGTTGCCGCCTATTTCGGTGCCATCAAGATCGGGCGGTCGCCGTGCCAACCAACACGGCCATGCAGCCGCACGAGTATGCCCACTGCCTCGATCACAGCCGTGCGCGCGTGCTCCTCGTCCACGCCGACGTGTTGTCGCGCTTCCAACCGGTTTTGCGCGACCGCCCGTTTCTTCGTTGCGTCGTCGCCGTTGGATCCGCGCCCGAGGGTGCCAGAGCTGGAAGGCGTGTCTGGAGAAGGAGAGCGCGGCTCTCGATCCGGCGCCGACGAGCAGGACGAGATCGCGTTCTGGCTTTGGACTTCCGGGCAGCACGGGCGCGCCAAAGGCTGCCGTGCACGTTCACGGCGACTGGATACCGTGCTGCGAGTTGTACGCCGAAGCGTGCTCGACATCCACGAGCACGACGTGACGTTTTCATCGTCAAAGCTGTTTCATGCCTACGGCCTCGGGAACAGGCTGATGTTTCCGTTTACGTTGGCGCGGAAACGGTCTTGTGCCCCGGGAAAAGCGTCGCCCGCCGTTGTTCTGGCCACCGTCGATCGGGAACGACCGTCTCTGTTTTCTCGGTTCCGACGCTCTACGCGGCGATGCTGCGAAACCGAACAGAACAATCCGTACTCTTTCGATTCCGTTCGGCTGGCGGTGTCGGCTGCCGAACCGCTTCCCGCCGACATCTTCATCCGGTGGCAGAAGCGATTTCAGCGTGAGATTCTGGACGGCATCGGATCGACCGAGATGCTGCACATCTACCTCTCGGCGCGGGCCGGCAAGGTGAAACCCGGCAGCGCCGGACAGCCTGATCCCGGCTACGACCTTCGAATCCTTGATAAAGACAGAGCGCGACGTCGCCGATGGCGAGATTGGCGACGATGTGCGTGCGTGGCCCGAGCGCGGCGCTCTGCTATTTGGAATCGTCGTCATCTCAGCCGGGAGCGCATGCGGGGCAGAATGGTTCGCAACGGGCGACAAAGCGTATCGAGATCCCGACGGCTACTACTGAGTACTCCGGCCGGTCGGACGACATGTTCCAGTCTCGGGCGAATGGGTGTCGCCGATCGAGCTGGAGCACGCGCTTTCCGAACACCATGCCGTGCTCGAAGCTGCTGTCATGCCGTGCCAGGACGAACACGATCTGACGAGGCCGATGGCCTACGTGGTGTTGAAGTCGTCCGCGAGTGTCACCGAGGAGCTTGCCCACGAGCTCAGGCATTCGTCAAGGATCGCGTGACCCATTACAAATGCCCGCGCCGAATCCAGTTCGTCGAGCAGCTGCCGAAAACGGCTGCGGGAAAGATCCAGCGGTTCAAGCTGCGACCTGACGCGGAATAAGTCCTGCGGGGACGCATCAGGACGAAGAATCGCGCGTCATCTCCTGGAAGTGCCATAATGCCGCGGCAGAAGGAGCGCGCACGGCGCGCGCGAGAGCGGCGCGGGTGTTGGGGCCCCGCGAGCGACTGAGCCGGGGTGTAGGCGAGCCCACCTGAGAAAGAGAAACATATGGAGATCGATCGCCGCGTATTCATTGCCAGCCTGGGCGGCGCCGCGGCTGTGAACCTGATGGACTCTGAAGCCAAGGCCGACGCGCTCGAAGAATTCATGATGCGCAAACTGGATGAAGCGGTTGCGCAGAATCAAGGGGCCTCTCAAAAGTTTCCGACGGTCGCCGAGATCGAGGCGCAGATCGAAACGAGATCAACTCGCCGAGGTGTCGGCAATCTCTTCACCGCCTCCTCGGGAACGGTCAAGCGCCTGCCCGCAATGCCCGACAAGCCGACGCTGATGGACTTCTTCAAGCTGCGGTTCAATGGCACTTCAATCACGTGCTGCAAAGTGCCAATCGTGCGATGAAGACCGGCATGTCGGAGGAGATCATGCTGGCCTGCCTGCTCCACGACGTGGTTCAGAGGCTGATCAAGGTGGATCACGGCTGGTGGGGCGCTCAGCTCTTCGAGCCATACGTTCCTGAGAAGACGACGTTTGCCATCCGGTACCATCAGGCCCTTCGTTTTTACGCCGACTCCGCCAACGGATATGAGTATCCGGATCTCTACCGGCGGGTGTTCGGCGAAGACTACAAGCCCGAGCCGTACATCGAAGCCACCTACAAGATGGTGCGCAATCACAAGTGGTACTGGAGCCGAGGATGGTCACGGTGAACGACCTGTACGCGTTCGATCCCAACGCGAAGGTCGATCTCGACCAATTCGTCGACATCGTGGGCCGTCATTTCAAGCAGCCCAAAGAAGGGCTCGGGTACGACAACAGTCCAGTCGCGCACATGTGGCGATCGATCGCGAGACCAGATGCGCCACTCTAGGCATGGGCATATAAGCATCACCTGGCGTTCTTTGTGGTGGACGGCGTTTACCGCCATCGCTGTGACGCTGGGGATGCTCGCGGCGTTCGCGCAACGCTCTTCGACGCTTCGACTCGCCGTCAACACGACGACCATCGAGTCCGCGCCGCTTTTCGTCGCGGCGGAGGGACCTGCGGGTGCCACTCTGCGAGTGAGCAGCGGCGGGATTGCGCAGTTGGTGAGCCTCGAAGCCGATGCCGCGACCAACTCATCGACGCAAGCCGTGCTTCGTTCAGTCGCCAATCCCAACCTCCGCATCGTTCTGACCGTGGCCGAGTGTTTCTACCGGGTCGTCGGCCGCCGATCGGCCGGAATCAGACAAGTGGCGGATCTGCGGGCGAAGAGAATCGGGACGCCGGTCAATACGTCGGCCCACTTCTATCTCGCCAAGATGTTGCGGGGGCCAACCTGACAGAGGCCGATGTCACAGTGGTCGCGTTGGCGCAAAACGAGATAGGCCGCGGCGCTCGAGAAGGGGACGGTTGATGCGGTCTCGATCTGGGAACCCTGGGCTCGAGTACTCGATCGAGGCCATTGGTTCCGACGCGGTGGTTCTGGAGAATCGGTCGATTTACCGTGAACTGTTCAATCTGAACACGACGGCCGATATTTTGTCTGATCCCGCCAAGCGTTCAGCGATCGTCGATCTTGTGAGAGCAACCATCAGTTCCTCGGACCAGGTTCGTCGAAGTCCAGCGGCAATACGACCGCTGCTCGTTTCGAAGGTCAACGTAAGAGAGGAGACGAGCACGGCAGTCTGGGGCCAGTTTCGCTTTCCCGCGACCCTTCCCGAAGATCTCTTGGAGGTCCTGATCGAGGAAGAAACGCGGGCTGCTGCTGCAGCAAGCGCGCCCCCGGTCGCGAACGGCTCTTTCCACTCTTATCGAAAGAAACGTCCTGATCGAGGCGCAAAAGTCTGCCAGCCGTTGAACGTCGAGCGTCGGCGTGTTAGGAAGCGTAGAATTGATGAGGTCTGGCACCGCCGGTCAATGAACCGATTGATTCTGCCCGCGGCCGCGATCGGCGCTTCTCATGGCGTGCACGGGTGGACCCCGACCGACCACGCCTGACCGTCCGCCGAATCCCTCTCTCCTCACCGGGCCTGCAGCCGGCGCCGCCGCCAGCAGGTCCTGAGGTCTTTGTCGGAGCCGGGGACATTGGCTGGTGCGGCTTGCCTGGCGCTCAACTGACCGCCGCATTGCTCGACGGCATGCCAGGGCGGGTGTTCACCGCGGGTGACAATTCGTACATGATGGGTTCGAGTGATGAATTCCAGCGTTGCTACGACCCGCACTGGGGACGTCACAGGGCCGGACTTGGCCCGTTCCCGGCAATCACGATTTCGCCGATGGCAAGTCCGATGGGTCGGGGCACTACTCGTACTTCGGCGCGGATGCCGGTGCGCCGGGCTCGGGTTACTACAGCCACGACCTCGGCGCCTGGCACATCGTTGCGCTGAACAGCGAAACCTCGGCACATCCGGGATCGCCGCAGGAAGCCTGGCTTCGGCAAGACCTGGCGGCGAATCCGAGGAAATGCACGCTGGCGTTGTTTCACACGCCGGTGTTTGGCTCAGGCTCGAACGGCGGCAATCCACACATGCAGGGGTGTGGCGGGTCTTGTGACGAATCCGGCGCCGACGTCGTCGTCAATGGGCACAACCATAGTTACGAACGGTTTGCGCCCCAGAATCCTGACGGCATCATGGATCCCTCGCGTGGTATTCGCCAGTTCACCGTCGGCACCGGTGGGGCGCAGCTCACGAACTTTCCCGCACGCTTCCCAACAGCCAGGTCCGCGATAACACTAGTTGGGGAGTGTTGAGGCTGACGCTCTGGAGCGATCGGTACGACTGGCAGTTCATTCCGGTTTCCGGCCAAAGCTTCACGGATATCGGCAGCGACAATTGCCATTAGCCCGCGTTCCGGCATAGAAGGGTGATGTAGCGCAGCCCGTTAGGGCTGCCTCGGCGGAGCAGGCCTGAAGGCCTGCGCTACTTGACGTGGTAACCGACCGTCTCGCTCTCGTGGAAGCGCTCACCTACCACGTCAAGTCAAGTGATTTCCGGGATTAACGTGTACGAGCTCAATTCGACAGTGGACGGGGTTTCCATCAAGCGCGCCTGGCGTCAGCTCGCCTGGTCCCGCGTCAGCGCGAACGTCTGGTATCTCGGCTTCACCAGCCTGCTCACCGACGTTTCCTCGGAAATGATCACGAGCATCCTTCCCGTCTACCTCGTTCTGCACCTGCACATGACGCCGCTCGCTTTTGGCGCTATCGACGGGCTGTATCAAGGGGTCGCTGCCCTCGTCCGGACCGGCAGCGGGGTGGTCTCGGATCGGCTTCGTCGATACAAGTCAGTTGCGGTTGTTGGATACGCGGTTTCTGCAGTATCCAGGCTGGGCTTGCTGCTGGTCGGCGCACGATGGGCGCCGCTCGCCGCGGTGGTGACGGGAGACCGGGTGGGAAAGGGCATACGCACCGCGCCGCGCGACACGCTGATCGCGCTGAGCACGGTGCCCGATCGTCTGGCGACATCCTTCGGAGTCCATCGCGCCCTCGACGCCGCAGGCGCGATGATCGGGCCCGTCGTCGCGTTCGGGATCCTGGCGTTCCTTCCGGGCCAATTCGACCTCGTGTTCCTGACCAGTTTCTGTATCGCGATCGTTGGCCTCGCCGTCACTTGTCCTGTTCGTACAGATCCCGCACGAAGACGCTGCCGTCGAACGTGCGGCTCGTGTGCTGGACCGCGGGTTCCAGGCCGTTCCGAGCGGTGCGTCGCCGAAAAAGCAGATCGGAGGCACGCGAGTCGGAATTAGCAGCGATTTGGGGCCCTCAGTTTCGCCCGTTGTTGATCGCGGCGAGTGCGCTCGCTCTGACGACTGTCAGCGACGCGTTCCTGTACTTGGCGCTCCAACAATCAATCGGGTTCGATGGCCGCCTCGTTTCTCTTCTCTACGTCGGAACCCCACTGGTGTATTTCATGTTGGCCGCGCCGCTCGGGATCCTGGCCGATCGCTTCGGCGCGGGGCGCACGTTTGTTGCCGGTCATCTCTTGCTCCTCGTTCTGTACGGTGTCCTCATATCGGCCGGCTTTCGGCCCGGCCGCTGCGCTGATTTGTGTGGTCTTGCTTGGCGCATACTACGCGGCAACGGATGGAGTGCTGGCTGCCCTGGCCAGTGCCCGACTTCCGGTCGGGCGGCTCGGGACGGGCCTTGGCGCCGTCGCGACCGCGACGAATCTCGCCCGGGCATTGGCATCGCTGGTGTTCGGGTACGTCTGGACGCGGTGGGGAAGAGAGACTGCATTGCTGCTGTTCTCGCTCGGTCTTTGCGCGTCGATGGGAGTTGCTTTCCGTCAACTGACTGCGGCTGACAAAAGCACAGCGTGAGCCTGCCAGTGGATCGACACCAAACCGGCGACGCTCGCATCTGGATCTTCGGCCTCATCTGCCTGGCTGCTGCCATCATCGTCGGAGCGGCGATTGCCAGGGCAATTCTCCGGAAAGAGGGCAGCCAGGGGCCGAATGCCGTTCAAGCGCGCACTCTGACCTCACCGCCAGCCCGGCCGTACGTGATGTTTCCGAAGCTTGATTCCGGGACCGAGTTGGGGCCGACCTCGCTCTGGCACCGCTGGCTTCTTCTGACGGAGCGCGTTACCTCACGGCATTGACATGCGAGCGCGTGCATTTCGCCGCAGATCGTGGCGTGTGTCTCACTGCCGAGACCTCGCTCGTGCCGACCTACACCGCCCGGCTTTTCAACGAGCACTTCGAGCCGCTTTCGACGATTCCACTCACAGGACCACCAAGTCGGGCCCGCATGTCACCCAATGGTCGATGGGCTGCCGTGACCGTGTTCGAGCAAGGACATTCCTACGCGGACGCGGGGTTCTCAACCCGCACGACGTTGATCGACACGACGGCCGGTACATCGGTCGCGGACCTCGAACAGTTTGCCGTTACTCGAGACGGCCAGCGGTTTCACAGTGCGGATTTCAATTTCTGGGGCGTGACATTTGCGCGCGACAACGATCGATTCTTTGCGACGTTGAGCTCGGCTGGTGCGTTCTATCTGGTCGAGGGCAGCGTAGGAGGCCGCCAGGCTCGGGTCATTTCCACGGGTGTCGAATGCCCATCGCTTTCACCCGACAATACCCGGATCGCGTTCAAGAAGCGGGTCCCCCGGGGAGTCGGATGGGAGTGGGAACTTTGGGTGCTCGATCTGGCGACGATGTCGCAGACTCCTCTGGCTGGCGAGACGCGGAGCATCGACGATCAGGTGGAATGGCTCGACGACAGCCACATTACCTACGAGTTTCCGTCGACCGACGGCAACAACATCTGGCGGGTCGCGACTGCCGGAACCTCTCCCGCGGATAAGTTCGTGGTCGAGGCGTGGTCGCCTGCCATCGTTCGATAGACGCTGGTCAGTGATCGTGCAAAGTGCCTCGTGCAGGGTGCATCGTGCAAGGTGCCTCGCGCCTGGTGCGACCGTGCACGTGGACACGTTGCACCAGGCACACTCAGGCAGCATTGCTCGATCTGGTTCACTACGGAAACACAATTTGAAGGCGCCAGCTCGAACGGCAAACGGAAGGCCGATCGTGCGCGCTGGCGTGCGGCCGACATCGTAGTCGTTGTTGAACACGTTCTCGATGGCGACGAATACGTTCACGCGATTGGCCAGCGTTCGACCTCCCATCAGGTCGAGAACGGTCGCCCGCCGGAGAAGCAGGGTGTTGAGGTCGTCTTCGTATTGAGGACCGGTCACTCGGAGCTGTCCCGATGCCAGCCAAATCGCGTTGTCGTACCGCACGTTGAGTCCCACGTTGTAATCTGCGATCTGTGGCGGGTGATAGTCTCTGAGGCTGGTGTCGCCCTTGAATCGTGAGTCGATGAGGGCGGTCGTGGCACCAACCGACATCGAATGCGGCAGTCGAAAATCCGCTTCCAGCTCGACCCCGGCCGAGCGCAGCTTGTCCGCGTTCTGACGCTGGCGGATGTTCAGTGAGGGCGACGTCGCGAGCGTGACGTTGACGATGCTGTCGTCGAGGATGTTCCAGAATCCCGTCGCTCGCGCCGAGACTCGCCCGCGGCTGAACAACAGGCCGCCCTCGACCGCTTTCAGCCGCTCCGGCGTCAGCGCTTCATTCGGATTGGTTACTGTGTTGCCGACGCGAAACCCTCGATAGAGCTCGTTCAGCGTCGGTGCGCGAAACCCCCGTAGGCCGAGCCCCGAATCGACGCGCCCGTGTCCCCAAGGCGATAGACGAGCGAGACACGCTGGGCTGAACGATCCCGCCGTTTGCGCACTCGACGTGGTCTGCGATTCCGAGCGCCAGCCGTCGCCGCAGTACGCCGGCAACCAGCGTCAGTTGATCGCTCGGCTGGAACGTCGCGCGGACGAAAGCGGAGCCGAGGCTCTGGTTGCCTCCAGACTCGGCCGTTCCGATCAATCGACCGTCGTCGAACCGAATCTCGTTCGAGCTGCCGTCGATGAACCGGCCCTCGCCCCCGACGAGCAGCGTCCGGCGCGGCGGCACGTCTTGGTCCATTGGGTCGCGACGCCGACGACGTCGGTTGGCACTCGATCGATTCCGATCGAGTTCCTCGCTGGCGCGTGGCGGCTCTGTGGAGATGACCGAAAACGTCTGATCGTGCGTCTGACCGATCCGGAAGACGCGGGTCGACAGAAAACCGCCGGCGACCTCGCCTCCGACTTCGCCCGATATCTGACTGGCGTTCGTGTCGTTCACCTGCAGTGGCGTGCCGTTCTTGCGGTCCTCCGCGAAAATCGTCGCGCGACTGTCGAAACGCCAGCCGCTCGTTCCGTGATAGCCAGAGCACGCCGAAGGCCGGGCTGTGAGTCGAACCAGCCGGGGTATCGACGGGACCCCGTTCGTCTTCTGCGACCATGATGTAGCCGTCGGTCGTGAACCACTCACCCGCGCCGCTGAACGTCCAGCCACTGCGCTGCGATCCCACGAAGGCCGAAGCCCGCCCCGTTCCCATGTTGCCGCCTTCGAGGAGCACCCGCCCCGATCGGCGGCTCGGTCGGATCGTGAGGATTTGGACGACGCCGCCAACGGCATCGGCCCCATACAAATCACTCCACCGCCGCGGGAGAACCTCGACGCGATCGATCGCCGTTTGTGGTACCTTGTCCCAGTCACCCATCCGGCGAACGGATCGTTGAGCGGCACGCCATCGGCGAGCACGATCGACCGGCTCGAGCCCGATCCACCGAGTCCGCGCAGCGTCAGAGCTTGTGCACCGGGATTCGAAACACGCGACGAGCTGCGGCGATTCAGCGCAAATCCCGGCACCATTTTCAGCATGTCGTCGATTGTCGCCGCGGCCCGCGTCTGCAGCGCCGGCGACCAGAACACTGTCATCGTCACGTTCGGGTCTGCTTGCGCCATCTGTGACGCGAGGAAGTGACCTGGATCTCTTCGAAGAAAGAGCCGGTTTCAGCGTGACTTCGAGCCTGCGGTCTTCGTGGGTTTCCAGAGCCACCGAGGCCGGTGCGAATCAGGTGCGGTGACGGTCAGAACGACGTCGGCAACGTCGGTGTTCAGCTCGAGGGTCCCGTCCAGGCTGGTACGTCCCTCCCACACCGAACGGCCCCGGAGTTCCAGGCGTACGGTGGCGTTCGGGACGGCCTCTCCTTGAGGATCCACGACGACCAGCGAAATCGGTCGTGGCGCCTGGCTAAAGGTCGTGACATTAAAGAGATTCAGCGCAAGGACGACAAGTAGGGCAGTTCTCATTTTGGCGAAGAGGGCTCTGTTCGCGCTTATCGGCACGGGGCTGTCCCAGGACGGCCGGTTCCGGCCACGGCCCGAGCGGGACTACCCGGCGCGTGGAGGCCGAGGCCACCACTTGGTTAATAAAACGCGTTACAAGCGTCGATCGAACACGTTAGGAGAAGAAGAATCGGCCTGGTGTATAGTGCCAGCCTGCTAAACACCTTGTAACTCCGGTGCCAGCGGGTCGGCCCTGAGGTATTGCGGAAATGTCTGCCATGTCCGCGTCGAAGGGGCGTAGTAGCGACCCGGCTCGTGCTGGCGCCGCACGAACCGCTGCTGGCCGGCGGTGCCGCCGAGGCGCTCGAACGCCAGATTCAGCAGCTCTTTCGAAACGGCCACCACCAGCTCGTGATCGACCTGAGCGGCGTGCCGGGCATCGACAGCGCGGGTATTCGCGCGCTCGTGCGCGGTCACACGTCGGCGCTCAGGCTGGGAGGCCGCCTGCGACTGGCCGCGCTGTCACCGGAAGTCGAACGCGTCCTCGAGCTCTCGCACTTGTTGCCGGTGTTCGAGATCCACGAAACGGCCGACGCCGCCCGTTTCGCGTCGTGGCCGTGGCGAACGATTTGGATTTCGGCGGCAGGCGCCGTCTTGTGCACGGCGTTGGTCTGGGGCGGTTTGAAGTGGCCGATGGAATTGGCTGGTTTTGGTGGAGTCGCCGACACGTTCAACGCCGCCGTCTCTGGAAAGAACGGCCGCGTGACACCGCGTCCCACGTTCCAGCCGTTCATCGAGTTGCTGAAGCTCGTCGCCTCGACACTGATTGGATTACTAGTGACAGCGATTCATCAACCGCGCGATCGGTCGTCCTCGATGGAGCAGGCTCAGACGCTTGCTCTGTGTGTCGGGCACGATGATGATGATCATCATCGGCGACTCGCTTGTGCGCGCGTTTGGCATTGCGGGCGCCGCAGGCATCATCCGCTTCCGGACGCCGGTCGACGATCCCAAAGACGTCACCATTCTCTTTCTGCTCATGGGTCTCGGCATGTCGGTCGGAACTTGGCGCCTTCGCGGTTGCCGGACTGGGGACGGCGATTCCTCTGCACGGTGCTTCTGCTGCTCCACCGGACATCGGCGCAGCGGGCGCGAGTCATGTCGGTGGAAATTCTCGCCGAGCGGCCGACAGTTCCCGACCGTCGCACGTCGAGGGTGTCTTCGCGCGCAATCAGATCGTCTTCGAGCCGCGCGAAATCTCGACGGCCGACGACGTGACCGTGAAGTATCACACCTGGCTGGATCCACGAACCTCGTTGGATGATCTGAGCCTCCAGTTAATGGGCGGTGGGACCGAGGTCAAGTCCGTGACCTGGGAGCACCCCAAGCAGCGGGAGCGCATGACGCGATCAGTCCCGGCGGACGGCAGAGACCGACCGTGTGGTTACTGCCTTGACCGATCGGCGAAATACGATTCTGCAGACCATTCGAGGTGCTGAGCGTCGGCTCTCGCTGTCGTTGTTTCGCTGCAACGACAAAGAGATCTTCGCGGAGCTGGCTGGTGCGGTCGAGCGCGGCGTCGAAGTGGAGGTTCTCACCACAGCCCGAGCCAAGGGCGGCCGGAAGCGCCTCGAGAGCTCTGGAAACGGCTGGAGCGGACCGGCGCGGCGGTCTACGCGTACACCGATCCGGTCGTTAAATACCACGCGAAGTATCTGGTGGCTGACGACGGCCCGGCGATTGTGGCGTCGCTCAACTTCACCAAGAAATGCTTCAACCGCACCTGCGACGCTCTCGTCGTCACTCACGATCCGGAAGTCGTGGCTGGATTGCGCCAGCTGATGGCCGGCGACCGGGAAGGACAACGAGTGGCCGACACCTTGAGCCCGAGGCTGATCATCGGTCCTGAGCTCGCCCGCCAGCAGCTGACTGCCCTGATCGAACATGCACGGTCGACGATCCGCGTGATCGACGCGAAGGTGTCGGACCCCGATTTGGTCACGCGGCTTAACGAGCGGCGCGCTGAAGGAGTGGCGGTCGAGATTGTGGGTGCCAAGCGATTGGGGAATCTGAAGTCTCACTGGCAAAATGCATGTTAGTAGACGACGAAATCGCCGTTGTAGGAGCGTGGCCTGGCTGCGCTGAGCTTGGATTTCCGCCGCGAGGTGGCGATCACGGTGAACGACCCCGCGGCGGTAGGCGAAATCGAGCAATTGTTCAAAACCATCGCTAGCGCCTCGGCTGTGCCTGTCGTAGCCGGCGACATGCCGAGTGTGTCGCCGTGTTGATGCCCGCCCTGGCGGCGGCCTTGCTCCTTTCTGGCGCCGGGCAAGGCAGCAGCTTTGTCACCCTTGCAGCCCTAAGGGGCTGCGCCACACACGACGATGTCAGCGGCGCAGGGCCTTCATGATGTAGCGCAGGGCTTTAGCCCTGCGAAGGACGTCACCGGTCCTGTCCCCAATTGCATGGCGGAGAGTTCCAGCCCTGCGCAGGCGGCCGCAAAGACCAAGAAGCCGAAACAGAAGAAGAACAAGACGCCGAAGGGCGACGTATGCTGGCGCCGGATGAGAAGGAGGATCTCGACCAGCCCACCGAGACCGATCAGCCCGGCTTTCGCTTCGTCTGGAAGCAGCATCCGTCGATTCGATACGGATCGGCATTCCGCATGGATTTCCAGGCCAAGTTTCAGGTCGACGCGCATGACTCTTACGAGGGCGCCCAGGGCGCCCTGGCTTGCGACGACACCTTGCTTCCTTCCAGCTGTACGTGGGAGTTGCATCGGAGCCGCATTGGCATCCAAGGCCACCTTTCAAAGAGATCGAATACGAGGTCGAACGCGAGCTGCAAGAACACGAGCTGACTGAGGAGGAAGCGCTCGAGGGTTGGCACCAGAACAAGTGTGGAAAGACGTGTTCGTGAACGTTAGGTACATCAGGAACGCTCAAGTGCAGGTGGGTCGCTTCAAAATCCCGTTCGGGCCTCGATCAGCTGATCGGAGTCAGCCAGAACGATTTCGTCTTTCGCTCGCTCGGCGCCATCTACCTGGACCCCGCGCGCGACACCGGGGTGATGGTCCACGGACGCTTTTTCAAGCGGGGCTTGAACTACTGGGTTGGCGGATTCCGGCACGATGGAGACAACGCGCGGTCCAAGAGGATCGAGGGCGGCGACGAGACATTTGCCGCTCGAGTGACCGGTCTTCCCTTCCGGAAGCTGAGTCCCAAAACGCTCGGTGGTTTGGAGCTCGGAACGGCCGTGGCGTTCACCAAGCTGTCAGACGACTCGTTCAGGCCGAATGGGCTTCGCGGCCGGACAACCCTCACGCAGGACACGTTTTACAACCCGGTCTACGTGAAGGGCGATCGCCAACGCTTTGAAGCCGACGTTGACTGGACGATTGGTCCGGCCTCGGCGCGCGCCGAGCACACACGTCAGCGACAGCCGGACAGACCAGGGACTCGCAAATCAAACGCTTCCCGACGCACGGGCGCAATCCTGGTATGTGGCTGGCAGCCTGGGTGGTCACGGGCGAGCGAAAACGCAGACCCGTCAAGGCGGCCAATCCGCTGCCGGGCGGCGGTTTCGGCGCCGTGGAAGTGGCTGCGCGCTACGAGCGGCTCTGGTTCGACAGTGTCGGCACGACGGATGACAATCTAGCGTTTCGAAATCCTCGTGCGGAGAACATTCTCCTGACAGGCGACAAAGCCTTCACGATTGGAGTGAACTGGACGGTGAACCGCTGGGTGAAAGTGCAGTTCAACGGGATCCGGCAACAAGTCGAGGATCCGGAACGTAATCCAATCCCGGAAGGCGGCGCGTTCTGGAGTCGAGTCCTTCGATTCCAATTCTTGCTGTAGCGGTGCACAGATGAACCGCCGAGATCGCCCGGGCGCGCAGAGAAAAACTCTTCGCCGAGATTTCGAAGCTGGCTCGAACGCTCCTCGCCATGCTCGCAGTCGCGGGCATGCCTGCCTGTGCCGGCGGGGATGGCGGATCATCAAGCCCCTCCCAACCCACGCCGCCGTCGGCGGGACTATCAAGTCTGTCCGGTGCGTGGACGAGGTTCCGCCTCGGATTCGTCCGGTTCGGGTGTCCTGTCGTGGCAGCTCAATGAAAGCGGCACGTCGTTTTCCGGTTCGGCTACCATCAGTGATAGCCGAGGACCGGCATCACCGGGCGCGGTTCCATCTCGGGTACAGTTTCAGGCGCGTCGATCACGTTTTCAGTCAGTATTCCTCCCGGCGGATTCGACAGTCCGTTTGGGTCCTGTTCCGCCAATATCTCGAGTACGGGCCAGGCCAGCTCGTCGTCCATCACTGGAACGTACAGCGGCTCGAACTCGTGCAGCGGCGACCTCGGATCCGGACAGTTTACGGTGACCAAGCCATGAAGCTCCTTGCGATCTTGACGCTCGTTCTCGCCGCGACGGCCGGAGCCGTGGTTGACGGCCAAGCAACGTCGGCAAGTGTTTGGTGTCACGCCGACACCGGAAACAGGGTCCAACGCTGACGCGTTCTTCGACGACACGGTCCTCCATGAGATCCGGCTGACAATCAATTCGAGAGACTGGCAGTCACTGAAGGACAACTACCTCGACAACACGTACTGCCCCTGCGATCTCAGCTGGCAGGGCCACGTGGTGCGAAATATAGGGATTCGGTCGCGCGGGACGGGCAGCCGGAGCGGGATCAAACCGGGCCTGCGCGTGGACTTCGATCGATATGTCACCGATCAGAAGTTCCTCGGACTGAAGTCGTTCGTGTTGCGGAACAACACGCAGGACGCCTCGAACATGCACGAGCGGCTGAGCATGCTCCTCTTCCACAAGATGAACCTGCTCAGCGCCGCTTCGCGCACCACCGAAGCTCTACATCAACAACCAGTATGTGGGCCTGTACGGCATCGTGGAATCAGCTGACAAGCCGTTCCTCGAAGCGAACGCTCAACGAAGACGATGGCTATCTCTACAAAGTACGACTATCCGACCGATGGTGCGCCGTAGCTCTTCCAGGACAAGGGGTCGGATCCAGCCGCCTACGTTCCCGTGCCGTTCAAGCCGGAGACGCACGAAGCGGATTCACGGCCTGAGGTCGTCGCTCAGTGGGTTCAAACCGTCAATCAGGCGAGCGATGCGGCCTTCCGGGGCGGTTGGCGAATATCTCGATTTTGCGAAGTTCCTTCAGCACGTCGCGGTCGAGACCTTCGTAGCCGAAACCGATGGGTTCGTTGGGGATTACGGGATGAACAACTTCTACATGTATCGGCCCGTGAGCCAGAAGCCGGTTTACGTTGATTGGCTGGGACAAGAGCGAAGCCTTCAAAGGTGGAACGACGCGGTCGATTTGGCAGAACATTCGCAACACCCCGACTGAACGGCGGAGAATCGGCTTCTGGCGCGGACCATCGCATACCGCGACATGTATGACTACTTCTGGACATGCTGCTGGAGTGTGCGAGGCTGGCCAGCGGAACCGACTGAAGGCGACAGCCGCGGCTGGCTCGAGCGCGAGATCGAGCGAGAGTACCAGCAGGTTCGCGATGCGGCCATCACCGATCCGGACAAGCCGTACACCGGCCGACGACTTCGAGCGCGCCGTCAACGACCTGAGAGAATTCGCCTGGAACCGCAGCAGCTGGGTGACGCAGGAAGTCAGTTCTTCCAGATAAACAAGCTGCCAGCCCTACTATGCGGTCCTTCGCCCTGAGCCGCGCTCGCGTTCGTGCACGAGTTGCTGCCTCGTGAAGCCGAGGACGCGTCCCGCCAACTGGTCGCACGCGAATTCGACGAAGCCGCTCATCCGGGCGTGAGATCGCGGCTCGGTGTCGTGGACATGGCGCCGCGCCGCCGGCGTCGGCGCGAAGCTGAAGAGACTGGTGAGCCATCCTCCTGTGAGACCGGCTGCCCGGCTCGAACGCGATGGCCGTCTCGACATACGGAGCGGCGACCACGGTTTTGCCTTCGGCGAGAGTCGGCTCGATTTCCCAGCGCAGCCGGAAGGCCAGATCCGCCGCATACAGAAGCAGCAATGTGCGGGGAGAGGGCATTCCGGCATCCGCTTCGGCGATCACCAGCTGCTCGAAGAGTCCTGACGCGTCCCACCAGCTGATGCCACCGCGCTGCCGGCCGGCGGCGGCAAGTGCCTGTCGGGCGGCTTTGGCAACGGCCGCCGCATCGGCCCCATCCACTGCGATGAGCTTGGCCCGCGACTGTCTCCAAGACTGTGCGCCACCCACGAGCGACAGCCATTCGGTGATTGCGTCGACGTTGAACCGAGGCCGCGGCTGACGTTCGCGCTCGCGAAACAGCTGGCGAAGCTGGTGATGCTGGTCGCTGATCGACTGCTCGGCGTCCACGATCGTGAAGTTGAAAATCAGAGCGAGCGATTCATATTCGCGAATCACCCGGCGGATGAAGCGCAGGTAGCTTTCGACAGGATCGTCGACGCTCGTGACGTCCTGACCGGCTTCGTAGTATTTCGGCGTACGATTCGCCGTCACACGCCGGCCGGAGGTGCCTGGGGAAACCGAGAAGTAGAAGACGAGGTCGGGCCACAGCAGCGGCTGGTACAGCTTGATGACCCAATCGAGGTCGAGCCCGCGCGCCACGTCCCGCGCCAGGCCCGTGAAGAGAAAGCGATCGGCAATCACCAGCTTGCCGGACCAAAGCGCCGGCAACACTTCGTGTTCCACTCGATGCCGGAAATCTGCCGCGTGCAGCAGCGAGAATTCGGTCGGGCTCAGCACCCGCAGCGGCCTTCCGGCTCTTGATGAGTGGCCTGATGAGGATCCGACGAATTCCACTTCGTGGTGACGACGTCGTAGCCTTCGGATTTGAGCCAGGTCTTGAACAGCTTGCGCTGTGTCGTCTTGCCCGATCCATCCGGGCCTTCGAACGCCACGAGCATGCCGGGGCATGCCGAGGGGTCGGTCAATCGCTTCCGAGCGCGATGACGGTTCAGCCGGCGACGGACGGCCGGGAGGTGTTGATTCACTCAATCAATCCGCGCTCATGATAACTCGACCGTAGAGGGGTGTAATGGGGGAACTGATGGGAGTCCAAGCGTGCTGAGAGAGCGGAGCACACAGAGGACGCTTAACGCAGAGCCCGCAGAGACCGCGGAGCAAATCAATAGCATCTGCGTTCTCTGCGGTCTTTGCGTTGAAACCGTCTCCGCGCCCTCCGCCCACTCTGCGGTCTCAGACGGTTGTCCAGGGTTTCGAGATGGACAATGCTATCGTCTGTCGGTCGTCTTCGGTCCAGCGGCAGACGTGCCTGAATTGGACTGGACGCGGTGGTAAAGATTCCACCTCATAGCATGGCCATGTCTGTGGCTTCCGGCTTAAGCTGGAAGCGTCGGTTTCTTACCTCGCCGGCACCGATGAAAGCTAGCACCCACCGCGTGCACCGATCGCGCTTGCGTCCGCAGCGTCGGGCGCGCATTCTGCCACCGCACTGGCCACTCTCCTTGTCGGCCAGACGCCGGCGACATATCAGGCGCCCCGCCTCGCAGATGGCAGGCCGGATCTGAATGGCATCTGGCAGTCGTTGAATGAAGCGAACTACGACCTCGAGGCGTCACAATGGCGTCGTCCGGCCCTGGCGGTCGGGCCGGGCCCGTATGGTCCCGTGCCTGCGGCGCCGGTGCTCGCGCTCGGCGCTGTCGGCGCCGTGCCGCCAGGACTCGGTGTGGTCGAGGGTGGATCGATTCCCTATCTGCCGGATGCGTTGACAAAGAAGCAGGAGAATCAGGAGCAGTGGCTCGAGCGCGATCCGGAAATCAAGTGCTACCTGCCGGGCGTTCCTCGTGCCACCTTACATGCCGCAGCCCGTTCCAGATTCTCCAGAGCTCGAAGCGCGATCTTCATCGCGTACCAATATGCCGGCGCCACGCGCAACATTCTACCTGAAAGATCCCGGCCCGCCGCCCGTCGACTCGTGGATGGGCCAGTCGGTCGGCCGCTGGGACGGCGACACGCTCGTCGTCGACGTGAAGGGCTTCAACGATCAGACGCTGGTTCGATCGCGCCGGCAACTTCCACAGCGACAAGCTGCACGTCGTCGAGCGCTACACCCGGACGGCGCCGGACGTGATCGGCTACGAGGCCACGATCGAAGATCCGCAGGTGTTTTCACGCGGTCCGTGGAAGATCAGCCATGCCGCTCTACCGTCGTCTCGAGAAGAACGCGCAGTTGATGGACTTCAAATTGCGTGGAGTTCGTCGAGGAACTGTTGTATGGCCAATGGCGAAAAGCCACCGCCTGGGTAGGGCATGTGGGGAGCGCCTGCGGCATATGCTGCGAGCCGAGGACGTGAAATCCGAGGCGAAGCATCAGCGTAGTTCGCGGCGGGGGTGGGGCCCCGCCGCCAGTGAAAAAAGAGGCAGGAGGGTATGCGTAATCGAATTCTTTTCGTGACCGGCGCGATGGTAGCCGTTGCCGCCGATTGGGATCGTCGCACCAGCGCGTCTCGCGAGGCCAGGCGAAATCGCCCGTGCCGCGAGCGCCTGATGGCCATCCCGATCTCTCCGGATGTGCGATTTGGCGATGCTGACGCCGCTCGAGCGGCCAGCGGGCCTGCCTGCGGTTCTGTCGGACGCGGAAGCGGAAGAATCGGAGAAGAACATCGCCGAAGCCGAGAACCGGGCGAGACAGGCCGATCACGCGGGGATCGAAGCGCCCCGCCCAAAGGCGGTGACGGCTCGGTCGGTCCCGCGGGGAACGTCGGCGGCTACAACACGTTCTGGCTCGACCGCGGAACGCGCTACAGCACGGTCGACGGCCAGAAACGATCGTCGATCGTGATCGATCCGGCTGATGGGAAGGTTCCGCCTCTCACGCCCGGAGGCGCGTCAGCGTACGCTGAGATTCATCTCGGCCCGGCCGACTTCCGATGCAGCGGGAAGCAACCGAGACCCCGGCCTCGAGCCATCCGGCTCCTACGACGATCCCGAACGCCGCCCGCTCGGCGAGCGATGCCTGCTCGGATTCGGATCGACGTCTGGCCCGCCGGCGCTGCCGAACTACTTCTACAACAACCTGCACCAGATCGTGCAGACGCGCCGACTCGATCATGATCCTCACGGAGATGGTCCACGACGCGCGCATCGTCCGCATGAACGCGCAGCATCTGCCGCCGCACGATCCGCAAATGGATGGGCGATTCGGTCGGACACTGGGAAGGCGACACGCTGGTCGTCGATACGACGAACTTCACCGATCAAGACGCGGTTTCGCGGATCTACCGAAAACCTGCACGTGGTCGAACGTTTCACGCGCGTAGACGGTCGATCGCTTGAAGTATCGATTTACGATTGAAGATCCTGCGACCTGGACCAGGCCGTGGACCGGCGAGTACACCTGGCCGATTACCGACGAGAACATGCATACGTCGCTTGCCACGAAGCGAACTACTCTCTTGGCGGCATCCTGAGCGGCGCCAGACAGCGCGACCGCGAAGCGAAGCAGCCAAGAGCGGGTAAGTAGTGGCGCTTGGGGGTGGGGTCCCAGCGCAGAGCAATCAATGAGGGATCAACATGCGATCGATGACATCTGCTGCGGTTGTGTTCGCGATCGTGGTGGCTGGTGGCGCGGCGGTCGTCGCTCACCATGCATTCGGTGGTGAGTTCGATCCAAACAAGCCCGTCGTCTTGAAAGGACCCGTCACCAAGGTGGAATGGGTGAACCCGCACGCGTGGGTTCATCTCGAAGTGACGAAGCCAGATGGCAGCAAAGAAGTGTGGATGGTCGAAGGGGGTTCGCCGAATTCCTGCTCCGGCGCGGCGTCACGAAGGATTCTCTACAGCCCGGCACTGTCATCGTCGTCGACGGTTATCAGGCTCGCGACCACTCGCTGCTTCGCGCGAACGGCCGCAACATCACCTATCCAGACGGGCGCAAGCTGTTCCTCAGGTTCGTCGGGGACCGAGGGCACCGCTCGACTGAGCCGATCCATCCGCCGCGGCGCCTGGCCGGTAATTTCCTGGCATTGGTGGCCGATATCAAGGTGGCGCCGCGGACGCTGAACGTCCATTCGTCGGGAAGCTCGACCAGTTAATTCACGGCCTGTCAGACGTTAACGTCTATTAGGCGACCGGAGGCGACATTTGTGGCCAATACGCTTGTCCTGGCTGGACAAGAAGCTGGCCGCGTGGCAATCTGTGCACCTCCGCCCCATGACTCCCGGTAGTGGGCGTTGCCCAAAGAACGTGCGGCGCAGCAAGCGCGTGCGCTGGAGCGCATCTACGAGGCTGAAACGACAGCCTCTGGCAACCGGTAACGTCCCTGGCCGTCCTGGCCAGCCGTCTTGGAATCTCCGACCACGACGCCAACGAAACGCTGATTGGCCTCGTGCATCGGGGCGAAGTCATTCATGACCCGGCGAGCGGCGGTATCGATTGACCGACGAGTGGTCGTCTCGCAGGCTGCCACGCGGTTCACTCTGATACCCGGGTCACCGCCGGCAGACGCTCACAAGAAGACGCCGCGCTGAAGCCGACGACATGCACTCGATTGCCCAGTAACGAACCGGACGATCAGATGACGCTCGGTTGGTGGTCGTCCTCAGAAGAGCGATGACGATCAGCAGACGATCGTCGGTGCGTCCCCGGGAGCAGCAGCAGCGACGACGGCGCTGACGATCGTCGGCGGTGGTTCAGAGCCGAGCCGAGGCAACACCGGTCCGCTCAGTGTCGGCGAGCGATTTGGGAACGCGGTATCGCATCACGAAGTTGCTGGGCGTGGGCGGCATGGGCGCCGTGCTACGAGGCGTGGGACGGCGAGCTCGGCGTCTCCGTTGCGTTGAAGGTCATCCGACCGGAGATCGCGAGCGACTCCCACTGCGGCGCGCGAACTGGAGCGTCGCTTCAAGCGCGAGCTGCTGCTCGCTCGTCAGGTCACGCATCCCCAACGTCGTCCGCATTCACGACCTTGGGCGAAATCAACGGCATCAAATCACATCACGATGCCGCACATCGAAGGCGACGACCTGGGGACGATTCTGAAAACGGACGGGCAGCCTTCCGGTGCCGCGGGCGTCTGGCGATCTTGCGGCAGGCGCTGTCAGGACTCGTCGCGGCGCATAAGGCCGGCATCGTTCACCGCGATCTCAAGCCGGCCAACATCATGGTCGACACCGAGGGCCATGCGCTGCTGATGGACTTCGGCATCGCGCGATCGATTGGACTGCCCGCGGAGGAAATTCACAAGGGCAGCAGCCGCTCAAAACCGGGTTCGTTCGGCGAAACGATGGTCGGCGCGGTTGTCGGGACCATCCATTACATGGCGCCGGAGCAGGCAAAGGGCCAGACGGTCGATCACCGGGCCGACGTCTATGCCTTTGGTTTGATTCTTCGGGACACATTGCTCGGCCTGGAACTCGCCGGCGAGGGTGCGCCCGACTGCGCTCGCCGAGCTGCAGAAGCGCCTCGATGCCGCGCCGGAGTGTCGCTAAAGTCTCTCGATGCGACGATTTCGGAACCGCTGGATCGCATTGTCACCCGCTGTCTCGCCCCCGATCCAGCCGGCCGTTATCAAACGACGGCGGAGTTGGAGAGCCGACCTCAATCGGCTCGATGAGAACGGGCGAGCTGATTCCGATTAAGCGCGTTCTGGGGCTTCCAGTCGCTGCCGCGATCAGTTTGCTACTAGTTGGCGCTCGTCGTCGGGCGTCTGGTGGTATCTGCGACCGCCGCCTCCGCCGGTCGCCCACGACCCCGTTTCCGTGGTGATCGCGGATCTTCCAGAACAACACCGGCGATCCGACGCTTCGACCGCACGCTGGAGCCGATGCTCAAGCGAGCGCTGGAAGGCGCCGGCTTCATCAGCGCCTACGACCGGTAGCGGCATCGGCACGGACGCTCGGCGTGCGACCTCCCGAGAAGCTCGATGGAGGCGCCGGCGCGCGGAGATCGCGGTGAAACAAGGCCTGGGTGTCGTCCTCTCAGGGACTATCGATCGCCAAAGGCAGCGGCTACGGGATCTCTGTCAGAGCGGCTCACGCCGTGACCGGCGACGTGATCACGACCGCCGAGAGCGGAAGCGTCGAACCAAGACCAGGTCGCGCGGGTTGCGGAAAAAACAGAAGACTACCGTGACGGCGGTTCGCAAGGCCCTTGGTGACGAACCGCGTCCGGACTTTCCGCGCAACTATTCGCCAAATGGCGGCGTTGTCGGCCACCTCCCTGGAAGTTGTGGGTCACTACGCGGCTGCAAGGGAAGCCGCGACTAACGGCAAGTTCGAGGAAGCTCTGGCGAGCTACCGGAAGCCAGTGGGGCTGGATCCGAAGCCTCGGCAGTGGCTACCTGGGCGTTACGGCCAGTGTTTCGCAGAACAACTGCGGAACCTGCAGGATGCCGAGATACCTGCGGAGGAAGCGCTCCGCTATCTTGACAACACGATCGGAGCACGCGAACGGTATACCATCACTCGCGGTGCGTCCGGACTTCCTGACGGGCGACTATCAACAATGCGTGAGAGGAATTTACAGCGAGCTAACGCCCGATATCCCGCCGGACGTTGCGGCCTACAACAACCTGGCGCTGTCAGCTTGAGCTATTTGCGCAGGATGCCCGAAGCCCTGAATGTGAGATGCGGCGCGTGGTGAGAGCTGCTCCCAAAACACGCAGTGCTCCGAGGCCAACCTGGCTCTGGCGCCGCAGTTACGCGAGTGAATTCCAGACCTGCCGAAGAGAGGAGGCCCGAAAGATCCGAAGAGCCGGACGCCAAGGAAGCGTCCCGCTTTTAGGTTTCTTTGCCCGAGTTGGGACAGCGCCAGCTGACGCAGGCCCTTTGAAACATATCGGCGGCAGTTGCGGACCAGTGACGCTCAGGGGCGCCGTTCGCCGCCACGTCGGAAGGGCTCGGCGGCGATGGCCACGTTTGAAGGCCGTTTCTCGGATGCCGCGCGTAGCCTCGAGTGAGGGACGCGTCTGGCGGGCTCCTGGCTGGAAAAAGAACGCCGATAGGGCGGCTGTGAAGTTCGCGGCCGCGCTTGCCTACGCACATCTACTTCGAGGACAAGGGGGCAGGCGGTTGCTGCCGCCGACAAGGCGTTGTGCCGACAGCAAAAGCCGTTAATATCAGATTCCTGGCCGCACGGGAGCGCTGGCTCGAGGCCGACGCTGCCGCCAAAGGCTCGTCCCCTTCTCGCGGGCCTCGCGTCGGAGCTGTACAGGCACGAGCCTCAGGCCTACGCGAAGATCCGCGAAGGACAGATTGCGTGAAGAAATGGTGGAGACCCGCGCCAGGCAATCAAGGCCCTGACGAATGCCAACGAGCTTTTTCGACACGTGGATCGGCCATTTCTATCTTGGGCAGGCTTATCTCGCCGCGGGTGCGCTCCACGCAGGCAGACGGTGGCCTCGACCGGTGCATCCAGCGCACGATGGTGAGCGATCATCCATTGTTTGTTGTCGACGAGGATCCGACCTTACGCGTAAGCTTCCCGCCCGTTTATTACGCTACCAGGGGCGGGTCCGTGAAGAGCTCAAGAATGAAGGGTTCAAGGAGTCGCCATCGCGAGTATCTCAGCTTGCATCCGCAGGAAACTCGACGGAAGACCCACTGGTGCGAGGAGTCCGTAACCGCGCCGCCTCATAAGCCAGGACACCCACTCCCTCGCCGAAGGCCAGTCCGCCACTCGCGCTATTCACCCACAGGCGCAAACGTGTGGGCGTTTGCCGTGAGTTGATCGTTCGCTTCAGTTTTCTTTCCTCCGAAGCAGGAAAGTTAGTCTGAGTGATCGCCGTTCGTCCGAGTCCTCTTCTGCCGACGCAGCAACCTGAAAGAGTGTCGTGCTGAGAGTTGTTCCGACTCCGGCCGGGCTGATCGGGCCGAGCGTCGACTTTCCTCGACGCCAGCTGGTTATAGAACACTTCGATATAGTCGAACAACTCCCCTCTTTGGCCTGCTGCCGCAGCTGGCAAAGCGATCAGCGAGCTCGCTCTTCACCGACGAGAGAAGGCCTCCATCACCGCGCTATCGCAAGCAGTTCGCCGCGGCGAGCTCGTCAGAGCACCAGCCGGACCGCCCGGGGCGGCCCTTGCGGCCGCCAGTCGCCGAGACCGCCGCGCGCGGGCGCCGGCTGCGGCGTTTGGGAGTCTACCTTCGCCATCGGCGACATCGTATCCGCCTTTCGGAAGATGTCACACGAAGCCGGATCAAGCGCAAAGAAACTCTTGCACGGCGTGGTGCAGCGGGTTCAAGCGCTTGGAGGTTGGCGAGCTTGCCTTCGGGAATGCCGAACGTGGACTTACAGGAGCAGTTGCGGGCTTCGATGCGCCCACACTCGCTTTGATGGCTGAGGGCGCACTCAGGTAGCTGACGAAACCTACTTCCGCAGTGACTAGTCCCTTCCTGGAAATTGACTGGCCGCTCACGACGCGTACCTGACCGCAGGTGGTAGTCGCCCACATGAGTCGTGCTCGTCACCAAATAGGCGCACGTCTTGTTGTTCCCCACCGCGGTGTCGGTATAAGACAACGTTGTCGGGCCGACCGGTCTGCTGGAGGACGAAACTGGAGATCGGAGGCGTGGATGCGCGAAGACGGAGACCCGAGACTGCGCCCTCAGGCGCTTGTAGTTGACGACAGCGCCCAGGAGCGGGCGAAGGCTGCTGCCAGGACACAGTCACGGTCTTGGCCGGTGCCGGAGTTCCAGATTGCCGTCACGAACTGCGGCGGAGTTCGGTTCGTCCCGCAGCCTGACGGAAGTCCGGCTCGCCGCCTCCTCCGACGAAGTGACCCGCCTCCCACGAGATCTGCCGAAGATAAAGGTGCCGCCGCCGACGAGCGACCTGGTCGACTGCGCCTGCCTCCTGACCAGCGAGCCGCCGCCGACGAGACCGCCGCCGCCCGCCAGCGACCCAGCCGCCGCCGAGCGGATCTGCCACACCTCAGACCAGCGGCGAGCCACACTCCGACCAGCGGCGAGCCGCTTCCCCGGCTGCGCGAGACCCACCTCCAGCCAGCGAGCCACCTCCAGCGATGAGAGCCGACGGAGAACTCCGGCCAGCGCTTTCGCTGCCGCCGAGTTGGTCGCAGGCCTCTTGTCGCGATGAACGACCAGTCTTCGCGCCCCGGTGAGCGGTGTTGTAAAGGAAGCCCGCTGAACGTCGCCGCGTCCTGTGCGCCATCGATCGGCCACATTCGCCGCGTGCCATCGCCGTTTCCAGTCAATCGCCGTTCCGCCAGCTCGACGGCAGGAGTCACGATGCTGGTCCCGGGGATCCTGACCATGTGCTCCGAGGGTGATTTATCGGTGCCGTCACAGTGTCTCGCAGGCTTCGGTCGTTCTGCCCAGGGTGTTGAAGCCAGGAAAGGGGCGCATACCAGCGATTGATGTCGGCAATGTGCCCGTATCGCCGGCAGGCAAGGCAGAGCCCCTCGTTGATTTGATTCGTGCCGCTCGGCACGAGACGAGAGAAGTCGACCTTCCGCTGCCCCGCGGTAAAGCCCTGCGCCGGAACACAAGTTGGCGCCCACAATCTGTCTCCGGCACCGTTGCCGGTGGCTCATCACGCTCGGGTGGTTCGGATTGCCCGGTTCGACTCGAAGGAGTCAGTGGAGTTCAACGAAGCAGATCCGTATTGCAGGTTACCTCTGTGAGTGAGCCATAAGTTGTGGCGGACGGCTCGTGCACACAACGTCGAGGTTTGAACGAACTCCGGGCCGCGAAGGCGCATTTCCCAAAACGCGAGCGTCACCATCAGGCTTCCGCCCCCAAACTCGGACGCCTGACCTGCTGTTAGGCACTGCAAATGGGTGTTGTATTCGTTTTCGTTGCACGTCGCCGTTTGAGTTGGCAGTGTTTTTGGACCGTTGGAATCCAAGCTAGGGGTTTGGATCGTCTGATTGACCGGTTCCGTGGGCGAACAAGCTGTAAGGCGTAATGGAACAGGCCATCCCTCTCGTGAGATCGAATCGTCTACGGAAGTGGGGGCGGCCCGTCAAATGGGCAAGGTTCAGCCCCGAAAAACGGGCTTACCTCTTGCGCCGACGCTGAGATCTCGCCTCCCCACTAGGGTTGACGGGTGCGTCCCCTCGGTGGAACCGCAAACCGTTCTTCCGGGTCACCGTGCCGGAAAATCACCTCGAACATGCAGGTCGTTCCCCGTTGGTCGACACACTTCTTTCTTTCACTTGATGAGTTCCCCGCCTCCGGGCCAACCCACCAGCCGAAGAAGAAGGGATGATATGTAGCCGTCCGCCAATTTGTCCTGCCAGTTTGCGCCAACATCAGAAATGGACGGCGGTTGGGACCGGCGCGTTCTTGAACGCCCCCGCCGCGGTTTTCAGAACTGAATAGGCCGGTAGGTGATAGTAGCCCACGGCGTCGTCACACAGTCGGGCTGGCTGCAAAGATTGTTTTGATCGAGAGGCCCGTAAGTCGCGGCCACCGCTGGGGTCACAAGCGAGCACCCGTCGTGGGGTCAGCGTCGAGACGTACGATGCATGGCATAGCCGATTTCGACGAAGAGATCGCTTGTGCGATGAGGTGCCGCGCCCATTGCGTTGAGGTTCGGCAGCGGCAGGCCATTCGGACCTGTGAGATGCGTGGGGGTATCCGCACCTCGATTCCGTCGGGCAGGCCGTCGAGGTCTGGCGTCCAAAACGTTCGTCGCAGAGATAATCGCCGCCCAGGCTAAACAGTCGTTAGGCGTCGTGCTGCTGTGGTCGACGACTGTTCTGACTCTCTTCGCCGTAGTTGGTAACGCTTAGGCCAGGCATCAAGCTCGGGAATCCAATGCCATGGTGATCTATATTCACATCGGTATTTGTCGTGTTGTCCGTCGAAAAACGTGCGCTGGCGTAGATCTCAGGCTCGATCCGATTGTCCACCTGACGCGGAGCGAAAATGCGTTTGTCGCGAGGGCAGCGTTTGCTTGAGTGGACCGACAGCCGTGTTCTTTGTCGAACCCAGAAGCCCCAGGTCGGTACCACATTCGGCGGCCCGCTCCCCCGACGATCTGGAGTCATCTTGGCGCAAAGCTGTTTGTTGTGGGCGACGCGTAGATTCCCCGAATGGTCTGCGTCCATCAAGTTCCCGCCGGGCGGCTGGATGTGGATCGCCGTCGTAAAGCACGATCGACTTGAGGGGTTTCATTCGGATCTGGGCTCCGGTAGATAACCACGCAGGCTGGCGTCGCGGCGCTGGACGGAAGCTGATTCCCAGTCCCTCGCTGCTGGAGGCGCGACGACACGCCCAGAGTTCACGAGAAACTCTCTTCCGTTTGCCGATTTCGGAAAAAACTGGAGAACGTCGGCGCGCGTTACGATCATCCTCGGCGAGTCGCCTGCCGATCCGCCGCCGCCCGGAAGCTCCAGCACGGTGACAAGCTGGGGTCGAGCGTCTGTTTGAACTTCTGGTGAATCGTGTTGGCGCCTGGACGTCCTGCCCTCGGAATATGGCGTTCTGACGCCACGCTGCGCCCTGGACGGCGATCGTTTCCCAATGGGAATGCTGGGCGGCGAGAACATCGGCGCTGGGGGAGTGCGCCGCTGATTTTTTGAACTCGTGCCGCTGACGCGGCTCGTCCACCGCTTGTTGCGGCGGGAAGGTCAATTCCGCCCACAACGTAGCTGCCCGTGACCAAGAGCGACGTGACCAATCCCAGGGAGTCGTTCTGCGGGGAGGGGCCGCGTGTCCGCCTGGTTGCGCGAAGAGCAACACCAAGCCCACGACGAGAGTCGCCGTTAAGCCCGATGAAGATCGTGCGCCGGAATGGATCTGTAGCTGAGCTCAGCCGCTTTTGATTGAGACGACGAGTCGCTTGTCATGTCGGATGTCGCTTTCCAGTGCGAAGGAGTATGTGTGACCGCCGCGGCACTCGTGGCGGTGGCCGTTATCATTCTAGGGCCAGCCTCGTCCTTTGCAGCGCCAAGTTTTGCGGCCGCGTCGGGTTAAAAAGCTGGCCCCCTGTTGGCAATGAAAACGAGATCGGCAGGTAGAACTAGCAGACGACTGTCGCTCCGGTTCAAATGTTATTCCGCCTTAGAGAAGACTTTCGCCGAGCGGAAGGGCTTCGCGCAGTTCTTTGACGGAAGCTTAAGGTGACGCGCCAATCCCGTCGCATCGGCGACTCCAGCCGCCGTGCGACGGGATTGTCTGTTTCAAGAACGAGAAGCGTGCCCCGATCCTGAGCTGGAACGGCGTCTGGAACTGCGGACCGGATATGACCCTCGAAACGGGTTTGCCGAAGTCCGATTCGATACGCCAAACTCCGACTCCGTCCAGGTGTCGTAGTCGAGCGTTCGACGCTCGTTGAGATAGAGTTGAAGACGTCCGCGATCAAGCGTCAAAGTCCGATGTCCCGGCGACCTTCAGGTTGTATGACGCGCCTGAATGTCTACACTGGCTCTCGAACGGCGATCGGGTCTTGAAACCATCAGTCGTTCTGGATGCCCGGAGGCGCGAGGTGCCGTCGGGACCTCGCCGCCGTTTGTGTAATTGGGATTGGCGGCCAGCGGCGTCAAGCGGCTTTCCAGGCTCAGGTTGAGTGCCGAGGCCAAAATTCCAGTGGCTCCTCCAGGCGTAGTTGCCGAAGGCTTTGAACTGCTGCGGCCGGTCCAGGGGAAGAACGCCGTTGGCGCCGAGGAATCGAATGTCGCCCTGATAGCCAAACATGGGACCACCGATCGCGCGCGTAACCGGGATCGTTGGTTGGGAAATCGTCAAAGCGACGTCCAGGCCGGATCCGACTGTCCGTTTTCGTCGCGGTAGAAGCCGTCGCTAGTGCTCACGCAACCTGACCAGCGGCAGGACGTACATCGACCAGTTCTCGGCAAAGCGCCGGTTCAGCGTCACCTCTCACCGCTTGGATACTTGTGCACAATGGATCGTCGAACGTCGCGCCGAGGTACTGCGCGTCCGGCAGGATCGGACCGCTCTCGCCTCGGATTCGTGAGAGTGGTCGCCACAGAGCGTAAGCCAGGGTGAGTGTCGTAGCACGACCGGGCATTGCCCGCGTCCTCGAGAACGCGACCAATGTTTCGATGATACGTGCGAATCCCAAACGACGCGTTGGCCATCACTTCGCTCGATGCCGAGCGCGAATTCGTTGATATACGACATCTTCGCGTCGGGATCGACAGAGTCCGGCACAGATTCACGACGAAGCGGTTAGGTGACTCCACCGGCTTCGACGCCCGAGGGACTCGGACGGGCAGTGCGCAGCGTCGAGTAGTCGGCACGGGTTTGAGTGACTCGTCGCCCGATAACTTGATGCACGGCGCGCCGTTGCAGCGGCGCGGCGTAGAAGCGACCCAGCTGCCAGCAATAACTGTGTTTTACCATCGCCGGTAGCGTCACGCGCGCCGATCCGCGGCGCCCACCGGTGCTTTTGGGTGCACGCCCTTAACCCTGGGCGCCGTCCAGGGTCTTTGCTCGTGAGCGGAGCCCCGGGTTGATCGTCAGCCGGTTGCCGCCCTCAGCGAGTCCCGCTGAAGAGATTCCAACGCCCTGCGCCGTCTCGATTCCACCATTGAAGTTCGCACGAGTCCCCGATAAATCTGGCCGTCAGACGGGATCAGACAGAATGCTGACACCGCACCAGTGCGGTGGTGCGGCCATCCAGGCGACAAAGGTCGGTCCGGCGCCTGATTGACGTTGGTATGCGCACACATCGTCAACGCACGCAAAACCGTCACTTGACCTGCGTGAGCGCCGACGATGTTCGTCGATCGTCCACTGGTTGTTGAGACTAGCTTCGCTCGCCTCGAAACCGACCCTCCCATGATCGCTGAGGGGAGTCACTGTCCGGTCGGTGACCCGCCGACGGTCGATCGGAGGGGAGCTCGCTGATCTTATTCAGCGCGCGTCGCGCGCGGCCTCCATCAACCAACCTCGTCCCCAGGATGCCGTCATAGCGGACTGTTTGATTGTGTCCACCGTAGTCGGCTCGCCTGAACGAACGCGCGTCGGTTCCGGTCCAACGCTGAAGGGCGCTGCGGGCCCCATCTGGCCATGAGACGGATCGCCAAAGAACGAAGCATCGATTCGATGAAGCGCTGTTCAGCTGTCCGGTGCCTCTCTACGGAATACTGACACGCTGCTGACGGTTGCGCGGTCGTAGCTATCGGTGGCTGAAAAGAGGGAACCCTTCTGGTGCCTGCATTGTTCTGGTCTCCCACTGCAGATCGATGGCGCCAGAAGAGAACAGGCGATTCTTGACGATCGGCCTCCACCCTCGAAACCCCACATCAATGCTGTTGAGACGACAGCGTCTGAACGGTCCCTTGCTCCAGTTGATACTGCTTCCATGTCGCTTCCAATCCCGTGGGGGCGCAGTAAATTCGAAGGCAGACCCGCGAACAGCGTTCGAGCCACTCTTTGATTATCACGTTCACGACGCCGCCTATCGATTGACCGAACTCGGCCTCGTAGCCGCCTGATTTCACCTGACTTCCTTGAAGAAATCGAACGGCACGGCGCATTGCCAAAGCGACCAAGATGATCGGACCAGATCCCAGCGCGCCGCGCCCTGAGTTGCGTGACGTTCGCCCACGTCGTTGACGTATTGATTGTCGAGACCGCTGTGCGCCCAAATCGACAGGTTCTGTCGTCCGACGTTTCCGGAGTTCCGACGCCCGCCGCCATGTAGCTAATGCGTCAGCTTAGATTCGGCGCCCGATGAGCACGTACCACGACATCGCTGTCGATCACTCCGCCGGTTGTCGCTGCCTCCTGGATTGACTGGAGAGGCAACGCCGGAGACGGTGATCGTTTCCGCTAACTCTCTCCGACTTGAAGCTGGAGCTCGGAGATCTAGTGTCTGCCCGAGGCTGACAGCCGAATCGTTCCGCACGATGGCCTTGAAATTCTGGAGTTCCGCCCGCAGCTGCCGGTAGGGTCTCGGGGAACAAAGAAGGGCAAGCGGTAAAGCGACATCTGTCGGCGCCCGTGAACGCGATCTTCTCTCCCTGCCGGGCCAGCGCGCGGCAACCGCCAGTCACCCCCGGCACCAGCTAGCGATCATGCATCGAGTACCGATAATCCTCGATCCGCCAGCATGTTTCCTGTGCGGCGAGCGAGCCAGAAATGCGCAAAGCAGCGACAAACCGGCGACATCCAGCAATTCGTCGTCGCATGACAATCGCTCCTTCGCAGCCATTCCATCCGGCTGGATCGCGGCGCAATCGACGCTGGCGCTGCCAATACGCGTTGCGTGGACGCTGGTCAGATCGAACAGGCTTCGGGAAGCGGTTGGGACGAGGGCGCAGAGCCTACGCTACCGCATAGCCGATCGCTGCAGTTGCCATCCAGCTTTGGCGGGCCGAGGAGCCTTCACAATCCTCCGAGCGGCAGGCTTCGCGGCTTCCACACACACTGAAACGCCTGGGCCATCGCCTTTCGCGCTCACGACAGACGGTCGCCCAAGCACGAGGTCGGAACCTGCTGCGGCGCCGCCGGCGCGTTGGTTTTCGACTTTTCGGGCTGAACAATCCAGATCGTTCACCTCGGGGAACCAGCCCCGTGACGTCGATCATTGTCTTTTCACCCATCACGCCGGCCCCAGCCGCCAGTCCATCAGGCAGCGCTATCATTCCGCCCGCGTCCGAGAACTCGAGCGTCGCTGCCTTCTCTCGACCACACCGTCGCTATGGGTCGCCTCAGCTCTTCGCAGACCATGAGTGCCGGCAGAACCCGTTTTTCTCGCGTTGTGCGGATCTCCGGGAGACCGGCGAACTGCTCGGGCACGAACGCCTCTCAGTTGATCGATCCCGAGCGGATCGACTTTCTTGCCTCCACCCAGCAGGGCTCCAAGTCCCTCGAGAGCCGCGCCGATTCAGCCGCCGAATCGCCTTTCTCTCCGCCGCTTCCATCTTCTTATTACTCTCTTCCAGCTTCTTTCCGAGCTCTTCCAGCTTGCCGAGAGGGCTGTCCTGTCCTGGCGGATGAGTCGTTTCCGAGCTGGGTGCGACGCGGCTTGTCAGTCCGCCCAGCGCCCTCGATGTGGCATTCCAGCGCCTGTGATGATTCCCCCGAACACTGCCAGACGAGGCGTCGACGAAGATCGTGGCGATGACAACGACCACGGTGTAGCCGAGCGTTTTGTCTTCCGGCGATTTCATCAGGCGGGGCAGACCCACACAGAAGGTAGAGACCGTATGAGCCCGAGCAGCGCCAGGAGGCCACCGAGTATGGCAGGATTCGGAACGCTGCCGCCACCCGCTTACGGCGTGAAGATAGCACACGGCCACTTTCATCGCCTGGGCGCTGTTCTTTCTCCGCCGAAGCTCGGCGCGAGGGCGTTGATAATCAACGACACGATCACGACGCCGCGACGATTGCCGATATGAAGGTGATTACGGCGGCTGGTCAGCCCGAGCCCAATCCCGGCGCGACCGAAGATGAGCAGCTACCAATCAGGGAAGCGCTGATGAACCCGGCGACTGCCCCAATAGCGGCGAGCGGAACGACATAGCAACTGGAAATCAGGGTTCCCAGTCGGCGTGGTCTCTCCCGCAATGACACCCCCATTCTGTGGCGGGTGTGAGGCAGATGTTCTTGACCCGATCACGACTAACGTCACCGGTCACCTCCCGTGAAGGTTGATTGGGTACTCCAGCCGAGCTACGGATGACACCAGAAAGCGCCTGGTTTGACGCTGGCGTGGCTCTGACAAACCACAAAGGGCACCATGCACGAGAGTGAAAATCCGGGAAAGCGGAGTCCAACGTTGCCGGTCACATGGATGGCAGAGCGATACACTCTCGACGTCGCTGAGGTGGTCAGGATGGTCACGATGAAGTCACACTAGCGCTCGGGCGGGTGGGGCAGCAGTGTGGCTCGGGTCGGTCAGGTGCGTTGTTTCCTGCGGCGTCATTCTCTTTGTTCGCTCCATAGGTGCGAGCGTGTCCGGTCAGCCTGCAGAAACCCAAAAGTTTCTTACCGGTCCGCTGACGATTGAGAATCAGGGCAGCTTCTTCATAGGCGGGTTCAGAAGGTGACCGACTATGCCTCGGCACCTCCTCCGCCGCCGCCCGGGACTCCTCCCCAGCCACGCCGGCTCCACTGGCTCCCCACCAATCACACATCGCCCAGATGCACGCTGCAGCTCCAGATTCCGGCCAACAAGCTACAGAGCGGGTTGGCCGGTCATCAGTGGTCCACGGTCTGAGTCACACAGGCGCCTGCCCGCCAGTCGAGCCGCCGGACGGAAGGGAAGCTGGTATCCGTATTTCGTGCGCAAGGGTATATGCCGGAGCTACGTGGTCGATCAGGCCCGGCCGCGGGCGCTCCGGGTTCGACAGGTCGGTCATTCCACGTAGAGGCGAAGCGAAAATCGAGGCGATATCAAAGGCGGAACTGAACTGCCGCCAAGCTTCGGCCGGATTACTGACGATGGCGCGTGGACGGCGTGGTTCGGTCACCTTGTTCCGCCAAACTCGACCATCTTGACTGGCACGTCTGATCCCGCACGGCGATCACGCAGACCCTAATCCCAATCCAGATTCGCATAAGCATGTGATCGCCATTGTTTCCAATCGAGAGCGTGGACCGGCGCTGGTGACGCGTCCGGCGACGCGATCGGGCGGCGCCTACCGTTCGAACCGCTACTATGCGCTCCGATACTACAAGCAGCTGGTTCCAAACGCCGAGGTCACGCTGCCAGGCTCGACGTGCCCGACGGTGCGATCCCGACGGCACTCACGCCCGCCAATACCTGGACGCCTCAGAATCTCGCGGCGCTCGTCGAGTTGACCCGGTGGCGCCATCGTCGTCACGCACTCTCAATCTGGGGATAATGGGCCACCACATGACCTCGAATCCTGAAAGAGCGCGGACATCTCGACTTGGTGAAGGGGTTGATCACGCTCGAGGGATCGTGCTCGCTTCCGAACAGCGGACTGACCGCCGCGGATTTCGACAACATTCCGGACATAGCGCTGAAGGCGCGATTACATCGAACATCAGCCCCGTGTGTCAGGACGACCGTCAACGCGATCAATGCCCGGCGGGCGGCGAAAGAAGGGACGGCGAAGGCCGACTACTTGAAGCTGGACGAGAGGGTATCCTCGGCGTGACGCACATGATGATGTTGGACGCGAAGAACCTGGAGATTGCGGACGTAATCTTCGACTGGGTGAGCAAAGAACGTGCCTGCGAACGGCAAGCGGCGGTAACTCGGAGGCCGGCCAAAGGACACCGGGAAGGGTTGCATGCCTCAGATAGAGCAGAAGCTACATCGACCCGGACATCGTGCTGGTGGAGATCGCCGGGCGTATCACGCTGGGCCGAGAGTGCCAGGCAATCGAGTGGACGGTCGACGTAGCTCATTCCGAGCCAACCAGAAGAAAGTGGTGTTCGATCTGTCGGGACTCGAGCACGTGGAGCAGCACCGTGGATAGGAATTCTCGTCGCATGTGCTGCGGCAAGATGCAGGCTGGTGGAGGAGAGTTGCGAGCGTCGCGGCAGCTTCATCCCAAGGTGGCGGAAGTGATGCGGGTCACCAAGCTCAATCAGATCATGGTCTTCTACCCGACCGCCGCCGCCGCAGCCGAGAACTTCGAGCTCTCGCGGTAGGATCTACCTGGCGCGGAGAACTGATACCCGGAAAGTCAGCGCAAACGTCCTGTCAATCGATCACCGCCTGGGCAGCGGTGTCGGATCGTAGTCCAGGTCGAGCTGGATCGTCGCGATGAATCCTCGGGCGATAGGCACGCGCACGCCGTTACCCGATCTTGAGAAATCGGTTGTTGTCGCCAGTGAGCGCTGAAGTAGCCGTCGCTGGTGGAAGAAGACGAAGCGCGTGCCGCTGAAGAAGATCCTCCAGCTTCGCTGATTCCTGAACGGCAGGTGTATCGCACGTCAGTTGGCCGCGCCGTAAGTTTCATTACACCCAACCGAGGCCGGCGTCAGTCGTAATCCTCGTCCGAGGGGTGTCGATCACCTGGACCCCGAGACCGCTGCCGACTGCCACTCGCAGGTCGAGATCGCGGAGTCGATATCGTTGGCCAGAATCGTGTTGGCGTTGACGACATCGTGTTCGTGACGAAACCGGTCGTAACGAAACGATCCGGTCCAGTTGCGTCGCGATGTCCACGTCGTGATCCTGAGAGCGGTCTGCACAATCGCGCGACCCGTGTAACGATGCTCGGCAGTACGGCCGATGAGTTCGCCGTCCACACGCAGGGTGTTGGCCCCGGTGTTGCCGTCTGTGTTCACGAGGCCTGCATTCAGACGGCCGTCAAGACCGAGGGAAGCCGGGCTCGGCCATCGCCGTGATTTCTGTCAGCGACGCAATGCCACCCGGCCCGGAGCGTGACGCGGACCGTCAGTTCGAGTGCGTGCGATCGTCACCGGCGTAGGTGGCCGAGTCCCAACGGTGACGAAGACTGGTCGTGCACGGCGAGACCGGTGACGTTAGTCCACGGCACGTTCAGCTGGCCGTTCGGTGTCTGAAAAGCCAGCATGCCGCTGATGAGGACATAACCTGGCCAGTAATTCGGTCGCCGTTTGAGAGCTGAGCTCGTCGGCGGCTGCTGAACCGCGACAACAATCAGAATGAGACAAACGACGACGAGCCTGGTCGCAGTGTGTCGCCTGACGAGTTAAGGTATTGTGCGCCCATCCTTCGAATCGGTTTGGCGTTCGAACACAGCCATTCCGCAGACGCAATCACTCTCGATGTGCGTGGATGCTCGGCAGGAAGCGGTCGAGGTGCTGCAGTGCGAAGCGGCGTGCAATGTGTGAACCGTTCGCCGTGCAGCGCTGTCGCGCCTGGAAGGCTCGAGCGAGCGCGACAGAAAGGGACTCCTCGCCGGTGTGAATCTTCCGAGAATCGTGCCTCTAACGCGTGATTTGGGGTTCAAAAGCGACGACGCAGTGCGAGCGCGGCGCGGACATCGCCCGCATGTTGGTTTTTCAGGAGAGCAGTGACCTCCCGCTGGCCGTCAGGGTCCTCGACGAACGCACTGGGACAGCAGGAGCAGGGGGGTGCCCCGCGAGCAGTGGTAAAGAAACGGGCAGGAAGGGCTGGAAGGGCAGGAGGCGCAGGAGGCTGGAGGCGGGGGGTGAAGCTTCCACAGCGCCAACAGCAACATCTGGATTGACGCATCAAAGATAAGGCCGGTAAGCTGGCTCATCTTGGTTGCTGCCCAAACTAATCTATTCGGTGCCTGAAAGGATGGAATGCCAAGCCTTTCAGGAACACGCAGGCCGGGGTTGATGATGCTGCCCGTTCATTTTCCCTGACGGAGCAGGAGCAGGTGGCTGTCCTCGCTGGTTATCTCGACGAAGCGAGCGGCGAGAGCATGCAGACCGATTTGCATTGCTAGTTTTGTGTTCACGCCGGGCCAGTAAACACCCCCTTCCCGCCGCTATTAGCGAGTAATGTCCTTCGGTATCGAGGCCGCAAGGAAGTTCTCTGCTTTCCACATGACCGATTTAGTTAGCGGGCAGAAGATACGGTCTAACAATCAAGGACAGACTAGCGATTCTTGACCGCAATCACACTGCATCGGGAGCAACGTGTCCGCTGGAATCGCGGTCCATTTCGCACAATCCGAGTTTGAACAAAAGGCGCCTCTCACAGCTGGGTGATATGCTTTGGAAGCATCTATACGGCTGCCTGTGGAATGTGTCTGCAAACGGCCCTGGCTATTGGCTCACTGAGTGGGGCCATGAATTGAACGTGCTTTACGTTCTGGAGCAGGGTCACAAATTTAAAGCACAGGCGGACGAGTTCTTAACGATTTCTGCGCAAGACGACGAATTTCGTCGCCGATGTCGTTACGAATCACATGTTTGAGGATTGAAGACCGAACCCGGCTTGCAAACCGCAGACCTATCGGCGTGGGTGGTGACGAAGGCGATGGTCCAGTGTCGCGTAGCACGCGACCATTCGTGGGAACCGATGGTGCGGTTCGCTCACACCATCGAAGACCGCTACAAATTTATCCATTCGAGGGTGATCAGCTGACTAGATTCATTTGACGAAATCTTAAAGCAGCCGGTCTGCCCCTGGCAAACGAGGGTCATACCCCAGAGGTCTTCGATGAACGCTTGCGGCGCGTGCGCTTCGTGCTTTTGGAACAGCGATGACGCGCTTCGTCAGACCGTGAGTCGTTCCATCGGTGTTTTGCCTGGCACAGTTATTTTTATGGGCGTGTTTGAACGATTTCGAACCGCAGAGAAAAAGGTGGTTGCTTTTTTAGCGTTCAATAGCCAGCCAACCCTTGATGGCCTTACTAATGTCACGGCTGCAGGTAGCACGCCCTCGTATAGTGCTTCTTGCCGAGGCTCATTACATGCTGGGCGCAGGTTGGAATATGGATTGCTCGTCAAGCTGAACGGACAAGAACAGCGGCATTTTTGCAAACAATGCGCATGGCCCGTAAGTCATTCGTCTCAAGAAGTAGCGTGAGTGTTCAGCGGTCATGATCGTTTCTGCCGCGCCAGAAGCTGCGGCTTCGAGAACTAACACGTTTCTGAGTAATTCTTTTCCTGTCAGAGAGGCTGACTATAGGTAGACAGCACTTTGAATGGATGCGCACGCTGCGAGGAAACGGCCGGCATCGTTCAGTTTGCGATTGTTGAATCGGTAAACCTGCTCATCGAGGTAGCGGAACAGATGGAACGGTTCGACCGACACGTAGGTGCCTTTGAGGGCACGCTTCAGGAGGCACCAGAAGTTCTCCAGGCCGTTGGTGTGGACTTGCGCCGTCCACGTAGGTTTCGGCGTGGTCGATGACGCGCGTGAACGTAGCCGCGCTGTCCCATGCCGGTCGTAGGAGCTGGAGCGCATCGGTGTAGATGTTCGCACCGACTGTCGACGTTCTCGGCTGACGGTCTGCTCAAGTTGATGCTTCTTGCGGTTCGCGATGACCTTGAACCGGACTGTGCTGCCGCCGTCGTCTGCCGTGTGCCGTTCCAGCAAGCCCATGACGGCGACCTTGCCGATCATCGAACGGCTCTGCGAGATGCCGAGGCGCTTCCGCTTCGCGCGCGTGCATGTTGCGGGCTTTGCCGCCGATGAAGGTTTCGTCGACTTCGACGTGTGCCGCCCATCTTGTCGAACGACTTCGCGTGAATCGCGAGACGCGAGCCGATGGAGCATGAACCATGCGGTTTTCTGGGTGACGCCAAGGTCGCGGGCGATTTCGTAGCTGCTGACGCCGTTCTTGCAGTTGACGAGCATCCACATCGCGGGCAGCCACTTGGAGAGCGGAATCGGGCTGTCCTCGAAGATGGTGCCGACCTTGACGGAGAACTGCTTCCGGCAGTTCTTGCACTGCCAGATGCGGCGGGACTGCCACGAAGGAGCACATCGCACGGATTCGCAGTGCGGGCAGCCGACGCCGTCCGGCCAGCGGAGCGAGGCGACGAACAGCGGTCGCTACGTCCACGTCCGCGAAGTAGGTGATTGCGCCAAGCAGGGTGTCGGGAGTGCCGTTCTCGGTAGCCATAAAGAGTCTACCGACAAAGGTCTGATGTGTCAAGTATATTATTACCGCTTTAGCCGGAAGATCAATGCTCATCGACTCTTTCCTTCCAAAGGCGGAGGACATCTGCTGCACAGGAAGGTCCGGCTTCGACACAGCCCAGGGCTTAGGGCCAGGGCCCAGGGCCAAGGGCTAAGGGCCAGGGGCCAAGGGCTAAGGTGGGGTAAGGATGGAGGGCGGGAGTGATGCGCCTGGCCCTCGTTCTGGTTGTGTTCATTGCGCCTCGACCGTCTCTTTGCGCGCACAGCACTTTGGAATGCTTTATAACTTCCAGAGTGCTTTTCACGCCAATCATCCCAGAGTGCTTCACCCAACCAAGCACGCTGGAGCCCTTCGACTTACATCGGCGTGAACGTGACCGTATGATTGTGAGAATTGTCGGTCGTTGATCTCGAGATCGGACGATTCTTGAGGTCTGAAAGTCCGCGGCCAGATCGAGATGGTGTGAGATGATCAGCCTGGCGGGATGTCCAACGCTGCGATGTCCGTTCCCAGTGATCTGAGCACCCGTGACGTAGCCGATGACCTGGTTGGCTGAACCACACCGCCGATGTCAGTCGGCGTCGGCGTAGGGAGCTCGTCGGGTTGTCGTCACCACAAGCCTTCTGATTGACGGATGACACAGCCCATCATCAATGCAGGAGCACCGCCTCTGCCGTGAGTTCACGCCAGTGTCGGGTCTAAGCGGCTCGTCCGGTACAACTTCAGTGATCCTTTTCCAAGACAGGCCTCCTTGCTTGGGACGAAATGTTGAGGCCATTTTGGCAAGACAAGTGCCCGTCGATGGTCTGCGAATTCTCTAATGAATGGTTAGCTGAGCTATTTCGGATGAGTTACGCGGCAGGTGCGTAATCGACGAGCGAGGTAATTTTCGATCCGAATTCGAGCTACTGCGGAGCGGACATCAGTTTCTTCAGAAGCGCGGCCGTATCTTCATGGATGTCGATGCGATTCCCTGCCGAAGCCATTATTGCCACCGGCGCGGCCCATGGCGGAGTCAATCGGCGTCATGCCCCACCGATCATTCGATCGTCCCAGCCGGGCACCGCGATCCGCCAGGACCTGCACCAGCGCCGTTCCATCCCCAGACAGCGAGGCCCCGTGAAGAAGCACCGTTTGGCCGCGGTTGTCCGCAGCAGCGGTGATCTGGAGCGCCGGCATCGAGAAGAACCTTGACCGCTTCGATGGCGTCCGCGCCTTCGGTCTTGTATCGACCGCGGCGCGTCAGAATCCCGTGAGCCGACGCCGGCAGTGTGCCGCCAACAGAGGCAGTAAGGCCAAAAATGGCTGTTAAGCACGTTCGGATCGGCATGCTTTTCGAGCAACATACGGATCGCCTCGATGTCTCCGGCCTTGGCGGCGCGCACGAGAGGTGTCGCGCCGATCGTTAGCGCTGTTGGCCGCTGCCGCGATCCGCCAGGTGGGAACGATGGGGGTGGGAACAGCACCTAGCGGTGCCCGCACGCCGGCGCCATGTGCCGCAGCTACGAGGGTTGAGTAGTTCCGTGCCGCCGACAGCCTCAGATTCGACGACGTCAGGACTGGCCTGGAGTGGGGCGTGGTATGTGCATGTCCACTTCGCGGCCCAAAGCGCCGCCCGGGCCCCAGCGATCCGGCCAGATTCCACGTCGGCGCCCTTTTCGATCGGATACGCCGCGACGTCGTAGTGGCCGTTGACGATCGCCGTAACCACCGGCGGGACCAGGTCCGGATCCTGAGAATTCAGATCGGCGCCGCCTCGACCCAGGGATCTTGGCGCACTCTCAAGCCAGCCCCGTCGCGCCGAGAATAGAAGCGGCGTCCATCCACCGAGAGTGGCATAGTGAGCTGCGCCGTGGCTCGGCGGTGACGTCCCGATCCCACGGGTTGAGATCGTTCGATCGTGCGTTGACATCAGCGCACCGTGGTCGACGAGCAGTCTGACCATGGCGGGAAGCGTTGCCTGCTGCGGCCCACATCAGGGCCGTCTGTCCGCTGCCACCTCCTCCTTGGCGTTGACCTCGGCTTTGCGGCCGATGAGAAGCTGCGCCGGCTTCGACGTTGCCGGTCCGCGCGACGACCAATCAACGCGGTCTGGCCCTCACGGTTCGCCGCATTGATACCATCGGCTCCACGCGTTCAGCAGCTTTCCGATGACCGCGACATCGCCAGCCCGCGGCGGGCCTCGGCGAAGTGGTGTGACGTCGATCGCTGATTTTTCGCTCTGATCGCCGGCGCCAGCTCTGGATGAGCCGGTCTGCCATCGACGTCGCTCCTGTGGAACGGCCCAGTGCAGCGTTGTCGTTGCCGTCGACCTCCGGGCGCGTTCATATCGCCGACTCGTTTGGCGATCAAGGATCATCGCCACGCTCCGATCCCCGGACTCTGACGGCTTCCACAAGTCGGACGTCGCGCGCCAGCCAGCCGCGATTGATTGACAAAGGATGCGGCTGACGGTCAGCATTGCCGCAACCTCTTAGAAGTTCGGTCCATCTGACGCGCATGACGGGCTCCATAAAACAGTTCGTTCCTGGAGCTTCCGTTCCTCGTGCCTGAAGAAGGAGCCTGGTTCAGGGTTCCTCAGTGCGTCCCGACGCACCAGGGAACCAGCCACCAAGCACCCACCAGGAACCGAGGGACGAGGGCACCAGGCACCTCGTGATCTTTCTGCAGGCTCCGGGCTCAGAGCGCAATCGGTTCGGCCGTACTGTCTCAATCTTGTCGACCGGGACCCCCGATCGGTCAGTATCGCCAGCAACGTTGGCGATTGGCGTGTGATCGGTATCGCGGAGTGCTGGTGCCTTTGAGCCTTGCCATTCGCGCCGCCAACCACGGCGATCGGCAGCGGGAAATGGTGTGGTGCTGTTGCTCATGTTGCTGCCGTAGGATGAGCGGGCT
>ERZ1370068.7117-contig-6054_pt1 | contig 51328 bp, 80 predicted proteins | sample MGYA00561227_ERZ1370068 | MGnify/ENA primary metagenome ERZ1370068 (study PRJEB38410, sample SAMEA6850437) | metagenome | study: Metagenomic assessment of the ecological functions of the soil: analysis of the soil microbiota associated with the... | reverse complement strand
GTGTACTTCGTTCAGTTACGTATTGCTGGCTCTGTATGTTGCGTCGACCGCGGGTTCGCTCGCCTGACTGCGGGTATTCCAGCACCGCGTCCTCGTGATAGATGCGGTGCTCCGTTTCAAAATCGTTGGCATCGGACGCCGCCCAATGCTGATCCAGTGCCGCACGGATCTCTTGATCTCGCACTCCAGAATACTGCTCCTTCTTTTGTTGATCGTTCATCTTGAGCCTTCAATTTGACAAGAAGCTAAATGCTTTAGCGGGGAGAGCATCGGGGGTCAGTCAACAAATCAATAATCGCCGCGTGGCTTGGTGCGCAGAGAAGTGATGTGCTCGGACTAGTCGTTAGGCAGGGAATGACGCTGGCCGCGATTGGTGTTGTCGCCGGACTGGCCGGTGCCTTCAGTCTCACGCGCGTCATGGCAAGTTTGCTTTTCAATGTGCGGCCAGATGATCCGACGACGTATCTCGCGATTTCGTTTCTGCTTATCGTCGTCGCGTTTCTCGCCTGTTATTTGCCCGCGCGTCGCGCCGCGCAAACTCGACCCAATGATTGCACGCACGCGCGCGCGGCGATGCGACCGCGTGTCCCGCCGCAGGACGGACTCGCCGTGGCGAGGCGAAGCCTTTACGCGGCCACTCAAGGGAACAACCAAGCGTTTGTTTCAGATGAATCGATGCAACTCTGTCAGGATGAGCACAGATCATCTACTGGCAGGGTGCATCAGGCCTGTCTGACCTTATCGACGATTTGCGGAGCAGAACAGAGAAATCTTCGAGCGGCTGCGTCCAGCAGTGGACGAGTCCTGCAACTTCAGGAAACGATTCGCTTTCACTACGGGTTGCTCGTTGGTGACTCAATAAAGCTTGATCTCGCCAGGTAGACCAAAAATTTGACAAACCACTAAAAACATTGGCGAAAAACGGCTGGTTTATCTCTTGGCGAGATACGCCAGTGGCTTGGAATATATATCGTTAGCCCGACTGCCGAGAAATTAAGCAGCACTTTGAGAAAGGCAATCAGCGGTTACAGGATCATTTCCAAAAGCAGGTGAACTCATTGGTCAGTTCGTTAAGTTATTCCAAGAAGAGCTCCCATCCTGCAAGGCATTTGAAGCCATCAGGCAACGAATATGAGCTATCGATACCGGTATTTCTTATCCAAGCAGACGGCATCGCTAAATCATCGGTGGAGATATCTACTCACGGCACTCGCAAAGCGGGAACACCTCAAGTTTCGTGGATCGAATCGGTTTCGATAAATTTCAGAGAGGAGATAATCGGTTTGATATTGCTCCAATACCCCTCAACGCGTCGACCGGAGACAAAACGTTGGTAAAGAATTGTGCCTTGCTGACTCGATACGAAATTCTTCATGGCATCCGAAACAATTACGCACATCTGCGGCGAATTCTTATCCAGGCGATTTCTTGGCTTCAAATTTGTCGCAGAATTCGAACACCAGAAGGACTTTGCGAGACATCAGAAGAAAAAAAGCGGTCAGCAGATAAAAAGGGTCAGACAAGTACTAAAGTGATCTAGGCAGCCTAGCAACAGGCAAAACCAGTGTCAATACTTAGCCTTGACCCCATACGCACTTCACGCGCTCTCATGCACTTGGGAGAACACCGCGTCAGGATAAACCGACAAGACCGCGTGATGCGTTTTCTTGAAGCCCAATCAGGAAATACCGCTCTTTCTATCGCGACAACCGCTTTGACAAGCATTTACGCGGCGGTCGGCGAGGTGAACGATCATTTTGGGAACGCAGGAAAAGCCGACGGGAGCTTTTTAACCAGCAAGTGGCGACGTTTATACGAAGGCCCTAATAGCCTGTGTCCAGCGAACACGAGATCAAGCAGGAGCGGTCGATTGTCAAGAGCCGGAGGATCCACAACTAAAATTCAATGATCACCGATCTGGGATCATTCGCAATAGGGGGCGTTGGAAAGACGACCTAACGGCACGACGTCGCCGCCTTCTTTTTGCCTCACGCGCAGGAAGCGAGTGCTGGTTGTTGATTGCGTCCACCAGTACAACTGCACTCAGCTGATAATGGGACAAGAATTCACAACGGTTTCTATTGGGGTGCTTTAAACTGCGCGAAATCACAACAATAAAAAGACGTCCTCCAACCGATCGAGGATGGCGATTCCCCGGTAAACGCCGACGTCAAACCTCTCACTTATCTAGCCATGGAACCTTTGGTGTCTGCCCGGTCAACCGAAACTCCATTGTCGAAGATCGTCTGGGGAGCAGCATGGCGCTGATCTTCTTGGCGGAGACGGGAGGAATTACGAAAGGAACGAAACTGGGAATGCACTGAACTCCTGCCGCATCTGGCGAGAAAACGTGAGCTATTGTTCTTCGATCTAGATTCAGGATCTTGGTTCAATCAATCGAAGTGTAGTTGGGTGCGATAAGTTCACCTTCAACGCCAATGGGCAGCGATATCTTTTAGCATCCTGGGCGCGTCAGGAATATCTCTGCATGGCTCGGTCAGTGGTTGAACCTCTATGAGGGCCAGCCTCCAACTTTGCGAGGAACGCACACTTGATCGGCTTCACGAGTACAACCAAGGAAAAGGTGGTTGGCTTCAATTCACCTCTCAGCTACACGATGCAACGGTAAACCACCAGTCAAAGAGAAGGAGTGCGACGCCCAACAGCTGCCTACGAGGGAAATGAATTAAAAACGTTCCCGACGAAGTGGAGAAAGCGCTGGGAAAATTTTTCTCCACAGGTGTCGACATCAACGAAGGCTCATGAGGACGTGCCTCACTTCTATAGTTTAATTCCGCTGGCGCAAGCTGTAGCGGCGCCGATTTTTGACCTTAAGGGCGCTGGTGGGTTAGTCGGTGCGCAGTTTAAACAAGCAGACGATGCGTCGACGCCAATCACTGTATCATTGACCGCCTGTCCCAGAGATCTACATCTCGATTAACTTGAAGCGTAGACTGGCCGCAAGCTGATTGCTGAACTGGCCTGCGTCGTTGCATCGTGAATTTCCTTGGTGCTGGCGCTTCTGGCTTCATAATAATTCCACGGAGTTGGAAACGCGGCCAAAATCCCAACGTGGCGAACTCTTTTGGAATCTTTGAGAGATTTGGCAGGGGCGCCATCGATGTTTCCTTGTTAATACATTGGCCAGCAGAAGAAGCCTACCTCGATGTGGCCCGAAAGATGATGTCTAGCTGGCGTTCGGGCGGTGATTTCAGCATGTTCATCGCCATACCATTAGATGCACCACGCATTTTCAGGCTTCACAAATTCCCGAAGCAGTCTTTTTTGATCGATCCAGTCGTAGTCACAAGCAATTTGATGAAGGATTTACGACTTATACTGCTCGACTGTGGTGATGCGGCTGCTGGTTACAACATGTAAATACTATGATGCATCTGGTTGCCGATCTGCCCGTTCTGTTCGACTAATTGTCAAGCGCATGGCTGCATTAGCGACCGAAAGCTCGAATAATCCTCACGCGATCACATTTTCGTCAGCGCCAAACCTATGCCAACTTCTTTAAAGGTGTTGAATGGGCTTTTCTTGGCTCATCACTTTGTTTCTTTTTGTCAGTTACCGGCCTCGGACGGACATCAGCAGTCCTGAGAACGCGACGATCGCCGCCGCCAGGTATTGCGCATCCGCGTTAGCCGCGATCCCCAAACAGCCATGCGCCGCCCGGACACTGGCACAGACAATACAATCTCCATTTGTTGTTTGGCAGGGAAACTAACCGGGCTGAAGGCCGGAGTTGGTGAGGCTAGCAGGAGAATTAATGCAATATCAACGCTTCAGTCACCCGGATTGGCGTTGGTGATGCCACCGACTGAACGCGGCTTTCATCCTCCGATCGATCTTGAGTTAATTGGCTGAGGTTTCGGGCGTTTCACTGCATCCACGAAGTAAACATGAACATCAATCGCCTTGTTTCCAGGTTCACCCGACGTTAAATCTGCACTGGGGTCAGGTTGGAAGTTCAGAAGGCACTTTGGCGCCTCAAAGGCCGAATAGTGGTTGCGAATTGTCCAGCGATATAATCTGGCGGCGAACGGTCTCCCCCAGATTGGGCGTCGGGACTGTGGTTCCCGATGATGTATTTGGCCAAACCGCCGAGATACCACTCTGCGTGAGAGCGCGTCTCGACTCGATTACGCCGCAATTGCGAGTTCAGGGATTAGTCAAAAATGTTCGTGTCGCCCAGCGCCTGTCGGTGGGCTTTCACGCTCAGGTCATTGCGCGCCCGGGCGCGGTTTGTCGGAGACGCCATCGGCGACGCTGTCGAAGATATCGATATCGACGCGTGTCCGCCTCACGGCCGCGATCACTGCTAATTGCCGATGCGTTCCATATGCGCGATCTGTGGCGAGCCGACGACTATGATTATCTTAAAGTCGCCGGCGGCGATTTCCCAAAAGCTGGATCACGTATCATGCTGCGCCATTCCAGCCCGGAGAGCAGCTCAGTCTGACAAACATTTGTGGCGAGGACCGACAGCAAGAGGATTGGGGACTTATTTTCATAAGCGAAACCACAGAACATCTTGCACTTTGGGTTTCCATCGCGGCTGACGGAGGTATGCGATGATGACGGGGTCTTTAAATTGGGCAAGTTGCAGTGGTGAAATCACCCGAAGACGAAGAGGTTCATGGCGTTCTGATCGCCATCTTTCACGGGACCTGAATGCGCCGGCAAGTCCATCGGTGATGCTGTTGGGCGGCCGGCGAAGTCTTGTCATTCTCACTTCTAGCTGAAGGCAGTCGCGAGAACTCCTTCGGTTTCACTTCCTTCTTCACCGCCAAGGACTTCCTGGCGCCCTTGTTGCACTCTGCCACTCGCGAACCACCTCGCTTATGCGAGAAGAAGAATTTCCGGAGTTCAGATTTTCGCTTGCATAAGGCGCTCTCTCGCTGCGTTGGCCGGGGCTCCTCCGCGGACACCGCGCCGCTGCGACGGTGCGGCCGACTACGTCGAGAGCCAGGTCCTCCAACTTTTCGGAGCGGACGCAACCTTTACCCATGTCGAGCCTCTTGCTAGGATTCGGCGTATGCGTCCGTCTCTTACTTTCAGCATTTCACTAATCATCGCAGCAAACCTCCATACCGCGATCGCGCAGTCATCTCCCACGCCCGCGCCTACGCCGGTTACGCTCCGTTCGCTCCTCTTATCGGAGCTTCATAGCACGCACGACAACGCGGAGTGGTTTACCCCAATCAAAGCTGCGGTGGCGGGACTAACGGCTGAGCAGGCGAAGTGGGTGCCGCAAAACGCGCAGGGCAAAATCGATTCCAGCGCTAACCATTCGGTAGGAATGCTCGCTTATCATCTGGTTTTCTGGAACGAGAATGCGCTCGCCCGTCTGCGCGGCGAAAAGCCTGCGAGTCCGGGAAACAACGAAGAGACGTTTAACGACTTCGACGCGGCGCATTGGGACCAGATCGTGCAGCGGCTCGATCGCGTGATGAAAGACCTGGAAGCGGTGGTGGAGAAAATGCCGGAGGAGAAACTAGCGCTGAAAGCGCCCTTGATTTCGCACATCAGCACGCACAACGCTTATCACACAGGGCAGATTCTTTATGTCCGCAAGTTACAAGGTTCCTGGAATCCGGAGAACGGCGTCAAATGAAATTCCTCTCAATCATCCCGGTATCTCTTGTGTTCTTTCTCGGCGGGTTTGCTTCATCCAGCTTTGCGCAGGAATCTCGATGGGGATCGCCTGGAGAGGAGACGGTGAAGTTCATTATTGCGGCCGAGGCGAAGTGGGCCAACTCGGCCTGTAGCCCGCAGCCGGATCTTAAGGACGTGATTGCGGACGACTTCCAGGGGACATCGCCGAGCGGAAGTCGCTACGACAAGGCCAAAGCGATCGCCACAGATACCAAGTCGGTCTCGCGCGATTGCCAACTGGGCGAGGTAAAGGTGAGATTCTTCGGCGACTCCATCGCGATCGCGTATGGAGCGGAAAGCGCGGTCTCAAGGCTAAAGATGGCAAGGAGACAAAGCATTGTCTGATCTGGACCGACACGTGGCTGAAACGCGCCGGGAAATGGCAGATCGTGGCTGCGCAGGATACGGGCATCCCCTGTAACCCTTAGGCCGTCGCGCTAGCTCTTCTCTCAACAATCACCGAACAAGCGTGAGTTGATGCCATGCGTAGTCACGTATAGCATTGGTTTTCGAGCGGACCATAAGGGTCAACAAGCGATCAAAGGGATCAACAACGATCAGAGCTGCTGTCGATTGTTCGCCGCAATGAACAGGATCGCAAAAATTAAGCCAGGACGCGCGTTGATTTATCCCACGTGAGTCCCCAGTCCGCGCATCGCCTTCAATACCGGGCCAAGCGCTTTCCCCTTTTAGTTAGGCGATAAGCCAGGCGCTTGGACTTGCCATCTTCGGCGGGGATTTGTTCAATGATGCCGCGCGCCAGCAGGCGTTCGAGCCTGTCGGTCAGGATGTTCGTGGGAACACCTTCGGGCGAGCCCGCGAATTCTTTGAACCGCGGTGCGTCCATAAAAGAGGTCGCCGGATGACGAGCAGGGTCCAGCGATCGCCAAAAATGTCCAGGGAGAGCGCTACCGGAAAGGCGAACGCTTCGAGGAAGACCCTTTCTGACGTTCTGATTTCGGTGGGATCTTCGACTCGCCAAATGAAGATCGCGATGCGCCTGCTGGATGCGGTCCTTCCGATGCCTGAACGCGCGCGGCACGCTGTTTACGGTTCAGAAGGCGTTGCCGCTGTTCCACGTATTCGTAGACTTTACGAATCGTTTCGTGTGGTAACGGAGTCGATGGGTTAGGGCCTAGGGCTGGCGTTCATCTCGGAGGCCCGCGCCAGTGCTTGCGTGTCGATATACTCCCGGATGTTCGTCAGTTTGCCATTTCGAACGGTAATGGCGAAGACCCAATGGTCCTCGAACGTCTTATTCGTGGCTGTGATTCTCCCCTTGGCGAAGCCGACGACCAGAACCCGGTCGCCTTGCGCTACGAATTCGGGGGCTCTGGGTAAGAAGTTTCCAACGTGTCGGAAGCCTTCTGAAGCAAATCCGCCAATCCCGCGTGCCCGCGGTGCGTGCCGGCCAGCGGCCAGTCCTCGCCCGGAATAATCCACTCAATGTCCTCGGCAGACAACGCCAGCAGACCTTGCTTATCGCCGCGGCCGAGTGCTGCAAAAAATCCCTCACAATCTGAACATTCGCTTGTGTGCTCATCGAACTTTCTCCATTTCTCTTACATCGGATTGCGTGGTGTGTGTCATTCAGCTAGGACCGACGCCGAGTTGTTGCAGCATTAAGGAAGCTTCATTGTAGCAATGAAAGGATTTAATCTTCCCATTCTCAAGGTGAAAAACATCGCACGACGGGAAATCTATCTTCTTACCCGTGGGAGCTAGAGTTCCCGAAGGAAGCTTCAGCTCGCCTTTGTGCGTTCCCCGAATTGCCAGCTCGACAATGACGACGTTGTCCGCGACGTGGATTTTAAATATCTCACGGTGGACGTCGGGGAATGCACTTGCTAAGGCGGCAATGGAGTCACCAATGCCTTTCCCGCGGAACTTCGTGCCGGAAGCCATATCCCACATGTATCCATCGTGAGAAAACATGGAGACAAAACTTCTCGGTATCTAATCCTTGCCCTTCTGCGGCCGCGCACGTTTCTCTAATGATTTGTTCATTAACATTCATATCAAATCCTTCGTTCAGTTGGTTAATGTCTATTTGATTAAAGCTTTCAGCGAGCCTCTGTCCGAAGACGAAGGCTTCTTCTTCACGTTAAACCTGCGCCATGCCTCCATCGACGGCGAGATCCACGCCGGTGATGTATGAACTTTCATCGGAAGCGAGGAACACGACGGTAGCAGCGATTTCCTCGGGCTTGCCTCTGCGGCCGAGCGGAACTTGCGAGGCGAACTGAGCTGCCGCCTGTTCTACCTGTTCAGCGGTGAGGCCCGCCTTCTCCAAAGCCGGAGTTTCGATTGGGCCAGGACTCATCGAATTCACACGAATCTTGCGATCCTTTAGCTCCACCGTCCAGCCGCGAGCGAAGCAGCGCACGGCTGCCTTGCTAGCGGCGTAGGCGGTAAACGCTGAATCTCCCCTTACGTTCGCGACTGAAGAGGTCAGGATGATCGAGCCGCCATCTTTAAAGAGGGGAAGGGCCTTCTGCGCCGTGAAGAACGTTCCCTTCACATTTAAGTCGAAGGTTTTGTCGAAATGAGCTTCGGTAGCCGTCTCGAGCGGTGCGACTTCACCCCAGCCGGCATTTGCGAAGAGTACGTCGATGTGACCGTGCTTCTCTTTCACGACGGCAAAGAGCCGGTCCAGATCTTCTAAACGCGTTACGTCGCCCACGACCGTGGTGACGTTTCTCCCGATCAAGGCTGCGGCCTCTTTCAGCTCTTTCTCTCGTCGGCCAGTGATCACGACGTAGGCGCCTTCTTCCACGAAACGCTTAGCCGTGGCCAAGCCAATCCCGCTGTTGCCGCCTGTGATTACCGCAATTTTTCCTGCCAATTTTTGTCCATGGATATTACTCATATGTTTCCTGCTTTGTTTTTGTTCTTCGTTATCAACATTGCCAGCGTACGTCTTCTCGATCCTTGTGGATAATGCCGGTTCGTGATTGCAGTGATGCAAAATGCGCATCACTATTTCAATCATCCTGGATAAGCTTCGTTTGTTCTTAGTGGTCCTTGAGGAAGGCAGCCTCCGTCGTGCGGCTGACCGTCTGCGCATTTCTCAGTCCGCCATCACGCGACAGATGCAATCACTCGAACTCGATCTCGGTGGGCGCGTTTTGGAACGAACATCGGCCGGGGTGCGTCCCACGAACGGAGGACATGCCCTTGCCGAAAGGGCAAAAACGCTTCTGGCAGATTATGATTCCACCATGGCTGAGGTCCGCCGGCTGGTTCGCGGAGAAAGTGAACGGTTGCGTATTGGCTATATTGCGTCGGCCGTCCAGGAGTATCTTGGGCCGGCTGTGGCCGTGCTGCGGCGCGCTTATCCGAGGCTGAAAGTCAAAATGCTCGATCAAACGCCCGGCGAGATGATTATCGCATTACGGCAAGGTAAAATTGATTTAGCATTGACCTTGCACGGTATAGACCTGCTCTCGCGCGATTTCTATGCTCGTAAATTGGCGACTGTTAGGAGCCTTGTTGCGCTTCCCGTCAGCCACCGGTTCGCGACCGAAAGACAGGTCTCTCTTTCACAATTAAAGGGCGAAACGTTCGTGCGGGGATCGGACGATGTGGTGCCGGGATACACCCAGAGGATCATTCAGTTCTGCCGCAAGTATGGCGGCTTCCGTCCCCGCCTGGCCACCATTGACAAAGCAACTAGTCTTGTGGAATCTCTCGCCCTGGCAGCGAATGAAGAAGCGATTTCCATTCAACCAGTCTTCATTTCTCACCTGAACGTTCCGAACGTGGTAATGGTTCCCATCGCTGACGCCGGTGCAACCTGGGATTTGTTCGTTGTCTGGCAGCGGGGCAAAATTGCCAGCCCATTGCGGACCTTGCTGAGCGAACTAAACCTGAAGTCTCAATAAATAACGGGTAGGCGGGCGGGATCAGCCCTTTTTCTTGCATTGCTGGCCGCGGTGGCCGCCTGGCACGAGCTTGTCCTGCTCACTCTTCGCTGAAGGCCGCCGCCAACGCCTCATCGGCCTAACGAGTGGGCGCGATCCCAGGCGGCTTTGGCCAGGCGGGCAATGATCGCATCCCGCGTGTCATCATTGGCGGCGGAATCGGAGACGAATGCGGCCACGGCCAGGTGTCGGCCATCGGGCAGAGTGATAATGCCGATGTCGTTGGTCGCAGAGGTGATGCCGTTGCGAGTGCCGCCGGTGCCGGTCTTGTGTGCGACTACGGTTCCAGCAGGCAATTCGCCTTTGAGGCGTTTCGCGCCCGGGATGGCTTCGGTCATCAACTTCAGCAGCAGGGCTTGGCTCTCCCGCGAGAGGCCACGCTGAGATTGCAAGGCCACGAGGAGGGCCAGCGCGCCTTTGGGAGTCGCCCAGTTTCGATACTGCGTTTCCCAGTCGCGGCCGATTTCCTTCTCAGAGTTAACAACCTGGATGTCCGGCACCTGAATTTCCTCCAGGAAGGCCATGACACTGCCCGGACCGCCGATGAGTTTCATGAGCACATCGCTGGTGCTGCCATCGCTCTCGCAAATGGTGTAGCGGAGAAGTTCCGCGATGGTCAGCTCGGCACCGTCCGGATATTTATCGCGCACCGGGCTATACATTCCCGTTCGCACGAAATCGCTCGGCTCGACCTTCACTTGCTGATCGAGCTTCAGCTCTCCGCGATCAACGCGCTGCAAGACCGCCATCGAGATCGGCAGCTTGTAAACGCTATGCATCGGGAAATGCTCGTCGCCGTGCAGGTCCGCCGTTTCGCCCGACTCGAGGAGCTGGGCCGCGACGCCGACGCGCCCTTTCGCCGCGGGAGCAATCTTTTCGAATTGACTTGGCAAGCCAGGGAAAGGAGCGCGGCGGCGAGAGTGGCAGCAAAAAGAGATGTCTCATCCTCGCTGGACGCTAGCTGGGATTGCGTTTTCAACAACGGTCAGAGCTTACTATCGATTGTTCGCCGCGATGAACAGGATCGCGGCTTCTCGTCAGTTAACGGGCGCCTGTGCTTTTGGCGAAGTTAGGCTGCTGAGGTCGCGCATCGCGCCAATCGTTCTTCCGGGCATCAACCGAGCCAGAGGAACCGCGTGAACCGCTGCAGCGCGCCTCGGCTGGCCAGCACGCCGATCTTCGGCGCCGGAACGCTGGCCCAGCAACGGGTACTCACACCGGTCGAGTCGATTGATGATGATCGCCTGCACCACGAGCAGAGCGACGCCAGCCTCAAGGATAACGAGGTACGCGGGCCTGGTGACCAGCCCAAGGGACACGATCAACGTTGTCGCTGCCGCCGGAGGATGCGGAACATTCAGACGAATCATCAGCGCTCCGGTTGTGGCGAGGACAGCGCTGCGGCCGGGATCCGGCCCAGCCAAATTCCGTGACGATGGCTGGCCCCGCATGCTGCAACCCTGTCACCCACAGCGCTGCAGTATCCGCAGACGAGGGCAATGGCGTGACCGCACAGTGTGTTGCGCGGGCTCGCCGCCGGAGTCGTGGGCGTGAAGAACACCAGAAACGCGATGGCTCCAAGCGAGGGAAAAATGAACGGCGTCCGGAAGAGCATCGCCAGCCCGCAGAGGATGCCGATACTGATGAAAGCCGTTGATGAACATGAAGAGCGCCCACATCCGGGCCAATCTCGTAGTGCGGATCACGTTCGCCTGGACCTGCTGCTGTCCTGTCTGAGATAACAGGTCTTTCAGTGTGTTGTCGTTGCGTGAGGATTTTCTGAAACTCCGCCTTGGGGATTCGGAGGAGCGTGGTGTCCTCACACGCGCGAACGCTCGCGTTGCGACGGCCGGAGTGGCCGGGCAACAACGACTGCTCGCCGACGTGGTCGAGCTCCTTGAGCTGTGCCAGCACGACTTCGTCACCGTTCCGATCGATGGCGAAGACCTGCACCGAACCCCGGACGACAACGTAGGCGCAGTCGCCGGCTTCGCCTTCCCGGAAGATCGAGTGCCGAGGCGGGGGAACTGGACGACTTGGGTAACCTCGGCAAGCGCGCGGAGCTCGTCGGCCCCGAGATGGCTGAACAACTCGAGGCGCTGGAGGAATTGTTCGCGTTCGGAGCAATCATAATTCGTGGTATTTGTAGTTCCTAGACCTTCTTATCTTCGAGGTGGTTCTCAGAAGAGTTTCAACGCGACCGGCATTTGCTCTCCTCGCTCTTGCCGCGCCGTGACTGATGTCGAGAATCATCTCCTTTTCATTGAGTCTTTGGTTACATTATGCAAAAACGCAATCGTATGAAAACCATCGCCGTTGCGCGGCTTGCTCGCGCTTTCTCGCTGATATCAATAGTCCTTGCAATAACCTTCGGCGGCTCATTGCTACTCGCCAATGAGAATGACGCAGTAATTACCACCGCGCGCACGTATGTGGCAGCGCATTCCACGGTGTCGGGATTCAACCTAAGCGTACGAAGATTGAGGGCGATTACGCGCGCGTGAAAGTAACCCCCAAAACATGCAGGCGAAGCGGATTCTGCGTGGGTTTTCCTGAAACGCGAGAAAGGCATTTGGCGCGCTCTGACCATGGGAACATTTTCACGACCCGGGATTACGCCGAATTCCACATTCCGTCGAGTCTTCAGCTTTAAAAAGCTCGTTAGATGCGGACATGAGAAAAGTAAGAAGTAATTTGAATACCAGCTCCTTCTGACTGACCAATCGGACATCGGACATCAGACATTCACCGTGGTTCGGTGGGTTCTCGTAAACGGGTCGAAGCCGAAAGCAGCGTTTTGCTCGAAACTCTGTTCCCAGCCAGAATTTAAAATGCAAAATTGCTCTCCGGAAACGCTTGCTTCGCCTCGTCTTCAGCCTCGTCCTGACAACTGCAGCAGTCGCCGTTCAAGTCGAAGCGGCCTCCGACAAGAGTTCCGAAGCTGAGTCGAAGGATACGCCCAAGCCTACTGCAACCCCAACTTTAAGCCCGAATCCATCACCAGCACGGGCACCGTGACTGTCGGAGGCAGCCGCAATCGAGTATCAAGCCGTGGCCGGCACGATCGTCATGCCATCCCAAAGGCTGGGACGACGCAGCCCCGACAGGGGATCAGGCAAAGCAGGAGAGCGAGGAAAGTGAGGAAGAGCGAACAGGAGCCTAACGAGCATAAGAATCCGACGGCTGAAGCTTCGATGTTCTACGTGGCCTATAACAAAAAGAATGCGGAACCGGACAAACGGCCCGTCACGTTCCTCGTTCAACGGCGGACCTGGCTCTTCGACAGTCTGGCTGCACATGGGCGCCTTTGGACCTAAGCGGGTGATCACCGCCGACGACACGCCGCCGCCGCGGCGCCTATCAAGTTGTTAATAACGATTACAGCCTGCTGGACGCGAGTGATCTGGTGTTCGTGGACGCTCCCGGCACCGGCTTCAGCCGCATCGCCGGTAAAAACAAAGGAAAAAGAATTTTACGGCGTGGACCCGGACGCGCACGCGTTCGCGGAATTCATCGTGGCGTATCTCAGCAAGTATGGGCGGTGGAACTCGCCCAAATAAATTTTCGGTGGCTTCTACGGAACACCGCGCTCCGCCGTGCTGGTGAACCTGCTCGCACAGGAATACGACGTCGACCTGAACGGCGTGATCATGCTTTCGCAGATCTTGAACTTCGACTTGAGCGTGGATGACCCGGAAGGCAATCCCGGAATTGACCTGCCCTACGATTGTGGCATTGCCGACCTACGCCGCCAGCGCCTGTAGTACCCATCACAAGATTGCCCGGCCCGAATTCTCCCGCCGCGCTCGAACCTTTCGTCAAAGAAGTGGAGGAGTTCGCCACGCACGACTATGCGCGCGCGCTGGCGGCAAGGAGCGACTCTGCCGAAAGCCGAACGCCAGGCCATTGCCGAAAAACTGCACGGCTACACCGGCCTTCCCGTTAGCCTATATTCTCAAGGCGCAACTTGCGCATCGACGGCGGCGAGTTTGCAAAGAACCTCGAGGAGGATACCGACACCACCACCGGCCGGCTCGACACGCGCTTCTCAGGTCCCACCATGGACCCGCTGAGCAAGAAGGCCGACTACGATCCGCAAGCCGCCGCCATCAGCTCGGCCTATGTCTCTGCTTTCAACGACTACGTGAGGAAGTCTTTGCACTACGGTCAGGACAAAACCTATCGGCCTGAGATCCCGTTGTGGAAGAGTTGGAATTTCCAGCATCAGCCGCCGGGGGCGGACGCGGCCGTTGCCGCAGTCGACTAACACCATGCCGGATTTGGCCACCGCCATGAAATACAATCCGGACCTCAGAATTCTTCTAACAGGCGGTTACTTCCGATCTGGCCACACCGTATTACGAGGGCTGGTGCAGGATGCACCACCTGCAAATCCCGGAGCGGCTCCAGGACCACATTGACTATCGCTACTATCAGTCGGGCCACATGGTGTACGCCATCAGGAATCGCTCAAGGCTCTACACGATGACGTGGCCGCGTTCATCACACTCGACCGATCACCTCGACAAATAATCTCCCGGCGATCAGCCGCCGCGGTAACGTCGTTGCCTGAGGCGTGCCCAGGCCGCCGCTACAGCGAGTGAACTACGCGAGATCCACTGAATTACGATCCCAGCAGAGCAGCACTACGGCGCGCGAAAGAGGGCTTTCGCGTGTGGTCTCTTCCGACGCGAGGGCTCGCGCCTCACGTTCGGCGTCGGCGATAGAGCCGCTGCCGCGGGAAACCAGACGATGCCGGCGGCGAGGACGAGGGCGAGGAACACTATGGCTGTTGCGAGGCTGAATCGGATACCCTCGATGAAGTCGCTGTCGGCAACTGCAAGGATCGCCTTCTGCGTGGCCGGGTTGAGATGTTTGATCGGCCGGCCGGGCCCGATCTCGGCAGAGTAAGCGCGGGGATTCGCGTTTCCGATGATCATATCGGCGACTTCCTTGCGCTCGGCCGGATTCGGAAGCGCGTCGGCGAGGTGGGCGCTGAGGGTGGTCGTTAGTGTTGCCGCAAGGATCGAGCCGAGCACGGCAAACCCGACGGTGGAACCAAGCGCGCGCTGTGCGCTCATGATGCCCGATGCCATTCCCGCGCGCTCGGCCGGGACCGTCGTCATTGCGAGCGAGGTGATCGGCGTCAGACACAACCCGGCTCCCACGCCGACGAAGACGAGGCCGGCGGTGACGACGACTGTGCTTCCCTGCAGCCCCGCGATCAGAACGGCGAACCCGACGATCTGCGACGCGATGCCGAGGAGAATCAGACGCCGCGAGCCGATCACTCCCACGAGTTTCCCAGCCGTGAGCGACACGATCATCAGGCTCATGCTGTACGGCAAGAGGAGGAATCCCGCATCCGTCGGCGAGAAACCGCGCACGTTCTGCATACTGCGTGATCACGAGCAACATCCCATATGCGGCGAACAAAGCGGCGAAGATAGTGATGATCGCGAGCGAGTACGTGCGGTCGCCGAAGAGCTTGAGGTCCATCATGGGGTCCGCGTTCCTGCGTTCGCAGAAGATAAATGCCGCCAGCGCCGCACCCGCGACCACGAACAGCGTCAGGATCTTCCCCGAGAGCCAGCCCGCATGCGGACCTTCAATCACGGCAAACGCGAAAGCCCCGACCGTCGTCATGAATAGAAGCTGCCCGGGGATGTCGAACGTGCGCGGGCGTTCGTCCCGCGACTCCGCTACAAAGCGCCACGTCAAGGCCATGGCGACGAGCCCGACGGGAATGTTGACCATGAAGATCGAGCGCCAGCCGGTCCCCTGCACCATGAAGCCGCCTAGCGTCGGCCCGATGGCGATGGCGGTGCTCGCGATCGCGGTCCAGATGCCGATCGCCCAGCTTTTCAACTTCGGATCCGGAAATGCGGCGCTGACGAGCGCGAGCGACGTTACGTTGACCGCCGCTGCCGCAACCCCCTGGACCGCGCGCGCGAAGTTGAGTGCTTCGACCGAGGACGCCATGCCGCACGCCGCGGAGGCCGCCGTGAAGAGAGCGATGCCGGAAAGGTAGAGCTTGCGGCGGCCGTAGATATCCGCTGCCGTCCCGGACGACATGATGGCGATCGTCATTCCAAGGCTGTACGCCGTGACGACCCACTGCAGGCCTGCCTCGCCCACCTTGAAGTCCGACTGGATGGCGGGTAACGCGACGTTCACGATCAACGCGTCCAGATAGATCATAAAGAGACCGAGGCTCGTGGCCGCGAGTGTGAAGCGCTGCGTCTTGGTCATTGGGGGCTCAAAAGTTTCTTGCAGACAACAATTACGGGCCAGCGGGTGATGGTTTTTATGAGTTCCAAAAAGAGCACCAGACGGTTCAAGAGCTGAAAAGCAAGTTACAGAACTAGCAGCGGAGGAGGGATGAGGGAAGGGAAGTGAGGAAGAATTAGGAAGGAAAAAAAGCTGGCCCCTACGCACTCGCAAGCGAGCTGAACGCCTGATAATCCTGTCTCCGTCTCCCACATGAACAACGTGTTTGAGACTACACATCTAGGAACGCTGGAAGCGAGTGAAGTCGATCCGGCACTGCCATCGGTCGGTCGTCGTCGGAACCGCGCCAGTCGACCATCGCCTCCCGACCATCCGTCCCGTCACGGAGCAAGAGGATGTTGATCTGCGGACCGGTTCTGATCCGGCGGTGCTGCACATACCGCCCTCGCTAGTCGAGGAAGGCCGGACCATGGAACCATAGGGCGACATGAGGCTGATCTGCTTTTTCCAGTCGGTAGGTGTAGGTCAGGTCGTCGGCGAAGTTCCATTCTTCTATCCTTGAGGAGAGTGCGTTGCCGCCGTATCCAAGGTCGGCGAGGACGGACCCGCCGGTGGCACGCCACGTGCCTATCAGCCGCTCGGCGTTCGTCCGCACGATACTAGCGGAGTTGTCCGAGTTGGAACCGAGCACCGTCTCCGCGCAAGTGTGCGGCGCGGTCTCCGAATTCGAACGTCGTCTTCAGCACGTCGACAAACTTCGTCACGTCCGGTTTCACCAGGGCCAGCGCGATATGCCTGTTCGAGCAGCCCGCAGAGTGCAGCGACGCTCTTGAATTTATACATCGACGTGGATTTATGTTAGCCTGCATTTTCGGAAATGCGAGAGGCTGCGGATCAATGACAGAGCTACAGGAAATCGCGGGAAGGAGCCTTGCGCAATGCTTCGCAGACACGCTGGTCGCTTGATCCTCGAATTGTTTCGCGGAAGCTTTTATGCGCACGACGTCGGCAGTGAGATTGACAATATCTTTCCGGCTTTGCCAAGCATTTTTTGAAGGCAGCAAGGAGCAAAGAACAACAGCAAAGGGAGTTCACGAACTCGTTAGGCTGCGGGAACGGCGGAACGGGTCGCGTCTAAACGCATTTGACGTTTGGCGGGCGAACTTGGCGACGATACCCTACGGTTCGCGGGCGCGAACACGGCGGGGCTGTGACTGCGAATCGGCCTGGGAAGCCGGCGACTCGGTTTGGGAAACCGTAGCATCTGCGGGGGACAACCTCATGCACCACTTCGATCGTGGCAGGCATTTATCTGAACGCGCGTCTGGTCTCGCTCCGCATCCCGGAAAAGGTTTACGATTGGGTATGAATCGGCTTTCGGGATTCGTCAGTCTGCATCCCTACTTCAAGGTGCCTCCGGACAAGATGCCGCATTTGAAGGCGATCCTACCGGAGTTTGCGGCCAAGACGCGAAACGAAACGGGTAATCTTTTCTACGAGTTCACGATCAACGGCGACGAAGTATTTTGCCGTGAAGCTTACGTCAACGCGGAGGCACTGCTCGCACACCTGGACAACGTGAGCGCCATGCTCGCCCAGGCCCTAACCATGGCCGGAGTTGGTCCGGATCGAGGTTCACGGACCAGCCGCGGAGCTCGACGAAACTGAAAGAGCCGCTCGCCCAGTCTGAAACCCGCCTGGTTCAATTGCACAGCTGATTGCGATGGTGGCGCCAATTATTCTAAAGCATCGACGTGGTGTGCATCGTGGAGACTGTGCGCGGGCAGCGCGAGCACGCATGCAAATGTTCCGGCGCTCACTGCAATCATCAACAGCAAGCCTAACCGAAATCCGCCTACGGTTGCTGCCAGGACAAAAGCGCTGATGCCAGTGCGGCACCGATTGCCGGATAAATTGCTGGTAACGAAATTGGGGTCGTATCCTCGAAAAGTCAATAGGGAATCGACCAGAGCCGCCGCTCTGCGGCAATCTACATCTGGAAACTAACACGCCGAACTAGCGGGACGTAATTAAACAACGACGAAGTTTGTGGCCTTGAGCCGGCACTCGAGTTTTGCTGGCGACGGCGCGATTTCGCCGAGCCCAACCTTTATGCGCGATCGAAGATAAGGACGTTTGGCAGCGCTGATCCACGAGGTGCCGGGTCATGGTCAGGGTCTTGAGGTCGGGCGAGATGCGTTGATCTCACGAGTTTCCACAATCTTGCCTTTGAGTTTTTGGTTAATTCGATGGAGTGATCGCCGAGGCGGCGCGCGGATGTGGCGGGGCCTGCAGCGGGACTGGCGCCCGCCGGCGGATATTCCTTTCCATCGAACTTCACGTTGTTCGCCGGGCCCGCCGCCGGAAATGATGAAAGAAAGGCCGTCGCCCTTCGTAAGGACGAATTTCCATTTCATACGCTGAATCGGGCTTTTCTTCGCGTGGTTTCCCAAGTGCCCGGGATGCCGGAGTTGCCTGCGCTGCCCTCCGCGCGTTTGTAAACCAGGTCGATGCGCGACGTCGAACCATCCGGCTGGTTGCCAATGAACGTGTCGGTGAGCGCCTTGCCGTCGTCGGAAAGCTTCCAATTCGCGGTGAGCAGGGTGCGGCCGCCTTGCTTACGCACGATTTTCCAGCTGCCGGGCGCTTCAACCGTAATGGAAATGGTGCTGCCAAGAATTCCTGGCTGGTCGGTGCCGTCCGCCACCAGGGTCTCGGTGTCGCCGATCACCGGCAAAGGTGAGGGTGTAGCGGTTTGCGCCTGCGGGCGCGATCGTCATTTGGTCCGCGAGTTTGCTCTTGGAGAGGTTGAGCTTCCATTTGCCGATGAAGGGTTGGTCGGCGGCGCGGGACAACGGTGCAATGCCGACGCACAGGACCGCGATGGTTGCGAGTGAGATCGTGGTTGATTTCATAGAGCTTTCTTCCTTGGGCGTTAATGACCAGTGACGACTCGGAGAGTTGATGGTTGAGAGTTGAGAGATTAACACGGAAGGGACTGTGACGCAGATTATTTCTTGGCTGGGATCTCGTCGACTATATTGCGGAAGATTTTCCACGAACCGTCTGACTGTTTCTTCCAGACAAGCAGGTCCTTTCCGTGGAAATGGATGTGCTTCTCGTTGCCTGGTCGCGTCACCTTCGAAAACGGAGGCGGCAATGGCGATGTCACCAGCCAGCTGGAAGCTGTTCCAATCGCTCTTGAGCGTGAACGGCACGAAGTCCGGGTTAGCGAAAAGCTTCTTGTAATACTCGCCGATCGCGGCTTTACCGAGCACCGCCTCCTCCGATTGGGGCATGAGGACAGCGTTGTCGTCATAAAGATTCGTCATCGCCGCGATGTCTTTCTCTATTTGCGGCGGCGATTGATTCCCGGTAGCGGTCCTCGACCGCGGCTTTAACCCTGGCTTCTTCATTGTCCTGGGCGAGGACCGCCGCGCAGAGGATGAACATCATTGTGACTAAGATTGGTTTGGGCATCCTCGTTAGACAATCGCTCCTCTAATCTGTTGGGGAAAGCGGAAAAAAGTGACAAGGGCACTCAAGAAGTGACCAGTGACAAAGTGACCTGTGACGAGCTAAGAAGTTGAGAGTCGTGTTGAGAGTTGAACGGCCGAAAGCTCGCATGGCGCCGTGATTCTTAACGTTGCCCTATTCTAACGCATCGACTTGGTGTGCATCGTGGAGACTGTGCGCTGGCAGCGCGAGCACGCACGCAAATGTTCCGGCGCTCACTGCAATCATCAACAGCAAACCCAAGCGAAATCCGCCTACGGTTGCGGCCAGGACAAACGCGCTGACGCCGAGCGCAGCACCGATCTGCCGGATGAATTGCTGGCTGGTGGTCGCGCTGCCCATGCGGGCAACCGGGACGCTATTCTGCACCACGACAGTGAGCGCGGGCGAGAGCAGTCCCATTCCGGCGCCTGCGATGAGCGCCGCAGCGATGACCGAGCCGAGTCCATGTTCGAATGCCACCATGAAAAGAGGAGTCCCAGAATATGCACAACGATTCCAATCACACTCGGAAGCCGTTCTCCTATTCGGTGGACTAACCGCCCAGAAGCGAAGGCGAACGTGCTCCATCCAATGGTGAACGCGCCAACCACCAGGCCTACGAACGCGCGGTTGTCATGAAAAGCGGCGTTGGTTGCGAGCGGCAGATAAGCGCTCAGGCCAAAGCCGCTGAAGAAGGCGAGGAATGACGAACGAAATCGACGACGCGTAGCCGGCATGGTGAAAGAAACCCAGCGGCAGAATCGGATGGGGCGTTCGTCCCTCATGCCAGACAAAGATGGCAAGCAGAACGATCCCGGCGCCAACGAGCGCGGCCTGCATCAGTCCGATTTGTCCCTCACCGAGATCGACAAACGCCCACATCAGGCAACTGCCGCCGGCGCCGGCGAGAAGCGCACCCGCAAAATCGAATCGGCCGACGCTATGTCCGATGCTCTCGCGCATTCCGGCGATCACGAGGAAACCAGCCACAATGGCAATCGGGACGTTGATCAGGAAAGCCCAGCGCCATGAAACGTGCGTGACGATCAGCGTCCCAAGGAGTGGTCCGGCGACACTCGCGACCGCCCACGCGCTGCTGGCCGCGCCCAGCGCCCTGCCGCGTTTGTTAGGCGGATATACAACTCCGAGCAGAACAAACGGAAGCGTGGCGACGGCTCCCGCTCCGATGCCCTGGATGGCGCGAGCGCCGATGAACTCCATCATCGTGCGCGCGATGGCGCAGAGCCCGCTCCCGACCGTGAACGCGACAATGCCGATGAGGTACGTGCGCCGGCGTCCCCAGCGATCGGATCCCGGTCCCCAGATCGGCATCGATACCGCCGCGGCGAGCATGTAAGCCGCAAATGTCCACGCGTACAGGTGCGCACCGCCAAGCTCAGGCAACGCCACCGGCATGACCGTGCTGACGATCGTGTTGTCGAGACCGGCAAGAATGATCGTGAACAACACACCGAGCAACACCAGCACGCCGCTCTGTCCGGAGGAATCCACTTTTGAGGTTGTGATCTGAGATTGTTTTTCCGCGCGCTTCAGCGATTGGCTATCATCGTTTTTATGTCATCCGTCAATCCGCGGAAACGGTCAGGCGCGAGCTACACGATCGAGCCAAGACAACCGAGGCGGTTAGAGAGAAAGCGAACATCGACTGATATCGTCCGGCGATGCGCCATCGGTTTGCATTATCGAGCGGTGGATGGCGTCGAGGTTGAACTTCAGCACAGCCCGCCGAGGCGCGAGTTTCGATCCTGTTGTATGATGCGCTGGATTTTTCGACTGATCGTGATGACGGTGGCGGCCAAACTCGTGAATCGCTATCTCGGATCGCGTCAACCTCAGCCGCGGTCGCGCGGCTAAGATTCGGCGCGGACGAAACGCACGTCGCGCTTCTTGTGATTATCCTCTCGCTGGCTGTGTTCGACCGCGCGTCAAAAGCCGAGGGCTTCGCGCCCGTACGTGCCTATAGAACCCGCGCGCATTGGATCCCGGTCTGAGCAGGGCTCGATGACGGCCACCTGTTGTTGACCGGCATGGCCGGGGTAAGTTCGGTAATGATTCGCGCACGCTTAGCTGAACGCGTTAGTCGCGGACGGGCGGTGACAGTCCCCGGCAGGGATCGGCTGGAGATTGTTTGGATCGAGCAGGCTCCGCTGCGAGCCAGTGCAGCAGGCGAATGCACTCGACATGATGGCACGGTTGGAGCAAGCGCGACTTTGCTGGCATCAGTTTGAACGGCAGGATAAGCCTCGCGTTCGTTCGCTGGCGGGCCCGCGAGTTTGGCGCGTTGCTTAGCACCGCGCGGGATGTCGAGGATAAGATTCGGGACGCGCAAAACCTGATTCATGAAGTGGAGATGGAAATGCGGAGAAAAATCCAGGATCCGCACAGCGCCTATCGGGGGTGCTGTTTCGGCGAGAAAATCCCGGCGTCGCCGAAGATAGGGAGACTTCCTCTAACGGATCGCAATCGACGCCTCACCTGAAGCGAATTCGAGCAGGAAGCTCTGTTTCAGAGAATGGGTGCAAACATTTCTGGGCACGAACCCGGCCAAGATGGATGACGACGCTTATTCGACCAGCTTTGAAGTTTTTAAGTCACATATGTTCGTTAGGCCGGGAAGCGCGCCGGGTCGATCCGATCCCGCGACCGGAGGATGTCCGGCGTTCTGCGGTCGATGAGGAACCCGCGAGCGCAACGGAACCAGGAACGATTGATCCGCGGGTAAAGGAAATCTATCGGCGGCTGGTGCGTCGATTGCATCCCGATTGCGCGCCGATGGCGATGCCACCGTTTCTTCGCTTTGGCATGAAGTCCAGGAAGCGTATGCGGCCAGGTGACGTTGCCCGGATGGAACTTTTGCTGGCGCTCAGCGATTTATCGAACGCGCCCGGCGCCAGCACAACTCTGTCGCAGATGCGCTCGGCTCTTAGCGGAATTGACCCGGTCGGTCCGCGCTCTGGAGTTAAGCCTGGTCGGAAGCCAGGCGGGAAGATTCGTGGAACTTTGCACGCACAGGTCCATCGGAGGATCTGCGGTCGCGAGTGGAGCGGCAATTGAAGCGATGACCTCGCGTTGCGACAACAACGCCTAGAGCTTCTCACCGGAACCATCGCCGGATGGGCGACAGGGGAAGAGCTGAAACGCTGGCTACAATCGGAAACCGGGGTAGGGGACGGGGATCACTCTCTTTGGTTCTACGCTCACTTCACTCGCGGACCTCTTGGCGCCCTTCTTTGCGCTGCTCTTCGAAAGCCGGCGCTCCTTCACCCGCGTTGGCCACTTGCCCAGAGCGCCCTCGCCGCCCGGTAATTGGCCATGTGCTCCTCCGCGGACACGCGCGCAACGGTGCGGCCGACCACGTCGAGAGCCAGGTCCTCCAACGATTTGAAGCGGACGCAACCTTTACCCATGTCGAGCTTCTTGCCGCTCTTCTTGTATTCGCTGGTGAACCAGGTTGAGAGAGTGGGATGACCGTAGAAGCACAGGAAATGCAGCACCATGCCCGACTTCTGCGATGCGAGCGCAACAAATGACAGCGGCACTTTGGGATTCTCGCCATAGCCCGCCGGATACACGGACAGCGGGACGTACCCAGCCGATCATCCCGAACTGCATGCCCTCCTCATATCCGTCCGGCAGGTTCTCATTGATCGCCTTGCGCACGGCGCTGAGCGCGGCGCGGCGATCCGCGGGGAGTGCGGCGAGGTATTGGGCCACGGTGGAAGCTGTCATGTTGGCGACGATACCCCGCTACGGTTCGCGGGCGCGAACTTTACGGCGGGAGGCTGTGAGCTTGCGAATGGAGCGCGTGGGACGCGCGACATAGAAGGTAAAGCGACGAGGGTAGGAGCGAGTGAGTGTGGGCAACGAACGAGTTTCAATCAGTCTAGGGAAGCCGGCGATTCTTTGGGAGACCATGTGCGGGACAAGCTCATGCACACCGCGCTGGATTTCATGCAAGGTGCAGATCCTGGCGCTCGCGATTCAAATGGACTTGGCTTTTAGCGCTTAGCCCTGCGGAATTTCCTCGAACTCGCCGCGCTCGCGGTTTTCCGGACGCGGTCCCAGGGAAAGCATTGACCGTGTATGGCAATGTAAACTCCGGGAGGCAGTGCCTGCACGAACGAGAGCGCGCTGCCCAGATTGAAGAGGCCGTCGGAACTGCCAAAGGCGTAGGGGATCATCGCTCCGGTTAGCACGACTGTTTTCCCGGTGACAGCGCCAGCCACCGCGGCCGCGGTTTCCGTCATTGTGTCGGTGCCGTGCGTGATCACGATGCGATCCTCGGCCGATTGCAGGCAGTTTTGCACGATGAGATTTCGATCGGCGTCGGTCATCTCCAGGCTATCGGTCATCATGACGGTGCGAATGGATACTTCCACCTGCGACCTTCCTAACCGGAGCATCTCGGCAATGTGAGTATCCTTGAAATAGAGCTGGCCGGTCCGCTCGTTGTATTCCTTGTCGAACGATGCCGCCGGTGGCGAGGATTCGAATAGCCATGGAATGTTTGCGCGAAACGAGTCTCGGGCACGGCTTGCCGCCAGCCAATCAAAAATTAAAAAGTTAAGAAATAAGAGGTCGCGTCTAAACATTTAACATTCGGTAATCGTTCCGGTTGGCGGAGGAAAGGGAGGCTAGGCCGTTGTTTGCGGAACGGAAAAGCGGCGCGAGAATTTACGGTCTCGCATGAGCAAACCGAAGCGAATCCAGCGCAGCCGCGCGAAAGGCTGGAAAATGCCGGCGAACGCCATCTACGTCGGCCGACCGACTGTTTGGGGAAACCCGTACGTGGTGGGCTCGGAGCTGATGAACGGCGAAACGCTCACGGCCGAAAAAGCCGTCGAGTTATACGAGCAGCACCTCGCTGATAATTTCAGCGAGCGCGACATCCGCCACTGCCTGCACGACAAAGATCTCGCCTGCTGGTGCGCGCTCGACCAGCCGTGCCACGCCGACGTGCTGCTGCGGATCGCGAACTCACGGCCGAAGTAGCCCGCCGCTCGCCACGGCGAGCAGGCTGGGTAAACTGCGCGCGGATTTTCGCAAACGCACAGAATGCGCGACGTTGCTCGCCCGTGAGCGATATTCCGATTACCGAGAAGCTCCTCCTCAATGCAGGGGATGGCAGGCGATGAAGCCTGCGCGCGAGTTGCTCAAAAGCGGCCGCGTCTCCGAGGCTAAATACGAGCCGCCGTTGCTGAGCGGCTACGTGCGCGAAGGCGCGAAGAATTATCGCTCCGGCCTGCGAATCAAAAGCGCGATCGACGTCGAGAATCTTTGCAGTTGTTGGGAGTCTCGCTCGGCGGGGAAAATTTGTGCGCATTCGGTCGCGGTAGGCCTGGGCTATCTGAATCCGCCGGCCGCTGTAGTCGCCGCGCCTAACGAGCCGACGATGCCCGAAGCTCCGGCAGGTCCACGGTTCGTCGCGGCTGATTCGGCTGACGCCGCCCTAACAACACTGCACGTGATCCTGCCGCCCAACTTCGCGGGCGCATGGCAGAAAGGGCAGATCATGATCGTCGTCGAAGCGGAAGTTTCTCGAAACCGCACGCTCGTCTCCGCGCTCCCGAAGAAGAACACGTTTGCAGTCGACGACGCCGATCTCGTGCTGATCGAAAGCTTGCGCGCGGTCCCGGCGATCTTCGAGAGCGGCATGGCGATCTTGTCACGCGACGCATTCCTGCGGCTGCTCCCGGCGTTGCAGAATCATCCACGCGTCACCTTCGGCAAAGCGACTCGGGCGACGATCTCTTCGGCCGCGCTGCGTCCCGAGCTTCTGGTCGAGTCGCGCGGCGAGGAGGCATCGCGGTGAAATGCAACTTTCCGCCGAATGCTCTGCTTCTTTGGAACGCGACCGATGCGTGGCTGCTGCAGAACAACGAGTTCGTTCGCTGCGGCGAAGCGTTGCCGGCCGGCTCGACGCACCTGATCGAGCGGCCGTTGCTGCTCGATGGCGACCGCGCGTTGCACTTCCTCGCGTTCGATCTGCCGCGGCTGCGCGATGCATTCGATGTGCGCGCCGGCGAAGGCGTTCGCCTTCCAGAAATCGCAACGGCGCAGCCAGCCTTTGAGCTGCGGCTGGCCGGCACGCTCTTCAGCGTCACGGGTGAATTGATGTGCTAGCTACGGCGACCGCGCGCCGATCAAAGCATTGGCCAACGCGCAGGATCAATTCGTCTTCCGCGATCCACAAAATGCCGATCGAGTGCTGATGCGGAATCTCGACGCAGAGAACGCGGCGGTCGCGCGGCTCGAGCAGATTGGCTTCGCCCGAACGGACGCCGGCGGCTTCGTGCTGCACGGCCAGCCCAATGTTGTCCGGTTCTTCGCGACCGATTATCTAAGACTGCAGCGCGACTGGAAGATTACCCTCACCGCGCAGGTCGAGAAGTGGACCGGCGAGATCGAGCGGGTCACGCCGAAGCTCGAGATTGTCGGCTCGGGTCAGGATTGGTTCGAGGTGCGTTACTCGCTGACCACGCCCGGCGGCGAAGTGTTTTCGAACGCCGACATCCAGCGGCTGCTTCGCTCCGGCCAATCGCAGACGCGATTAAAGAATGGCCACCTCGCGGTGATCGACACCGCGGGCCTGGAGGATTTCGAGCAGGTCATTCGCGATTGCGATCCGGCGCAGACGCAGCCCGGGCTTTACCGCATCAACCGCGCACACGCCGGGTATGTCGAACAGACCGCGCGCGAGCTTGGCTCCGCCGTCGCCGATCGTCGCGAAGCGCTGAAGAAGTTCATCACCGGCCGCGACGCGTCTCCGGATGCGAAGACGAAACTAGGCCCGCTCGCGGAAAGATTGCGCGAGTATCAACTTGTCGGTTTGCGAATGGCTCACGCGTCTCGCGTGCGAACAATCTCGGCGGCATCCTGGCCGACGAGATGGGTCTTGGTAAAACGGTGCAGACGCTCGCGTTTCTACGCGCACATCAAGGCGATGGCCCGGCCCTCGTCGTCTGCCCGACATCGCTGGTGACAAACTGGGAGAATGAAGCGCGGAAGTTTACTCCCGAACTCAAGACGCTCGTGCTCGAAGGCGCCGATCGCGCCGCGCGTTTCAAATCGATCGCGGACGTCGACATGGTCATCACGAGCTACGCACTGCTGCGACGCGACATCGACACATTGCGCGAAATCAACTTCTCAACCGCCGTGCTCGACGAAGCGCAGCACATCAAAAATCCGGAGACGCAAAACGCGCAGGCCGCGTTCGCCCTCCGCGCGAAGCATCGCTTCGTGCTGACCGGCACTCCGATGGAAAATTCGGTGCGCGACCTCTGGTCGATCATGAACTTCGCGCTGCCCGGTTATCTTGGAAATCGCAACGACTTCCGCGAGCGCTACGAATTACCGATCGCGCGCGGCTCCGCGCCGGATGTGCAACGCCGGCTCTCGCGCCGGCTTCAGCCGTTCCTGCTTCGCCGAAGGAAACGCGACGTCGCGAAAGATCTGCCCGAGAAAATCGAACAGGTCGTGCCTTGCAGCCTAACGAGTCATCAACGCGCCGCCTATGACGCGCTACTGCGCGAGATCCAGCAGGGTCTCGGCAGTTCCGGCAAGAATGTGAACGCCGGTGCGCAAAGGATGAAGATGCTCACTGGTCTGCTCCGTTTGCGCCAGGTCTGTTGCGATCTGCGCCTCGTCGGCATCGATAAGGAAGAGACCTCCGCCAAGCTGGACCTGCTCGACGAGCTCCTCGAGGAAGCGATCGACGGCGAACATCGCGTCCTCGTCTTCAGCCAGTTCGTCTCGATGCTGCACCTCGTTCGCGAACGCCTGGAGAAGCTCGAGATTCCATTCTGCTATCTCGACGGCTCTACCAAACAGCGTCAGGAAATCGTGGATCGCTTCCAGAGCGATTCCGCGATTCCAGTCTTCCTGATCAGCCTGAAAGCCGGCGGCGTCGGCCTGAATCTCTCCGCCGCCGACACCGTCATTCATTTCGATCCGTGGTGGAATCCAGCGGTCGAGGCGCAAGCCACCGACCGCGCCCATCGCATCGGGCAAACCCGTGTCGTCACCGCCTACAAGCTGATCACCCGCGACACGGTCGAAGAAAAATCCTGCGCCTGCAGGAGAAAAAACGCGCCGCGATCGACGCCGCCATCGACAGCGAGGAACCGCTCATGACCGGCCTAACGACCGAAGAACTCGAAGAGCTACTCGCGTAGGCCAAAGGGAGCAGTTGCGTCGCAGGAAACGTGGTACAACGTTGCGCGAGATGTGACTCTTACACTCGCGAGCCCGATTGGCTTCATCCGATCGAGCAGTGAAGGGCCGTGCAGGACTGCGCGCCGCCTGGCAGGGACCGGAAGGTGCGCCGGACGCCTGGCTCGAGATTGAACCGCAATTCGCGGAAGCATTGCTGGGAATGGAAGTCGGGCACGAACTGATTGTGATTACGTGGTTGCACCAGGCCAGGCGCGACGTGTTGAAGGGACATCCGCGCAGCGGCGAGGCCGTCCGCTTGCCGGCGTGTTTTACACCCGCTCACCCGGCGCGACCGAACCCGCTCGGGCCTTCACCCGTGACAGTGCGCGCGATTGAGGCACGCGGTTAAAGATCGGCCCGATCGAAGCCTTTGACGGAACGCCCGTGGTCGATATCAAATCCGCGTCGACCCGCGCCGACGGATGATGAGTTTGAAGTTTACGTGTCTTTGGGCTTGATCTCTCCGGTTAGCAAGCGTTTCAGCTCGTCGCTCAAATGGAGTTCGCCTGCCCACCGGCGAAGGTAATCGTTGTCTAGTGCGGCGGCCACCGCGACGATGCCGGCCGCGTCCCCGAGTTACGGTCTGAAGGCGAAATCCGATTCGGAGCTTGTGCAGGATCACGTCCTCGGCTGTCGAGATCAGGCCGATTCTCCGGCGCGGTGAGTTCGAGGCGGCGGCGGAGCAATCGCTCTACTTCGGCAGGGTCTCGCTTCGGGATGGTCGTGACGAATTCCCTCCCGGGCGATATCGCAAGAGACGCTTCACATGCAAATCCAGGGCTATGGCCAGACGTTCTTCCCGGTCATGATCCGGTAGCGCTCGATCTGCTTGTGAAGGGCAGCGGTCGCGGTCATTACGTTCCTAATAATGCAGATGCCGATTTCTGACAATCGCCCGGTTTTCGGAATGCGGAGTGCAGATCGCGGGATGGAGCCGACGGCACGTGAATGCGCGGCTCGCCAGCGACGACTTGTAGCAAGGGCGTTGGAATGAAAAGGTTTGGGATGCGGATGCAGTTTTGTCTTTTAGTCGCTTTCGCGATTGGCGGAGCGGCGCTGGCGCAAACGCCGTCGCCTAACGAGAAGAAGACGATCTCGATTACCTGGCTCGGGCACGCGGCCTTCGAGATCGTGTCGCCCGGCGGCACGCATCTGTTGATCGATCCGTTCCTCACTAAAAATCCGGCGACGCCGGCGGAAAACAAAGATCTGACTCGCTATCATCCGAGTCATATCCTGGTGACGCATTCGCACGGCGACCATCTCGGTGACGCCGTGGAGTTGGCAAAATTGAGCAAGGCAAAACTGGTCAGTGTGATGATGCTCGACACCTTTGTGACCAAGGGTGGCCTGCCGCGCGAGCAGATCGAGACGGTCAATGTCGGCGATCAGGTGACAGCGGGCGATGTGAAGATTCACGTGGTGCCGGCCATGCACAGCAGCGAGCCAAGCGGACGTCCGGTGGGTTATGTGCTCGAGTTCGGCGATGGGCGAACGCTATACGATGAAGGCGATACCTGGATCTTTGGCGACATGTCATTGATCCAGGAATTCTATCATCCCAACATCATCCTGATGGGATGCGGCGCAGTGGCCGACGGACAATATGCGCGCATGGCCTGGCTGGCGGTGAATCGTTACTTCAAGCCGCAAGTGGTTATTCCAATGCACTACGGCGCGTTGCCCGGCTCGTCGAGCGAGGCAGACATTCGCGCCGTGGTAGGAGACGATGCGCGAGTGAAGTTCATGAAACCGGGCGAGACGAGAAAGTTCTAGCTTGGAAATGGCGCTTACTGAACGCGAGGTCTTCAAGAACGCCGTGAGGCGTGGCACATTGACGTTGAGCCAAACGAATCGCAAGCTCAACGAGACGCGACATGTTATAATGTCAATTTCTGGAAGCGTTGATCGTTCCGGAGCGGATCGAACATCGGATCGAGCCGGAGCAGCGCAGGGAGTGAGCGGCACGCGCGAAGCCAGTGCGCCCTCGGATGGTATCGACAACAGCTTCTGCAATGCGCGCGATGGCGCGGTCCGGCTCTCCCATTTGTGCTGCCACCCGCGCGAGTACTTCGATCGGAGCGGGACCATCTACCGCATCTTTCTCGAGCGGAAGCACGCTCATCGCCTGCTCCGCAAGAGCGAATGCCGCGGCTTTATCACCAAGACCCATATTGACCAGCGCCAGATCTCCAATGAGGACATAGTTATCCGGCTGTTCTTTGAGGAGACGGTTCCAGTTCGCTACGCGCCTGGCGCAAACTTTCCTGGGCAGCGGCATGGTCGCCAGCGACTTGTTGTGCCCAGCCTAACCAAAGCGCAGTTCGCCATTGTTGTAACCCAATGCCGGATCAGGGTTGGCAAGCATTTCACTTAGCAGAGAGATCATTTCTGCGGGGCGACGTTCCAGGATCGCCTGGTAAACTTGTATTTCCAAGGCGCCCGTGTCGTCGGGAGGCGGATGCAGTGGAGCGAGGAGCACACCAGCCCGCGTAAGGTCGCCCTGAGCTTGTGCAATACCGGCCTTCTGCGCAATGGTGTCGACGTCATCCGGTGTAATATCGAGCACCTGATCAAACTTCCGCAGCGCCTCGGGGAAACGGCGACATAGCATGTACGATTGGGCGTGCTGGGTGAGCAGAGAAACGTTGCGCGGATCGAGGCGCTCAGCCTCGTTGAAGTAGGAGTCGCTCCGCTCCCACTGACCTCGCCGCCGCGCGACAACGGCAAGTGATTCGGGAATCTGGCTGCTGTTCGGAAGGAACTGACGTGCCTGTTCAAAGTAACGCACCGCTGCGTCGTAGTCTTTCAAACAGGCGTAGTAATAATACCCCTTGGCCAGTATGGCTTCGCCGAGATTGGGCTGAAGAGCGAGCGCCGTTTCAGCGGCCTGTCCCGTCTCATCACGGAGCGCGACCGTTGGTTGAAGGGTGAGTGTGAGATAGCCGAGCGCATCAACGTACGAAAGCAGCGCCCAGGCCAGAGCGAATTTGGGATCCAACCGCACCGCTTCTTTGAGATATTTCTGAGCGCCAAGCGTATTGGCAGGTGAGTTTCCCGTTCTCAGCGCGTAAGCCAGACCACGCAGGTAGGCATCGTAAGCTTCGGGATTTTCTGTCGGTCTAGCTGCAATGACTTGTTCTTCCTGACCGGTAAGTTTCGCCCGCAACTGATCGGCAATGGCTTTGGCCACCTCACTCTCGACGGAAAAGATGTCGGTCAGTCTGCGATCAAACGTCTCTGCCCAGAGATGCGAATCATTCGCGGCTCTGATCAATTGCACAGTCACGCGCACCTGATCGTTTGTTTTCTGACGCTACCTTCCAGGAGATTGGCGACACCGAGTTGTTTCGCAATCTCAGAAAGCTTTTGATGGGTTTTCTTGTAACGCTGCGTGGACGTGCGCGAGATCACTTTGAGATCCGCGATCTTCGAGAGCCGGGTCAGGATCTCGTCCTGGATCCCGTCTGCGAAGTAGGCGTTGGATTTATCTTCACTCAGGTTTTCAAATGGCAGAACAGCGATGGATTTTTCATTTGGTAATCGCGCTGGGGCGACAAAGAAAAAGAGCAGGCAACCGCCAGCGGCCGCCAGCAGCGCCGCCACCAGAGTAAGCAACACGCCGCGCTTATGACGTTTGATTTTGCTGACAATCAGAATCGGCACGTGCTTTGGTCTGCGGCAAGGAGCTATCCGCTTCGAGTTCGCTCTTGAGAATGCGCAGGTCGGCGAGCATCTCCTTGGTTGTCTGGTAACGTTCATCACTGTTTTTGCGCAAAGCCTTTTGCAGAATCGATTCGAGTTTGGCTGGAACATCCGGCAACACGCCGGATAAAGGTGGTGGCTCCGTTGTCAGGATGGCGGCGATGCAGTCGCTCGGCGTCTCGCCGCGGAACGGCGGGCTCCTCCCAACCATTTCGTAGAGCACTACGCCCAGGCTCCAAATGTCCGAGCGCGCGTCCACCTTCTGGCCGCGCGCCTGTTCCGGAGACATGTAACGCGCCGTGCCTAACACTAAACCCGGTCGCGTTTGCAGCGTGCGCCGTTGTTTCGGCTCGTGTGATCGTCCGACGCCGGCCTTTGCTCGGTCAGTTTGGCAATCCCGAAATCGAGCACCTTCACGTAGCCGTCCGGTCGCAGCATGATGTTCTCCGGTTTGATGTCGCGGTGCACGACGCCGGCATGCGTGCGCGGCAGCCAGCGCCGAGGCCACTTGCACGGCAATTTCCAGCGCCGCTATGCGGACTCTATCCTACCGCACGCGAGCGACGGCGCGCAGGGTGACGCCTTCGATGAACTCCGTCGCGATGAATTGCACGGTCTCCCTCCGCGCCGATCTCATAAACCGTGAGAATGTTCGGATGATTTAACGCCGAGGCACTACGCGCCTCATTTTTGAAGCGGCTCAACTGCGCCTCGTCTATGGTCAGATTGTCGCGGAAGAAGCTTGAGCGCGGCTTTGCGTCCGAGTCGCTCGTCCCGCGCGAGATAAACCTCGCCCATTCCGCCGACGCCGATGAGTGACTCGATCCGGTAATGACCAATCAATTTTCCAACCAATGCGCCGGCGCTTGTCGTTAGTCACAAGCTCGGGAGCAACTTCGAATGCTGGTAGTTCAATAAAATTCTCCGCGCGCTCATGCGAGGTGAGCAAAGACTCTACCTCGCGGCGCATGCCTTCGTCACCGTGGCAAGATTCATCAAGAAAGGCGGCCCGCTCCTCGGGTGCACGTTCGATGGCTGACTCGAAAAGATCGTTGACCTTTTTCCAGCGCGCAGCTTTCATCAGGTTTCTTCCTCGCTCAGCTCCCGATAAAGCCAGTCAATTCGAGAAGACGTGGCTCGATCAACCCGGCTTCACCAGCGAGAAAATTGCGCGGACTCATTCCAGTTTACCGGAAAAGACACGCCCGACCAAATTTTGGAAGCCAGGATCGTCACGCAGCGGGTCTAAGAGCCGGTCAACTCTAACGTAACCGATCTCTTGCGAGCGATCCGCATAACATTTCTCAAGCCATCGAAGCGCCTCGGCTCTATTGCCCAATCCCGCCTGGACGAGCAAACGCATACGCTGAAACATATTTCGTCTTCGTTAGCTGCTCCAGTTCGGTCAGTATGTTCGCTGCTTCCGTGACGTTACCAGTCTTACCATAAAGATTACCTAAATATGCCAGACTCAGGGGATCCCCGTTCAGCTGGTGCGCGCGCCTAAATTCAGCAATGGCGCCAGGCAAATCGCCCTTCAACTCGAGCGCCAGACCAAGGTTGAAATGGGCATAGCCAAATTCAGGATCGAGCTCGAGTGCTTTACGGATTTGGTGGATTGCTTCGTCATAGCGTCCGGCGATGATGAAATTGTTAGCCTGGTTCACATTGATTATTGGCGAGAGCGGATCCAGCTCTACTGCGCGCGCACCTTCAGCAATTGCTTCGTCAAATCTTCCTAACGCCAGCAATGGTCCATTTGCGTACCCAATGGTGCGCGCGTTGCGTAGTTAGGGTCGAGATCGATCGCGCGCTGGAACTCTTTAATAGCGCCCGCGAAATCCAGATCGAAAAATAAAACCTGCGCGAGAGCAGTGTGGGCCCCAGCCAAAGTATCGTCAATTTGCAGGGACTTGAGGGCGGCCTCTTTGGCTTTGGGCTTAACATCTTGCAGTCTAGCGGAGGCATGACCCGGCAGCGTGATCCAAGCTTCCGCGAGACCGGCATAGGCGAGGGCGTAGTTAGGATCCTGCCTTATCGCCTCTTCAAAATACTCGATGGCTTTTGGTATGTTATCGCCACTCCTGCGGCCCCAAAAAAATCTCCCTTTGAGATACGACTGATAAGCCGCGGCGTCAGCGGTCGGTTTGACGGAAATAGCGTGTTCTTCCGAGCCGGTCAGCTTGGCCTGCAGCGTCTCCGCAATGGTCTTGGCTATGTCAGTCTCGACCTTAAAAATGTCGGTAAGTTTCCGGTCGTAAATCTCTGCCCAAAGATGCCCATCCGTCGTCGCGTTAATCAACTGCACACTCACGCGGACCTGATCGGCGGCTTTCTGCACACTTCCTTCCAAAATGTTGGAGACTCCAAGTTGTTTGGCGATTTCACGCAAATTGTCCGGCTTACTTTTGTATTTTTCCGTGGACGTGCGCGAGATCACTTTAAGATCCGCGATCTTTGAGAGCCGGGTCAAAATCTCGTCCTGGATCCCGTCTGCGAAGTAGGCGTTGGATTTATCTTCACTCAGGTTTTCAAATGGGAGGACAGCGATGGATTTTTTATTTGTTAGTGCTGCCGGGACGAAAAAGAAAAAAAAGCAGGCAACCGCTGCGGCCGCGAAGAGTGCCGCCACAAGAGTGACTAACACACCCCGCTTAGGACGTTTAATTTCGCTGGCGTTAGAATCGCCACCCGATCTTGTCTGCGACAACGAGCTTTCCGTTTCGAGTTTCGCCTTGAGAATGCGAAGCTCGGCGAGCATCTCCTTGATCGTCTGGTAACGTTCATCAGTGTTTTTGCGCAAGGCCTTTTGCAGAATCGATTCGAGTTTGGCTGGAACATCTGGCGATATGCCGGATAAAGGTGGCTGGCTCCGTTGGTCAGGATGGAGGCAATGCAATCGCTCGGCGTCTCGCCGCGGAAGGGCGGACTCCCTGCCACCATTTCGTAGAGCACTACGCCCAGGCTCCAAATGTCCGAGCGAGCGTCCACCTTCTGACCGCGCGCCTGTTCCGGAGACATGTAATGCGCCGTGCCTAACACTAATCCCGGTCGCGTTTGCAGCGCCGCCGTTGTTTCGACGCGTGCGATCGTCCGACGCCAGCCTTTGCTCGGTCAGCTTGGCAATCCCGAAGTCGAGCACCTTCACGTATCCGTCCGGTCGCAGCATGATGTTCTCAGGTTTGATGTCGCGGTGCACGACACCGGCATCATGTGCGGCAGCCAGCGCCGAAGCTACTTGCACGGCAATTTCCACCGCGTTATGCGCACTCATTCTCCCGGACGCGAGGGCGGCGCGAAGGGTGACGCCTTCGATGAACTCGGTCGCAATGAATTGCACGTTTCCCTCCGCGCCGATCTCATAAACAGTCAGAATGTTCGGATGATTTAACGCCGAGGCAGTTCGCGCCTCGTTTTTGAACCGGCTCAACTGCGTCTCGTCTGTCGTTAGGCTGTCTGGGAGAAGCTTGAGCGCGGCTTTGCGCCCGAGTCGCTCGTCCCGCGCCAGATAAACCTCGCCCATTCCGCCGACGCCGATGAGCGACTCGATCCGGTAATGACCAATCAATTTTCCGACCAACGCGCCGGCGCTGTCGGTAGTTGCCAGTTCGGGAGCGACTTCGAATGCTGGTAACTTCAATAAAATTCTCCGCGCGCTCATGCGAGGTGAGCAAAGACTCTACCTCGCGGCGCATACCTTCGTCACCGTAGCAAGATTCATCAAGAAAGGCGGCCCGCTCCTGGGTGCACGTTCGATGGCTGACTGGAAAAGATCGCTGACCTGTTTCCAGCGCTCAGGCTTCATCAGCTTTCTTCCTCGCTCAGTTCGCGGTAAAGCCAGGCCTTGGCCATGGTCCACTCGCGCTCCACCGTTCGCTGAGAGAGTTTCAGGAATTCAGCCGTCTCTTGGACCGACAAACCACCGAAGTAGCGCAGCTCAACAATCTGACTTTTGCGCGGGTCCTGCGCGGCCAAGGCTTTCCAACGCTTCATCGAGGGCGAGTAATTCCTCCGATCGCGTTTCTGTTACTAACGCAGCTTCATCCAGGGTGACTTTTAGCGCACCGCCGCCACGCTTGAGTGAGTGACGTTCACGGGCATGGTCAACCATGATGCGCCGCATCAACTGCGCAGCTGCCGCGATAAAGTGGCTCCGGCCTTGCCAGACCGGCTTCGTATCATCGACCAGCCGCAGGTAAGCTTCGTTAAGAATGGCGGTGGTTTGGAGGGTGTGGCCGGGGCGCTCCCGGCTCATGTAATGATGAGCGAGCCGGTGCAATTCGGGTTGCACCAGCGGGACTAATTTCTCCAGTGCTCCGTCGTCTCCGCCGCTCCACTCGCCGAGCAGTTGGGTGACCTCTTGTCGCGTGGATGAGGGCGTCGTCATAGAGGCTGCTCGACGCCGACACACTCTACCACGATCAAGGATATTTTCACAGCACGGCTGGAGCCGATCAAAAAAGTGCGCAGTCGTGGCGGGTTTCAGGCGGGCTTTCCGCTTTAGCACAGTGAACCGGCACAAACAATAGACACGCCGGCAAAACCAAAACAGAAACCAAACCTAAACAAGAAAAACATATGAAAACCAAACAATCAGTAATCAACTCAAACATCCGTTCGACCGTCATAGCCGCCTTTGGCTTGCTCGCGAGTATCTCGCAACTGGCCAGGCTGCTCATGCACAGGGCCCGTCCAGGTTCAACCTGAGTACCGGCTTCAGATGCCATAGCAAACTGCACCTCGATGCCGAACCCGGCGGCGACCGTTTCCGTTTTCCCGAGGGAGGACAGTCGCGGCGTGGATACGCTGGATTTGCATGCCGAGGGTCTGCGGCCCAATACGACATTTGCGGTCTTCCTGACCGAACTGCCGGTGCCTCCCTTCGGTGCGGTTCAGTATATCGGGGACTTCACCACGAATGCGGCGGGCAGAGGGCATGTCCGCGTGGATGCCATCATCGATGAGGCTTTTGCCTTTAATAACATCACCGGCGTCCGTACGGAGCTGAACCACGTAGTCTTCTGGTTCGCTGATCCGAATGATGATGAAGAATGCGTACCCGGTTCTGCTCCCGGACACTTCGATGGAGACGATGAGTCCGGAGTCGCGGCGATGTCTTCGAAGAATTTTCTTCCTGGCGCGCCACTCCCGTAACCTACGGCGCCGTCCGTAACAATCGCGTGGAGTGGGACGCGCCTTAATCGACGCTCCCCTCCCGCGAAGTGGCGCAGGGCAGTCTCTTACGAATTGAAAACGACAAACCAAAAAGAAAGAAATCGACAGCCATGAAAACACTAATCACTTCCCAGAATTCACTTCTCACGATTCTCCGTTCGCGGTTCACTTCCATTCTCGTCGCGCTTACGCTTGGTGCGTTTGCACTTGCGTCGGTCCCGACGGCTTTCGGGGTTGTTCCGGCACCCGACGGAGGCTATCCCGGCGGCAATACCGCCGAGGGTGATAATGCGCTTTTCTCCCTGACGAACCGGCGCGAACAATACCGCCGTCGGTCAGGCTGCGCCTTTCAGCAACACAACTGGCAGCAACAACACGGCTAACGGCGTTGATGCGCTCGCTGGACAACACCACTGGCAGCTTCAACACAGCCAACGGTTTTGTCGCGCTCGTTTTCACAACACCACCGGCATTGCAAAACACGGCCAACGGTACTTTCTGCGCTCCAAGAGAACACCACTGGCAGCTTCAATACGGCCAACGGTGTTGATGCGCTCTTTGGCAACACAATCGGCAGCGTCAACACAGCTGACGGTTTCCTAGCGCTTTTCGCCAATACGACAGGCAACTTCAACACGGCCAACGGTGCTGCTGCGCTCCAAAACAACACCACTGGCAGCAATAACACGGGCCGCTGGCACACAGGCGCTCAGCAAGAACATCACCGGCAGCAACAATACGGCCGATGGCGTGAACGCGCTTTTTGGCAATACAACCGGCAGCAACAACACAGCCAGCGGTGAAGCGGCGCTCTTTCGTAACACAACCGGTAGCTCTAACATCGCCGTTAGGCGTTAACGCTGGAAGCAATCTCACTATAGGCAATAACAATATCGACATCGGTAACGGTAGGCGTTGCCGGCGAAGTCCAACACGATTCGCGTCGGCACGCAGGGAACCCAGAGAAGAACCTTTATCGCCGGCATCAGTGGCGTAGCGGTTGCAGGTTCCACGGTTGTGGCAAACGCCAACGGGCAACTTGGCATTGCGGCCTCCTCGGAACGGTTCAAGGACGAGATCAAACCCATGGATAAAGCAAGCGAAGCGATCCTGGCGCTCCAGCCGGTGACCTTCTATTACAAAAAGGAAATTGATCCGACGAGGACATCGCAGTTCGGACTTGTGGCCGAGGACGTAGAAAAGGTGAATCCTGCCCTGGTGATGCGCGACGAAGCAAGGAGAAAACCCTACGGCGTGCGCTACGACACAGGTGAACGCGATGTTGTTAAATGAGTTCCTGAAAGAGCATCGCAAGAATGAGGAACAAGAAAAGACAATCGCAGAGCTAAAATCTGGAATGACGGCCCTCGCAGCAACGGTGAAGGAACAGGCGTCTCAAATCCAAAGGTGAGCGCACAGCTCGCCACAGCGAAGTCCGTCCCGTGGCGGACTTGAGGCGAGCAAATTCGCCACAAGACGAATCCACAGTGGCGGACCTGCGCCGCAAGGGGTGAACAATCCTTAAAGCCGCGCTCGCACCAACAAAAACAGCAGCATTTCAACAATCAGCCGTCACGCTTCACCGCGTGGCGGCTTTTGTTTTACGCGCGCACCACTAACCACGCGCCAAAGGCGATCAAAAAAACTGCGCAGTCGTGGCGGGTTTCAGTCGCTCTTTCCGCTTACGCACATGAACCGGCACAACAATAAACACGCCGGAAAAACCAAAACCAAACCTTAGAAAGAAAGAACCCATGCAAACTAAACAATCAGTAACCAACTCAAACATCCGTTCGACCGTCATCGCCGCCTTTGGCGTGCTATTGATGGTGCTCGCAGTTAGCGAGACTGCACAGGCACAAGCCAATCAACCCACGCCGCTGGTATTCCAAGCTGCCGGACCAGACGCTACGTCCATTCAGGGCGCAGTCGATGCATTCCGCGCTTCCTTGGGGGACAACAACGGCAATAATCCAGGCCCGATCCAAAAGGGTCGGCGCGAGATCAACTGGGACGGTGGCAACCCCAACCTTCTGGATACCACAGCTCCGGTAACGCCGTTCAACGTGTTCCTGAACACCCGAGGCAGCCAGTTCAAAACACCCGGGTTGGGGCTTTCACAGGCTCCTCCGTCCGGGCGGACTCAGGGCGGATTGGCGGTGCTCTTTGGCAATCCGACCTACGCCACCATCTTCAGGGCGTTCAGCCGGTCGCGGTTGTTCACTCCTGTGGGGAGCAACATCACCGAAGCGTCCTTCTCCATACCGGGCACCAATGGCAATGCCCCGGCAACAGTAAGAGGTTTCGGCGCGGTGTTCACAGATGTTGACCAGCCAGATGGCAAGGGAGCTCTCGCGGCCACGGCGCAACGGCAGCACCCTGATCGAGTACTTCGACAAGACCGGCAAGCTTCTATTCCAGCAGTTTCGTTCCGGCCGCGCCGGGCGACGGAAGCCTGTCCTTCTTCGGCATCAAGTTTGATGACGCCCGCATCGCGTCGGTCCGGATCAAGACCGGCGACGTTGCCCCGGGGCCGAATGACGATCGCCAGCATGACATCGTCATGATGGACGACTTCATCTACGGCGAGCCCCAGATCATTCAGTAAGTAAAGGTGAGATTTCACGCTGGATACTATGGAAACGCCGCCCAACCTGAACGCAACGGCTGAACCCATAGAATCTAACGAGAATAAGATGAGCTGCCGGGGCAAATCCCCGGCAGCTTCATTTACGCAAAGACGCGATGCTGTAGCCCCGAAAGCATTCGGGGCTGTCCTCAGCGGAAAACCTCCGAGGAGCGCACGCTTCCAGCGTGCTGGTTTCGGCATCTTGCCGAAACGAACTTTTGTTAACTCGGCTATCAGCGCCTGGTGACAATCGGCGATTCCCGTGGCCGAGATCCTGAGCAATTCGGAATCGTCAGCACGCAAGCCATGTGCGGCTCCTCACTTCATGGACTTAAGGATCGGAATAATCCCCGTTTGGATTGGCTGTCCGGTAACTTCGATGTCTCTACCTGTGACAATCAGCGGTAGGCGTCAAACGTCAAAGAACGCCGTGAGGCGTGGCAAATTGACGTTCAGCCAAACGAATCGCAAGCTACGCGTATGACTAACTCGAATATGTCGGTGCAACCATATCTGTTTTTCAACGGTCGCTGCGAAGAGGCGCTGGAATTCTACCGCAGCGCTGTTGGCGCGGAGGTGGAGATGCTCAGCCGTTTCAAGGACGCGCCCGAACCGGGCATGACGCAGCCTGGAATGGAAAACAAAGTGATGCATGCCAGCTTCCGTATCGGCGAAACAATCCTGATGGCTTCGGACGGCAGGTGCGAAGGCCAACCGCGCTTCGAAGGTTTCTCGCTTTCAATTATCGTTCCGGACGAGCAAAAAGCCGAGAGCGTCTTCAACGCGCTTGCGGACGGCGGCAAGGTTACAATGCCTCTTGAGAAGACATTTTGGGCGCCCAAATTCGGAATGCTTGAAGACCGGTTCGGCGTCGGCTGGATGGTATCGGTTCAGCACAAACCTTAGCCATCACCGAGTCTTAAGGATCGGAATAATCTCCGTTTGAATTGGCTGGCCGGTGACTTCGATGTCTTTGTCCGAAACGTAAACGTTGATTTCCGATCGAACGCCAAATTTTCCTTCGAGGTAAATTCCCGGCTCGATGGAAAAACAAACTCCGGGAATGATACGCCGCGAATCGCGCGTCTCGAAATCGTCGATGTTGACGCCATTGCCGTGAGTTTCTTCGCCAATCGAATGGCCGGTCCGATGTGTGAATTGTTCGCCGAAACCTGCGCGTGTAATTACGCCACGCGACACGTCGTCCACTTCGGCGCCGCGAATCGGTTTACCAGCGCGGATATTCTTGCGCACGAAATCGACCGCCGAATCGCGGGCTTCCCGCACAATGTTGAAAATGCGTGAGTACTCTTCCGGAACAGATTTCGCCGACGTAACCAGTCCAGGTTTGATCGGTCGCCACCGCGTCCGGTTTGCTCAATTTCGTAGCCGCATCGATCAACACGAAATCGCCGCGCTTGATTGGCGAATTCTTTTCCTTTGTCGGCATGTAGTGCGGATTGGCAGCGTTCGCGTTCACCGCGACAATCATCGGCTCCTGCTCCATCCCTTCCTCCTTGTAACGACGCAGCATGAACTGCGCGATGTCCCACTCGGTCGTTGGTTCATCGGCGCGAATCCGGCGCGCAATCTCGGCAAACGCCTCCTGAATGATGCGATGCATTTTATCCGAGGCTTCCACATGCATCTGGTGCTGCTCCGGCGAGAACACCGCTTCGAATCGTTGCACCAGTTCCGCACTCGTGACGGGCTCGACTCCGAACGAGCGGACGAGCTCGATTGTTCCCGCATCCACGCGCGAGATGTAGGGGATGTCGTTCATCGGCGAATACTGCATCGCAACGCGACGCTTCGATTCCTTCGCCGCCGGAGCCAACACTTCACGCAACCGCGCGTGCAATTCCTGCCAACCGCGAAACACAAGTTTCCTGCCGGGAAGCGAGTCGAGTTTAAATTGCTCGATCGACTGCACAATTTTGACCGGCTCGCCCGAGGCCGGGACGTAATAGAACCAGCGGCGTGACGCCAACATCTTTTCGTCCAGCTTCAAAATCCGATAGGCGAGGGGATCGCTGTGCCGGAAATCGTAAAAGAGCCAGCCGTCCAGTTTCGCCTCGCGCAAGGCGGCCTGAATTTCAGCCACCCGTTCTGCCGGAGATTGTTGTGCGTCCATTCATTGCGACAAAGGTGAAGCAAATAATGAATCCTACGAATAAAGAACTGTGCTGCGATTTCATCTGGTATTGAAATATCAACCACTCGGCGCAACGGCGAAGCAATTTCACGGGGTGCCATAAAGCTTAGCCACGGTGTTCACTCTACCCGAAGGCCGGATGCTGTAGCCCCGAAAGCATTCGGGGCTGTCTCAGCGGAAAAATCCGGGAGCGCACGCGCCTCGCGTGTTGGCGATGGCGTCCTCGCCATCGCGAACTTCTTTATTAAGATTGCCGTCAATGCCTGACGAATTCTCTGCGATTCCACTTGCTGATGTTTTGCGCGCCGCAAACGAACTCGTTTCAGCTGGCTTGATCAAAGATTACGCACTCGGCGGCGCGCTCGCCGCTATCTACTATACCGAACCGATTACCACGTACGATGCGGACATCATTTTCGTCGCGAGCGACAAAACATTGAGCGCCGGAATTCCGGCGATCTACTCGCATCTCCAATCGAAAGGCTGGCGGGTCGAGCGCGAGCATCTGTTAATTGGAAATTTCCCGGTGCAATTTCTCGCTGCATCTGGATTAACTGAGGAAGCAGTCCGCGAAGCGAGACCGGTACAATATGAAGGTGTGCCCGCAAAAGTCTTTCGGCCCGAATACATCATTGCCATCGCAGCGAGCGTCGGCCGGGCACAAAGATTTCGCGCGCATTGAGCAAATGCTTGATCAGGTGAAAATTGACAAAGCATTGCTGGACGACATTCTGCGTCGCTATAGCTTGCAGCTGCCAAACACATGAAATCCGAATTCCGCCGCGACTTCGCCCAGCAACCGTTCGAAGAAAAATTCACAAAGTCGGCGAACTGATCTCGCTTTCTCGCAAGGTCAAGGCGGATGCCTCGAGTGATTCGGAGGAGAACACTGCGTTCAACGGCGCTGAGCTGAGCGAATCTGTTCTCGGGCGCGACTGGAACTCTCCAGAAGAGGATGCCGCATGGTCAAACCTGTAGCCGGCGAAATCGTTGTCATACCATTTCCGCGGAACGATCCTGCTGCCGGAAAACGCCGGCCTGCTTTGGTGATTGCCGATCTTCCCGGCGCGGATTTGATTCTCTGCCAGATCACGGGCCGCGCGCATTGGGATTCTTTCGCCGTCCCGCTGGACAGCAGCGATTGTGAACGCGGCGAAATCGATCAGCCCTGCTTTATTCGTCCACAACGACTGTTCACCGTCGAGCAACACGTCATTCTTCACTCAGTGGGAAAAGTGACGGCGGCGAAATACGACGAGGTATTTAAGAAAGTGCGCACGCTCTTCATCGATTAAAGGTGGAACGCGCTGTCCTCAACGCGTTAGAAAGCCATCGTCTTCGGAGAAGCCGATCCACCTATTTGTAAATCGTCTTCGGTTCAGGACTGGCGAGGATTTTTGAAAACGCGGATCGTTCCGCAACGGATCCCATTCCCAACGTTGCCGCAGATCTGAAAGCGTGATGCTTGCGTCGTCATAATCGACGGCAAACGGCGTGGTGAGTAAACGTTCGATACTGCTGATTGCGTCATCGGTCATTCCGAGCCGGGCGCAAATCACAGCGTAAAAGCTTCCACGACCGCGCCCTCGATCACATCGTGCGTGATCGGTGTCAGTTCCATCGCTTGTTTTCCTTCTCGTAATGCGTCCTCCTTTCGCCCGAGGAATGCATGGAGCAATCCGAGCTGCGCGCGTCGCGTTCCGTTTTGCGGACTCTCATGAACGAGTTTCTCAACGAACGGGCAGGGCGGCTTCGAACTCCGCCTGCGCTTTCGCTGTGTCGCCGCGCACGACATCGATGCACGCTTGAAGATAGCTTTTCGGCAACGGGACGCCCGTCTGAGAAGTGATCGTGTCGAGCGGGGAGTTCGCCAGGGCTTTCTCTGCGCTGCCCGTATCTCGATCCATCAAGTTCACATCCCAGCGTGCGAAAGTGACCACGCCATCGGGATCGAGATTCGGCGGCAAAGATTCCAGCGCGGCTTTAATCGGCGCCGTGCTGCCTTTCCAGAAAAAACTCAACATAGGCGCGCTGTATTTTGACGTTGAAAGAATCAGGGAAAAGAGCGAGCACGCGATCCATTCGTTCGGCTGCGGTGCGCCAATCGCGCAGACCGAAGTAGGTCTGCGAAGAATCATACAGCATAACCGGGTTGCGCGGATCGATTTGTTCGGCGTGTTGATAAGCGGCGAGCGCCTGCGTCAAATCCCCACGACGTCTAAGAACTGCCGCGGTGTAGAGCCCACGTCGCCATCGTTCAGGAAGCGCCTCTGCTGCGAGCTTCATTTCGCCCAGCGCTGCATCGTAATCGTTTGCCATGTAGTACTGGTAAAGCCCCAGCGCCAGGTGGCCTTCGCCGAGGTTCGGTTGGAGTCGCACCGAATCCAACGCCTGAGTTTGCGCCTTCTGCTTCCACGGGTCCGTCGGTTCGTAGAAATGATACAGGGCGCTGATGGTTGCCGAGAGTCGCGCATGCGCGAGCGCGAAGTCCGGATCGAGTTTGATCGCCTGATCGTAAAGATTTATCGCCGCCTTAAAATCCTGCAGCAGATTGTCCGGTCGCGTTTGATAATCGCGGCGCGCGCAAATAGAGAACATGCGCGTCGGCATTGGTTGTCGGCTTGGTTTCAACGCGCGCTTTTTCCTGCGGCGAAAGCGTTGCCTGCAAGGAGTCGGCGATACTTTTCGCGACCTCTGCTTCTACTCCGAAGATATCCGTCAACTGCCGGTCATAACTTTGAGCCCACAGATGCGCATCGTCGTCGGCCCGGATCAGCTGCACATTGATGTGCACCCGATCGCCGGCCTTCTGCACACTGCCTTCGAGCACATTGGTCACGTGTAACTGCCGCGCGATCTCGGGCAGATTTTCGGGAGCGCTGCTGTAGCGCGCGGTGGATGTTCGTGAAATAACGCGGAGCCCGCTGATTCTCGACAGCGTGGTGATAATTTCATCCTGAATCCCTGCGCAAAAAACGCGTTCTCCTTGTCGGAGCTGAGATTCTCGAATGGCAGCACAGCAAGTGATTTGTCCTGCGCCGCGATTGGTGCGGTTTGTTCTGGAAGCTCGGCAGTCGCCGGTTTTCGTGTTCGCGCGAATTGAAACGCGAGCAGCGCAGCCGCCATCACGACAGCAGCGATCGCAGCCCAGCGTATTGGTGCACGATGCTTCTGAAGAATGTGAAACCGCTTTGGCACTTTCGGATTCCCGATTCCATCACCGTAGAAATTCACCACGTCGATGCGCACGCCGTGTTTGACCTCGCATTCGCCAAGGTCATGAAGGAACGATCGCCAACGCGGATATTGTGCGAGATCATCGGCAACGCGCTTGGAAAGCAGGATGTGACCGTTATCGCCGCAGTCCATCACGCGTTGCGCCATGTTTATTCCGGCGCCGGCGATATTGGCTTGCTCGTTCAAATCAGTGATCTCGTTCACGGGACCGCTGTGAATGCCCATTCGCACGCATAGTTCGGGATGGTTTTTCAGTTCCCTGGCGATCTCGAGCGCGCATGAGACCGGCGCTTCCGGCGTAGTGCGAAATACCAGCGCTCCGCCATCGCCTGCTGGCAATCGCAACAGCTTCCCTTCTGCTTCGGCCGCCCGGAGCTGCTCCGTGCCGCGCACAATTCGCTTCAAACGTATCAAGCTGCTGGCTCTGCTGAGTGATGAGCAACTGTGAGTAGGCGACAATGTCAATGAACAGGACATGCCCGATCTCAAACTTAACTTCTGACGCAGTATCAGTGGGGGACATATCTGTTGCTAAGATGCGACGCGCCTAAAGCGAATCACCATGACAATGGCGGGAATATTAGCGCAACGCGCTTTTTATGCACAAACAGGAATGCATGTTCAGATGCGCCTAGTCAGCCTTTGTCGACTAAAGGCGAAGGTGGAACGCGTTGTCCCCAACGCGTTGGCACTGACATATGCGCTCCGCCGCCGATTTATTTGCGCCTTCGGCGATTTCTTAAATTCATCGTCTTCGGAGAAGCCGATCCACCTTTGGCACAGAGATCAAAGATCGTGAAGTTCGGCGGCTTGCCGAAACACATTTCTTAGCCGAAACGCGGACGCGAACCGCGCACATCCTTTTGCGCGGCTTGACATTACCCGGCGCGTCGAGCGACAAAGGAGCGCCGGATGAACTTTCTTACACGCCGCTTCGCCAAGGCTCCGGAGGGAACGGCCGCGCTGTTCTTCATTCAGATCTTCGCGACGCTCGGCTTCGCCGTCCTCTACTCGACCCTGGTCCTCTACGCGACGAAGCATCTGCATCTCGGCGTGAAAGCGGCCACCAGCGTTGATGGGCGTGTTCGGCGCATTCAACTACGGCCTGCACCTCTTCGGCGGTTACCTGGGCGGCCGTTTTCTTTCGAACCGCAAACTGTTTGTCGGAAGCATGGCGCTGCAGGTGATCGGTTGCGCCTGCATCGCGACCGGCACGCTACCGCTGTTCTACGTCGGCCTCGCCCTCTTCCTCACCGGCAGCGGCTTCAACGTCACCTGCATCAACATGATGCTGACGCAGCGCTTCACCCCGGAGGATCCGCGCCGCGAAGGAGCCTTCCTCTGGAACTACGCCGGCATGAATGTCGGCTTCTTCGTCGGGTTCAGCGCCGCCGGTTATTTCCAGGCGACCGAGAGTTACTCGAGCCTCTTCATCTTTGCGACGCTTGGCAATTTCGTCTCCATCATCCTCGTGCTGCTCACGTGGAAGACGCTCGCCGACCGCAACACCACGCTGCTCGACGCTACGCCAAAGCAGTTCCGCGTGCGCCAGCTCGCCGGCCTCGGCATTGTCATGGGCATCGTTCCCGTCGTGTGGTTTATGCTGCAGCGGCCCGGCAGCACTGGGACGATCCTCAAAGGAATCTCCGCCGCGGTGGCGCTCACGTTGATCTATCTCACGGTCCGCCACTCAGGATCGCCGCGAGCGGCGAAACATGACAGCCTATCTGATTCTGACCATCGGCTCGCTGATGTTCTGGTCGCTCTACCAGATGGCGCCCAACGGTCTGATGCTGTTCGCTGTCCACAACGTCGATCTGATGGTCGGTCCGGTGAAGATTCAGCCGCAGTGGATTCAGAACATCAACACCGTTTGCATCGTGCTCGGCGGTCCGATATTCGCAGCGCTCTTCATCCGCATGCGCGCGCGCGGGTGGAGAATCGATATTCCGCAGCAATTTGCGGCGTCGCTGCTCTTGATGGCGGTCGCCTTTTTCATTCTTACGCTTGGCATCAAGCTGGCGGGCGCAGATGGCAAGAGCGCGTTCATCTGGCTGTTCCTGAACTACGTGCTGCAGAGCATCGGTGAACTGCTCCTCATGCCGGTCGGATACGCGATGATCGGCAAGCTCGCGCCGAAGCAGTATCAAGGCATTATGATGGGCAGCTGGATGCTCGTGACCGGCCTCGCGTCACTCTTTGCTGGCGACTTTTCGGGAATGATCCCCGAACCCGACCGGCACCACGGCGGTCGCCACGAATCCCGGATACGCAAAGCTTTTCGCGGAGCTTGGCGCCGGCAGCCTCGCGGTCGGTATTGCGCTCGTCGTGCTGATTCCGTTCCTGCGCAAGCTGATCACCGACAAGGCCGAGACGCCTCCCGTCGAAGCGGCTACCGTCGTTCCCGTCGCTTAAAACTTGCAATGAGACATCAGATGCTCGAACATCAGACATCTGACATCTCGCCATGAGAAATCCGAGATCCGACATCAGAAATCCAGACATCACACATCAGATGGGTTGCGCTTTCGAATGACCATCTCGCAGACTTCGAGAGCAACATGAAAATCGACACGCTCCATATCGGTATGAAGGTGCGCCATCCGCAATACGGCGTCGGGACGGTGAAATCGCTGACCGAGCAAACCGCGGAGATCGCGTTTGACGACGCGCCGCGGACAATTGCGCCGGCCTCTAGCGATCTCCAACCGGCGGAAGCGACCGCTACTTTGAGCGAGCTAGAGATGCCGCTTGCGAATCTGATCCGCGATACTGCTCACGCTGTGGTCGAAGCGCTCGGGCTGGAACAAAAGGATGTGCTCGTAGAAGGTCTGGCGACTCGATGGCAGCGCGGGACGCTGGTCATGCAGCCGGCGGACAGTTCGCTTCAGCCGAAAGAAGTCCCGCTCGAGACATTCTTCCACAAAATCGTCATGATTCGGAATAATCTGCGAGTTCTCGAGCAGAAGGTGAACGCGAGCGACAAACTGAGCGATGCGGACAAGTTCGACCTGCAACAATATATCACGCGCTGTTACGGATCGCTCACCACGTTCAACATCCTGTTCAAAAACAAGGACGACCAGTTCCGAACCGGCGCCTAGAGCAGCGCAGTGGGCAGGCCGAGTGCCTGAATGAACCGATGGGAATTGAGCGACACAGATGGGCAAACTGAGAGGGTCGAATGGAGCTTTGGGAAAAGCGACATAGAAGGTAAAACCGCGAGGGTAGCGGCGAGAGAGCGGGGACGCGAACGAGTTTCAAATGCGGGGACGCGATGAAATGGACGGGCAGCCCGAAGGGCGAGAATGCAGGATACAGTCCGAGTCAATGGAGCCCGCGGAAGCGGTGCGACATAGACAACGCGAAGCGTTGGGCGCAGCCCGAGAGCCGGGAGGATCGAGTCAATCATTTTGTCCCGCGGACTTGATGCTATACGTGATTCACGTATAGCATGTCAGGATAGCTTTCGGGACACTCCGTGATCATGTTCGGCATCAGAGGTTCGCAGCCGGTGCGTTCCCACGAAGATTACGAGCGTGGCGCGAGCGGAATAATCTCTCGCAAAGCGAGGCGGCGTTGAAATTACAGATCTCGAAGCGAACGCTGCAAGAGTGGGAGCAAGATCGAGCTGCGCCACGCGGCCTTGCGCGAACCGCAATCGAAAAAGCCATTCGTGCCTAGCGCGCCCACACGAGTTTGTTGGCGGATGTTGCTATACGTGAATCACGTATAGCACCGGTACGATAGACTCGCCGCGCCGATCACCGTTCCTGCGCAGAAGCTGGATCACCGACAAGGCCGAGGCCTTCCTCGGAAACGCCGGCGACCGCTTGCCGCGCCGTAACGCATAGCGGAGGGGTCTGCGTTCCCGTCGCTTGAATGGAGCGCCTGGACGCCCGATCATGAACGCGTAAAGTCGACCGAGGTCGATAACCCCACGTGAGCGCGGTGCGAGCGACTGACGTTGCAACACGCACGCCGCCTGCGATCTTCGTAACGTTGGCTTCGACTCCTAAAGGCGCAGCGGACGTTGGGTGGATCGCCGAATCGCCGGAATGGAGCGAATGGGATGAGCGACATGGCCGGTGGGCTGGGATCGCGACCCGGGAGGAGTGTTTAGCGGTCGAGCGCTGCGGGCGCAGTCGAGATACAAAGAAGAAGCTTTATGACCTGCAATCGAAGAAGAATCAGTCAATACACTTTATGCCCAGTCTAATCAGAAAGCTGTTCCATAAATCGGAAGCGCCGAATGACGGCCTCACCCAGCCCCAGCGTGAGGCGATAGTCGACTTGCTAAACTATTGCATGTACGCCGACAATTTGATCTTCCTCGCGGAGGACAGGTTGATCACGGATACGGTCGCGAAGTTCAATTGGGACCCGAAATTACCGTTCGATCAGTTCGATGTGAGATCGATTGATAACGCACGGAACGCGAGAGAAAATCAGGGGTACAGAGATCGATTCCTGGCTTCGATAAGGGATAGGCTTGAGTACCGCTGCAGTGAAGGGACAAGCATTGGACCTGTGCCAGGAGCTCTTTGTCGCCGATGGCGCGCGCTCTGACGAAGAAGACGCCGTGCTTCAAAATCTGAGGAAGCTGCTCGAATAGAAGTGGTTATTCCGGCCGTTGAAGCCGGGCTTCAGCGCGGGACGCTGGTTATGCCAGCCTGCGGACAGTTCGCTTCAGTCGAAATGAAGTTTACCCGCCGTGGCGAGCTCGAGACATTCTTCCACAAAATCGTCATGATTCGGAATAATCTGCGGGTTCTCGAGCAGAAGGTGAACGCGAGCGACCCTCCTTCGCCGAGGCTACGGCGTGCCGAAGCAAACTGAGTGACGCGCACAATTTCGATCTGCACCCGCAAAGGAGCGTCGTGACTCTACGGGCTTTACGCTCTCACGCGCTGTTACGGCTCCCACCGTTCAACATCTAGCTCAATATCCATTGTCACCGATTAGCTTCTGAGCGAAGCGGAGGGTGCGCCTGCATCTTGCTGGCCGAGACCGAAGTGACGCAGGAACGAGTGCGTGTTCAGGAGTTTCGAGCGCACGTGTCACCGCTACCGTTGCGCTTCGCAGGCTGAGTGAGACACCCACCCTGACCCGGCGTTAATCTCACTGCGCTCGACCTTCGCGAAGCGACGGGGCACACCTCAAAAACAAGGACGACCAGTTCCGCACCGGCGCCTAGGGCAGCACAGTGGGCAAGGCCGAATGTCTGAATGAGCTGGAGCGACCGAATCGAAGTGCGGGGACGCGATGAGATGGACGGGCAGCCCGGAAGGGCGAGAATGCGGGATGCAGTCGAGTCAATGGAGCCCGCGGAAGCGGTGCGACATAGACAATGCGAAGCGTTGGGCCACAGCCCGAGAGCCGGGAGGATCGAGTCAATCATTTTGTCCCGCGGACTTGATGCTATACGTGATTCACGTATAGCATTTCAGGATGGCTTTCGGGACACTCCCTGATCACGTTCGGCATCAGAGGTTCGCAGCCGGTGCGTTTCCACGAAGACTGCGAGCGTGGCGCGAGCGGAATAATCTCTCGCAAAGCGAGGCGGCGTTGAAATTACAGATCTCGAAGCGAACACTGCAAGAGTGGGAGCAAGATCGAGCTGCGCCACGCGGCTTTGCGCGAACCGCAATCGAAAAAGCCATTCGTGCCTAGCGCGCCCACAGGGGTTTGTTGGCGGAAGTCGTTACTATACGTGAATCACGTATAGCATCATGATAGCTGCGATATCGTTCTCTTGTAGCCGGCGCGGCCTATCACCGTCGATGCAGACTTTACCGCTGTTGCGACAATTGCCAGAACCCCATCGTGCGGTTAGCCCCTCGACCAAAGAGAAAAATCGATTTCTTTCTACGCCATCCGCTGACGCTTTCGCTCACTGGAATGTTGTTAGGTTCGCTGCTGATTCCATGGATTGTCGGTCGTTCGAGCAAACAGCGGCTGTGGCTGATACGAGACTAAAGCGAAGCCGTGCAAGTCATGGCTACTCTCCAATGGAGACGACGCCACGATTAACAAGATCCGAGACGGCGTCTCGAGGGGGTCTCGACTCGTGAGCGTGAAAAGAAACGAAATTTGACGAGGTATTTAAGAGAAGCGCGTGCGCTTTTCGGCGACTAAATTTTCACCGCGGAGGTCGCAGAGATCACAGAGATGCGCGCTGGCATCTGCCATCACTCGGCTGCACAGTCCGCTGCATGACCAGCGGAGATTCCATGACTTTGCCAACCAGCCCGGCGCTGACCCACTCCATCGGCCGCGTCGATCATCCGCCCACATACTACGAGGTGCTCACCCCAGCAGCAGGCTCCACCAAGCCTCCGGTGGTGATGATCCATGGTGGCGCGCACACCGGCGCCTGCTATCTCGCGACGCCCGACGGTCGACAGGGATGGGGGCACGTTTTTGTCGCCCAAGGATATCAGGTCGTGGTGCCGGATTGGCCGGGGCTTGGACGCAGCGGCTACATACCCTTGGCGGAGACCAGCGGGGAGGTGATCGTCGCCGGCCTTGGCGAGGTGCTTACCGCCCTTGCCGGTCCCGCGATCGTGCTCACGCACTCCATGTCGGGCGCCTATGGATGGAAGCTGCTCGAGCGGCATGGCGAACGCATCACCAAGCTGATTGCGGTGGCGCCGGCGCCCCCGGCAACATTCAGAGGCCGGCGGAGATTGTCGGCGAGACCGTCGACGCGGTGACAATCCGCCTGGAGGGCACCACGATGGCAATCGCGCGGCATTCGGAGCAGCCGATCGAACGGGCGTTCGTCGATCACACGCTGATCGGCGGAAGCACATTGTTTCCGCGCGACCAGATTGCCAGCTAAGCAATACGTAACCGAACGAAGCGCATACC
>ERZ1370068.6464-contig-5447_pt1 | contig 51338 bp, 97 predicted proteins | sample MGYA00561227_ERZ1370068 | MGnify/ENA primary metagenome ERZ1370068 (study PRJEB38410, sample SAMEA6850437) | metagenome | study: Metagenomic assessment of the ecological functions of the soil: analysis of the soil microbiota associated with the... | reverse complement strand
TCAGGATATCGCCGTCGCTGACGCCGAGCGTCGGGCTATCGCCGAAAGCGAGATTGAAGCCGCCATTGGGAATGCCGATGTTGTCGATGATGTTTTCGATCTCGCTCGGCGGTACCACCTGGCGGATTTCGTTTTCGATCTCGGCGAAGATCTGTTCGGTTTTTTCGATGCGCGTCCCGGCGGGTGCGCGGGCGTGCAGGCGCATGGCGCCGGAATCCACGGTCGGGAAGAAATCGCGGCCGACGAGAGGCGCCAGACACAACGAGCCGCCGACAAACAGGAAGAAGCGCGCCGAGCACCGGCACGCGGTGATCGAGGCACCAGTGCAGCAGCGAACCGTAGGAAGCGCGCATCAGCTCGAAGCGCCGGTTGAAGATGTAATGACGCTTTCCAGATGAGGCCGGTGCCGCCTTCTGTCATGCTCGCCGCGCGCGTACAGCTTTACCTCGGAACGGAGCATGTAATGCACCATGGTCGGGATCAGGGTGCGCGAAAGCAAATACGAGGCCATCATGGCGAAGACCACGCGCCATGGCGAGCGGGGTGAACAGGTACTTGGCGGCGCCCGTCAGCAGCAGCACGGGGACGAAGACGATGCAGATGGACGAGGGTGGAGACGAAGGCCGGCGCGGCAATCTGCTCGGCGCCATCGAGCACGGCGCGCACCAGCGGCTTTGCGCATGGCCATGTTGCGATGCGTGTTTTCGATTTCGACGGTGGCATCGTCCACCAGGATGCCGACGGCGAGCGCCAGGCCGCCGAGCGTCATCACGTTGATCGTCTGCCCGAGCAGGTTCAGCATGATCATCGACGTGAGAATCGACAGCGGAATCGAGATGCAGACAATCACGGTGCTGCGCCAGCTTCCCAGAAACAGCAGGATCATCAGACCGGTGAGCATGCGCCGCGATCACGCCTTCGCGGACCACGCCGTTGATGGCGGCGCGCACGAAGAGCGACTGGTCGAAAAGTTGTTTTACCTGGAGCGCGGACGGCAGACCGGCCAGGATCTTGGGCAGCGCGGCCTTCACGTTGTTGACCACCGCCAGTGTGGATGCCTTGCCGTTGCGCAGGACCGTGAGCAGGGCGCCGCGGCGGCCCGTTCGTGCGCACCGACGCTGGTTTGCACGGAATATCCGTCGCGGACCTGCGCCACGTCCTTGAGATAGACGGTGGCGCCGTTGACCGACGCGCAGCGGCATGATGGTTCAGCTCGTCCATGTCGCGCGGGCTGGAATTGGTCCTGACCTGATAGTCCCTGTCGCCGATTTTGACCGTGCCGGCGCGGAAGATGAGATTCTGATTGCCCAGGGCGGCCGAAACGTCGGAAGCGGAAAGCCCCTTCGACGTAGAGCTGGTCCGGATTGAGGTCCACCATCACCTGGCGGAACTTGCCGCCATAGGGCAGCGGCACCGCGGCGCCCTGAATCGATCGCCAGCTGGGTGCGGATGAAGTTCTGCCCCATGTCGAACAGCTCCTGCTCGCTCATGGTGTCGCTCTGCAGGCCGAGTTGGAGGATGGGCACGCTGGAGGCATCGTACTTAATGATGCTGGGCGGCAGAGTTCCGGGCGGCATGCGGGCGGAGCAGGGTCTGCGAAAGGGCGGTGATCTGGGCGAGTGCCAGTTCGACTTTGGCGTTCGGCTGGAAGTATACGCGGGTGACGGAGACGCCGGTATAGGCCTGCGACTCGATGTGCTCGATGTCGTTCACGCGTGGTGGTCATGGATCGCTCGAAGGATGCGACCATGCGTTTCTCCATCTCTTCCGGGAGAGGCCGTTGTAGTTCCAGACGATACTGACTACGGGGATATCGATATAAGGGAAAGATATCGACCGGCATCGTAATGATGGCGGCAACGCCAAGAATGGCGATGAGCAGGGACACCACGACGAAGGTATAGGGGCGTCGTAGAGCGAGTCGGACGATCCACATAGTCTAGGCGCTGTGCGAGGGGCTAGACTTTAATGATATCTGAAGGCTCGGAGCTTTGCGATGACGTGGAGGGGCACCTGCCACTAGCCCTTTCGAGCTATGAATACGCGGAATGGCCAGCCGCCGCAGTCGTGCGTGCTGCCGCAGAAGAGGCCGAACTGCAGAGCCGAGCTTGCCCGGCCTGACTTGTCCCTCCATCCGATCTCGGTACTAACGAGATGCAGTTCCGTCAGTCCCTCCGATGTGGTCGCCGCGTCCTGCCGCATCGCCCTTTCACCCTCTGCCTCTCCGCCGAAGAGGGGCAAGTGGACTCCCCAGCTTAACTCCTCCCAGTTCCCCGCAGTGGCTCAAACAGCCAGGGCTCCCAGCACCCCGTCTCAACGACTACTCGGGACCCTGCGCGCGGCACCGGACTGCTGGCTGCCACCATCAGCACCGGCGGCCGTTCCGCCGAGTTCGTCACCTGCCACACGGCCTCCTTCCCCCTCACCAGCCACCTGCCTCTGCTGGAATCACGATGCAGGAACACGGCCGCGGCTTAAGCCGCACCGATCATCACCGACGGCTTTGTCGCCCGCAGCCGCGAGGACGAACTGTCCGGCAAGACGCGTCAGCAGGTCACTGTTCCGCACCGCTTACCGACGTCACTAAAGGGTGGGCCGGCGTCCCGGCGGGCGCTCTCGACCTGGCGCGCACCAAGGCGATCGAGGTCAAAACAAAAGCCCTCGTGGCAGCCTGCGAGAAAACGCCGGGCATGCGCTGCACGGTGTCGCGGCCTTCGATCGGCGGCCTACAATACGTACTAATCGGAAAGCCATCGAGCTAACCGACGTCCGCCTGGTCTACGCCCGCCGCCGCGCGCCATCGGCGAATTCCGGGGCCAGCGAGACCGGGCGAAATTTCCGCTGGCCTCGCCACACCGGCGATTTCGCGCTCTGGCCGCGCCTACCGAACAGACGGCAGGCCTTACCGGCCCGAATTCTTTCCCCATTTTCCCGGCGGCGGCGTCAAACCCTGGCGTTTCATTCATGCCCACATCCGGCTACCTGGGGCGCACCGTGTGCGCCTCGCACGGCCGCCGGCCGAAATGGCCAACGACCGCCGACTTTCGTTTCCAGCTCCCCGTGCGCCAGACCTACGGCGAGTGGATCCGCGCCATCGAAGAACGCCGCCCTCGCACGCCCAGCGCCAGGGCGCCACAAAGCCGCCGCCGCCTACCTCCAGACCCTCTGGCAACACTCGCACCAGGTGCACCAGGTCGGCGCGCCGGACTCGACTGCACGCGGCCAGCATTGTCAGCCGAGACAGCAGCGGCGACATACGGCGATCGCTGGTCGCTGCCTGGACCACCACGGCCCAGCCCGCCTTCAAGCCAAATCGCTCGACGCCAAGAAGGAACTCAGACCGCCTCGCCGCCCAGGGCGTCGCCAGATCGCCACGCGACTTCCTCTTCCAGATCATCGCCCCGGCCGCAAGCCTGCCTGCGCCAGGCCACCACTCTGGTCGCAGCGCGCCGAACTGCCGCCGAGCGCTAAGCCCGATGCCCGGACGCGACCCCGCTTTACGCGGCCCGCCAGCACCGCCCGCCTACGCAAACCCGCCGGATCGCCAAGAATCCGGCTGTCTTCCAGTCCCGCCGACTCAGGCCATGCTACGCCACCTGGCTCATTGTGCCACGCCGCCGAAACTCACGCGCCCGTCCCGAACGCCGTCGCCGCCCGTTCGATAGCCTTAAGGCGCGGACGTTTTGCCGCGCTCTACGCCGGCACCAGGGTCACCGACACCGCCGGGAACAGCCTCCAGATGATTTCAGAAGAGACCACCGCCCGGTTGCGCGCCCGCAAGGATCCCGTCGCTGAGGCGCTGGCGTTCGCCCTCCGGGCCCGAACACCGCGCGCCCTGGCGGGACCGCCACCCAGACCATGTGAGGGCGCCGCTAGCCCGCCGTCGCTTCCCGACCGGCGTCGCACGCCCGTGAGTCGCCCACGCCGGCGACCCCGTCGCACCCGACGCACAACAGCACCCTGCGCGTCGGCTTCCGCCCACGTCAAAGGCCACCGTTCCCCACGCGGTGGCGTGCTGAAATATCTACCGCCCAGACCACACTCGCCGGCATGATCGAAAAGCACACGGGTGCCGAGCCCTAGCGCCGCCGCAGTTCATCACTGGACGCCGCTTAAAAGAACGTGAAGCCCGAAGAGAAACCTCTCGACTTCCTCTCCGGGATTGCCGATACCACCGGGGGTAACTCCGGCAGCCCGGAAGTGATCTAACGCCGCGCGGTGAACTGGTTGGCCCCTGAACCCGGCCGCGCGCCACCGCGGAGGACGTCGCCAGCGATTTCCGGCTACTGACCCCGCCGAAATCGCGCGCTAATATCGTCAATGTGGACATCCGCTTCATACCTCTGGCTGCTGCAGGCACGTGCCAGAAGGCCGACAACATCTTGAGAGCGTCGCGTAGCAAAGCCCCGCATCCGCGCTCACAGCCCGCCTGAGTTATTTCCGTCACTCCGCAAAGAACTCCTGGAAGTATTGCGGCGTCTCCCACTTCATCCCCAGGAGTGTGAGTTCCGCTTTGCCCCCCCAGCCACGCCCAGAAATTAAAACCGGCCGGGTCGATCGGAGCATCCCCACCGCTGGAGTGAGATCATCGAGGGCGCTCAGCTGTGCCAGCACCGCCTGGTGTCGATCGACGTCCATCAACGATCTCCGCTGCGCTCTGCGGTTCATCCACACCACCCCGCCGCCGCCCGAAAGGGTCCGACGATACCGGAGCCGGTGTTCCACGCAATATCCCAGGCTACTGCCACAGCGGTCCGAAACGGAGCCAGCCGAGCCGCCGCGAACGAGCGCCGAATGGACTCGAGGACAGCTCAGCTTGCGGAAGGCGCGTGGCTGGTTGCTGCCGATACGCCCGTTCGCCGCCTCATGCCGGGGGACTTTCCGTCCTCATGGCGCAACCATTATCTCTTCCCTCGAGTACAATGATGCACATCGACGACTGTTATTGGTGTTGGCACGGTCGTTCAACAGCTCAGGTCAAAGGAATGACGGAAGATGTCGCGCGGCGCTCCTATCGATTGGCTGCACTGGCCAAGGTCGCCGCGTAGCGCGCATCCTCGATGGGGCGGCGAGCCACTGTCCGCCCCCAGATGGCACGCAAGAGTCGTATCGTATGCGGCCAAGAAAGGCTTGGTGTATATCGGCACCAACGGCCGCCTGCTCCGCTTCCAGAACGTCACGGACCGGTTGGCTGCGACGCGGGAACACGCTGGTCTTTAATTTTGCGCTGGATGCCTGGAATGAGAAGCCCAGCCTGCCCAAGGCCCTCGCTCCGCCAGCCATGAAATCGTAAATCACCTGACAGCGAAAACAATACGCTCACCAGTTGCGTGGTCAGCTGCTTCGGCACAGCTGAATAATCACTCGCTTTCGGAATAACCTGGGAAGATGTCACGTCTGTTTGACCGAATACGCGTGAGGCATCCGCGTTTGCCACCAAGACTATCGTCTCAACGAAACACCAGCTGCTGGAACAGGGACGATCCCGCTTCAAAAGCACCTTCTGCGATAACCCGACTTGCATTTATGTCCGGAAGACTGGCGTTGCCCAGCATCGAACGGGATGGTCGACTGGCTGGTTGCCGGAACGGGGCCCGGCTACCAAGCCGGTGAACTCGCGGGCCCGTCTCCAGGAAATGAAAGCCTTTAGTAAATGAGGATGTCCCATGCCGCGACCTTCATCGTTGTTGGTTCCGGAACGGCGATGCGGACCAGGAACCGCCGGTCAACTGCTGGCCGGCATGTCCCGGAGCGCTCAGCTCGAGATGAGGACGGGGCACTGAGCTTCATGCCGTGGAATTGCCGGGCGAGGCCAGAGCTGATTCGTCGATTGTCCGCACTGACGGGACAGTGGCGCCCTGTTTTCCGAAATGTATTTCCGCGACTTTATAGATTGGGGTACGAATCGAAGGCCCATAAGGTTCGACCGGTCGAACCTCTGCGGAGATCGAAGTCAGAAAAGCCTGCTCCAAAGCACTGATGCTTCTACTCAACCTTGAATCACGATCTCGCCCTGCTCGATACAACGCATGCCCGGATTATCAAGTGGTTATGGCGGCAAGCCAGCGAAGGCATGAACGGGGCGCCCGCAGCTTCGGAGACTTCAAACATTACCCGGGCTTTGCGGCTGCTTTGCCCAGCGCGCATCCGCTCCCTGACGGTCCCGGCCCTGTGCTGGGAGCCTCGCGCGTTAACAGCGGTTGTACGCAAGCAATTACCTGGCGTCATCAGGTTTACGGCTGCCCCAAATCTCCCCACGGGAGGTGCATGAAAAAAATCGATGTTCTGCGCGTGTGGGGATGCGTGTTTATTGCGGGGGACATACCCCGTTTCCTGCCTGTCTGTCGGAGATCACGAAGGAAATTCGCCCGCTCAAATGCCCCGGCTGCTACTTGCGGTTCGCCAGGAGCATCTCGGTCCGCTGATCACGCTCCGGCGGCTTTCCGATTACCGCGGAGTCGATCTGGTCGCTGCGACACTCTCCGCTCGATCCGCCTGCATAACTTCAGCCGAAGTTCACGTCTCGAGATCGTTGGCGGCGAGCCGCTGGTTCGCTATCGCGAACTTTTTGCGAGGTCTTGCCGGTGCTCGAACCAAATGGGAGTCGAAGTGCGAGTTAGGCGGTCACCGGCGCAGTTCGGCCACAGATCCCCCAGGAGTGGAAGGTCTATACCCATCGCTTCACCTGGTCGTGTCAATTGACGGCCTTGCCCCGGAGCACGACCTGCGCCGCACCCCGGACCACTTCACGATCGCATCCTCAAACACGTCGCCGCCCACCGCATTACCCGTCCACTGCACAGTTACCCGGCCGATGCTGGCACGGCCCGGATACCTGGGTCGATTTCGTCGCTTTTGGTCGGATCGGCCCGAAGCGGTCCAAAATCTGGTTCAGCATCTATACGCCACAGCAGGGCGATCAATCGCCGGAACGCTTGCTGCCGGAGGACCGGGCGAAACCCTCTTCGAAGAATTGTCCACTACCACGCAGTTTCCGAAGGTGCATTTGCCGCGGATGGCACTCGATGGCTTTCGCAATCCGCTGCGCTCGCCCGCGGAAGTAATGCCCGCGCCTTACCGCGCACCACCCTTTCGGCCGACCTGAGACGCGCGTCACGCCATGCCAGCTGGGCGGCAAGCCGGTCTGCGAGGAATGTGGCTGTCTCGCCCTCGGCTCGAATGCATGGGCTGGCAAGCCTGAAAATCCTGGCGGCTTTGTGCCGGTCTCCGCCATCTTGAACTCGTCGATCCGGCTGGCCGGGCCGCGGCACGCGTCTGTCGTCCTGAAGTTCGGTGCAGTGCGGCAATCACGCGCGCGCTCGCTGCCTCTACTTCTCCAGCGGAACCACTTCCACCGTGACCGCCTTCCCACCGATGTGCCACTGTCCCGCTCACCAACTTTCGCAGCGTCACCTCATAACCACCCGCCTTCACCGGAGGTCCTGACCGTACTAATGCGCCCCGTCCTCCGCGACCACCAGCGGTCGCGCCTCCTTGTCACCGCCGCGTCCGCCGCCGGCGGCTGCCGGCGCAGTCTCGCGCAGATCCCAAGGCGTCCGGTGCAGCCCCGCATTCGATGACGCATCGAGTTGCCGAACCTGCCTGCCCGTCGAATCCGTCGATCGTCGGCACCATCTTTCTGCCGCGGCGAAGTCTTCCCGCAGATAGTAAGTCAGCAGCGCCCCGAGCGGCCGGATTCGGCGATGCGATATTACCCCCTGCGCCCGATAGTACCCGAGACGCGTCATACTGCCGCGCCTTGCGACCCGGAGCGAACAACGCGCCCTCCTGCGAACAGCAATTCGCGGCAGTCAACCCTCGCAGCGCGCGTAATCGTCCAGCACGAAGAAGCCGCGCCCGAAACTCGCCGCCACCAGGTCGCTCACGCGCTCTGAATCTCCAGGTCGCGAATCGTTATGACCGGCATTCCGCCCCTCAGCTTTCACCCAGTGCCGCCCGCCATCCACCGTGAAATTCAGGCCGAACTCCGTCCCGATGGAACAGCAGATTCGCATCCACCGGATCCTGTACCAACGTCCACACGGGGTCGCGCTGCGGCAGGTCTCCGGCCACGCTGCTCCACGTACGGCCCAGATCGCTGCTCTTCATCACATATGGTTTGAAATTTCCGCGCTGGAAATCGTTGAGCGTCACGAACACAGTGTTCCCATCGTGCGGGAAGGGAAGACGTCGGTCACGTAAGTCATGTCCGGCACCCCTGGGAACTGGTCCACTTTGCGCCAAGTCTCGCGCCCGCTGTCCTCTGAGATCTGCACCAGGCCGTCGTCGGTGCCCACGAACAGCACGCCCTCCTTTACCGGCGATTCCGCCACCGCCGTCCCCGTCCCAAACTGATCTGTGAACGCATTCTTCCACACCGCGTCCGCGCCCCACAGCCGGCCCATCACCGGGATGCGTGTCCCGATTCATATTGCGCGTCAGGTCGGGACTCACCAGCTTCCACGTCGTGCCCTGGTCGTCGCTGCGCATCAGGCGGTTGGCGGCGATGTAGAGGCGCGTGTGCGAATGCGGGCTCAGAATAAACGGAATGTCCCAGCGCGAGCGCAGCCTCGCATCTTCCTCGCCGAATCGAGGGCGTATGTTCACGCTCGCCCCCGTCTTCAAGTCCATGCGGCTGCAGTTGATGTTCTGCGAGCACGCATAGACGGTGCTTGCGTCCGTGTAGTCCGCCCGCGATTGGAACCCGTCGCCGCCGCCCGTGCTCATCCAGTCGCTGGTCCGTATGCCCGCCCGGTTCGCTCGTGCGCGACGGCACGCCCTGCGGACCCGTTATCCTGCGTCCCGCCGTAATGTTGTAGAACGGCAGCGCATTGTTCACCGACACCTACGGTAGAACTCTGCGTCACTCGGAATATTAGTTGAAATGCCGCCACGTTTTTCCGTGGTCGTAACGTCTCGTACAAACCGCCGTCGTTCGCTCGCTGGATCAGATGATTGGCGTCCGTAGGGTCGAACGTCATGAGTGATTATCGGCGTGCACCCCCCAGCCGGCCGCCGTAATCGTCCTTGCCGCCGTCCTCGGTCACGCGCACCGCCACGTCCATCGCATACACACGGTCGAATTGAAAAGGGTCTGCGTATATCTCGCCGTAATACTCCGGGTCCTGCACGACGAAGTCGTTCAGCTTGACCCATGCCCGCCCGCGTCTTCGAGCGATGCCCACCCGGTCTGTTTATTGCCGGAGTTCGTCGTGATCGTCGCATACACCACGTCCGGCTTTGCGGCGACACCGAGCGCGGATCCGCCCTTATCCACCGCCGGGATGCCCCCCGGTCAGCTTGACCCAGTGCGCGCCCGCGTCCACGGTCTTATACAGCGCCGATTCCGGGCCGCCGGCGATCACGATGCTGGTGTGCGCCGCCGCTGGTAGGCCGCCGCGTACATGATGTCCGGATTGCGCGGATCCACGTCGAAATCGGTCACGCCCGTGTTCTCGCTCACCGTCAGCATCGCCTTCCACGTCTGACCTCCGTCACTGGTCTTGTGGAGGCCCGCGATCGCCGCCCGGCCGAAAACAGCGGACCCTGCGCCGCCACCCAAACCACATTCGGATTGCGCGCGTCCACCCAGATCTTGCCGATGTGCTCGGAATTCGCCAGCCCCATGTTCTTCCACGTCTTGCCCGCGTCCGTGCTCTTGTACATACCGTCGCCGTAGCCGATGGCCCGCTGCGCCTGATTCTCGCCAGTGCCCAGCCAGACCGTATCCGGTTCTTCGGGTCCACCGTGACGCACCCCAACGAATACGCCCCGCCCTCGTCGAAGACCGGCTGGAAACTGATCCCATGATTCGTCGTCTTCCACAGTCCGCCGCTCCCCGTGGCCACATACCAAACGCTGCGATTGCGCGGATCCACCGCCACATCGGCAATCCGCCCGGAGCTGAATGTGCCCGTAACATGCCAGCATCGCGAGTTCGCCTCACCCTGTCGGCCGTGAGCCGCAGCGTCGAACCCCTGTTGGGCGAGCATACCGATGACCGCCAGACAAATGCCGTGACAAACACAGAACACGCTTCATAGAGATTGTGTAGTTCAATCTCTCAATATCGTACTGCCTCTGTGGACGGACCAGCGCCTTTTGTGGTCTGTCAGCCTGACGCTCCCGATCGTGTGCATCCCTGCTGTTTCTCTGCGTTGAGCTCGACCTCTCGCCATTTCTGTTAACACCGGAACACTCAAGCAGGAAACTTGCGCCATCCTTCACCGAAGCCCCGATCAACAAACCTCCAACGAGCGTTTCATTACTGAGCCTTCCCGCCCTTCCGGAGCTAGACTGGTCGCGTAATCCAAAAAAGGAGGCTAAAAAATGCCAAGCCAAACAAAACCTATTCCCCAAGATTCCCACTCGGTAACGCCGTATCTAACACTCAGTGACACCGCGCGCGCTCTCGATTTCTACAAACGTGCTTTCGGTGCGAAAGAGATTATGCGCATGGATGGTCCCGACGGAAAGATCGGGCACGCCGAAATCAAAATCGGCGATTCCAAGATCATGCTCGCCGACGAGATGCCAGGCGCCGTCTGCCTGTCTCCGCAATCATTGGGTGGTACCACGGGCGGTATCTTCTTATACGTGGACGATGTGGATAAAGCCCTTAACCAGTGCCGTCTCCGCCGGCGCAAAGGCTGAAGCCCAGCCCGCCGATATGTTTTGGGGCGATCGCTACGGCCGTTTAAAAGATCCATTCGGACATTCCTGGTCGGTCGCGACTCATAAAGAAGATGTCGCGCCGGCGGAAATGCAGAAGCGCATGAAAGAGTTCATGTCGAAACAGGGACACCAGACCAGCTCAGCCCGCTAACGCTGCTGGGGCGCGGGTTCGGCCCCTCTGCCGAATCCGCGCCTCGCTTATCGCCCCAGTTCCGGCCGCTGTAAAAGTTGATATCGCGATCCAGGATCATGTCCATCGTTAGTACTCTTTGACGAAGTGTCGCATCGGGACCCTTCTTCAATAAGATCGAACCCAACCCCGCCGCTGCGCCCGCCGCACTTCCGATGCCGACGCCCGTCATGGTGCTTCCCTTGGCGGCTCCGATCACTCCACCGAGAGAGGCGCCCATCACCGTCGTGCCCGCAACCCTCCCTACGTCCTTGCCGGTATCCCGTTCGCCTGAGACTTTGCCTTCCTCGCGGTCCACCTTCGCCCCCTCGGCGGAATTCAATCGGGACCGGAAATCGCGGAGTCGCCCCGCTGGGCAAAGGTCAGTGAATCGAAACGAATGAACAACTCTCCCTTACCTTTGACGCGCCCGGCTGGCTTGCTGATCGTCACCGTCCCATTCACGAAACTGCCCCGCGGAATCGCAATCCGCCCGCCTGCCGCGACCGGGTAAATCGTCTCCAGATAAATCCGGTCGCCTTCCTTCGAGTGCTTCGTATCCACCGCATTGCGCAGCGCCAGCGCGATGTGCGTTCCGGCCGGCACCGTCACCTCAGAGTCTGTTGTTGGCGGTGCAGTATGAGCCTGCGGACGAACCGGAATAGGATGTGCCCCATCGGCGCTCACCGATGGAGCCGGCGGAGCCGCTGCAGCCGGTGGCGGATCGGCCGGAGCCTTCCAGCCCTCGCCGCGATACACCAGCACGCCCTCCGATTGTTGCGTACCTTGGATTACCTGCCGTGCGATCGTCAGCGTCGCGCATGGTCCGGCGAGAGTTTCCAGCGGTCCATCACGGTGTAATTATGCGGCCCCGAAACGAGCGTATTGATCAGCAGGGCCGAGCCACTCCCATTTCACCGCACTGTTATGTTTGCTATCCCCGATCCGGTACTTGGTCTCGCTGCCATCCAGCGCATAGGCCTCGCATTGGTAGAAGTATGTATGGCGGCTTCCTGTTGCACGATGGTGAGCGTGGGCTCAACCTTCGTGTCGAGGCCTTGAAGCCGGCTGCTGCCCCTGTCCAGCGTCCATTTACCCGAGAAATCGCGATCCGGATCGGTAGCGAATATCGGAGCGGCGGCGCACAACGCAGCAGCCGCCAAAACAGCCAAAACCCCGTGGCGAGACATCCATTCGCATCATAGCAGGACAAGCGGAGGAGGGATGCTGGCCCCCGTCCGTTGTGTCCGACGCACAGACAATTCCTCCAGATCCGCGCGCGACCGCGAACTCATTCCTCGAAACCGCCACCGAGATTCGCGTGATCCTCATGCAACCGGAATCGACTAGCCCCGATTTCCTGTATCCTGTTATCCTAGCCGGGGACGACAAGGAGACCAAGCATGTCCACTTCATCACGTAGGACCTTTATGGCGGCCAGTGCCGCATTTTCTCTGGGCCGCGTGCTCGGCGCCAATGAAAAATCAACATCGGTATCGTAGGCATCGGCGGGCGCGGCAGCGATCACATCAAGAGCTACGCCACCCTCCCCGACGCCCGCATCGCAGCGCTGTTGCGACGTCAACCAGGCCGCCCTCGAAACCGGCCAGGCCGCCGCCAAAAGCTCACCGGCGAACAGCCCAAGGGCTACGACGACATGCGCAAGCTCTTCGCCGACAAAGACGTCGACGCCGTCTCCATCACCACTCCCAACCACTGGCACGCGCTCTCCACCATCTGGGCCTGCCAGGCCGGCAAGGACGTCTATTGTGAAAAGCCCGCCTGCTACAACGTTCATGAAGGCGAGCGCATGATCGACGTGGCCCGTAAGACGTCCCGCATGGTGCAGATCGGGTCGCAGAGCCGCAGCCAGGCATACAAGATCAAGGCGATTCAACTATTGAATGAAGGCATCATCGGTAAAGGTATACATGGCCAAGGGCCTCTGCTTCAAGCGCCGCCCCTCCATCAAACATGCCGACGATTCGCCCGTCCCGCCGGGCGTCAACTGGGACATGTTCCTCGGTCCCGCGCCCGATGCGTCCCTTCAACGCGCTGCCGCTTCAAGTACAACTGGCACTGGTTCTGGGACACCGGCAACGGCGACATCGGCAATCAGGGCGTGCACGAAATGGATATCGCGCGCTGGGGCCTGGGCGAAGTCGCATGGCCCAAAAGCGTGGTCTCCACCGGCGGCAAGTACGTCTACACCGACGATCAGGAAACGCCCAACACCCAGTTCGCTCCTTCGATTACGGCGACAAGGAGTTGCAGTTCGAAGTCCGCGGCATCTTCACCGGCGGCGAGGGCAGTATCGTCAAAGGCGGCGGCAACTACGTCGGCAATCTCTTCCTATGGCGCCGATGGCTGGATGAAAATCGACGGTGACAGGATTCAAGGCTTTCAAGGGCGACAAGGACGAACTCATCATGGAGGTGAAGAAGGATTCCGGCGCCGATACTCCGCCCCACATGGCGAACTTCCTGGCCGCCTGCCGCTCGCGCAATTACAAGTGACCTGCATGCCGACGTCGCCATCGGCGTCATGAGCGCCGACCTCTGCCACCTCGCCAACGCCAGCTATCGTGCCGGCCGCAAGCTCGCCGTGGACGCCGCGAAGGGCCGCTTCACCGGCGACAGCGCCGCCGAAGGCAACCAATATCTCACGCGTCCCAAGTACCGGGCCCCTTATGCCGTCTGAACCCGCCATCCTCACCACCACCGTGGGCAGCTATCCCGTTCCCGGATTGGCTGCCTGCCCTGCCCAGCGAGCAGGCGCGGCTCGATGCCACCCGCGTCGTCTTCGACACGCAGCGCCAGGCGCGCATCGATCTGCCCACCGATGGCGAACTCTATCGCTTCGACATCAATCATCCCGATACCAACGGGATGATCGAATACTTCCTCCGCCCGATGGCCGGCATACGCTCCCAGGTGGGGCGCAGCGATCACGAGTGCTTCGCCCGCAAGAGCACTATGAAGTTCCGCCGCAAGGCCGCGCGGCGTGGTGGAGGCGCCCTTGGCGAAGGCTCGCTCAACTCTCCTCGCCGATTGCGAACTCGCCGCCAGCGTTTCCGGCGGGCCGTTCAAGTTCACCGTCACCAGCCCTTACATGCTGGCGCGCACGCTGCTGGATAACCACTACCGCGATTTCGAGGCTCTCGCTGATGGCGATCGCCGGCGTTCTCGGCGCAGCAGGTCGCCGGCCTGCCGTGCGACTGCCTGCAAGTGGATGAGGCCAACATCCCCGGCAATCCCGCCGACGCGCCCGCTGGCGGCCGCCGCCATCAACTGCGTGCTCGACGCCTTCGACGGCAAGCGCGCCGTGCATCTCTGCTTCGGCAACTACGGCGGACAGACCATTGCAGAAGGGCGAATGGCGCGCGCTGACCAGCTTCCTCAATCAGCTGCACGTCGATCACCTGGTGCTCGAAATGGCGCACCGGCCGCCGGAAGATCTGGAGCCGCTGAAAGATGTGGATCCACAGGATCAAGCTCGGCATCGGCGTGATCGATGTAAAGGTGAATCACATCGAGACGCCCGAGGAGGTCGCCCGCGCGATCGAGGCGCGCCGAAAGTGTCGCTCGGCCGCGGACGCGTCGGCTGGATCCATCCGGATTGCGGCTTCTGGATGCTCAAGCGTTCCGTGGCAGATCGCAAGATCGCCGCGCTCGCCGCGGGCCGCGATCTCTACCTGGGCATCGAATGATCCGCCAGATCACCGACGGCCCGCACATCAATCACCCGACGTATTTCCTGCAGAGCTCGTTTTTCCCGGGCGATCGGCGAGATGTTCTTCACCAGCTACCGCACCGGCGACGCGCCAGATTGTTCGAAGATCTCTCTGGAGACCGGCGAAACCGCGCCAGCTGACGCGCGGCGCGCCGATCCATCCGTACTCCGCCGGCCCTGCATCCCGATGGCGCAAGCGCTGGTCGTAACTCGGCGACGCAGGGCGGCGATCTGTGGGCGCATCGACCGCGCGACTCTGGCGGAGCGGCGTATCTTCGCATGCCTGGCGCGCAGCTCGGCGAGTGCTCGATCAGCGCCGATGGCGAGTGGCTCACCGCCGCGCTTCGCGGGACAAGCCTGCGGCGCTCCCAAGCGCGGCCTGATCGTCAGCGCGCTTCGACGGAACGGCGCCGCCAACATCGATTCCGTTTCCGCGCACCGTGATCCATCCGCAGTTCCACCCGCTCGAGCCCGAATGGATCGAGTTCTCCGGCGATCCGGCTCCGCGCATGCACCGCGTGCGCCGCGACGGCACCGGGCTGCGAGTGCCTGTACCAGCACGGCAACGACGAGTTCATCGTCCACGAGACCTTTCTCGGCACGACCGGCGATCTGGTATTCACCGTCTGGCCGCACGCGCTTCGCGTGATGGATTGGACCACGCGCGCCATACGCACCATCGTCAACTACAATGCGTGGCACATCGCTGCCCGACCGTGCGCGGGCGCCGCATCCTGTGCGATACCAACCATCCCGACGAAGGGACTGCAGATCATCGACGCCGCCACCGGCGCAGGCAGCAGCTCTGCGCTCACGCGAGTCGAGCAATCAGGGCTCGCAGTGGCGCAAATCCAGCTACGCTCTGCCCGAGGATTTCGCCCAGGCGCGCAACACACTTAGTTGGATGGAAAATGCCGTCGATACCGTCTACGGCCCGCAGCACACCCATCCGCATCCCAGTTGGAGCCGCGACGAATCTCAAGTAGCCTTCGCCAGCGACCGCAGCGGCGTTACACGGGTCTACGTGGTTGCCGTGTAATGTGGGGCGGGCAATCTTGCCGGGCAATCTTGCCTGCAGCCGTCTTTAGGGGCGGCTCTTTACCTTACACATGCCGCAAGCAGTTTGACGTTGACATTCCCGGAAGCGGCGGCATGAATTCTTCTAGCTTGCGCACGTGTGCATAAAGGGTTTGATCCATGAAGATCTACGCAGAGATTCGTCGTTCTGACAGTGCTGCTCGCCGGCCTGCCAATCGCCGTAATGGCGCAATTTGAAACCGCTTCGGTCCTGGGAACCGTGAAGGACGCGAACCGGCGCGGTCATAGTCGGCAGCAAGGTCACGCTGGAAAACGTCAAGACCGGCGTTCTTGCCAGCACGCTGTCCAACGATTCCGGCAGCTTCGATTTCATCGCCGTTCAGATCGGGACCTACCGCCTCAAGGCGGAAGCAACCGGATTTAAGACGCGGCCTCAGTACCGACTTCACCGTCGCGGTCAGTGCCCGTCAACGGGTGGACCTGACGTTGGAAGTCGGCGACGTGACGCAAACCGTGGCAGTGAAGGACACCGTCGCGATGCTGGAAACCGATTCGAGCGACCGCGGCCAGGTCATCAACAACGCCACCGTAGTCAATCTGCCTTTAAACGGACGCAACTATTCCGATCTGGCGCTATTGGCTCCGGGCGTCCGGAAAGTCGTTCCTCGGGCATGGACCCGAACAACAGCAACTTCCGGGAAGGCTCGTTCAACGTCAACGGGCAGCGCAGCGCCTTCAATAACTTTCAGGTGGACGGCGTGGATAACAACGCCTATAACACCAGCAACCAGGGCTATTCAAACCAGGCCATCCAACTGAGTCCCGACGCGGTTGCCGAGTTTAAGGTACAGACCGATAACTTCAGCGCCGAATACGGCCGCGCCGGCGGAGCCATTATCAACGTGTCGCTGAAGAGCGGCACCAATCAGTTTCACGGCGCCGCGTGGAGTTCCTGCGCAACACCGACTTGAACGCCGTAGGATATTTCAAGCCGGCCAACGGCAAGCCGGTCTTCCAGCAGAACCAGTTCGGCGGCGTTTTCGGCGGACCGGTCATCAAGAACAAGACCTTCTTCTTTGCCGATTTCGAAGCCCTGCGCCGCAAGACCGCGACGCTGGCGTACCTGACCGTGCCACCGCGGACCAGCGCAACGGCATCTTCGGCGGCCCAATCAAGAACCCCTACACCGGCGAGATCTACTCCAACGGCGTGGTTCCGAAAGTCGGCTGATCACTCCGTTCGCCGCGAAGGTCTTCGGCCAGCTGCCGGCGCCCGACCACCAGCTGGCACCTCCAACAACTACCAGGCGCTGCCGAGCGTGCCGAGCGTGGAGAACAAGGGCGATGCCCGTGTGGACCACTACTTCAGCAGCAAGGCGACCGCCTACTTCCGCTATAGCCACCGCGAGTTCAACCAGACCGACAATCCGCAGATCCGCTTCCGCTGGGCTCCGATTCCAGCAACGGATTCGTCAACATCATCAACAAGCAGATCGCCGGCGGCGTGACTTACACGCTTAGCCCCACCTCGCTGGTGGAATTCCGCATGGGATACACCAAGTCCACGGGCGGAAAGTGGCCGATCCAATTGGGTACGCCCAACATGCTGGACGCTTATGGCATCCCGGGCCTGCCCACCGACGCGTCGGTCGAGCGGCGGCCTGAATACGCAGGCGATCGGCGGATACCTGAACCTGGGACGGCGCAGCAGCACGCCGCAGTTCCAGAATCCGACGGTGCTCAATCCGAAGGTGAATTACACGCGCATGTTCGCCCAGCATTCGCTGAAACTGGGCTACGAGTATCAGCACATCGACACCGGCAGTTCTCGATTTCAGTCCGCAGTACGGGCAGGACAGCTACAGCGGCCAATTCAGCGCACCCACCGGCGCCGCGTCGAACAACATTTACAACGTTGCCGACTTTCTGTTCGGGGCGCGGAGCGCCTATCAGCTCACCAATGTGTTCACTCGCGCAGTACCGGCAGCGCATGAATTTCTTCTATGTGCAGGACGACTGGAAGGTCTCCGGAAACTGACGCTCAACCTGGGTGTGCGCTACGAATATGCCACGCCGCAATGGGAAGACGGCAACCACCTGGCGAATTTCGTCCCGGGATCGCCCGCCAAGATGATCACGGCCAGTTCGGGCAGCATTGCCAACCGCGCGCTGGTGCAATCCGGACCGCAACAACTGGGCGCCGCGCATCGGCCTGGCCTACACGCCTCACGCCGAAGACCGTGATCCGCAGCGGCTACGGTATCAGCTACATTCCACTTCAACCGCGCGGGCGGCGAGAACCTGCTGGCCTTACAATCCGCCGTCGGTGATCACCATCGGCATCAACAACCCAGAATCCCCTGACGTCGCCCACCTGCGGGACCGATGTCGCCAACTCCAACTGCTTCCGGCCCAACGGCGCTAGGCTATACGGCGAGCATTCTGGACCCGACCCGCATCGACCTCAGCAATGTTCAGCTGCGTTACACGCCCTCAACACGCGCACCGGCTATGTGCAGAGCTGGCATTTCACCATCCAGCGGCAGTTGGCTAAAGGATCTGCTGTTCGAAGTGGGCTATGTCGGCAATCACGGCGTGAAGCTGATGACTCTGGCGACGTGAACCAGGCGCGTCCGCAGGCTCCCAACGAGAATTCGACGCTCAATTCCCGCCGTCCCTATCAGGGTTTTGGCGATGTCGAGATTTCTTACAGGGCGGATACGATTACTACCACGCGTTGCAGACCAAGCTCGAGAAGAGGTTTTCAGGCGGGTTCTATTTCCTGAACTCCTTCACGTGGTCGAAGCTGATCGATAACTCTTCCGGACACCTGGAAGCCAACAATGGCGACAACTCCCGCGTGAACTTCCTCGACCCGGGATACAACAAGGGCGTCGGCAGCTATAACCAGCCCTTCAGCAACACCACCACCGTGGTCTACGCGCTGCCCTATGGCAAGGGCCGGAAGTTCGGCGCCAACGCCAATCCCTTTCTGACCGCGATCATCGGCGGCTGGCAGGCGACGTTCATCAATACGATGTCGAGCGGCCTGCCCGTCAACCTGAACTACGGTCCGGCCTCGCGCTACCTCGGTGAGCAGCTACCCGACTTACCGGCCCAACTTGTTGGAGACCCGATGGCGCCCAGCGCCCAGCGGAACATCGACAATTACTTCAACAAAGCAGAATGTGATTGATCCCGGTGGACCCGCTCAACCCAAATCCGTTCGGCAACGCCGGGCGCAACACGGTTCGGAGCTACGCCATCTACCAGACCGATCTTGGCTTGCACAAGGATTTTCCGCTTTGGTCCGAAGTCCGCAAACTCGAATTCCGCACCGAGTTTTTCAACCTGATGAACAAGACCAGCTTCCAGGCGCCGAATTCCACCTCCAGCAGCAGCGCGTCGGCGGCACTATCCGCAGCACGTTCCCGGCGCGAGTGATTCAGATGGCGGTGAAGCTCGTCTTCTAGGTGTCCGCCCGTGAATGTGCGCAACCCAGGCCCGTCCATTCTCGCGAAAGCCCGGCATCCATTAAGGACATCGCGAGAGTGGCGGGCGTCACGCACTCCACCGTCTCCCGCGCACTTGCGCGACAGCCCGCTGGTCAACCGGGAGACGGTGGAGAAGATTCAACGGATCGCCGTGAAGCAGGATACCGTACCAGCGCAGCGGCCCGCAGCCTGGTCAACCGCCGCAGCGACACGATCGGTGTCGTGGTAACCAATATCGCCGATCCCTTTGTCGCCGGAGTGGTCAGCGGTATCGAGGAGATGGCGGACCAACACGGTCTGTCGGTCTTCCTGGCCAACTCCAATCGCGGAACCGGAGCGTGAAGTCCGCGTGGCGCGCAAGTTCGAAAGAGCGCCGCGTGGATGGCATCATCGTCACCGCGTCCCGCGTGGGCGCGCAGTACGTGCCGCTGTTTACGCACATGCAGGTGCCCATCGTGCTGCTCAACAACCAGCATCCCAGCCAGTTCGCGCACTCCGTCATGATCGCCAATGTCCAGGCAAGTCATGGACGCAACACGCCACCTGATTGCACTGGGCCATCGCCGGATTGCTTACCTGGGCGACCGCTACGGGCATCAGTCCGATACGGAGCGGTCTTCCGGCTACCGGCAGGCGCTGCGTGAAGCCGGCCTGCCGTTACGAGCCGCCGCTGGTGGTGCACGGAGACGGCAAGCCGGAGGGCGCCGAGGCCGCAATCGCCGAGCTGCTCGCCTTGCCGAAGCCGCCCACCGCCGTCTTCTTCTACAACGATATGTCGGCACTGGGCGCGATGCGGCAGATCCGCCACTACGGCCTGCGGATTCCGTCGGACATTTCCGTGGTCGGTTTTGACGACCTGTACATCAGTCAGTACCTCGATCCCGCCGCTGACCACGGTCCGGCAGCCCATGCGGCAGATGGGCGCATGGCCATGGAGGTCGCTGCTGCAAATATTTGCCGGGGCCGAATCGGGGCACGATATCAAGCGTCCCCGGTGAGCTAATTGTGCGCCAGTCCACCGCACCGCCAAAGGAGAGCCAATGAGTGATTGCTGGTACGTCCCGAAAACTTTCGTGATCGCATTGAGATTTCGGTTACGAATACCTGCTCGTTTGAGACTCGCAAGCTGTGCTGCGGGCGGGCAGTACGCCGCGGAAACCGGCGCCAACGAACTGGCCATCGTCGTACTGGGCGGTGTGTGCTCGGTCGACGACAGCGCAGGAAAGCTGGCCGCGTATCGGCGGACGCAGTAATGTATTCGACGGCCTGCCCTACACCCTGTACCTGCCGGTGGCTACCGCATTTTCCATTACCGCCGATACCGATTGCGATCTGGCCTTCTGCTACTGCCGCGCGGAACAGCATCACCCTGCGCGCCTCGTGACGCCGGACCAGGTGCGTGTGGAGATCCGCGGCGGTGGCAACGCCACCCGCCAGATCCATCACATGCTGACGCCGGAATTCCCGGCGCATCGCCTGCTCGTGGTGGAGGTCTTCACTCCGGCCGGCAACTGGTCCAGCTATCCTCCCCACAAGCACGATGTACACAATCCGCCGGGCGAAGTGGATCTCGAGGAAATCTATTACTACCGCCTGGACCGCCCGGAAGGCTACGCGATTCAGAAGGTCTACACTGCCGACCGCCGCATCGACGAGACCCTCTCGGTGCGCGACGGCGAGCTGGTCCTGATTCCGGAAGGCTATCATCCGGTGGTGGCCGCGCATGGCTACAACGTGTACTATCTGAACGCGCTCGCAGGCTCGGCGCGCTCCATGGCCGCCTCCGACGACCCGGACTACGCCTGGGTCCGCGACACTTGGCGCGAACAGGACCCCAGATTGCCGATGGTGAAAAGGGTGAAGTCGATGGACGTTGTCATCCTGGGCCGCATCGGTTACGACCTGTATTCGGAGGAGCCGCACGTGCCGTTGCCGCAGGTGCGGCGCTTCTCACGCTACCTGGGCGGCTCCAGCGCCAACATGGCAGTGGGCCTCTCGCGCCTCGGCGCTACAGGTCGGCATGGTGAGTAGCCTGGGCGACGATAGCGCTCAGCCGTTTCCCTGATCGATTTCTGCAAGCCGAAAAGAGTGGAGACCAGCCACGTCCAGACCGCGCCCGGCTTTCTGCCGTCCGCTGTGCCTGACGGAGGTCGCTCCGCCCGACCGGTTTCCCCAGGTGTTCTATCGCCACGACCCGGTGGACACCATGCTCGACGTCGACGTGCGACGATCTCAACTACGTGACAGTTGGGCAGCATGTTCGTCACCAACGGGACGCCCTCTGCGGATCGCCCTCGCGCGAATCGGCCTACCGGCGCAATGGAGCGCGCGAAGCAACGCCGGCTGCCGCGTGGTGCTGGACGTGGACTACCGCTCCATGTCGTGGACGAACGCCGCAGGAAGCCGGCCTGGCGGTGCGTCTGGCGCTGCCGTTCGTGGATGTACTGATCGGCAACCAGTTGGAGTTGAGACTCGTGGCCGGGGTGGACGACCTGGACCAGGCGACCGCGAAGCTACAGGCGCCGGAGTGCCCATGCTGGTATCCGAAATTGGGCGAGCTGGGAACGCGCGTGACTCACCGGACGGCGAGTCGGTCTACCTGCCGCCGTATTCGGTGGAGGTCTGCACCACCATCGGCGCCGGCGACGGCTTTGCGTCTGGATTTCTCATGCCATGCTGAAAGGGCTTCCGGTAGCCGAATGCCTGCACTATGGAAATGCGGCGGCCGTCATCGTGGTGAGCCGCCTGAGCTGCTCGGAGGCCATGCCGTTGCTCGCCGAAGTCGAAGAGATGATCCGGCGGCAAAGAAAGGCATAAGTGTTCTCGAGCAAACAATTCTTCCCCGACGCGCTTCTGGCGCGCCTGACCGAGACGCGCGTCAGCGATCCGATTTCGCCTGGCGCGCCGCCCGGTGCGCACTCGCCGCGAGCGCCTCGCCCCTCAGGCAAGTTGAATATTCTGGCGGCCGACCACCCGGCGCGCAACGTGACCAAAGTCGGCGCCGACCCGCTGGCGATGGCCGATCCGCCGCGATTATCTCGCCCGCATCTCTGCGCGTGCTATCGAGCGAGCGGGTGGACGGAATCATGGCGACGATGGACATTCTCGAGGACCTGCTGGCCATCGATGGATTGCTGCGCGAGGCGGGCGCGCCCGCACTGCTCGACGGCCGCGTGCTTGATCGGCAGCTCAACCGGGGTGGCCTCGGCAGGCAGTGCGTGGGAGTTGGACGATCCGGTGACCGGCGTGACTCCGGCCACGTGTGCAGGATGGCGGCTGGACGGAGCCAAGCTCTGCTTGCGCGTGGATGAGCGCGAGCCGGCCTCGCTCCAGACGCTGCTGGCCTGCGCCGCTGCGCATTAACGACTGCAACTGCGCGCGGACTGCCCATGTTTCCTGAGCCGCTGCCGGTGACGAAAACCGATAAAGGCTACGTGGTGGTGAAGACCGCCGCAGAGCTTGGCGCGCCTGGCCGGTGTGGCGAGCGCGCTCGGTGATAGCAGCCGTTACCTGTGGCTGCAAGCTGCCGCACTGCGAAAACTACGAGACGGTGGCTCGCGCGACCACGCTGCCCATCCTGCTACTGCGGCGGGGAATCGGCGGGAGATCCCTCGCCGTTCCTGCGGCAACTGGGCTCGGCGATGGCCGGCGGGGCCGAATATGTCCGCGGCGCGCTGGTGGGCAGAAATGTTCTTATACCCAGGTGATGAAGATCCGCTGCGCCATGGCGGAAGCGGCGGGCGGAATTGTCCACGACGGCTGGTCGCGTGGACACGGCATTGGAATCGATGGCGGCAAACCGCGGGCGCGGCCTGGACCGGCTCGCGCCGGTGAGTTGAGGAGAATGGCATGGAAACACGTCGCGTCACGATGGCTCAGGCACTGCTGGGCTTCTTGAAGAACCAGTACGTCGAGCGGGATGGCCAACGAACACAAATTCTTCGCCGGAGTGCTGGGAATTTTCGGCCACGGGAACATGGCCGGTATCGGCCAGGCGCTGCAACGAAAATCCCGATCTTCCGTACATACTGGTGCGCAACGAACAGTCCGGTGTGCACATGGCGGCGGCGTACGCCAAGGCGAACAACCGACTGCGCACCTTCGCCTGTACCTCGTCGATCGGACCGGGCGCCACCAAACATGATTACCGGCGCGGCGCTGGCCACCATCAACCGTCTCCCGGTGCTGCTACTGCCCGGCGATATCTTCGCCCGCCGCAACGTAGCACCAGTGCTCCAACAGTTGGAGTCGCCCGCTACTCAGGACACCGGCGTCAACGATTGTTTCAAGCCGGTGTCGCGCTACTGGGACCGCATCTACCGTCCGGAGCAGTTGATCACCGCGCTGCCTGAAGTAATGCGCGTGCTCGACCTCTCCTCCGATTGCGGCGCCGTCACGCTCGCCCTGCCGCAGGACGTGCAGGCCGAGGCGTACGACTACCGGAGGAACTCTTCCGCAAACGCGTGTGGCTGATCCGCCGGGGTCGTCCCGACCGAGGTGTCGCTTCGATCGTGCAGTGGAGGCGATCCGTGCCAGCCGCAAGCCGCTGATCGTTGCCGGCGGCGGTGTCCTGATGAGTGAGGCCCGCCGGCGCTAGTCGCTTTCGCGTCGCAAACCGGCATCCCGGTGGCGGAAACGCAGGCGGGCAAGGGGCTCGCTGCCGTACGACCACGCGCAGTGTATGGGCGCGATCGGCGCTACCGGTACTTTAGCTGCCAATCGTCTGGCGCATGACGCCGACCTCGTGATCGGAATCGGCACGCGCTATTCCGACTTCACGTCGGCCTCCATGACGGCGTTCCAGAATCCCGCGGTGCGCTTCGTCAACATCAACACCGCGGAGTTCGACGCCTACAAAGTTTCGGCGATTCCGTTGGTGGCGGACGCGCGCGTCGCGCTCGACCAACTGACCGCGGCGCTGCAGGACTATCGTGTGGACGCGGACTACGCGGCTGAAGCTGCCGCCTCAAAGAGAAAGTGGGAGGCGGAGGTGGACCGCCTGTTCCACCTGAACAACCCCGGAAAGCCCGCGCAAAGCGAAGTCATCGGCGCAATGTGGGAGGCTTCCGGACCGCGCGACGTCCTGGTCTCGGCGGCGGGCAGCCACCCCGGCGACTTGCACAAGCTCTGGCGCACGCGCACGCCCAACGGCTACCACGCATGGAATACGGCTATTCGTGCATGGCGTACGAAATCCCGGGCGCCATGGGCGCGAAGCTCGCGGACCCCACCCGCGAAGTCTACGTCTTCCTGGGCGATGGTACCTACCTGATGATGCCCGACGGAGATCGTGACGTCCGTGCAGGAGGGCATCAAGATCATCATCGTGCTGGTGGACAATCACGGCTTTCGCCAGCATCGGCGGGCTGAGCCGGTCGCTGGGGCAAGGCGGATTCGGCACCAGCTATCGGGTTCCGCTCCGAGGAGTCGGGGCAACTGGATGGCGAGTGCCTGACCGTGGACTATGTTGCCAACGCTCGCAGTCTGGGCGCGCACGCTCTTGAAGGCGGCACTCTGGCGGAGCTGAAAGCCGCCCTGGAGAAAGCCAAGACGCTGGACCGTACGACGGTCATCGTGGTGGAGACCGACCCTGCCGTAGGCGTTCCGGGTTACGAATCCTGGTGGGACGTGGCGGTTGCCGAGGTCTCGGAACTCGAGAGCGTACGGGAGGCGCGGCCCGATACGAAACCGCGCGCAAAGCGCAGAACGCTATCATCTCTGAAGCGGAAGAGAGAACAACTATGATCGAAACACTACCGAATTTTATCGACGGCTCCTGGCGCACTTCGGACGCGGCAGCGACGCTCAACGTGCTCAATCCGGCCTCGGCGCAAGCTCCTGGCGCAAGTGCCTCTCTCGCCGGCCGCGGAGGTGGCATCAGGCCGCGGCAGACCGCGGCGCGCGCTTTCGCGGCCTGGCGGCGTACACCCGCGGAGAGAGCGCGTCCAGCCGCTATTCAAGTTGAAGGCCTTGCTCGAACAGAACATCGAAGACCTGGCGCGCACCATCACGAATGAGTGCCGGCAAGACTCACGCAGAGAGCATCGGCGAAATGCGCCGCGCCATAGAGAACGTAGAGACAGCGTGCGGCATTCCCATGCTGATGCAGGGATGCAACAACGAGGACATCGCTGCCGGCATCGACGAGCACATGATCCGCCAGCCGCTAGGCGTAGTGGCGGCCATCACGCCCTTCAACTTCCCGGGCATGATCCCGTTCTGGTTTCTGCCGTACGCGGTGGCCGCGGGAAACTGCTTCATCCTGAAGCCTTCCGAGCGCGTGCCGATGACTTCGTGGAAGCTTTTCCACCTGATGGAGGCCGCCGGGCTTTCCGCCCGGCGTGGTCCAACTGGTGAACGGCGGGCGCGAGGCGGTGGACGCTATCCTCGACCATCCCGAGATCCGCGCGGTGAGCTTCGTCGGCTCCACGGCCACTGCGCGCTACATCTACAGCCGCGCGGCGGCCAGCGGCAAACGCGCGCAGTGCCAGGGCGGCGCCAAGAATCCCGTGGTGGTGATGCCGACGCCGACATGGAAATGACCACGCGCATCCTGGCCGATTCCGCGTCTCGGCTGTGCCGGGCAGCGCTGCCTGGCAGCCTCGGTAGCCATCACGGTCGGCGACGCCCGCCCGGGCTTGACGGAGCGGATGGTGGAAGCCGCCCGCAAACGCAAGGTGGGCTACGGATTGAATAGCGGCGTCGAGATGGGCCCCGTGATCTCCGCCGAGAGCAGGACTCGCATCGAAGGCCTGATCGCCAAGACCGTAGCAGGAAGGTGCGCGGGTGTTGGTGGACGGGCCGCGGCGCGAAGGTAGCGGGCTACGAAGATGGCTTCTTCGTCTTCCCGACCATCCTCGACGAAGTACCGCCGGCAGGCGAGAGCGCGCGGACAGAGATCTTCGGACCCGTGCTGAGCCTGATGCACGCCGCTTCGATCGACCAGGCGATCGAATTTGTGAACCAGCGCAGCTACGGCAATATGGCGTGCATCTTCACCACCGACGGCGCCAATGCGCGCGCGCTTCCGCTACGAGGTGAACGCCGGTAACGTGGGCATCAATGTGGGCGTGGCGGCGCCGATGTCGTCGTTCCCCTTCAGCGGCTGGGGAGAGAGTTTCTTCGGCGACCTGCACGCGCAGGCACACCACGGCGTGGAGTTCTACACGCAGACCAAGGTGGTTGTGGAACGCTGGCCGAAGGACTGGAGCCGGAAGTTCTGACGAGAGAAATCATGGCAAAGCTAATGGTGGGCAACGCTCCTTGCTCCTGGGGCACGCTGGAATTCGACGAGGCCAAGGGAGAGCAGATCCAGTTCGGCCGCATGCTGGACGAACTTGTCGAGGCCGGCTACACCGGGACCGAATTGGGTGATTGGGGCTATATGCCTACCGACCCGGTCTGCGCTGCGAGCGGAACTCGACAAGCGCGGACTGGTGATGCTGGGCGCGTTCGTGCCCGGTGGCGCTGAAGCACGCATCCGCGCATGCCTGCACGGGCATCGCCAACGCGGTGAAGACCGCGCGCTTGCTGGCTGTCGTGGCGCAGCACCCGCGCCCTATCTGGTATTGGCGGACGACAACGGGTCGGTGCCCGGAACGAACCCGCATGGCCGGGCGGGTGACAGCCGGCGGCAGGGCTTGAGTGCGGCGGAGTGGAGAGGTCTTCGGCGCCGGCGCAGACGCAGTTGGCGCACGCCGTATTCGAAGAGACGGGATTGAAGACGGTATTCCACCATCACTGCGCGGGTTACGTGGAGACGCCGGACGAAATCGCCACACTGCTGGAACTGACCAATCCGACAGACGCTCGGGCTTGGTCCTCGACACCGGCCACTATTGCTATGGCGCGGGGGCGGCGGACTGCGACGTGGTGGCCGCGCTCGAACGCTTCGGCGCTCGCGTCTGGTACATACACTGCAAAGACTGCCGAGCCGGAAGTCGCACGGCGGGCGAGGGCGGAACAGTGGGATTACTTCACGGCGTTGCGCCACGGAGTCTTCTGCGAATTAGGCAAGGGCTGTGTGGATTTCCCGGCCCTGTTGCGGCGCCTGGCGTCACGCGGCTACGACGGTTACGTTCTGGTGGAACAGGACATTCTTGCCCGGAATGGGCACACCGAAAGAGAGCGCGCGCCGCAACCGTGAATACCTGCGCTCCATCGAATCCAATTTCAACTAACTAGCCAACTAATAACGCAAAGGGACGCTTTGAGCACAAAACAACTGAATGTCGGAATCATCGGCGCCGGCCGGATCGGGAAAGTCCATGCCGAAACACTGGCATTCCGTTTGCCCGAAGTCCGGACACTGGCTATCGCGGATGTCAACCGCGAGGCCGCGCAGGCGTTGGCGGCACGCTGCGGAATTCCCACGGTAAACGACTCCAGCGAAGAGGTCCTCGCGAATCCGGAAATCGAGGCTGTCCTGATCTGCTCCTCCACCAATACCCATGCGGACCTCATCGTTCAGGCGGCGCAGGCGGGCAAGCATATCTTCTGCGAGGAAGCCGATCGCGCATAGTCTCACCCAGATCGACCGGGCGCTGGCGGCGGTGGAACAGGCCGGGGTGAAACTGCAGATCGGCTTCAACCGGCGGTTCGATGCCAACTTCGCACGCGTGCGCCAGGCAGTGGTGAGTGGTGAGATCGGTACGCCGCGACATGCTCCATATCATCAGCCGCGACCCGCGCCCCCGCCGCTGTCCTACATCGCGGTTTCCGGCGGCATGTTCATGGACATGACCATTCACGACTTCGATATGGCCCGTTTCCTGATTGGCGATGAAGTGGAAGAGATCTATACCGCGGGCGCCGTGATGGTGGACCCGGAGATCGGCGCTGCCGGGAGACCTGGATACGGCGTTGATCGTGCTGCGCTTCAGAAACGGTGTTATCGGCACCATCGACAACAGCCGCCAGGCCGCCTACGGCTACGACCAGAGAGTGGAGATTCTGGGCAGTGAAGGGAAGATCGCGACGGCGAATTGCTATCCCAACCAGGCGGAAGTCAGCACGGGCAAGACCGTGCACAGGGACCTGCCGCTCGAACTTCTTCATGGACCGCTATACGGAGAGCTTTACCAGCGAATTGCGTTGTTTCGTGGCAGCCGTGCGCGAGAACCGGCCTACAGCCGTGACCGGCATCGATGGACGGATTCCAGTGGTCAGCGGGGCTGGCGGCTCGAAAGTCGTACGATGAGCATCGCCCGGTGCGCCTGGAAGGTGGAGTTAGCAGTTTCATTTTTCTCTGCCAGGTCCCTACTCTTCAAATTTCAGGACTCGCGAGCTGCGCTCCAGGCCGGTGGAAACCGTGAGCTGCCGGTACAACTCCGGACGCGCCTGGATCCACATGCGTCCTGTGCTGCGCGGCAGCAAGTCTCCGCGCAGGTCGGCTACGACCATGTCTTCGGCGGGTTCCTGTGTCTCGCCAAGGATGCGGCCGTAGGGGTCGAGGATCATGGAATTGCCCGTGCGGATCTCATCGTCATCTACACCGATCCCATTCGCAAACACCAGGAACAGCCCATTGTCGTGGGCGCGGCTGGGTGAGCCAGCGCATCAACCAGCCACGCCCTTTTCGCCGAGGATTTCGTCGCCGGATCGCTTGCGGATCGCGTGCGCGATTGTCCCACACCTGACGATCGATCAAGCCCATCAGGTGAGGATTGTGCGTGCGGCAGCCACCAGTCTGGTGGGGCGCCAGCAGTACCTCGGCTCCCAGCAACGCGGTGATCCGGACGTTTTCGACCAGGTTGACGTCGTAGCAAATAAGGACTCCGGCACGGAAGCCATGTGGTGTATCGAAGACAGTGAATTCGGTGCCTGACGCGATATGATCGTTCTCGAATGCGTGAAGCTTGCGGTGACGCCTCAGCCCCGCCATCCGGCATCAGCCACCACGTAAGTGTTGTAGTAAGCGGTCCTCATCGGCCTCTATGAAACCGGCGCCGATTGTCATGCCGTGCCGGCTGGCCAGTTCCAACAGGGACCGCCGACGAGGGACCGTCAACGGGTTCCGCGAGACTGATCCAGTTGTTCCCGTGACAGCTTACGCAAGAACCAATATCCGGTGATGCAGCACTCGGGAAAAACAAGCAGTTGGACATCCCGTTCCGCAGCTTGGGCTGCGAACCGGCGAATCGTCTCGAGATTGGCCGGCTTATCGGCCTGGATCGATTCAAACTGTACCGCCGCGGCCCTGACGTTATCCATGCCGATATCGTGACACGGTTCCGATTGCGTCTGCCGGCCGAGCGGAGCTGTGGCGTAAGAAGGACGCGTACTTCTACCCTCGGCGATGTAAAAGCGTCCAGGCCAGACCATGCCGATGTGATGCATTTCACAACGATGAGGCGGTGAATACGAACCCTGTGTATCGTCAGGCGAATCATTCGAGTGGAAGGCAACGTGCCAGGATTAGCGTACAAACACGATCCGGCTAGCGAATGCCGCCGTGATTTCCGCGCCGGAAGAGTCTGTTTCCAAACAGTTCTCCGGCGGAATGATACGCAAGGAGATTTTTGCATGAAAATTCGATTAGGCATGGTGACTTTGTCGGTTGCGGTGGGATTAGCTGTCGGGCAAACGCCGTCACCGAATCCCCGCCCAGGAGATCCTGCCGGCCCAGGAGAATACCTAAGCCAGCGGGAGAATACTAAGGCCACGCCAAGCCCGATGCCAAGACAGGCGCCGCGACCACGCCGGGTGGCACCGCACTCGCTGAGATGAAAACCACGAATTTTAAGGGTGTCCTGGTGGATATGGCCTGCGCCTCGCGTTCATCGCGTCCAGCGCGGAACCAAACGCCACTGCGGAAACCAAACCCGCCGAGCGCCGAAACGAAACCGGCTGCGAGCGACACAGGTGGGAGCTGTCCCGTGTCGGCCAGCAGCAGCGAGATCGGCATGAAGCTCGAAGACGGTAAGACTGTCCGCTTCGACATGGTGGGGAATCAACGCGCGCAGGATTTGCTTAAGAACGATAAGCGCGTGGAGCAGGACATCAGCGCGAACAAGCCGATTCGCGCCAAAGTCAGCGGTGTGCTTAACGGCGACAAGCTGATCGTCGCGGCTCAGTCCACTAAAAGGTCACTTATGGCCCCCCGCGCGCGCCTCCTCCGAAGGGTGCGCGGCGAGATGCGGGCGCGCGAGCGAACGTTGGTGTAAGAGCGCCCTCGAGAAGTGCGGGACTTCTCGCTTTTGCCGAGGTCCGGGCCTACGATAATATGTCCAACACCGCCAAAGGCCGTGGGGTTGGAGAGTGATGTCGGCTTTCAAGACGGTAGCGCTGATCGCATTAAGCATTCAGTTCTGCTCGGGCGCGGCATACCGGGGATGAAATCAGGGTCATGACCTCAGGCGCTTTTACCGCGGCGTACCTTGAGCTTGTTCCGCAGTTCGAAAGCACTACCAAGAACAAGATCGTTACTCTCGCCACCTCCATGGGGACGGGATCGGGCTCGATTCCGAGCCGGCTTCAGCGTGGCGAACCCACAGATGTTGTCATCGTGGACGACGCCGCGCTTGACGCACTGATCAAGGACGGCAGGGTTCTGTCCGGCAGCAAAGTCCCCCTGGCGCGATCGAGGCATCGGTATGGCGGTACGGGCAGGCGCACCCAAGCCGGACATCAGTTCGGTCGAAGCGCTGAAACGCACCCTTCTCGCAGCAAGATCCATCGCGTACTCACGCCAGCGTAAGCGGTCTATATCTCTCCACCGAGCTGTTTCCACGTCTCGGGATTGCCGGTCAGGTTGCGGGCAAAGAGCCGGAGAGTCGAGCTCGAGCGAGTGGGCGCCGTCGTTGCCCGTGGAGAGGCAGAGATTGGCTTCCAGCAGGTTAGCGAGCTACTTTCCATTCGGGGCATAGACTATGTCGGACCCCTGCCGCCCGAGGTCCAGAAGGTTTCCGTGTTCTCCGCGGGCGTTGCCGCTGGCGCTAAACATCCGGATGCGGCAGGAGCGCTTAATCAGATTCTTCGCGTCGCCGGACGCGGCCGGCGTTATTGCGAAGAGCGGCTTGGACCCAATCGCGCAGCATGAGGCATTGCCGTTTCATCTTGTGGAGGCCACGATCGACGAGGTCCACGCCGCTCTCCGATCCGCGGCGGACGACGTGCCGGGAACTTGTCGATCTATACCTTAAGCGAATTGCCGCCTACAACAAGTCAGGCCCTGGTCTGAATGCGGTTCAAACCGTCAACTCGCGCGCACTACAAGAAGCCGAGCGACTGGACGCGGCCTTTCGGGCGACTGGACCGGTCGGGAGCATGCACTGCATTCCCGTTCTGGTCAAAGATCAACTCGAGACTAGCGATATGCCGACCACCTACGGATCGGCCGTGTTCAAAGATTTTGTTCCGCAGCGGGACGCGACGGTGGTGACCAGGCTGGAGGAAGGCGGGCGCCGTCATTATCGGGAAGGCGACGATGGGTGAATTGGCGTCTGGGATCGCCGGCTCCGCGTCGGGGCCGATTCGTAACGCGTATGATCCACGGCGTCACGCGAGTGGGTCGTCCGGGGGTACAGTCGGGCGTCGCGTGCAAACCTCGCCACGGTGGGTATCGGCGAGGACACGGGCGGCTCTGTCCGCGGTCCCGCGGCGGTCAGCCAGCCTGGTCGGACTCAGGCCCACGCTGCCGCTCGTCAGTCGCTACGGCATGTTGCCGGCAAGACCCAGCACCGACACGGTGGGTCCCATGGCACGCACCGTCAAGGACGCCGCCATCGTCCTCGACGCGATCGCCGGGTATGACCCGAACGACCCGGCTACCGCGTACGCGGTGGGCCACGTTCCACGTCTTATACCGCAGGGCTCTCACGCGACGGGCTGAAGGGGCACGCATCGGGGTCATCCGACAGGCGATGGATGCGAGGACAGACGCCAGCTCCGAAGACTATAGGAAAGTGAGAGCAGTTATCGATAAGGCCCTCGACGATCTGAAAGCACTTGGCGCAGAACTCGACCCTGTGGCGATCCCCGATCTGATCGAACGCATCGACAAGGCGTACAACGGCAACGTGTTCGAAACCGAGCCAGCCATCAATAACTACCTCTCACAGCACGCGCAAACGCGCCTGTCAGGACGCTACGCGACATTCTGCTGTCGGGGAATGGTGATGCCATCGCGGGCGAGAGTCCTGATGAACAGCGTTGGGAAGTCGACTGACGATGCGGGCTATGTCCAGGTGCAGCCCGGACCGCGGAGAACCTGCGACTGGCAGTGCTCACCCTGATGGCTGATCACAAGCTTGGACGCGCTGGTGTACGCAACGTTCCGACCATCAGCCCGTGCTCATTGCACCAGATGTGATGACCAGACCTGTGGCGGACGACGACCGGCTCGGCAATAATCGCCAGCTTGGTCCGATCCTGGGCTTTCCCGCGATGACGGTGCCCGCAGGTTTCACGACAGACGGCCTGCCGGTCGGGATTGAATTCATGGCCAGGCCATTCGCCGAGGCAATGCTGTTCAGACTTGGGTATGCCTACGAGCAGGGGACTCGTCGCCGAAGGCCCCCGCCTCGACCCCGGCCCTGGCCGGTGAGCAGTGAGCGTGACAAAACCGATTGTCGGGAAAGCCAAGCATCGATATCGAATACTGCACGCAAGTGCCGCTGGCTGCGTCGCGCGCCGCATGGATGGCGCAGGAACTCTTAGTAACTTTCGAGCAGGATATTGGTAGTGCTAACGCTCGTGCCGGGGACCGGCGGCATCTTTTTGAAATTCGCCTTGACGGTTGTCCTCATCTGGTCGCGGGCCGAGCAGGCGAGGTTCCCTGAGATCAAGGAGTTGAAGCGGCTGGAGTGCGGGACCGGGCTCGCACCCGGGAGGACCCGGGGCCATGCTGACCGTTGAAATGGGCCCGGGTGTCAATACAGACCTTCGGGTGTCGTCCGTAGCACGAGATTCCGGTACCATGGATTCGTGTCCTCTCGACAACACGCCGGCCCCGGCCCCTACCGGTCCCGAAGTCCCCGAACCGTCAGCTCGCTGAGCGTCGCACGTACGCTCGCATCGCTCGGTCGCATCGGAAGCCTGTCCACCCATTCGCGGAAGTTCGCTCGGATTCCCATTCGGCTCGATGATGCCCTATGCGGCTGACGACCGCGGCTGCCCCGTGTTTTTCATCAGCAGCATGGCGATGCACACGCAGAACCTGCTGCAGGATCCGCGTGCCAGCCTGCTCGTGACCCAGCCGGACGTTTCTGGCGACCCGCTCGGCGCTGCCCGAGTGACCCTCGTCGGCACCGCAGCCGAGGTGTCAGCCGCGGAGGTTCGCGAGCTTTTACCTCTCGCGGCACGAGAATGCGAAGCTCTGGCAGGATTTCACCGACTTCGCGTACTACCGGCTGGAGGTTACGGGCGTGTACTTCGTCGGCGGCTTCGGCGTGATGGGGTGGATCGCCGCCGAGGACTATGGAAGCGCCCGCCCCGACCCGTTGATGGATGTCCGCCGCGGGAATCATCCAGCACATGAATGCCGATCACGCCGAGGCCCTACGGCTGATCGCCCGGCACTATGCGGGCGAGGACTGCCGACGAGGCGGCGATGACCGCTGTGGATCGCCTCGGGTTCCACCTGCGGCTGAAGTCTGGTGAGCGGGTTTATGGCCGGCGCGTGTGCCCTTCCTGCGAGAGGTAGCGAGCAGCGGCGATGCCCGAGCGTGCTGGTAGAGATGGTCGTAGGCAGGCGAGGTCCGGCCGCACCGCAGTAACGGTGTGGACGCCGTCGCGTGCAGGGGCTCTGGTGCCATCGTTCTCCGGCGCGCGGCTTCGGCTAAGATCCAGCGCGCGGCAAGGACTGGATCCGGAGGTGCTAGTGCCGATCAGGTTGAAGACACTACGTTGCCGCCAGTCCGGTCCGAAATCAGCCGGTCCATGTTATGTATGAAAGCTCCATCCGACTGACGTATCTCTGACCGCACGGGATTGTCCCCGGGAGGAGCGAGGCAGATCAGGCCAACCAGATAAGCAGAGCGACGAAAACATAGCCCGCACCACCTTTTCGGCAGTGGTCTCGTCCAGCATACATCAGGACGCCGCAGCAGAGCACAAGATCATAGTTCTGACTACTCATGGTGCGCTCAGCGGCTCCATATCCGCGGCAAACAATTTCACCCGCGATCGTAAGGACGAGAGGTGGTCGAGCCGGCCTTGACCGCATAGGCGTCAATGTCGAGACCATGCAGAATGGTGGCTGAGGGGAAGACCATCTCCCTCCGAGGTGGCGCAGGAGGGTAACCTGAGGAGCACCCGACGTCAAGGACCGAGCGGACATCCGTGCGGGGATCTAATCCGCGTGAGCGCAGGGTGATCCTGGATTCTGCTGAAAAGAATGCGCCGGGTTGGATTGATGTTCGAGGCCCCAAACCTCCTTCGGAATCTCATAGGTCCTTGCGTAAGCCAGATGATTTCGACCAAAGGAAACGGTGGAATCCGACGGGATCATTGCGGCGCAGATCATGCAGCATCCCCATCGCGAACTCGACTCCGACCGACAGTTTTCGGCGTCCGCCAAACTCACCAGATTCCGGCGCGCCGAACGGGAGGACCTGGCCCAGCAACCGGGCCGGCCACCGGACCGCCAATCGAGCGACGGATTTGAAGCTGATGCCGCAGCGGGTTCGCTTGCGTCCTCATTCCACCTCCAGAAGCTTCCTGATGTTCAGCAGCTCCGCCCGGCGCTCTTTGCCGACCGCCGGGTACTCGAGTTTCATCTTCGCCAGGCTCTGATAGATCAGGAGGGCAACCAGCAGGCGGCAATAGGGCTTCTGGTCGGCAGGTACGACGTACCACGGCGCCCACGGCGTGCTGGTGTGACTGAAGCAGTCCTCGTAGGCTTCCATGTACCGATCCCACAGCAGGCGGTTCTTCGCGTCGGCGGGCGAGAACTTCCAGTTCTTCGCCGGCTCGTCGATGCGCGCCAGGAACCTCTGTCGCTGCTCCTCCTTGGAGACGTTCAGGAAGATCTTGAGCACAACTATGCCGTTTTCGGATAAGTACTTCTCGGAAGTTGTTGATTTGCTCGAAACGGCGCTGCCAGATCTTACGGCCCTTGACCTGGGGCGGCAGCTGCTGCTTCTCCAGATATTCCGGATGTAATCGGACAACCAGCACTTCTTCGTAATAGGATCGATTGAAAATCCCGATATGACCGCGCTCTGGGAGAACTTTGGCGTGGCGCCAGAGATAGTCGTGGTCGAGCTCTTCGGCCGACGGCGCCTTGAAACTGGTGACCCTGCAGCCCTGCGGGTTGAGTCCGGACATCACGTGCTTGATCGTCCCGTCTTTGCCCGCCGCGTCCATAGCCTGCATAAGGTGACCAGCAGGGCATACCGATTCTGCGCATACAGCTTGCTCTGAAACTCCGACAATAGCTGCACGCCATCGCGAAGGCGTTCTGCCGCCTGGCGCTTGTCGAAAGCGCTCCTTCCTTCCAGCTCGTCGCAAAGTCCTTGGCTGGCTACGACCTTCCGTCCCGGACGAACAATCAGGCGATCCAGTAGCTTGGTTTCAGAGAAGTCGCCGAGGCATGCCCAGATAACGCGGCCGTTCCGGCCGTTCCTTTTGGTCTTGATGCAATTCGACCGGCCGGTGACTTACTTTGTGTCGCCGCTCGTCACGGATTTCCTGCATCCCGGCTTTATTCCCGTCATCGACCCGATAGAGGACACCCATGGCCACAGCAATCGATACGGTTCCCAGCGAGTCTACGCCGTGGCATGCCATCGCCGCGGATGAGGTAATGCGACGGCTCGACAGCAACACACAATCGGGCCTTGAGGCAGACGAGGTTTCGCGCCGCCTTGAGAGATACGGGCGCAACCAGTTACCTGAAGGACGCAAGCGAGGAGCCGTTCATGCGGCTCCTCATGCAGTTGAACAACATCCTGATCTATGTTCTGCTTGCGCGCCGGCTTCGTCAAGCTGATGGTCGGTCTGCTGGCTGGACGCCGCGATCATTCTGGGTGTCGTTATCATCAATGCGCTGCTCGGCTTCATTCAGGAGGGCAAGGCGGAGAAGACCCTGGATTCGATCCGCCACATGCTCTCGGCGGAAGCCCGAACCGTGCGCGGCGAGGAGATTCGGATGATCCCGGCGGAGATGCTGGTGCCGGGCGACATCGTGCTTCTCGAATCCGGGGACAAGATCCCCGCGGACCTTCGCCTGGTCGATGTGAAGAACCTGCGGACGGAGGAGGCGGCGCTCACCGGCGAGTCGGTTCCCATCGACAAGGCCACGGACGCCGTGTCCGAGAAGGCGACGGTCGGAGATCGGGAAGGCATGGCATTCTCCGGAACGCTGGTCGTGCCGCAGGGCGGGCGACCGGAGTGGTTGTCGCGACGGGAGCCGACACGGAGTTGGGGCGCATCAACCAAATGATGGCCGCGGTCAGTGCGCTCGAGACGCCGCTGCTGCGGCAGATCAAGAAGTTCGGATATGCGATCACCGCCGTCATCGCCGTCGGTGAGCGTGATCGTGTTTCTGTTCGGCAGGTGGGTGCGGCACCTGCCTTTCGTGGAGGTCTTCCAGGCGGTGGTCAGCATCGCGGTGTCGGTTATTCCGGAAGGGTTGCCCGCGCTCATCACCGTCACGCTGGCGATCGGCGTGCAGCGCGATGGCCAAACGCAATACCATCATCCGGCGCCTCCCGGCGGTCGAGACCCTTGGATCGGTATCCCGAATCTGCTCCGACAAGACGGGTACGCTGACGCTCATGGAGATGATGGTAGTGTCGGCAGTCACGGCTGAATCGGCATACGGCATTACCGGTCAAGGCTACGCACCCGGGGGCGAGGTCCTGGAGGACGGGAAGCCCGCGGGCGAGGACCCGGTTCTCAAGCTGATGGGGCGCGTCTCCATGCTTTGCAACGATGCGGAGTTGTTGCAACAGGAAGGGACATGGAAGGTGGAGGGCGACCCGACCGAAGGGGCGCTCTACCCGTTCGCCGCCAAGATCGGGCTGCGAACGGCGAGGTCGAACAGGCGGCGTTTCCGCGGATCGGACGCCATCCCATTCGAATCGGAACACACGCTTCATGGCCACGCTGCACGAAGGCGCCAGCGGCGGGCAGATGCTGCTGGTCGAAGGGCGCGCCGGAAGTGATCCTCGAGCATTGCGACCGGCAGCAGACCAGGGCGGAGAGGCACGGCGCCGATCGATCGCGACCATTTCATGAAGGCGTCGGACGAGCTGGCGGGCGCAGGGTGAGCGCGTGCTGGCGCTTGGCATGGCTGGAAGACCCTGGCGTCAAGCGCGGGAAGCTCTCGAGCCGGCGGACCTCCCGAGGAACCTGGTCCTGCTCGGGCTGATCGGGCTGCTCGATCCGCCGCGCGACGGAAGCCATCGAGGCCGTGACAGGAGTGTCACGGCGGCGGCATCCGCGTCACGATGATCACCGGCGATCACAAGATCACCGCGGCTGCGATCGCCAAAGATGCTGGGCATCGGCGACGGGAACGACGGCGATCACCGGGGCCGGAGATCGAGGAAATGGATACCGCCACGCTGCAGGAGCAGCGTCCGCGACGTCGACGTGTTCGCGCGCGCGAGCCCCGAGCACAAGCTTCGTCTGGTGAAGGCGATCCAGGCGAATAAGCAGATCGTGGCGATGACCGGCGACGGTGTCAACGACGCGCCGGCTCTCAAGAAAGCCGACATCGGCGTAGCTATGGGGATCAAGGGCACCGAGGTCACCAAGGAGGCGGCCGCGATGGTGCTCGCCGACGACAACTTCGCCTCGATCACGGCAGCCGTCAAAGAAGGGCGCACGGTCTACAACAACATCGAGAAGGCCATTCTGTTCATGCTGCCGACGAACGTCGCCCAGGCGCTGGTCATCATGGTGGCGATCTTCGTGGGCTTCACCGCGCCGATCACGGCCCCGCAGATTCTCTGGGTCAACATGGTGACGTCGGTCGCGCTCGGGCTGGTCATCTCGTTCGAGCCGCACGAGCGGGATGTCATGCGGCGGCCGCCGCGCGCGGTCGACCGTCCGATACTCGACGGCCTTCGGGGTGTGGCGCATCGTCTTCGTCGGTCTGGCGCTGCTCGGCGCTCACGTTGTGGGCATTCTTCTGGATGAAGTCGAAGGACGCATCCGATGAGCTCGCCCGCGCGGTCGCGGTGAACGCGCTGGTGATCGGTCAGATCTTCTATCTGCTCAACAGCCGCTACAGGCTGGACTCGTCGCTTTCGCTGAAGGCGCACCTCGGCAACAAATATCTGCCGATGGGCATCGGCGCCGTCGTGATCTTGCAGCTCCTGTTCACCTATGCGCCGCCGTTGCAGGTTCTCTTCGAGACCGAAGGCATCCCGCTCTGGGTTTGGCCCTGGCTCTTCCTCGGAGGCCTGGTGTTCTTCCTTGTCGTAGAGACGGAGAAGCTGATTATTCGCACCAGGCGCTCCGGGGACGGCGTCACGCCACTCACGCCGATATCGTAGGCTCCGACGCTCGATGGCGCGACCGATTTGCCGCGCGCGGCGGACTTTGAAGGCCAGCATGACCTCAGACATACCGAGGATCAGCGCGAAGGCGCCGATCACGCGGACCAATGCGAAGCGCCGGCCAGTGGCCGCATCATGATCACCAGTGCGAAGATCACCGACGCTACTCCGCCGAGCATCAACCAAGCCTCGCCCTGGATCTCGCGACGCAGGCGCACGGCCTCTATGATCCTCAGGATCCCGGTTATCAAGGCCCAGGCTGCCATAAGGGAAAGTCAGCAATATGGCCGTGATCGCGGGAGTGCGAAGGGTGATGATGCCAACGCCGATTGCGACCAGGCCCTCCAGCAAGAGCAACCACCGATCATCGCGATGACGCCAGCCAACCATCGCCGCAAACAGATCCGAGGCTCCTTCGATGAGTACATAGAAGCTAAAAGCCAGCATCACAACGCCCAAGGTCCAGACAGGCTTGGTGAAAACCAGTACGCCGAGGATGACGGCGAAGAGGCCGCGCAAAAGCAGGACCCACCAACTTCGGGCGAAAAACCCGGCCGTTCCGAGAGAAGAGGTTTCTATGGACACGATACCCTCCTGGGAGTGATTGCACTCCACACTTATGTCGATGCCGGATCTAGTGGACAGATGCCCCAAGGCATTAACTGATGGGTTGCCTCCTAGGGAAAGGTTTTTGCATCTGCTCACTTCGAGGCGGCATCCAGACTCGCGAACCGTTACGGTAACGCAGAACGGAGGAAGTGCACGTTGAAGACGTCTATTTTAGTCAGGGCACTGTTGTTGTGCTTCTATTTCAGCGGCATGCGCACTCGCCCAGAAGTCCGGCTGACGAGCTGCAGGAATTGAAAGCGAAGGTTCAGCAGCTTCAACAGCAGATTGCAAACATAGAACAGAGGCTGAAAGCTCAAGGTGCGCAGCACGTCTCCGCCGGCCAACGTCCCGGCCACCCCGTTACCGACCACCTACATCGGCAAGGAAACGCGGGAAAGACAGACAGTGAGCGATTTCCCCGAGGAAGCGCCGCGCATTGACAATGAGGAACTGGATCCGACGCTGAGAGGATTCTTCCGGATACCAGGAATACAAACACTCGTCAACCTTCGGGGATTTGTGAAGACGGATCTATTCTACGATCTGAATATGGCCGGGTTTTGGTACGGCGGAATGGTGCCATCCAGTTTCCCCATCAAGTCCCCAACCAAAATCAAGGAATTCAACGGTTTCGATACGGCCGTCGCGGTTCGTAGTGGAATTCCGCCAACCGCTGGGCAACGACACTCTCAAGGGATTTGTGGATTGGGATCTTTATGGCACCAACGGACGAAATACTCCGAACGTCCGCAGCTTTTGGGGACAATATAAAAACTTTCTTGCGGGCCAGACCTGGAGCGCATTCGGAGATCCAGACGCATTTCCGGATACCCTCGATTTTCATGGAGCGCCTGGAATGATGGGGCTCCGCACACCGCAATTTCGATATACGCAGCCGCTGAACCATCATAACTGGATAGGCTTGACCGTTGAGAAGTCGGGCACGGATGTTCCCTTCTTCTCCCAATTCGGTGTGCCGGAGCCGAGCTCGCTGCGCCCGGACTTCGTCCTGTTTTATCGCTACGAAAACACCTACGGTCATATTCACGCGGCAACGATTTTCCGGTCGGTCGGAGGATTCGTTCCGAATACGACGATACCGGATCTAAGAAAGCACGTGAATGGATACGGAGCGTCGATTTCGGGAGCATGGCGCCTCGGGCGTTTGCGAGACACGATCGTCTTTCAGGGCATCGGTGGCAAAGGAATTGCGAACTACTATGAACGACTAATTACGGTCTTGGCTCCGGATGTGGATTTGATGCACAGGGGAGGCTGGTTGCTACTCCAACCTGGTCGAAGTACATTCGGGTATCAGCACTATTGGACAAAGATAGTGCGATCCACGGTCAGTTATGGTTATCTCCGAATCAACAACACAGCGGCAGATCCGGGGACGAATTATCACGTCAGCAACTACGCTTCAGGGAATATCAATCGTTCAACCGTCCGCTCTCTACCTGTTCGGCGCCGAATACATATACGCGTCGCTTCGCCGAAAAAGATGATTTCAAATGGATCGCGCCTCGTTTTCAAGCCAGCCTCACCTTCTTCTTAAACAGGCCGCAGGAGCAATAGAAAATGCGGGACGCCGGTCGAGGCGATGCACGGAGCCAATCCGAGGCGCATTAAATTTTGGGTAGTCTGCGACGGGACAAAATTGTGCAATCGCGTTCGCGCAAACGGTGCATTGGGGGAGATGCCCGATCGCCGGGATGGCCAAAACTACTGGCGCTACAGCCCTTGGAGGCCTCTCATACAGGTTTGGCCGACCAGTTGCACTCACGACTAGCGGAGGGCGAGCGTATGAGAAAGTCGCTATGTGCCGCAGTCCTGTCCTTGGGACTATTGACTGAAATCGCTATGCCGGTTATTGCTGCGACCTCCAAGAATCGAACCTCCTCAAAAATAACAATCGCAGCAGTGGAAGGCGTAGGCGGGCCAGAAATGTGGGTGTTGGTGCGGCGGGCGGCGCCGCGGCAGGCGCCATCATCGGGCGGGGTCGAGGACCGGCGCTGGTGCTGTAATTGGAGGCACCGCCGGGGCGCTGACGCCGGACGCGCCGCAGGTAAAGTTTAGTGTGAATCCCTCCCTGACGGTCGGGGCTCAGATCGGAGCCGCGCCCGTTAGGGAGTGGTTATATGGGAGCGGTTTATCCCGAAACGTTAGTGCCAGGAGGTTGCCTCGTGAACGAGAATAGCTTTTAACCCAGTCCGCTGAATTATTCCATGGACGAGGATGGGTGGTGTTGCTGCGGGGGCTGATCGGCGGTAGCTTCCGGTGTACTTGCGTTTGCGTGGCCCGGCGTGACGCTTGCGAGGTTGGTGCTGTTATTCGGGCTCTACGCCGATAGTGCACGGCATTCTCTCGGTCACCGCCGCCATCGGCAACCGCGTGTCAGCACGGTTGCGTGCTAATGGGGATCGAGGGTATCCTCAGCCTTCTGGGCCGGCGTCTTGACCCTGAGCACTTCGTTACCTGCGCCCATGGCGTTCGTGCTTCTCGTTTGGCTCTGGGCGATCGCAACCGGCGTCCTTAGGATCATCGAGGCAATCCGTCTGCGCAAAGACATTCCAGGTGATATCTGGCTGGCTCTCAGCGGCGTAGTCACGGTACTCTTCGGCATAATGCTCGTATCCCGGATCTTCGTCGGCGTAATCGGGCTGGCGCTGCTGGATCGCCGCATTTGCTCTGATCTGCGGCGTATTCGAGATACTGCTGGGCTGGGAACTGCGATCGGTACGCCACGCTTAGGCGAAGGAAGTCGACTCTTCCTGTGCTCAGATTGTAGTATTGCTCCTGCGATTCTTTATCGCCTTCGCGGACTCCATATCGCGAAGTACCGCGCTGTTCGCCCGAATTGAGCTTCATCGTCAATTCCACATTTTTCCCTGCGACGGCGTCGACGAAAGCCGGGTTCTTCGACGAACGATCACCCGCAAAGAAGTCGCCTCGACGGCGGATGTATCCTGGCGAGCAACCCTGTAAGGTTACCCAACTTGACCCCGTCGATAGCTCCTTTGATCGCGCCGCACGAGGTGTGTCCCATTACCAGGACGGACTCTTCGCTCCAGCCACCTTGCAGGCGAACTCCATGCTGCCAAGGATGTCGTCGTTCGAGACATTGCCGGCCACACGAGCGTTGAACACGTCTCCGATGCCGAGGTCCATGATGACCTCCGCCGGTGCGCGCGAATCGATACAACTGAGAATGACGGCGGCGGGGTGCTGGCCTTTGGCTGCGGCACTCTGCTCCGCGACGTAGTCGCGCGTCAGTTTGCCGCCGCGGCGAAAGCGCTCGTTACCCTCCCGCATGAGGGGAGACAATTTCGCTTGGGTTCAGGTTGTCTCGCTGTGCTTTTTGTCAACGTACCGGCATAAGCCACGCCTGCCAAAGCCCGCCGGCAAGTCCATCGGCGCGGCGGCCGCCAGAATTGTGAGAATTCGGCGACGGTCACGATGGCGTTTCGTTCGGCCTGCGTTCCATTCCTGTGGTCCACGATGACTCCCTTCTGGCAATGATTCGCCCGATCCAGGAAACGGTCCACTTTAAGTGGAGGCTGCCACATGTCCGGTCACTTCATGTCCTCCAATGTCTGTACAAGCAGCCTATCCATCTCGTCGATGCGGATGAAACCACGCATACGTGGATACTCGAAATCTACATTCACATAGATGACGGCACTAAACAGCAGGCAGAACGCTATGATATGCACCCAGTTTCGGGTTCGGGAGCCGGACATGCTATAGCCCGCAAGCAGGCAAGAGACCATTAGGGTGAGCGCCAGCATTCCCCACACGGCGGCCGGCGGATGTCTCTGGAGCGCGACAGTCTGGATGGTCGCGATGTCGATCATCCGATCGATGGATGGCACTACGAGCGTCTGCACCGCGGAGAATTTGCGTTTTTGCTCAGCGGCGACCGCGTGCTTCCAGATTTGCCTTTGCAGGGCTGTCGAATGCGTGAGCTCACTCTTCAGCGCGTCCATCGCTTCCCAGTCGGGGATCTTCTTGATAGATCGCCAGCCGGGAGTGGACGTATTCCCGGAAAGTCTCGCGCAATTCCGGTTGCGCGTTTTCGCGGGAGCAGGTCCAGGCGGAGGTATGCGGTCGCAATGGCGTTTGCCTCGTCGACAATCAGGCTTCGGCGTGTTTCGAATCGAGTCTCAGCTCCGTAAAAAGTGAACGCGATCAACAATCCCATGAGACCGAAAACAGCCGCCTCTACAGTGCCGCTTCCGCCCAACGAGTTTTCCGATTCCTGATTCGCCACTGAATTCCGAACCTGGCGGCCCGCCTCCATGAGAAGCAAGATTGCGACAATCGAATACAACCGGGAACCAAGAAGAAGGTCATCGCCGGCTCTGTCGCTTCGCAAGGCATTCGTAAAATCCAGTACCCGGCCGCTGCCGCTGCGAGGTGCTTTAATGTGTGGTCGCTCACGACATGTCCCAGTTCGAAAATCGGCCTGTCCAGGCTCTCCAGGACTTTGGCGAGCACATGAAACCCGCCACAATCGCCAGGTCTGAGCCTCGCGTGTGCAGCGCGCGCAGGGAGACAGTGCGATCAACAGAAACAGAGTGGAATACGCCTGCACCGCGGAGTAGAATCGCAAATCGCCTGGCGCCGCGGAGTTCGCTCAGGTGCCACTGCAAACACGCTGCCTAGTCCCTATTACCAGAAGCACCGGCAGCAACCACAGACCGGTCCGCGGGCTGATGCGCTCCGCGATAATCGCCGAAACCAGCGACATGAACGCATATCGTCATCAGCAATCCGTCCCGAGCAGCCCTTGCGTTGCCTGGCGCAGGTGATAGTACGCGGAACCGAGTGCCGTAAGCACGAGTCCCCGAAAACAATCAGGTACGGCCCAGCGTTCCCGCCGATCGATGAACGTCACTGGATTGCGTTCGAATTGGATCGCAACAATAACACCAGACCCAGAGTCCAACCACGGCGAAAGGAAGATTGGAAACCACGTCGCCAAAATTGGGATACACCCAGAAAACTGCGTTGATCGGCGAACATGTGATACGACTGGGGGCTGTGGAATCCGCGCAGCAGCAGAGAGCCGACGGCGGCCACTACGGCTGTGGTAGCAATCAGCAGTCTTACGCCGGCTCGTTTTGAGATCATCGGGTTGCGGCGAAGGCACGGCCGCGCGAATGCGTTGGGAGAAATCCGGTGCGTCATCCTGCCGCCTGCGCGGCGTTGCTGATCAGCGAACGGCGCCGCAGTTCTCGAAAGGGCAGTGTCGTATCCACAATGCCTATGCTGTAGAGATAGCCGTATCGATGACCGTTGAGAAAGTGGCGAACATCAAACCCGCCCGGCTTGCCGGCTTTCCGGCATAGCGCGGACGATGTTGATCGTGCAGCTACTGCTTCAGTAGATGGTAAAATTCCGGCCGATCGTAGAGCTCGTTGATTCGGCTAAGGTAGATCAAGAAGAGCCGGCGCGCATTTTCGGGCGTAGTCCGGATACGGTAGAGGTACACGTCATCGTGCCGGAAATTGGTGCGTACGCGTACGATGCGCGCTCATCGCCTACGACGTAAGTTAACTCGAACTGGTGAAGAGTGAGGCGATGGGTCGAAGCCTTCCCAACCTCCGGTCTGGTTTCGATTGAGATGCAGAGCAGGCAGCGCATTGTCGAAGTTAAAGCTCAGAAAGGTATGTCCCACGGGTCCCGGCGCCCAGTGGATATGAAGAAATCTATCGAGGTGAGATGACGAGAGCCAGACGTCACGCCTCTTGCATACCGTACCGGGAAATCATCTTTGGTACGGTACTTAAATGCGCGCGACGCCAGTGATAGTGTATGTGGTCGCCATCGATGATTGCCCGCGGCATCACCGCTACCTCCGGCCGCCATGGACGATGATGATGCGAAGGCTGGATGGAGATCCACCACACAAGCACGATCAGAAACACTCCGGCGAGGGCAATAGCATGCGGCGGCCTGCGCGACCTCCGTAAGGCCCAAATACCAAACGCCAGAAATGCTCAGCGCCAGGACCAGGCGCAGCCAGTGGCCATGGCAGGTTTGAATAGTAGACCGCCAAGGCTGCCCAACCGACAAGCGCGACTCGAAACAGAAATCCAAGGGCAATCGGCAACGCCAGCCAGCGCAGAGGTTTGGGCAGCCAGAGGCCCCCGTGCTGGCCGTACTTGCAGTGGGAGTCATGATATCGATGGGGTGAACCTCGCCACACCGAGTCGGTTCCTGGCAGCGTTGATTCTATTTCGAGCCTGATGACTGACAAATTGAATCTGTATTTGCGAAGGTGAATCAACGCCACAGGGCATCCCAAGTGGCGATCGACCGGTACCGGAAAGGAATCACGCAGCGGACCCAGCGAGGCGCCCATCCCATACTCCAGCCCGTCGCCTCTGGTCAATCATCTGCCTCACCGCCGGTACTCACGGCCGAACGAGACTCGCTTCGAGATACGCCCGCCCAGTCAAAACGATGGTGGTGACGGACGGGGATCAATCGCTGGCGCGTACCTTTCAGGAAGGTGGAAGCGTCGAAGACCGTCGAGCTTGCATTCCAGGTTCCGGGTCTGCTGGTCAATTTGCCCGTGAAGGGAAGGACGAGAAAGTCGCCAGCAGGTGGTCGCCCAACTCCGGCAGGACGAATTTCGCGCGGCTGCAAACCGTACAGGGCCAACTCGATCAGGCCGGGCTACCCTCCACGCGCACTCGGCTTGGGAACGTCCCGAAGAGCGACTTCGGGCGGGAGGCCGAGTTAAGGGCGGCTGAGGCGAAGCTGGCGAACGCCAAGACGGAATTCGATCGCTGCGGGAGGCTGGTCAAGACGAGTGCCGTCTCACGCGCGGAATACGAACTGTCGGAAACCGCCTATCGCGTCGCCCGCGGAAGAGCGAAAGGCGGCCCTCCAATCTGGCTGCAGGAAGGGGGCATCTCCCGCAAAGAAGACATCGATCGTATTCAGCAGGCAGCACTGGTGCGAAGTGATCGAGGGGACGGCTGGCCGTGGAAGCGAACATCCGACCAGAGGACGTGCACTCTGCGCGCTCCATACGACGGCGTTTCGTCGCCCAGGCGGGTTCGTCGAGGAGAATCAGACCACCAGTGCGAACAAGCCGTGTGGTTGGCAACCCCGCACCGCCGACGAGATCGACGTGGCTGCGCGACGCGCGCCGAGGCGGCGATTGGCCAGGCGGACGTGCGCTCGGCGGCCATCACGCAGATGCGGTTGCGGAAGTTCAGCACAGTCTGCCCGGCAGTTTCCGGTACGCATCAAGGAAGTGGCCCAGGTGGCGGACCGACGAACTCTAGACCGACGCCCAGGTCGCCATGAAGCGGCTTGAGCGCCTCTGCGGCCACGGTGTTGCCGAATGACGGCCACCGCTCGCTGAGCGACGCACCGGTGGCCTGAACACTCGGCAGACGCGCCCTGTCCCCACCTCCGCGGTTTGCAAGGCGTAGGCCAGCGGAGAGCAGGTGGCGGGTCAGTCGGTCCTATCGTAGATGGTGAGCCGCCGCATCGTGAAGATGGGCGCCGCTACGTGGCGGCGCGAGGTCGGAAATCGTCTCCGGGCTGCGGCCGGCAAAGCGACCGCATCGCGGTGGCAGGTGCGCCGTTCCTGACCGAGGGGATGAAGGTTCGCGATCTGGGCGACGCGCGCGGAGCGAGGCGGCGCAAATCGAGATGAACCCTCGCGAACTGGTCGGTTCGCAAGAACCGGGTGGTTTTCGTTTTTGATGTTTCTTTGTTTTCCGGTGGGTTGCCGTTGCGTAAAAAGAGCTGGGACGCCCGAGGACCCGGAAAGCCCTACGATCACGGTGGCGCTGATCATCACTCCTCTATCCGGGAGCCAGTGCCGAGGAGGTCGCCAGAGAGGTCACCAGTCCGGATTGGAAACCGCCTTCGCGGCCAGCAACTGGGCCAACCTGGCGCAAGGCCGAGTCGGAATCCGGCACGCGTGGACGCTCGGTAGTCCTCGGCAGTCATCCAAGATCGATTCCGGCACAGCCACCATCCCCCAGGTCTGGGATCGAAATCCCCTCGCCGGCAAGATCGATCGACGTCCGGAATCCTGAGCGTCTTCGCCGCCATCGGTTCGCGGCAAGCTCCGATCTGCGGCATTGCATTTTCGGCGACGCGTGCGGCGTCTTCCAGGCGATTACTGCTGGCAACGGGCCGCAGCCCGAACTTCCCGCCGGCACTGTGGGAGTTCCTGCCGCCGACTGCTGTTGGTGCCGGACGTCAAGGTGAAGGTGGATCTGTTCAGCGAGCAGCAGGAAGCCGGTTTTCCGGGGAGATTACCTTCGCGCGCAACGGCCGGCGCAGCGTTGGGCATCAACGAGGAACAGATCTTTACGGCCAGCCACAGGCGGGGAACGAACGCTGCCGTGATGCGGAGGACGCCTGCGCGTGGGAGACGAACATTATCGCTACTATCGACCCGACGGGTGGCGGTTTTCGATTCAGCCGACGACATGCTCGGTTGTTGGTGATCGGGCTGGTATCGCAGTACGCATCCGCCGCCAATCTACTCCTCATGGACGCGGGCGACGTAATCAGCCGCAGTTATGAAGATCCGCCAAGTGCTTATGGCCTGATGGCTAGCCGCTTATGAAAACGGGTATCTTATGGTGTGTAAGGCACTGTCAATTATATCATATAAGGAAAGCTTCTAGGTGCCGAAAGCTAAGATCTGGGCCCTGTGGGAATCCCAGGTCTAAGCACCCACCTCCAACTGGCTTGTGCAGCTTCAGCCAAAGCCACACTTCAACAGTTTCATCTCATCCAGGTAAGCGCACGATCGCTTTCAGTGGTGCTTTGTTGTTCCCGCGCATGCTCGGTGGCGTGGCTTTTGTCGTCGCGTCGTCCTGTTTTTGACAATCATGGGACGTTCCCGTGATACCCGGAAGGCAGCCCGGGCGATGGCGGATTTGGCGCTTCTCATCAACGCGCTGTGCATGTCACCGACAATGCGATTGGAGCTGAGTTAGCCGAGGTTTCAGGTGCGAATCGAGCCCTGGGCGGAGACGCAAGATTCACGTGATTCGCGATGTGGATCTCGCAGAACCAGTGTCAGCTGCCGCTTGATGGCCAGCTTATCGCGGTTGTCGCCTTCGCGGCCATTGACATCGGAGATCGAACCGGCGAGTATTGAAAATTCGTTGTTTTGGGGTCAGCGCTTCCCCACGGAGCTGGTGAGCCATCACGTCTTCACCCCAATTGCTGGCTATCTCTGTCTTGCCGAGGGCTGATACGGAAACCGGTGGTGGTATCCCGTGGCTGGGGTTCCTGTTCCGGTCCTGCCCGCCGCTTCCTGGTTGCGCCGCAAATTTCGGTTGCGCTGGCGGTATTTTGGCTGGTGACACGGTCGTGCTATTTCGGGGGCGGCACTTTACGGTCAGCACCGGATCGTGATTCTTCCCGCCCGGCGGACCAAATTCACCATGGGTGATATTTCGCCGGCCGGCACCCATACGCGAATCGGAGCGTATGCCGGTGGCGCTGCCGAGTGTTTCGCTGCGGGGCTCAGCAGAGTCACACTATTTCGTCATTCATCGGCGGCGGGAGCCCTCGTGCTTCCCAGCGCGTGTACACGCCGGAACGGTAGAACCTTCGGCCTTCGTTCGCCCTGGCCCGTGCTTGATGACGATAAGAGGATCGACTTGCTTCGATTGCGAAATATCCGGTGCACGCTGGACAATAACTACCCCGACACAAACGCTGTCGCCAAGAAGTTTGCCACCCCCGGGCAGGTGGACGCATTCAGCTCCGTGTTCCGCGTCCTGAGCACGAACAATTGCGCGAACTGGGCTGCAAAAAGGCGGAGAGAATCATCTGAAGAAGACGGCGGGCGACGGTACGCAGCGACTGGCGCTAGCGTGAAAAGTCATACGCCCTGAGCGTCGAAATCAGGCACGCCGTAACGTATCACCCGCGTCGGGAGCCGTAGCTGAGGTACGGAAACGCTCGCGATGCGGCAGCCGGTTTTACCGCAGAACTGGTAGCGTTTGACAATCTTCCTTGTGCGAGGTGGCGTTGTTGTTGATTGTCGCTGTCCCTTTCCCTGAACGAAGTGATGTCCGCATGATCCAGCGAGATGCAAAACGGAGCCGGCCAAGAAGATGATCCCCGAACCAGGGTCCCGCCGTCGAGGTGGATTGGGAAGACCCTGTGGTGAGTGGTAAATCGCAACCCAACCATCGCCATCTTCATGCTGCACTCCGCGGTCCGTCTGCTCCAGTCATTTGTTCAAACCGGGTCCGGTCGAAACTGAGCGCGACCGCTGCCTCCGGGTTACTCATACGCGAATGGGTGGTGAGTACGAGAGAGCATGCCCTGAAACCGAGTCGCGCCGCACTGGCGTAGCCTCCAGGAGCACGGATCCCGATGGTGTTCAACGTGTGTCTGTTCAACGATCCGCTCCACGCTGGTAATCTGGCAGTGCCATTATGATCATCGCGACGGCGGGCTGTTGGACAAGAACCAACGTCGGCTTATACTCGCTTCTGGAGCATTGCGCGGCGGCGGAAAAGGCAGATCAACCGATCGTCTTTAGTGGACGAGGTATACACAGCGCGACGAGGCAAGACGCCGCACATAAGCGGCCTCATTTGCGAGCTGGCTGGTGCCGGTGCCAGCGCTGTGGTCGCGCACCATGCGCCGGATTATTCGCTTCAGATATCCGATGCCAGGCAGATGCGGCGGCGCACTTTCAATGCCGCGTTTGGTCGTCTTGCAGTCCTGATTGTCGCGCTGGAAGGTGATAAAAGTATCTCCTTTGTGTCCGCGAGGAGCACTGAAGGGTTGCCGGACAGCGTAATGGAAAACCGTGGCTGGCGGTCGCAGTCAAAAGTTTGAACCACTGGGCAAGCCGCCGCTGGTGGTCTCATTAACACTGAACCATGAGGTACTTCGTACCATTTTTTTATAGTCTTTTATAGCGGGAACCTGCCGATCGAGTACGCCTGGCGGCCACCAGCCAGTGGTCTTCGATGGTATGGTATGTTCTGATGGCTGCCGGCGCATTGCCGGAACTGCGGGATCAATCAATGTTACGCCATTCCCGGCAATGGCAGGATCGGCGCGCAGATGGATCGTTCACTCAGGGTGCTTGAACCTGACCACACAGTCCACTGTGGAACATGAGCCATCACGTCACCGCTGGAGTTGGTTGAGCGGATCGTGGAGTTGAGTGGTCATCTCCGCATACTGTATTCGTCCAAAGCCCGGAAATTGTTCCGCCCTGTGTCGCGGCTCTGCTTGGCAGAATGCGCCAGGTTACGTACCTGCACAGTTCGTTTCAACGAAGGAAGCATCACGTGACCACCGAATCAACGCAAAATTTTCTCTTCCGTATTGACCGCTATGGTGGTGGATCAAACGGTGGGCGTCGGCATTTTTCGCTGCCGCGCAGACCTTTGGGGCCGGGTGGACAGGTGGCGATGGGGCCTCGTTGAAGCCTGGGTCACGCGGGGTGTGCTGGCATGTTGATGCGCTCGCTTTGCGATTAGGTGAGACTTTTGGCGCAACGCAAACCTGGGATCTCGATGCTGGCGTATATGCTCTGGCGCGAAAGCCGGCTTGAACTGGCCGGGGCTTCCTTTTCCGCGCTCAAGGCTGGGCAGGAAGCGGTAATGGGCAATGTTCTGGGTTTTGTGCTGATCAAGTCGAATCTCCCTTAAAAGTGGGTTTTCCTACCCTGGAGACGGCAATACAATTCAAGCTGTCGCGTTGCCCTTCGGCCATCCTGTGGACTCTTCACTTCATTCTGCGGTCACAAGCCGCCGCTGAAACACGATTGCGACAAATGCCAGCGCGCTCATACCTACCTTATTTTCCTCATTATCCTGGCATTCAACTTCAACGGGGAAACTTCCAACCTGATGGCGGCAGTAATCTGAAGTACCTTCGGGCAGGTGCGTGCGGCAACACGCGTTGGTGACCTGTTCGTATTCTTCGGGAACGAGGGTGCGAGGCTTATCTGCGCATGGCGCCAAGAAGCGCAGCATGCTGGTGTCGCCAATGGTGATATTTCCCTGCGTTCCCGGTACTCGTCCTCGTCGTACGATGCCTCGCATGGCGTGATGCGGAGGTGACCCGGCGGCGCTGCGCAATCCATCGATGGCCGGCGTACTGAGGCGTGTCAGGAGTGCAATACGTAACTGAAACCAGCCACAAT
>ERZ1370068.7064-contig-6005_pt1 | contig 51349 bp, 89 predicted proteins | sample MGYA00561227_ERZ1370068 | MGnify/ENA primary metagenome ERZ1370068 (study PRJEB38410, sample SAMEA6850437) | metagenome | study: Metagenomic assessment of the ecological functions of the soil: analysis of the soil microbiota associated with the... | reverse complement strand
GTTACGTATTGCTGCCGCGTGAACGACATTGTTGAAGTAAACAAATTCTGGACGGCAACACTGGTTGGTGGCCGTCGTGGGAGACAACTGGTCGCCACGCTGAGAAATTGACCATTATTGATGCGGTTCCCAAAGGAGTCGGGAGTGTTATCCGCATTCCGGTCCAGGTAGCATGGACGTTATTGCCGGAGATATTCACGCTACCCTGCGGGACCCCTGGGAAAATCCACCCGGAAGGCGATTCGAGACTGCCGATACCGGGACCGTCCACGAAGGGTTGTGGGGTTGCGGTTGGATTGTTCGGGAAGATGTTGTACTTGTCGGTGTTGGTGCGCAGTTCGATCGCCTGTACCTTGCCCGACTGATCCACGAGAGTTTCGTGCAGGAGATTGCTGCTCTTGCTCCAGGTCTCGACCATGAAACCGGTCTTGAGCGCGCTGCCTTTGGTAAGAAATGCCACGCGCTCCACCGTGGGCGAGGAATAAAGGCTGTCTCTTGTCGAAACTGGTGATGTTGCTCCAGGCGGCCGATGACCGAAGGGTTCGCCAGATTGGGACGGCAGAGCTGCCAGCGTCGCGCTCAGCGCCTGGGCTTCAGACACTCTTGGCGACGCCAGTGTGGTGGTCCTCACAGGAGCTACGTTCTCGACTAAGTGCACCACTTCTCCGCGCCCATTGATGGTGGCTTTGACGTAGCATCTACCACCCGCAAACCAGCCACTTGCTGTTCCATCCGAACGGGTTAGCGAAAGGCGGGATTCGAGTGTTGGTCAACAGTCCGTAATGATGCCAGGGTCGGGAAGGTCCGGCGCTTTTGCGTTGCCTTAAGAACTGGCCCAAGGTGGGGGGGCCGCCTTGAAGCCGTGAGAGATCTGCCGGGTGACGAAAATATGGCGCCGCGTCAAATGAGACAGGCTCGTCCTGGGCGGAAGCTGCACAGCGCGATGGCCAGACTGAGGGCGGCAAATACAACAATGAGAATCCTTCTCGCATATTTATGTCTCCCCTCACATGTGCGTCGATGGATATGTCAAAGCTGAGGCGAACGACTCACCTACCTTTCGACGGTCGACCGGTTGCCTCCCACCGAGGCTGGAAATGTCAGAATGGTCCCCAAATATGAAGCTTGCACAGATGGACGTTTTGTCTGGTAGGTTCGTTGTAACGCTGCCAAATTCAGGCGAAGTGGCTGTCCCTAGCGTTTTTCCGGGGGAAGAGTATTTGCTCAAAGGCAAGTACTTGTCAACCTGAAATAGTCGACTTGGAACATCAGCCTTGTCTAGTTCCGGCACGATTCCTCAAATGGACGAGCGACGACCGTCGGCGAGGAGTCGTGCCGGCATCTCGATGTAGATGGGTCCCCGGCAGGATCCCCCACGTGCGTTCACATAGAATCGGGTCGAGACTTCAACCCCTCTGCAGCCTCCACTGATGATGCGATGCCGCCGATGGGGCCAGGCAGTGCTCGACCCGCGTGTCCGTGCGGCATCTTTCCGTACCCCTTGCCGCGAACTGATCAGGCGTGCGATAACCGCATTATGCATGTGACGGATGGAACGAACTCCCGCAGCTTCCAGCGACCTATGTCCCGCTCCACATCTGCGGTACGGTCAGCTGGACCTGCCGTCACTGTGGGCATGGAATCGGCATCGCAAGTGGGGCCAACAGCTGGCGCGTGCTGCACCAATCGCCTATGCCAGCGCTGGACGCTCCTGATGGCGATTCAAGAGGATCCTGCTTTGGGCCCTCGCCCGTATTCTCGTCACCTGAAGATAAAGGATTGACAGGTTGGGTCGTCCGAGACGCAGAACTGACATCAGACCTGCCCAAAAGCCTTCGGGAGACTTGTCCGAAGTCCCTTTCCAATTTTCTCGATATTGACGAGCGAACGTTCCTGGCGCCCCGCTCTCATGCCGCTGTAGTACGTCCGATTAGCCCGCACCGATCCGCAGCTCCTTCCTGCGTGATCTCCTGCTCCTCGCGGATACGACGGATCACACAAACCGGATGCGATATCGAGCGGCATCGGGTGTCATGGTCGGGTAATCTCAAGCTGGCGCGGGAGGCTCAAGAAGAGCATTGGCGTGCATTGCGGCTCGGTCATATTCACCCCGCCGAGCCATGGCCCAAAACCAAAGCAGCAAGCCCCGAAGATTCCGACGCTGCGGGAGTTCACGAAGCAGTTCTTTGCGTACGTCGAAGTGCAGAAGAAATCGGGGACGGCGAGGTTTTACAGGGTGTGCTCGAATCGTGTGCTCCGATTCTCGGCTCTTGCAGACGCTCTGGTGACGGAGATACGGGCGAGGCCAGGTGGAGCTAGTATGCCCACTGGTGGTAAGAGCACGAGCCCCGAAGATTCGGTGCCTGGCGCGAACGGCGAATTGCGTGCCAATTCTGGCGGATGCTGAATCTGGCGCAAGAGTGGGGCCTGATTCCCCAGACACTGCAACATTCACGAACTGCCGGGTGGCAAAGGACGCGACCGGGTCATCAGCTTTGCGGAAGAAGACGGCGAGAGAGAAACTTTGGTGGCGACCTGCTGCATACCAGTTTGCCGCGAGGGAGAAAATGACTCCATGCTACCCGGGGCGACCTAGATCTCAACACTCCGCGAGTTTCACGTCACCTTCAAAGACGGCTTTTAGCGCACCTTATGATAGGAGATGAACAGTCCCATTCGGCCGGGAACCGCGACACTGAAGGCCTACAAATTATCGGGCAACCCGTCAGACGACGCACTGGTATTCCCGCACAACGGTAAAGGCGGCACCGGCACATTATCCGCAATTTGAAACGGTGCGCGAGAGTGGTCGGCCTAGCAGGCGACTGGTATCGCTTCTCGAGCATCACGGCGTGAGTGTTCATCGCTACATCCATCGAACCAGCCATCGCCCCATAGAAAAGAAGAGCGCCCGACAGTGTTAGGACCGTATTGGATTCGGCAATCAAGGTGCAGTGCGAGGCCAAATCCCAATGTCGACCCAATCACGATGCTCAGACTGCCGAACTTGTTAATGAGCCATCCAGCGGCAGGCATGGCGAGAACGGAACCGATTGCCGCCATCATCAACGACCTGCCCAAAACGGCGGGAGAAAGATGGAGGTGCGCCTGAAAGGCAGGAATCCCTCGAAGCCCAGGTTGCGATGATCAGTCCGTGGATCAGAAAGATTAAGGACACGCTCACGCGTACCTGTTGGAGGCTGCGTTGCTGCATCAATCGGATTCCATCCGATCCGGGCGCCGATTTGTTGAGCATGTACTGTGAACTTGATTGGCGACAGCGGCCATAACTCGGGACAGGGATGTCGAATCGGCTTTCGACTCTTGATGCAGTCTTTTCGACCGTGTCAAACAGTACAGAGTTAATTCCTAAGCGAGCTGCCGCCTCGACGTTTTCGGCGCGATCATCCAGGTACAAGATGTCTTGCGGGGCCGCTTTGAGTAGTTCGAGACAATTTCGATAGATCGCCAGCTCCGGCTTTATGGACCCGTAGTCGCAGGAATAAATCAGGTATTCAAATGTAGAGAGGCTCGGAAAGGACTTGGTCACATGGCGACTGAGTTCGAGCGGCATGTTTGAGAGAAGTGGTTAAGGGGAAGCCTTCATGGTGCAACAGCTTTGCCCATTGCACAGCGCCTTGATTTGGTCGAGTGATACTTTCGCTATCGAGCTTGATTAGCGTTGCTATCTGATCTCTGCTCAAACCCAGTTCTTGCTGGCCAACAACCGCTGTCCAGTAGGCAGGTCCATCGATATCACCCCGGTCGTAGGGCGGCTCGTAGCTTCCAGTAAAGTTCCGAGAATCGCTCATGGGGAATGCCGCACACGAGCGCCATACCTTTCATATCCTCCAGCGTTTGCTCGAGGCAAAGAACGTTTCCGTAATCGAAGACGACTGCCCGAACTGAACGCTTTTGCGAAAGACCTTGTATGGCGCTACGTTTGGCAGTATCATGCATAAATCGGATAATATACGTATATACGTGCACAACCACGCGTATTCGTGCAAGATGGGCACGAATGAAACCAGAAGCGGAAGCAGGCCAAATCGCCCTAAAGGAAGAGCGCCACCAGTACATCCTGGAGCTGCTTGGCAGTGAGGGCCGAGTCCTCGCCGCGGACCTTAGCAGTCGATACAGGGTCTCTGAAGACACGATTTCGTCGAGATCTGCGCGAATTGGCGAGTTCGGGAAAGATCCAACGGGTACACGGCGGCGCCCTGCCTCGCCGTGCCGAGGCCGTTCCTTTCGTGTCTCGCCAACAAATCGACATGGAGAGCAAGATCGGAATTGCTCGAGCGGCGGCTGACATGATCCGCGACGGTCAGGTGGTGCTGATTGATGGAGGTACCACTAATCTAAGAATTGCTTCCTACCTTTCAAGAGAGCGTTCGGCGACGATTGTTACCAACAGCCCACCGCTTGCGCTGGCGTTGGCGGATCATCCGAAGTTGAGCGTGCTGATGCTCGGAGGAAATTTTCTTAAAGAGGCGCGGGTCACGACAGGCATCGAGACCATTCGTCGAGTCGAATCCATTCGCGCTGATCTATGTTTTCTCGGAATGTGCAGTTTGCACCCGGAGGTCGGAATAACCGTCGGCGACCGAGAAGAAGCGTACGTGAAGCAAGCGATGATAGGGGCTTCAACGGAAGTGGTTGGCCTGATTTCACTTGGGAAAATGGGGACATCTCTGCCTTACCTGGTCGGTCCTGCTTCCCGACTGACACGTTTGATCACCGATGCATCAGACGAAGATGTCCTGAATCCCTACCGCTCCCAAGGCATAGAAGTCACAAGTACGTAAACCGAAGCGGTTCGACACTTCTATCAGTACCGCCGTGTTCCTGGACATATGACGGACCAGGCCGCGGGGTCTACGCTGCGCGATCAAAGTGCTTCATGCACTCGATTGCATTCCGTCTTCACTGAGGAAATTTGTCATGTATGAATTCCGCTACGCAAAGGAACACGCAATAGCTCGAACCTTTCATAAGGCCTTCCGACTGGTAGAGAGGTGTTTGCTGCTGGGACTGATGGTCGCGGTCTCGCTTGAAGCACAACAGAGTTCTCCGTCTGCGCCAGCGTGGACCGGTGTCGTACGCACGGCTGCCGGCGAACCTGTGGCCGGAGCGAAGGTAACGGTATTCACACGCGGCCGCCAAAAGAATCTAACCGCAGTTACAGGAACCGACGGAAGGTTCGCGATTGCGGACCTTCGACTCGGGCCACATCGCGTGAGCGTGCAACTGCCCGGGCGAGGTCCGACAGCGGCAACTGGCAGTGAATATTACCGGCGTAACAGTTGTGCTGACGGTGTCCCGATCAAAACGTGCTGTCGATTGCAGCCAATCCGCAAACTTCTGCGGGAGTCTCGAATGGGAACCCGAGCACAACTTCGAACGCAGCCAGCGGAACAAGCGGGGAGAAACTCTCCAGCCAAAAGGTAAATGAGTTGCCGTTGAATGGACGCGACTTCAGCACGCTGTTGTTGTTAGCAGCGGGCACTATGACCGACGTGAACGGGCCAGACGAATTTCACCCAGCAGTTCGCCATCAACGGACAGCGCGGCGTTGAGGCCGTGTTCGCGATGGACGATGCGGATGTCCAGCGATCCAGAGATGGGCGGGAGCACGTTCACGAATTTCAACGTAGATGCGATTCAGGAGTTGCAGTCAAGCTCAGGCTGGATGCCGGCGGACATCGGGCGCGGCGCGGCAGGTTTCACCAACATCGTGACACGGTCCGGGAAAAGCGGTTTTCACGGATCATTCTTCGAGTTCTTAAGGAACTCCGCTCTCGATGCGCGGGATTATTTCGATCACCCATCGATTGCGGAGCCGGGCAGAATTCCTCCATTCCGTAGAAATGAGTTCGGATTTACGAATGGCGGGCCGGTCGTGTTGCCGCATCTGTATGACGGCCGAGACCGCACGTTCTATTTTGTGCAGTATCAGGGATTCAGGCAGGTGCTGGGAACGACCCAGGTTTTGGCTGTACCAACCGCAGCCGAGCGAGCGGGTCAGGACATCGTGAAGTACCCGGACGGCAGCACGGACACGCTGCAGGTACCGGTGAATCCGGCAATTGCTGCGGTGCTGGCCCGCTATCCACTCCCCAACAACCCAACCGGCGCGTATGGTGCGCGAACCTATGCTGCGCCTTCAAACGTGAACACGGACACGGATCAGTTTTCTATCCGCATCGATCAGAAAGTTGGCGCAAAAGGACAATTGTTTGGTCGATTCAATTACGACAATCTGACGGGACCGACAACAAATCCGGATCAGACGCTGCTTGATCCGAGCTTTGGCGTGCAGTACGTGGATCGGCAGCGGAACGGGCATCACTTACACGCGCACCGCGTCACCGCGCTTTCTCTGGTCGACGTCGTTGAGTTTCACGCGGACGACGCCTTCGTTTGTGACCCCGAACCACACCGATCCGGCCTCTGAAGTTCAACGATGGTCTGTATGAGGCGTACAAGCAGCGCGGCGGGCTCGGTGATGTCAGCGTTCGGGAATTTGTTCCAGTTACAATTGAATTTTGCCTGACGACAGCGCGACACGCGGTGAAGTGGGGTGCAGAAGCACGCCTCAATCGCGACACGACATGCTTTCGGCATCAGTCCCGAACGGGGAATACGATTTTGGCGGCGGAACGGTTTATTCGCCCGTTTTCATCCCTTCTGCGAGTGGACGGCACGACGTTCAGCCGCGGCCAGCCTCTGCCAGACACTTTGAGCAGTCTGTTGCTCGGTTATCCGTACGCATACACGATCGCGGTGGCACCGCCCTTACGCATCGGATGGCGCGCACATCGGGCCGGCGGCAATCAACCGGAATGATGTGAACGCCTACGTCGAGGACACATGGAAAATCAATCCGCACTGGACGCTCGATTATGGGCTGCGATACGAGCTCTACACGCCCGATTTCGGAGCGGGCGCGGCGGACGTCGAGCTTTCTGAATTCGTTCCCACCCGCGGGCGTTGGGCAGGAATACTTGATCAATCCGCAGCCTACTTATCAGACCGATTGGAACGGCTGGGGGCCGCGTGTTCAGGTGGACTGGAATGCGCCGCCACGCGGTGCATGTGCACATGGGCGGAGCGATCACGGTGATTCCGCCAATATCTGGCAGGACAACCTTCTGACAGGGTCAACGCCCTACGTTGTTTATCCACGCGTCAATGCGGCGCAAAACGGGAGATTGCGCTACGGATTCCAAATCACACCGAACGAATTGCCGCCGGTCTATAACACCGCTGGCGTGAACGTGCTGGCCAGCGGCGATCCGAAAAAAGTCCCGGCGAACACGGTGATGGACGTAAATCGATACCAGCAGGATTTGGCGGCGCTGGCGCCGAGTCATCAGCTCTCGCTGCTGAGTCTGGCCGGGATCGACCGGCGCTTCGGCAATGGCTACCTGCAGACTTGGACGCTGGGGCTGGAACGGGCTTTCGGCGGCCTCACGGCCGATGTCGCGTATGTTGGAACATCGGCGTTTCGACTTCCCAGAATGTCCTATCCAAACGCGTATCCCGGAGCGGATCTGGAATTTGCGCGGTTTACAAACTTCGACGGTAGCGGCGCGGTGACGGGTGGTTTCGGATTCGAGTCTGTGATGACAGCGACGTCGCACTCGTCGTACAACGCCTTGCAGACCTCATTGTCGGGAAATGTTGGGCACGGCGGTCCGTCATTGCAAGCAGGCTACACCTGAGGGCAAATCGCTGGATGATGTCAGCGGCATCCTGGGAGGAACAGGATCCACCGGCGCTGTGACGCTGTTTAGTCCGCAAAACCCGTTCGATACACGAGCGGAAAGAGGGCCGTCAAGCTTTGACGTGACGCACGCCTTCACGTTGAGCGCGGCCCAGGGTTTGCATTTCGAGCATTTGGGACTTCAGTCGGATCGAACCCAGCTGTTGACGAAGGGCTGGGAGTTGCTGAGCATCTCGACGATCACTAGTGGTTCGCCGTTTACGGTGTATTCGGGGATCCAGCAAACGGGTGCGGGAACGATTGGCGCGGACCGGCCGGACCAGATTGGCACACCGGACCTCTCGAGCGCCGGCAGTTCAACGCGACCGCGCGACGATTATTTTGGGCGGGGCGCGAACAACGCAAGTTTCTTTTCCATTCCCATCGGGATCGCAGGCGGGACTGGACCAAACTCCGGGCGCTTTGGAACGCTCGGCCGTAATACTTTCGCGGCCCGGCATATTACGATTTCGATTTTGCGCTCGTCAAGACGACTCCGATTGGCCACCGGGAAAGCGGTTTGGAGCGAGCGGACCTGCAATTCCGCGCAGAGTTATTTAATCTGTTTAACATCGTCAACATGGGGCTACCTGCGAACATCATCGCGGGTACAGGGTTTGGCGATGATCAGCAAGACCGCTGGGAACTTCGCGGCAAATTCAGTTTTCGCTTAAAGCTCATCTATTGAGGCGCGTCCTGCAGCGACACAGGGTTTGGGGGAAGACAGAAACATGCGTTTCAAGAAGATTCTGCGTTCGCCGCACGTCGACGAATCACAGCTTGAACGCACGATCTCCTCTTGGAAACGACGAGCGCAGTTTTGCAGTCCGCGGCAGAAGCAGTGGGTCGTGTAACGTCGGAGTGTAACGAATACAAACCGACCACGTTCGTCTGTCCAGTTTGTCCAGAAACGCGCTATCGGGAGCAAGGCTCGACTAGACCACATGCCGGTGCGGTCTGGCGCTCCGACGTGCTGGACACGGTCGCTGTCCGTGGGTTTCCGGGGTCCAGAATACAAGCCTGCTGTATTCTAAGAACTTGGAATAGCGGTTCCCGGTAGCGCTACCAAAACCTTCTTTCGAATTTACTCCCCACACAATAGACCGTTATTTTTCAGCCGCTTCCTCCCCTATTGACAAGTCCTCATGGCAGGTAGCAGAATCTTTCGCAGGCGAATAAAAAGCGAAAGTACTTCGCTTTGGCTGCGGCCGCCCCTTCACCGGGCTTGAGGATATCTCATGGCTTCCCTGTTATTACCGATCGAGACGCACGACTTTGCAGGCGTTATCGAAGCAAAATCCGCTTCCCTTTTAAGAGAGCTGTTGCGCAAGTCGGCGCAGGCGGGCATCACTTCCGCCTCCCATTTGGAGATGCGGCCTCGCCGGGACTGCTCCAGCGGTATCCGGCAAGTTGATGCGCTCACGGGTGGATTGCCGCGCGGCTGTCTTACGGAAGTAAGCGGCGCCGACTCTTCCGGACGCACCAGCCTGATGCTTTCCGCGCTTTCAGCGGCTACCCGCCGCGAAGAAATCTGCGCGCTCATCGATGTGAGTGATGCATTCGATCCTTATTCGGCCCCGCGGCGGCTGGAGTGGACCTGGACCGGCTTCTTTGGTGGTGCGGAGCGCACGCGCAAGCTTCTGCTTTGTCGCGCAGACGCCGCCAGCCCGCCAGCTTGCAAGAATGGGAACGCCGCCGCATGGAAGATCCGCGGTCGAGCAGGCTTTGCGGGCTACGGATTTGCTCCCGCAAAGCAGCGGCTTCGGTATGGTTGCGATCGACCTCGCCGGCACTTCGCCGAAGATGGCGCGCCGCATCCCGCTGACCACCTGGTTCCGCTTCCGGCGAGCCGTGGAAAACACTCCAGCCATTCTGCTGGTGATTGGCAATGGAATTCTGCACGCAATCGTGCGCGTCGCTGGCTTTGAAGCTTGGTCGGCAAGAGAAAGTTTCAGTTCTGGTTCTCAGTTCTCAAAACTCAGTACTCATTTTCAGGGACGAGCATTCGAGTAGTCGCGGTGAAGGCTGCCGCGATCAAGATGTGACCGCAAAGCCGCCACATACGGAATTGCTGACCGAAATCGAGATTCAACTGGAAGTGGTGCGCCTCGCGGAACGAACGCAAGGCGATGCAATCCGTTGGTATTTCGCGACAAAAACGGCATGGACCGCGTAAGAACGCCAGGAGCCATCAGCCATCAGCCGATTAGCTACTGAGAACTGGGAACTGAGAACTGATTTTCGCCATGCCTTTCGCCTGCATTTTCGTTTCCGACTTCCCCGCCGAAGCCATTCTGCGGGCCGAACCAGCATTGCGTTCGCAGGCCGTCGCCGTGCCTGAAGGCAAACCTCTGCGCCGCAGAAAGTTTTTGCGGTCAACGAAAAGCGTGCGCCGCGCCGGCATCGAGCCGGGCATGACGAAAAATTCAGCTGGAGGGCTTTGACGGAAATCGTCTTGCGTCCGCGTTCTTCGCTGCAGGAAGCCGCCGCGCATGCGGCGCTGCTCGATCGTGCGCAATCGTTTGCGCCGCGGGTCGAAGACACCGCGCCCGACGACGGCTGGATTCTCGATCTTCGGGACTCGAGTCGCTGTTCGGCTCGCTCCTGAAAATCGCGCGACATCGCACGCCGCACTTCGATCCCGGCTCCAGCCACTGCTCGCCACCGCGTTCAATCCCGATACGGCGCACTTCGCCGCGCGTGGTTTTTCCGGTGTCACTGTGATTGCGGAAGGCAGGCAGCCGAGCGATGGGAAATCTTCCGCTGGACGTGTTGTTTCCTGAACTGACGTCGCCTGAGCCGTCCGAAGAAGCCGCGCGTCTTCTGGAAACTTTCGACCTGTGGGGAGTGCGCAATTTCGCGCCCTGTGCGCTTTCCTGAAGTCGCACTCAGCGGGCGGCTCGGCCGGCGCGGTGTCGGCTTGCGGCAACTCGCCCGCGGAGTGACTTCGCGCACGCTGGTTCCGGTAGAGCCGCTGCTGCTTTTGAAGAAGCTATGGAACTGGATCATCCCCTGGTTCTGCTGGAACCTGCGCCGGCATTTTGCTCGCGCACATTGCTCGACGCCATTGCGCCCGTTGCCGCCGCGTTCTGTTTCTGCCCAGGAATTGCGACTGCACTTACATCCGACAATGGCTTTCATTTGTGGAAGACATCCCCGTCGACGAAGCGAGCACAGCGCAAAGCGAAGACTTTACTTTGAGAAGCTTGTCATCCTGAGCAAAGTGAAGGACTTGCTTTCCCCTGGCGAATGTCAGCCTCCGCAACTCGAAACCTGAAACTTGAAACTCGAAACTCCACTTTCACTCGCACCATCGGACTCCCAGTCCCCATGCTCGATGCCAAAGTTTTCCTGAAACTTCTACAGCTTGATCTGAAAGCTCATCCGCCAGCGCCGATTCTGAAAGTGCGCCTGTCGGCCACGCCAGCGCAGCCGCGCACAACCCAGGGCAGGCACTCTTTCTGCCGCCCACGCCCGAACCGGGAAAACTTGAACTCACGCTGGCTCGCATTGCGGGCATGGTGGAGAAGACAAAGTCGGCCTCCTTGCAGTTGCTTGATTCCCATCGCCCCGAAGCTTTCCGCATGCAACGCTTCGTTCCTGTGGAGCCTTCCGGAAAAAGGGGAAGGCCGCGAGCGACACTTCGCGCGCGCCGGTGACGGCTTTGCGCGTCTTCCGTCCGGCTTTGCCGCCACGGTCACGCTGCGCGACGGCGAGTCGCCCACATCGTCTGCAACAAGCGGAAAGAAATTCACGGAGACATCATCTGGATGGCCGGCCCCTGGCGATCTTCCGGCGACTGGTGGGAGCAGGATGGGTGGGCTCGCGACGAATGGGACATCGCGTTGCAGTCGTCAGTCGCTAGTCGTCAGTCGTCAACAATCACCGGTCGCCAGACTTCAGTCGTCGTCGCCAGTCGTCAGTCGTCAGCAAATCCTGCGGCGACAAACATTCCCTGGCATTTTCCGCCTGGTGCACGATCTGCTCAGCGGACATTGGTTCGTGGAGGGGACGTATGACTAGAGCAGTTCTCGGTTCTCAGTTCTCAATTCTCGGTTTCAGCTGCCGTTCCCAGTTGTTCCAGTTCTCAGCCGCAAAGATTCGCATGGACAAACTTTGGGTTCTCTCCGTGTGCGTGTGTCTGAGTGGCGAATGGTTTTTACTGAGAACTGAGAACCGGGAACTGAGAACTTGTACGTAGAGCTTCACGCCCGCTCCGCTTCAGCTTCCTCGCAGGATCCACTCTTGCCTGAGGATCTGATTCTCCGTGCGCCGCGCGCGGCATGTCGGCCATGGCGTTGCTCGACCGGCGACGGTCTTTATGGATCTCCGCGGTTTCATCTGGCCGCCAAGAAAATCGACCTCAAAGCTCACATCGGCGCCGAAGTTAGTTGCGAATCTCTGCGCGGAGCACAAAAATCTTTCACCACAGAGGCACAGCAGACACAGAGAAAACCCTCAAAAATACAAAAGCCAGTGCATTCGAGGAATCTCATAATGTTTTTAATGATTGTCATTCTGAGCGAAAGCGAAGAACCTGCCTTTCTCAGCGCTCTGCACCGCTCCCCACCAATCTGCAATCTGAAATCAAAAATCTGAAATCCTCTGGCGACTTTCGCCTTCCTCCTCGTCTCCTCCCGCGCCGGCTACCAGAATCTTGGCCAGCTCCTCACACGCATGGAAGCTGCGCGCGCAGAGAAAAGAAGAAGGGGCCGTCCTCGGGAACGAACTCGAACAGCGACGCCGCCGGCCTCATCTGGTCTGACTGGAGGCAACGAGGGCCCGCTTGCAGCTGTGCTAAAAAGGCGGCCCTGCCGAAGCCCATCGCGTGGTGGATCACCTCACCGGCATTTTCGGCGCCAACAATGTTTACGTTGAACTTCAGCGCCATTATCACCGCGAAGAAGAGGCGCGCAACCGGGCTCGCCGTGGAGATCGCCCGTGATCTTCATCTTCCTCTGCATGGCTACCAATGGCGCCTGCTGCGCGACCCTGCGACGCATCGCCCGCTCTGTCGATGGTTCACGCCCTCCGCCACAAACGCACGTTGATGACGGCGGGTCGCCTGCTGGCTCGTAACTCTGAGCGGCACATTAAGATGCCGGCACGGAAATGTCCGGCGCTGTTCGCTGACCTCCCAGCAAGCGATCGCCAATACCACGGAACTTTCTTCCCGGCTTGAATCCAAGCTCCAATCGATCCTCGGTTACGAATTTCCCGCGCTATCCCGTGCCCGAAGGCGAGACCATGATGTCGTTCCTGCGCCAGCGCGCGCGGACGAAGGCGCCCGTTGGAGGTGCATGGCATCTCGCTGTCGGGTGATCGTGTGCCCCAAAGCGGTTTTCATAATAAAGATCTCGCTAGCAGCGCGCTCGCCGCCAGATCGAGCGCTGAACTCCATCCTCACCGAGAAGCTCGACCTCGCCGGATACTTCCTCATTGTCTGGGACATCGTGCGCTTCTGCCGCGAACAGAACATCCTCGCCCAGGGACGCGGTTCCGCCGCCAACAGCGCCGTCTGCTACTCGCTCGGCATCACGGCGGTCGATCCGGTCGGCATGGAGCTGCTTGTTCGAGCGCTTCCTCTCCGAAGAGCGCGGCGAATGGCCTGACATCGACATCGACCTGCCCAGCGGCGACCAGCGCGAGCGCGTCATCCAGTACGTCTACCAGCGCTTACGGACAGCGTCGGCGCCGCCATGACCGCCAACGTCATCACCTATCGCGGCCGCACGGCCGCGCGCGAAGTGGGCAAAGCGCTGGGCTTCGATCCCGAAACACTCAACCAGATTTCCGCTGCGTGCTGCCACCTGGGAATGGAAGGATCCGAACGACACGCTCGACCGCCAGCCTTCACGATGCCGGACTCGACCTCAATCAATCCACGCATCCGCAAATTTTCGAGCCTGTACGTGCCGTGCAGGACCTGCCGCGCCACCTCGGCCAGCACTCCGGGCGGCATGGTCGATCTGCCAGGGACAGCTCGACTCCGTCGATCCCGCTCGAGCCCGCCACCATGCCCGGCCGCGTGGTGGTGCAGTGGGATAAAGAAGATTGCGCCGACACTGGGCATCATCAAGGTCGACCTGCTCGGGCTCGGCATGATGGCGGTGCTCGAGGACTCGATCACGCTGATCCGCGACGACTATCACGAGGAAGTCGACCTCGCGCACCTGCCGCCGGACGACCCGACGGTCTACGCCACGCTGCAGCGACGCCGACACCGTCGGCATGTTCCAGATCGAGAGCCGCGCGCAGATGTCGTGCCTGCCGCGCCTGCAGCCCAAGAAGTTCTACGACATCGTGGTGCAGGTGGCCATCATCCGCCCCGGCCCGATCGTCGGCCAGATGGTGCATCCGTATCTGAAGCGACGCCAGGGACGCGAAGCCGTCGACTACCTGCACCCGTCGCTCGAGCCGGTGCTGACGCGCACGCTGGGCGTGCCGCTGTTTCAGGAGCAGTTGCTGCGCATGGCGATGATCGCGGCGGATTTCACCGGCGGCGAGGCCGAAGAGCTGCGCCGCGCCATGGGCTTCAAGCGCGTCGCGAAGCCCGCATGCAGCGAGATCGAGGTGCAGCCTGCGCGCAAGGCATGGACTGTCAACGGCATCACGCAGGCGAGCGCAGAGAGCAGATCATTCTTTCGATCTCATCGTTCGCGCTCTACGGCTTCCGGAGTCGCACGCCGCGCAGCTTCGCGCTGCTCGCCTACGCCAGCGCCTGGCTGAAGTACCACTACCTGGCCGCCTTCACCGCGGCCCTGCTGAACAATCAGCCGATGGGCTTCTACCACCCCGCCACGCTGGTGAAGGACGCCCAGCGCCACGGCCTGAAGATTCTTCCGATTGATGTGACGAAATCGGATTGGCTGTGCACTTTAGAGACAGTCGTCAGCCAAGAATCAGTCGCTAGTCGCCAGTCGTCAGTCGTCAGCGATGCCCAAGCTATCAGCCATCTGCCATCTGCTATCAGCCACATGGGAGAGGGCACGGCTTCAGCCGTGCCGCAAATGCCTCCAACTCCACTGCGGCTTTAGCCGCTGAGGTCGAAGGCGTCCAATTCCCCCACCCAGCGTCACGCTCGTCAACCGTTTCATCGCCGGGCGAGGCTTCGATCCTGCCGCTGAGACATCCCCTTCCACGGAAGTTCCATGGGATGAAATCGGCTCTTTAGCAGGCGCTCCAAGCAGCGCGACCAATCTGCAATCTGAAATCAAAAATCTGAAATCTCGAATGAGACAAAGCAAATCATCAGCTCCCTCACCCAAGCTCCCAGCGACAAACCGACCCTCGCCCTCCGTCTCGGCCTTAAATACGTTCGCGGACTCCGCGAATCCGCAGCGCAGGCGCTGGTCCGCGAACGCAGCCTGCCCGTTCCGCTCCATTCGACGACTCCACTCGCTGCGTGCCCGAACTCCGCAAAGACCGAACTCACCACGCTCGCGGAAATTGGAGCGCTGAATTCAGTTTCGAGTTTCGAGTTTCAAGTCTCGGGTGAACCAAACGTTTCTCCGCTTCCACCCACTCGAAACTCTGAAACCAGAAACTCGAAACTGACTTTCCACCGTCGCGACGCCCTGTGGCAAATCGAAAAGCTGTCCGCCGTTCCGGACCGCTTTTGAAGAATTTCTGAACCTCATCGCCCTCCTCCATTGCAACAAACGACTTGCACTGAAGAACGTCTGGTAGCGGACTCTTCACGGCACCGGCCTGACCACCGGCCCCCATCCCATGGCCTATCGCCGCGCCGAAATGCAGGCACCTGGGTGTTCATCCCGCCTCCAGTTTGAAATCCATTCCCAGCGGTCGGCGGCTGCGGATCGGCGGATGCGTGATCGCGCGCCAGCGCCCAGGCACCAGCCAAGGGAGTTTGTGTTTTTGAGCCTGGAAGACCGAAACCGGGATCGCCAACGCCATCGTGCATCCGATCTTCACAAAAGAACCGTATCCTTCTGATCTCGGGCCGGTTCCGATGGTGGAAGGCATTCTGCAGAATCCAGCACAACGATCTCGGTGAAGGCGGAGCGCGTGCTGCCCCTGAATGTCACCAACGCGGGAGACTAGTTCTCATGATTTCCACTGAAGCGATTTTTAGTGTAGAAAAACTCCTCTTTCCCGCTACGTGAAATCACAAAATTTTGTTCTTCTTTACGAGCGATCCACCGCCTGACGGGTTTATAGTTAGTACATCACCCGCTTAGACCAAACTTTCATCGTTTCGAATCTGGCGAAAGTGTACATATGTGGCTCGTCCATCGTCCGACTCACTCTTAAACTTAGAGAATCTGCAAGGAGTATCCGATCATGGCAAAAAGTTGAGACCCCTCGCACCAACGCTGAAAAGACGAACGGCACCACGGTCGCGCCGCCCATAACCACCACCTCGATTCCGAGCGTTTCGAGATCCGGGAAGTCCGCACGACCGTTCCCGACGCCCGCAAAGACATCGTGCCCATCAATCTCGATGAGGAAATCCGCCGTCGTGCCTACGAACCATGGGAAGAAAACGGCCACGAGGCGGGTCACGACCAGGAGTATTGGCTCTCCGCCGCGGTGGTACGCGGCGCGCTATACGTCCCAGCGTCAGCAATCGGCGTAGCTTTCGGCCGATTCCCTGACCGTCGGCAGAGTTTTGCTGGCAGTCCTGTCCTCACAGAGTGCGCTTCGTGATCGATGCAGGACGGCGTTTTCGCCGGCCGGAAGACGACTACGGAGCGCTAGTTTTTGCAGGTTGGGGAAGTCCGGGGCAAGGCCTTTGGAACCTGAATCGGATTTCACTGACCGGATGGGCGGCTTTAGTGGTACTTCCGGCACTTGTTAGCTCCGAAGTATGCGCGAGGAAGATAGAAGCTGGCGAGCGGGACTCGCCTTGTGAAGGCCTGGTTTTCGAGCAAATTCCGTACCCGTGAGTTAGGTCCAGGGCTTGTAAAATCTTGAACACAAAGATTCTGGGTCAACAGGTTCCAGTTGCCCTGACTGCGTGTTTCTGAAAATATGTTGGGGCTCCCTCCCATACTTCAAGTGAATTCTATGGCTCTGCCGCAAATTGGTAGTTTTGCGCTCTTATTGGCGCTTGGTCTCGCTGCGTATTCTTTGTGGTGGGGGCATTTGCACTGATTCAGGGCGGCCGGGCTCCGACCATCTGAGCGAGACGGCGCGCCGCGCTGGAATCGCCGTGTTCGGCACGGTTCTGCTCGCCTGCTAGTCGTTCTGGTCACCGCCGCCTTCACTCGATAACTTTTCGGTTGCTTACATTTTTCATCACAGCAACCGCGACCTGCCCGGGGCCGTACAAGTTCGCCGTACTGTGGTCAGGGCAGGAAGGCTCGCTGCTTGTTCTGGTCGCTGCTCTCTGGCGAGTTACGGATTCGTCCTTCGCCTGCGCTACAAGACCGATCCCAGCGGCTGTTCGCTCATGCTTCGGTGGTGATCGCCGCGGTGCAGGTTTTCTTCCTGCTTCTGCTGAATTTCGCGGCGCATCCCGTTCGCGATTCATTCAAGGACGCGCTCCCGCCCGACGGCAGCGGCCTGAATCCTCTGCTCCAGTATCCGGAGATGGTGATCCATCCCCCATGCTCTATCTGGGATACGTCGGATTCACGATTCCCTTCGCGTTTCGCGCTGGGCGCATTGATCATGACGCTACCCCGGCGAAAAGTGGATCCACATCACTCGCCGCTGGACGATGGTGACCTGGGGCTTCCTCACGATCGGAGTTTTCCTCGGCGCGCACTGGGCGCTACTGCGGTGCTGGGCTGGGGCGGCTACTGGGGATGGGATCCGGTCGAAAACGCATCGCTCATGCCGTGGCTGACAGGCACCGCTTTCTGCACTCAGTGATGATGCAGGAAAAGCGCGGCATGCTGAAGGTCTGGAACATGTGGCTGATCTTCGCCGACGTTCTGCTGTCGATCCTGGGCACGTTCCTGACTCGCAGCGGCATCATCAGTTCAGTGCATGCCTTTTCGCGCAATCTTCCATCGGCAATGTGGTTCGTGGATGGTTCCTGATTCATTGACGTCTGCGGTTGCCTGCGCTATCTTCTATTGCAGCAATCGATCGCACCTGCAAGAGCGAGCACAAACTGGAGGTCGCTCGTCTCGCGCGAATCGAGTTTCCTGTTCAACAACCTGCTGTTCGCTGGTGGCCTGCTTCACCGTGCTGTGGGGAACGTTGGTTCCCGAAGATCTCGGAGCTGGGTGCAGGGACACAAAGTCACGGTGGGCGCGCCGTTCTACAACAGCGTGGCGATTCCGGTAGCCCTGCTCCTCCTGTTGCTGACGGCCGTTGGGCCCGTTGCTGGCCTGGCGCAAAACTTCGATCGAAAGCCTGAAACGAAATTTCCTGTGGCCGGCAGTCGGCGCGGTGCTTCGCCATCGGCGATCGGTGATTATCTTCGGCGTTCGTCCCTGGGAGGATCCTTCGTATTTCTACGCCACCATGGCTGCCGTGCTGTCCATGCTCGTGATCTTCACGGTGATTTCTGAGTTCATCCGCGGAGGGCGCGTGATCGCCGGCAGAGCCGGCATGAACCTGTTCGCTGCCATGGCCCACCTGTGGCATCGCAATACGCGCCGCTACGGCGGATACATTCGTGCCATTTCGGCGTGGCCGCTGGTGGTCATCGGAATCCTCGGCACTCCCTTCAACCAGGAAGTCGAAAAGGAGATGGGCTTCGGCGACAAGATCGAGTCTGGGCCCATACACGCTGGTCTGCCATGTCCTACACCCAGGATGACAATCCCAACTACAGCAACGAGTGGGCGATCATCAACGTGCTGCCGCGGCGACGAGCAGATTACGACCATGTACCCGGAGGCGGCGCTTTTATAAAGCCAGTTCGGACAGCCTCAGACCATGCCCCGCATCTATCCCAGCATCGTAGCGCAGGACCTTTCTCCTGGTCACCGATCTGCTACATCGTCTACGAAGGCATGGAACGAGGACCACGGCACGCCGATCATCAAAAGCGCACCTCAATCCGATGGTGCCCTGGATCTGGACCGGACTGATCATGATGTCGTCGTGAACCATCACGGCACTCGTGCCCAACGCAGCGCGCCGTTGCCGGCGCGGGTTCCACGCGCGTGGTCAAACCGCTCCTCGGTGGGAGCAGGGGACTGGATGCTTCTCATGAAGAATCCGTTGATGTACCGCGCCGCCCTGATGCTTCGTCATGGTCGCTCTGTTTACGTTCATGGGTGTCGGGTGATGAAGACGCCCGGTTTAACCAAGCTGAGTCATCACCTGATGTGCAGTCTGCGAGATGCAACCAGATTCTGCTCGAATGCAATCACGTAGACTGGCACGTAGTCCGACCGAGATGCGCGGCGAGTTGATGGAAGCGCTCAACCGCGGCATAATGACGACCTCGCCTGCAAGCGCTTCACCATTCAGAAGTACGGGACCACCGTAGTCGCGCGCCCAGCACCGACCGGTTTCGAGCCGAGCGTCGGTGGATCATGCCATTCTCGTCGCGTTGTTCGCCGGATTGGCGTCCGGTGGTATTCATCGTGCGCGCCTGGTGCTGAACCGCCCGGCGCCTGCGCTGGCCGATCGGCATCCGCGCCGCTACGCGGCGTCTGAGCCGAACAGCGATCAGCGATCAGGCGGACAAGCGAGACCGGATCTGTGAACACAGGCGTCATTCTGATTTGCGGGTTGGTGACGCTGGGCGCCGCCGTTCTATCGTCCCCGCCATCCCTGGCCAGATTTATGCCGTGGCCGACCAGAAGACGCGGCTCAGTCTAACTTGCGCGAGCGCAAGGCGAAGCCGTCTACCGACAACCTTGCGCGATCTGAACTTCGAGTACAATGGCCGGCAAAGTCCCGGATTCCGATTACCAGGAAATGAAAAACCTCGCTGGGAAGATGAAGCGGGCCGGCGTGATTCTCGCTGAGATAGCGCGCCTCGAAGAAGTGGCCGCGAACCGGCGCTTGCAACTTCACTGAGCAGGAGGCAAAGCGAGCGAGGGTTTGAACCTCTCTCTCTCAAATCAGGCTGCACGAGCTAGTCGCCCTCTGACCTTGGCAGGCGCGTACTGCCTCTGCACTGCCGAGACTTTGACCGGCTTAGCGGTGAATAGCGGGGACGACCGGCAGGCAGCAGGCGAGCGCTTAGGCGTGGACGATGTTTACAGTTCCCACTCTGGTCAAGCTGCGAACGCCATGGAAGAAGCCGCCTGCGCTAAGGCTGACGCCAAAGGCAATTTTAAGTTCACTTTCAGATGATGGGGTCCGCAACCCCATTACAGCGCGATCCACCAGGGCGCAACCTATGCCGGATGGCCCCTCCGGGAACGACTTCAGTGCAACTCGATGTCCTCGACGCAAGGCAGAAAATCGAAGGCATCTCCGTAACCGCTGACGTCATGCGCTTCCAGGCCGGAGAACGGACAGCTTGGAAGTCGGCACGTCCACCTGTTCGCGTGTCAACAGGTACAGAGGCCAGAAGCTGCCTAAGACGCAAATGAACGACCACAACTTCGAGTTCTACCTGCCCGAAAGGCGCGAAGGTTGCCCAGGGCATGGCGAAGACCGCCAACGGTAATCCTTTGAATGTGCCGCCTCCGGTGCGCAGGTTGAGAAGGGCCGCCACGCTTTCATCTTCCGCCTTTGCGCGTCCGGGAGAAACGCAGTTTCAGGTGTGCAGTACACGGTTCCCTACTCCGGATCGGCCACCATCGATCCGAGTCGCCGCATCACGGCATGCAGCACTTCGTCGTTCATGGTTCCGAAGACGAGCCGCAATTTGAGGCCGGGCCTGGTAGCGCACTTTCTGACTCGATGAACGATCTCGCAGCGTGGCGGATGCCGATCGTTCGAGCCGCGACCGAAACCAGAGCGCCCGGTCAACCGCTCAGCTTCAAGATTGCCGGGACAGGCATGCTCGCGGCCAACACCGCGCCCGGAAGGGAGTTCAACGGCGGGGGCAATATGGGCGGCAGGCTGGTCAGGCGGCGCAGGCAGGAAACTCACTGCATTGGGGTATAGAGGTCGGGTGGCGGCATCGGCCCGGACCGCCGATCGACGCGCCCGATCCGCCACAGAAGATATCGCAGGTGGATCATCGGCGGATTCATCTCTCGCCCGGTACCAGGCGGAGTCGTACAATACGTGTTGACGCGCCGAGCGTAGTAGGCTTCGCAGGCAGGTTCCACCGGGACCGGAGCCGAGGCCGGAGATTCCCGAGCCTGTTCCGGCAGCGCGCGTCTACCGCGCGAGCGCACCCCGGTTTCGCGGCCTGTAGTCCCCGCGGCAGCAGAGGCCGCCAGACCCTCGATGCTGCTGGAAGCGCTGAAGGGAAGAACTCTTCCAACTCGAAGGTCGAGCACAAGGGCAGGGGCAAGATCACGCAGCAGGAATACGAGAAGGCCAAGCGGCGCTCGACGGCACACTCGAGCGGGCCATCAAACGCGAAGCACAGAACGTGTAGCACGGGTAATCGTGCGGGCGTTCCTGCCCGCACACTCGGCTTCGCAATTCCCTCTCTGCTGGACTATGCGATCTGCCGCTGCCGGATAGCCTCTATGTACTGCGCGATCTGATTCAGATGCGAGAGGTCGTGTCCCGCCAGCAGTCGTAACATCACATCCAGAGATTCCGGCCCGCGCTCATTGTGCTGACCGGCGCGCGCCAGATCCGCCGCAGGCACGCGCTTCCACGCCGCCAGATTGAGTTCCCGCAGCGTGCGGAATGTGTCCACCAGTTCAGACGGTTCGCGCTCATTGTGGCGCTGCTCGGCCGCAACGATCCTGCTGCGTACCCAGAATTGTCGGCAACTCTTCGCTCACGATCAGGCGGAGGCGATAGCCATACACCCATTCACTGTCGGTGAGGTGGCCGATGATCTCATTCGGCGTCCACTTGCCCTCAAGGGTCGCGCCCGCAGCACCGTTGCGGAATGGCGATTCACGACGTCCGCAAGCGCGGCTGCCGTTCCAGCGAGCACCTTAAGGGGATCCTGTTGCCCCAGCCGCTTGAACATCTTCTCGCGGTACGCCTGTGCGGCGGATACGGACGACTCTGTTTGCGTGAGACTCATTTTCTCGACTCCTCCAGCATTCTCGACTACGGGGGCGTCAACGATATCTCGAGGTGCAAAAGCTCGCCATCCGAATCTTGCGCACCTGAGCAAACTCAAATAGCAGAATTTCTGAACTTGCTTATTGGCAGAGAGCTGCTTTCCCCCGCCCAGCCCCCGGCATGCGGCTGCGACTCCGTGGGTGTAGGGAAAAGCGTAGACTGATTGTGGCGGGCCAGATTGACCCCGTTCCGCCACAAACCCGCCCGAAGGCGTCTGTCCGTGTCAAGCATCTCGCAACCGTCTGCGTCATCTAATCAACAGGAGCGCCACTGATGGGAAACACATTCAAGACCGCCTTCCTGCTCACCAGGGTTGACCCTGTTGCTGATGGCAATCGGCAGCTACTTCGGCGGGCGGCGCGGAATGCTCACCGCCCTGATCATTGCGGGCGTAATGAATTTCGTCTCCGTACTTTTTCTCCGACAAGATTGCCTTGGCTACGTATCGTGCGCAGGCCGTGACGCGCGAGCAACTCCCCCGCGTCTATCAGGTTGTGGAGCGGTTGACGCAAAAGACCGGGCTGCCCAGTGCCCAACATCTATGTCATCCCCACGGAATCGCCGAATGCATTCGCCACCGGGCGCAACCCGCAACACGCCTCGGTGGCGGTGACACAGGGGATCCTTAACTTGCTGAACGACGAAGAACTCGAAGGCGTGCTGGCCCACCGAACTCGGCCACGTCAACAATCGCGACATCCTGATCAGTTCTGATCGCCGCAACGCTCGCGGGCGCGATCACCTACGCCGCACGCTTTGCCATGCTTTTCGGAGGCGGTGGCGACCGCGAAGACAGGCGCGGTGGTGGCTTAGCCGCACTGGCCATGATGATTCTCGCGCCGTTGGCAGCCCTGTTGATTCAGCTGGCCGTTTCGCGCTCGCGTGAGTACCAGGCCGATGAGACTGGGGCGCATTTGACTGGCAACCCGTACGCGCTCGCCAGCGCGCTGGGAAAGCTTGATGCCTATTCCCGGCGAATCCCCATGCAGGCCAGCCCGTCGACGGCGCACCTGTTCATCATTCAACCCCTGCTGGGCGTGAACGTCGGGAACCTGTTCTCGACTCATCCGCCAATCGCAAAGCGAATTGAGCGAGCTGACTGGGCGCCCATCGGAGTTTCGGCAGGCCGGGTAGGGCAGGGCGCGGCTGACATCTCACAATGGAGGGACGGGCGGGGACGCCCGCCGCCCCATCGATTCTTGAAGGAGGGCCCCGTCCAGAAGCCCGGTCAAGAGGTTGAAGCCCCACCAAGAGTTTCGTATCGGGCGCCGCTTTAGCGGCGCCTGGTTCTGTTTCGCGCGGCGAGGAGCCTTCAGGCGCGGTCTCCGAACCGCAAGACCTCCGAACCCCGCGTTCTATGATTGCAGAAGCAAGGTAGGAGCCAAAAGCTAACAGCCGCTTCTGTGACATTGGTAACAGCTTTCGCTCTACCCCACATAGTAGAATCGCGTTTCGCATGTCCCCGGAAACTGCCACTGCCGCCACGCATCGCGCTTCGCAACTGGAAGCCACGCTCCGCAAAGTCATTCGCGGCAAAGACGAGGTCATCCGGCTCGCGCTGGTTTCCATTTTTGCTCGCGGCCACCTTCTGATTGAAGGCGTCCCGGGAGTCGGCAAGACCACGCTCGGCCAAGGCGTTGGCACGCGCGCTCGATTGCAGCTTTCAGCGCGTGCAGTTCACCAGCGACATGCTGCCCTCCGACGTTCTCGGCATCTCGGTGTACTCCGCCATCGAGCAGCAGTTTGAATTCAAGCGCGGGCCGGTTTTCACCAACATCCTGCTCGCTGACGAGATCAATCGCACCACGCCCAAGACGCAATCCGCGCTGCTCGAGGCCATGAACGATGGGCCAGGTAACTGATCGACGTCGCACTCATATCCTCTGCCGCAGCCGTTCCTGGTGCTCGCAACACAGAATCCGGTCGAGCATCACGGTACGTACCCACTCCCGGAATCGCAGCTCGATCGCTTCCTGATGCGCGTGCGCATGGGATATCCCCGACGGCCGATGCCGAACGGCGAGATCCTGCGCGTCAGCTGCAGGCGCCGCGCAACTCGATACGTTGAAGCCCGTGCTGACCGGAGCGGACGTGCTGGAAATGCAGGCAAGCCGTTGCAAAGTTCGCGTGGATGATTCGCTGGTGACGTACGCGCTGGTGATTGTGCGTCAGACTCGCGAATCGGAATTTCGTCTCTGGGCGTCTCCCCTCGCGGATCGCAGATGCTCTACCGCGCCGCCCAGGCCATGGCTTTCCTCGAAGGCCGCACCTACTGCACGCCCGAAGACTTCAAGCCCTTGGTGGTTCCGGTGTTTGCCCACCGCATCGTCGTCAGCGGGTCGTACTCGTTCGACGCTGAAGAAGTCGGATCAGGCGGAGCAGGTGATGCGCGAGATCGCTGGAGCGTGGCCGTGCCGGTATAGTCGCTAGTCGCTAGTCGCCAGTCGTCAGTCGCTAGCAACTCCACACACGCTTCTTGCAAAGCTCGCCACTAATCAATACCCTTGCAGCCGATCACCCAGGTACCCAAAACTGCCTATGACATTTCTCCGCTTTCTAATGTTCCTCTCCCTCACGGTGTGGATAGGGGCATCATCTTCTTGTCCTTTGTGGAGGCGCCGACCGCTTTTCACGTGCTGCCTTCGCGCCACATGGCGGGAACGGTGGTGGGGCATTCGCTCGGGATACTGCACTGGATGGGGCTTTTCTCCGGCGTCGTGTTTCTGGGAAGCTCGATGTTGCTCTCGAGCCTGACGACTGGAACGGCCAAGCCCCTTGCCGTCCGGCACATCCTGATTGTTGCTGATGCTGCTGCTGACCGCCGTCTCGCAGTTCGGCATCTCCCCAAAAATGGCGACGCTGCGTGCGCAATTTGGCGATATCGATACCGTCCCCGCGACCGATCCTGGTCGCATGCAGTTCGACTCGCTACATGTTTGGTCAGTACGTCTGGAAGTCGCGGTGCTCGCGATGGGGATCGCTGCGCTGTTCTGCACGGCGCGCCAGATACCATAACTTTTCCCGTCGACAATCTACGAAAGGATCGCCGTGGGGCTGTTTAACTGGGCATCTTATCCAGCGCGACCAGGTAGCCGGCAATCAGACGGCTACGAATCGTAGTAGTCGCTCATCTTGATTTTTGTCGAAGCTATCCTTCGACGTGTGCAGGATCGGCAGGGTCTCTTGAGTCACACTATGTAGCGTTATTCTCGGGATCTTGTAGTGCGCAGATGATTCGGAGTCTGACGTCCCGACCTTTTCCACGTTCATCCCTCGCACCGGGGCGTGCAAGGATTGCGCCACGGCGTCTAGCAAACGCAGCAAGCGATCATCCGAGTGCGAAACCCAAACCTCGGTCGGGCCTAAGCACAAGAGTATCCATATTGACCATGGCTCGAACCTTTGGCGCGCTGTTCTTTGGTCAGGTGGCTCGCGTAGTACTCGGAGCCCACCAAACCTGATTCCTCTCCCATGAAGGCAATGAATACATGGGTATGCTGCCGTGGCTCCTGCTTGACGCTGAATAACAAGCTCCGGCAACCGAGACGCGCCGCTCCAGTTGTCGACTACGCCCGCACCTGTTTTCACGTGGTCAAAGTGGGCGCCGCCGGCAATCTCTTCGTCACTCGTTCCCGGCAGCACGCAGATCAGATTAGGCGGTTCTTTCTTTTTTGACGGGCTGCTCTGACACTTGTTCTGGGCTGCAGCCTGATCCCGCGAAGGGTTGGCGCAGCCGCGTCTCACGGTCGAAGTCAGTTCCGTCAACAGGTGGAATGTGATTTGCGCGGCAATCCGCGACGAACCGCTTGTCAACCCGATGAGGAGGGTTACGAAATAAACCGTGCGCCGAGTTCGATCACACTGCCGCATCTTTAAAAGCGGCTCACCACTTCGGCAGTCGGCAGACGTTTCCGCCCAAATCCGAGGTTGCATTTGGCCAGTCCCGACTCATCATTTATCCTGAAGGGTTATTCATACCTCGCCGAGCGCATATGAGCGTTTCAGGTAGGCTAGCGTTTGCGGCTGAAAGCCTGACTCATGAAATCTGGAATCATCGGCCTGCCCCAGGTAGGCAAGACATCCTGTTCCGCATGCTCACCAAGGCGGTGCTCTCTGCGCACGCCCTGGCCAACCCGCGCGAAGCGCATATCGGCGTCGCCAAGGTTCCTGACGACCGTCTTGACCGCCTGGCCGCACTTTACAACCCAAGAAGCTGACTCACGCGTCCGATCGAATACGTGGACGTCGGCGCCATCGGCCAGGATGCCCTGAAAGAGACCGCCTACATCGGCCACCTGCGCCAGGTGGACGCGCTGATCCACGTGCTGCGCGCTTTGAAGACCCGACTCGATTCCACACGTCGGCGCGCATCGACCCGCTGCGCGACATCAAGAACGTCGAATTCGACCTGATGGTCAGCGACCTGGGCCAGATCGAGAAGCGCCTCGAGCGGCTCGTGAAGAGACCTTAAGAAGATGCGCTCGCCCGAACTCGAGAAAGAAAACGAGTTGCTCATCAAAGCGCAAAGCGCACCTTGAAACCGAGAAGCCGTTGCGCGAAATGGAGATGACGCCCGAGGACAAGAAGCGCCTTCGCGGTTTCATGTTCCTCAGCGAAAAGCCCATGCTGTACGTGCTCAACATCAGCGAGACGACTGGAACTCGGCAAGGCACTGGAAGCCGCGGTGGCGAAGTACAACCTGGCGGAAGTTGCGTCGCGTCCCGAACGCTGGGGCAACCGCTGATCTGCGCGAAGTCGAGGCCGAGCTCGCCGAGATGAGCGATGAAGACGCCGCCGAATTTCTGTCGAGTTACGGCCTCAACGGAAAGCGGGCTGGTTCGCCTGATCCGCCACGACCTATCACCTGCTCGGCCTGATTTCGTTTCTCACGGCCGGCGAAGACGAATGCCGCGCCTGGACCATCCCGGTCAACACGCGCGCCGTCGAAGCCGCCGGCGCGATCCACTCCGATCTGGAGAAGCACTTCATCCGTGCCGAAGACGATTCGCTGGGACCAGCTGCTAGAAGCCGGTTCCGAGGCCAACGCCCGCGCCAAAGGGCACGCTGCGCCTCGAAGGCAAAGACTACATCGTGCAGGATGGCGACGTGATGCACATCCGGCACAGCGGATAAGGAAAGTTAGCTGCTGGCTGACGGCTGATCGCTGTTAGCTGCTCTGCTATCATCGCCCAGCCCATGAGTCCGATTTACTACGGCCATCCTGCTCGGTCTCACCGCCGCTGCCGCCTAACGTTTTCGGCGGCGCCATCATCGTCCAGCGCAACTGGGAGCGGCGTTATCTCAAATATTTCGTCGCATTGGGCGCCGGGTTCATGCTGTCGACGGCCATCGTGGAAGTCGTGCCCACCAGCCTGGAACTTGGCGGACGGTATGCGGCGTTTCTGATTCTGCTGGGCTACCTGATCATTCACTTCTTCGAGCACACCGTCACTCCTCACTTTCATTTCGGCGAAGAAACGCACTGAGGACGAATTTCTCCGTCCGCACAAGAGCTTCTCGGTGCTGATCGGTTTGACGATTCACACATTTTTTCGATGGCATCGCCATCGCCGCGGGATTCCTGGTGTCTTCCCTGGTTGGGGTGGATCATCTTTCTCGCCGTCGTTCCTGCACAAGAATTCCCGAGGGCTTCACGGTGGCCGTCGGTCATGCTGGCTGAGCGGACGGAGCCGGACCTGTCGCGTGGGGCGCGTCGGTTCTGCTCGGCGCGGCCACGCTAGCCGGAGTGTTGACCATGGCCGTGTTGCGCCATCAGGTGAACGAGGGTCTGCCGCTGGCGGCGGGTGTGACGATTTATGTGGCCGCGTCGGATCTTGATTCCCGAGGTCAACAAAGAGCCGGGAGTGCGGATGGCGTCTGGTGGTCTTCTTAGGGAGTGGCTTGCTTGTTCGTACTGGACTATTTCTTTCATGCGCATTAGAAGCAGATGACAGGTGACAGGTCACGGATTGCTTGAGAACGTCGTTACTGCCACCTCCAAAAGCAGGTCCTTGGCTACGCTCAGGATGACAACCTGTAAATGAATCGATCTGCCCCTTGTGACCTGTCAGCTGTGACCTGTCACATGTGACCTGCCCTACTCCACCTGGTGCTTCGCCGTGTAGCCGTCGCGGGCGTAGATCTGAAACTTCACGTCCTTGCCCTTCTGGTCTTTCACTTTCAACGGGCCGCCGTCCGGGGCGTACCAGTTCAACTTTCAGCTTGCGATAGCTGCCATCGAGCTTTGGATTCGTGGGGTGGTAGGCGATCGTGTACTGGTTGCGGATGTCGGTGCCGATGTCGTGGAAGATTTCTGGCAGCTCGCCATCAAAACGCGGAAAGTAAGCGCGGCCGCCGGTCATGTGCGCGAACGTGTTCATCTGGTTGTCGGCCTGCAGCCAGTCGGTCGTGATCAGGCCGCCGCTCGTCACCCATTCTCGCTTCCATCATTTCGCGCAGCGCGCCGTCCGATGCTGACTGCGTAGATCGTGACGTTCTGGGTGGTCTTCAGTTTTTTCAGAATCTGATCCAGATTCAGCTTGCTGAAGGTGTCGCGTCCGGTCGAGACCAGGATGATGTACTTGCGGCCCTCGAGGTTCTCGATGCGGTCGATCGTGTCGTACAGCGCGTCGAACAGATTGCGCTCCGAGAAAGCCGGGAATGCGCAGCGTGTTCAGCGCTCCCAGCACCGCGCGCTTGTCCTGCGTGAAGTCGGTGAGGATCTGCGGCCTCATGTCGTACGGAGACGACCGCGATCCAGTCCTCGGGCTTCAACGTGGCCGCGAAGTTGTACGACGCGTTCAGCGCTTCGTACATGTAGTTGTAGTTGGTCGAGGCATACTCCACCAGCAGCACGGCGGTGATCGGGGCGGCTGACTGGTTGAAATTGGAGATCGTCTGCGGCGCGCCGTCTTCGAAGATCTTGAAGTTGTCTTTCTTCAGGTTCGGGATGAATTGCCCGTCCTTGGTCGTGACCAGCACGTCCAGGTTGACCAGCGGCACGTCGACCTTGATGGAGTAGTCGGGCATGCCTTCGATCTTCTTCGGCTTGCTCGGGCGCGGAGGCGGAGTCGCGTCCTCTTCCTTCTTCTTCGGGATGGCATACGGACCTACGTCGCCACCCGGTCCGCCGGCCTCGGCAGGGGCGTCCTGCTTGTTCGGATTTTGCGGGTTCGACGAGGCGGGCTGCTGCGGAGTATCTTGCGCGGACAGGCGCAGCGCTCCGCAGGCGAAAGCAACAACGCTTAGTGTCAGCAGCAACTTACGAGGAGAACGCTTGCCCATAGAAACCTCAACCAGTCGATCAACAGTGGCACGAAAGTAACATTGGATCCGCAATATTTCCTGATGTTAGTATAGACGCACAGCTTCGCGATTGGGATGTTTTGCTAGGTCCTGAGGTTCACCTGCTCCCGGCAACTACTCGTGATCGTTCGGAGTCTAATGTTACTGAGAGTCCGTGTGTTGGCAGGGCTCTTCGGGGTAAAATGTCATGAGACAAGTTGTTCGCCCTCTCGCAGCTATTACCCTCCTCTTCACTCTTTGTGCGCTGGCCGCTGAAAACCCACTGGTCAGGCTGCGGTTCCACGAAACAATTCCAGTAAGCCAGATTCACACCGGCATGCGCGGATACGCGCTACACGGTATTTCAGGGCGTGAAGCCCGAGTCCATGGACGTTGAAGTACTGGGCGTCCTGAAGAACATGAACGGTCCCAAGGGGGACATCATCCTGGTTCGCCTGCACGGCGAAAAGGCGGAGTACACGGGCGTGGTCGCGGGCATGAGCGGCAGCCCGGTTTACTTTGACGGCAAGCTGGCGGGAGCGCTGGCGTTCCGCATCGGTGAATTTTCGAAGGAGCCGATCGCGGGCGTGACCCCGATCGCCGACATGCTTGAAATCAATGCGTTTGACAAGAGTCCGGGCGGCACGGCGTCCACCACGACGCGCGCGGCTTTGCCCAGTTCGCTGACCAAGACATCGGGACCGGGTGCAGCCGCTCCGACGTTCCAGTACAGAGCGTTGCGAATTACCTGAGGCCGATCGATACGCCGCTGGTGTTCAACGGCTTCAGCGAAGAAGCGGTGAAGTTGTTTGCGCCGCAATTCGCCTCGAGCGGAATCGTGCCGGTGATGGGCGCGGGTTCCTCGAGCGATCAAAAGCAGCCCGAGCCTCTGGAGGCCGGGTCGGCGGTCAGCGCGGTTCTGGTGCGCGGAGATATGGACATCGCCGCGACCTGCACGGTGACCTACATCGACACGGAGCGGCTTCTGGCCTGCGGCCATCCCCTGCTGCAGTTCGGCAGCGTCGATCTGCCGATGACCAAGGCGAACGTGCTGGCAACGCTGCCGTCGCCCCTGAACGCTTTCAAGATCGTCAACACGACCGAGGCCGTGGGCGCCTTCGTGCAGGATCGCCACACGGGAATCATGGGTTTGCTGAACAAAGAGCCCGACATGATCCCGGTCACGCTTGAGCATTCGCAGCGGCTGCTGCGACCAAAGAGATTCACTACGAAGTGCTGAACAATCGCAAGCCTGAGCCCGGTCGCCATGATGGCAACGGTGTTCAACGCGCTGCACGGCATCAACGACTACGGCGAGGAAACCACCTACCGCCTCGAAGGGCGTGATCAGCGTCAAGGGCTATCCTGACGTGACGCTGCAGAACATGTTTGCGCCGACCGATGCGGGTCAGCCAGCCGCGTTTCTGGCGGCGCTTTCGCTGGGCGATCGCTTCGGCCGCATCTACGACAACCCGTTCGACGTGCCTGCCGGTCAAGGCGGTCAAGCTTGATTTCGACCTGGTGAAGCGAACGTCGCCAGGCTCGCCTGGAAAGCGCCCGCACCGACTTGACGCGAAGCGCGTCCGGGCGATGAAATCACGGTTGAAACCGTGCTCGCGCCGTATCGCGGCGAGCGCATCGTGCGCCAGATTCCGATCAAGATTCCGACCTCCGCTTCGAAGGGACCACTGCGCATTCTGGTGAGCGATGGCGACACGCTCGACCGCATGCGTCGCGGCATGCCGATGATGGCGCGCAAACTGGATCTGGCCTCCACCATCGCGCTGCTCAACAAGGAGCACTCGAACAACCGCGTCTACGTCTCGCTGCTCGAGGCGGATCCGGAGGCCATGGTTGCCGACAAAGTCATGCCTGCCCTGCCGCTCTCCGTCATGAATGTTATGGACGGCATGCGGGGCACGCAGGAGATGGTGGTGCTGGGCGAATCGCTCGGTGAACGAGGCAGCCACGCCGCCACTCGACTTTGCGGTCGCCGGAGCGCAGGTACTGACGATTACGATCAAGTAAATACGGGCACGGGCCCCTCCCGAGGCCGTGCTCATCTTCGACCCCGTCCAAGGAACCGTGTTACCCTGAACTTTCCCGCGCCACAATCACACAACGAGGTGTAAGACTTGCAGATCCAGCCGCGGAAGTTTGCCATTCTGCTTGCGCTGTTTACTCACCACCGATCGCCTTCGCCGAAGGCACCCGCACCTGGGAACAATCGAAGTTTGAAGAGCTCACCAAAGGCACGGCCACCGGCGTAGCCATCCGCAGCACGGGCGGCCTGGAACTGGCACCGGCCTTCAAGACGCTCTGTACACCGCGCCCTCGACCTACATCTGGTCCATTGCCTCCGATAGTGCCGGAAACATCTACGCCGCCGCCGGCGCGCCCGCGCGCGTGTACCGCATCACGCCCGACGGGCAGGCCACCACCATCTTCGAGCCGCACCGAATTGCAGGTGCAGGCGCTGGTGGTCGACAAGAACGGCGCTGTCTACGCGGGCACCGCCCCGGACGGCAAGGTCTACAAGATCGAGCGCAAGAGCGGCGCCGAGCAGCGACGCAGGGCAAAGAACTCCGCGGACAAGTCGAAGGGGCCAGGTCGATCCCAACTGGAATTCCTCCGTCTATTTCGATCCCGGGCACGAAATACATCTGGGACCTGACCTTCGACAACGCGGGCGACTCTGTTCGTGGCCACCGGCGATCACGGGCGAGATTTATCAGGTCACGCCCAAGGGCGAGCACTCCGTGTTCTTCAAGAGCGACGAAGCTCACATTCGCGTGCTGGCGGTCGATCCCAAGGGCAATCTGATCGCCGGCTCGGACGGCAGCGGCCTGGTGTACCGGATCGCGCCGTCGGGCGAGGCCTTCGTTCTGTACAGCGCTCCCAAGAAGGAAATCACGGCGCTCGCGATCGACGGCGCGGGAAACATCTACGCCGCCGGCGTAGGCGAGAAACGTCCGGGCTCAGGATGATCCTGGCTTCGGGGCCGTCGATCATGCCTGTCACGCACTCCACTCGCCGTCGATGTCGGCGCGCCTCCGGGACTTGTGCTCACGCCGACCCAACTGTCGACCTCCACGCATGGTGAACTTCCCCGCGCCCGGCTCGGGCGCCAGCGGCGGCTCGGAGATCTACCGACTCGCTCCAGATGGCTCGCCCACGCGCTTGTGGACTTCGCGGGAAGACATCGTTTATGCCCTGGCCTTCGATCACGCAGGGACGCCTGCTGGCCGGCACCGGCAATCGTGGTCACATCTTCGCCATGCAGCAGCGAAGACGACTTCAGCGACCTGCTGAAGGCGGGGTCTTCGCAGGTCACGGCATTTGCCAAGGCTCCTGGCGGCGGCCTGTACGCGGCTCGGCAGCAACCTCGGAAAGATTTTCGTGCTGGGTCCGGGACCGCAGATCGGAGGGCACGTACGAAAGCGATGTGTTCGACGCCAAGATCTTCTCGCGCTGGGGACGCGCCGAATTGCGCGGCGCCGGCAACGTGGAGCTGTTCGCGCGCAGCGGCAACGTCGACAATCCCGACCGCAACTGGAGCTCGTGGATGAAAGTCGATCCCCAGAAAGATGGCGAAACCGGGCGTGTCCGCCGGCGCGTTTCATTCAGTGGAAAGCCGTGCTGCACGCGGGAAATCCGGCTCCCCGGGTGGAAAGCGTCACTGCTCAATTACCTGTCGAAGAACATCGCGCCCGACATCGACGATGTGGGCGTGCAGATTGGCACCCGCTACCAGCCCTTGCCCAAGCCGCTCGGCGCAACCACCGACATGAGCTGGCAGCGCCAGACGTCCGGGACAGCCGCGCTTCGAACCTCCGTGTGCCGACGACGCACGATCGCGACTCGACTCGGCGTGAAGTGGGTGGCGCACGACGATAATGACGATCAGCTGAGTCTACTCTGCTCTACTACCGCGGAGACGGCGAGACCCGCTGGCTGCTTCTGAAAGACGGCCTCACCGACAAGTTCTACTCGTTCGACGCGAGCCTGCTTCCGGACGGCGGATACACCTTCAAAGTGGTGGCCTCCGATGCGCCTTCGCATTCGCCCGGGGACGCGCTAACGGCCGAGAAAGAGAGCCCTCGCGTCGAAATCGACACGACACCTCCGCACATCGAGAACATTGGCCGCGACGTCTGGAGGCGACCAGGTCCACGTAACTTTCCGCGCCGCTGACGGCTTCTCGCCGATCAAGCGCGCCGAGTACTCGATCGACGCCAACGACTGGCAGTACGTCGAACCGGTGGGCCAGCTGGCGGACTCGAAGACTGAGAACTACGACTTCAAGGTTCCGGTTCGTTCTGGATGCGTTGCGACGGCCGCGTCTGCGACAAAGCCAAGAAGAACGAACCCGGCCCTGACCGAGCACGTGTCGTTGTGGTTCGCGTATACGACCGCTTCGAGAACATGAGCGCGGCGAAGATGGTGATTCGGGGGAAGTAAAAACCTGACAACCACAGAGGACACAGAGGAGCATGGAGGAAAATCGAGGCAGGATTTTCTCTGTGTTTCCCTCGGTGTCCTCTGTGGTTAAAAGTTTTGCCTCTATATCCTGTCCGCTTTGCGTAGTTCCGGAAACTAGCCACGCCCACAGGCCGATCACGGACCAGCGTTCCCAACTCCGCCCAGTACGACGGCGGGCACGGTTCCGAACCAGTGCGCAGTCGGTGGCCCGACTCGAACTCTCCCAATTCATTCGATGCACCGATGAACAGCATGTCGACCGCATTCACGCGTCCGCGCATTTCATCCGGGCGTCGTAACTGCACCAGCGTCGCGCGGATGATGACGCTCACCATGTCCGGTCGCGCCCACCAGCAGCAACGCGATCATCGACAGCACCAGGCTGCGCGAGATTCCGAACAGGATCGTGAACACTCCGAAGCCCGCCACACACCACAACATGATGAGGCCCAGCCCTTCGCTGAATCGGCCGTTTAGCGAGGAAGAGCGCCATGATGGCCGCGCCGATGCCCGGAGCGCTGCGCAGCAGAGCCCAGTCCCCACGGGCCTGTTTTCAGAATTTCGCTGGCATACACCGGCAGCAGCGCGACCGCGCCGCCTAGATAGCACGGCAAACATGTCGAGCGAGATCGATCCCGGCACGACCTTCTCGCGCCACTACTTTCATAAAGGCGAAGCCCGCCATCACGGTGCGCAAGCTCATCTCCCCGGTGCGCCGGCCGCGTTTTGCCGGGCTGCGAGTGGGATACGCAAGGTCGCCGACGAGGGCCACGGCGGCGTGGAAACCGTGGCTGGTCCATGTGAGCGATCTCCGGTCGTCCCTGGCTTGCGGCGTGCAGCACGCCGCCAATGGCCGGAGCCGTAAGGTGGATGGTTGCCGCCTCGAAGCGTGCTCGCATTCCAGGCGACCGCCTTCGAGAAGTAATGTCCGGGGAACCAGCTGCGGCAGCAGCGCCCGGCCTGGCCGGCCAGTTGAAGCAGCGCACGACGCCCAGCAAAAGAAGGTAATCGCGGGTAGATCATGATTGCGACCGAGCGAGCGCCCGCATCGGCCAGCAGCAGCAAAGAGTGCTCCGCTGCACACCACAAAGCCGACGTGGCAGATATTGAGCAGGCGGCGGCGATCGTGCCGCGTCGGCAGTGTGGCCCGCCAGCAGGAACAGGAACAGCTCCCGGCAGGAGTTGCGCGAGCCCGACCAATCCCAGATCCAGCGGTCGACGAAGTGATTTCGTAGACCTGCCATCCCACCGCGACCGATTGCATTTCCGAGCGCGGCCACGATGAAGAAAGCGCGCGATCTGGTAGAGCGCGAGATCCGGGGTAGGCAAAGAGCCGGGACGAGGTCGCGAGCAGTTCAGATTCCCCCATTGTCTCTACTGTGCCACAAAGAGAGGAACGCGTGGCGGCAGCTGGGCGAAATGCCTGGCGCGATCTTCCCCGCGTAGCAAGCGCTGACGGCTTAACGCAGAGCATCGCGCGTGATCGCGGTCAGCAGACGCAGGCGGGCACGATCGAAATTTATCGTTGGAAGTCGGGTCCATCCGCAGGAAAGGCGCATATCATGGTCACTTTCGGCGTCGCCGCACCACCACCGCCCGGCGTACTTGAAATTCCGCGCTCGCTCAAAAATCGGCGTCGGCCACCGAAGCGGCGTCGCTGATTCGCTCCGCGCGATCAGACCGGCATGAGCGGATTCACGGGCTCTGGGTACCCGAAGGTGGTCCCAATCGAACTGGCGCGTCGCATCGCCGAAAGCGCACATTCGCGGACAGAAGTTTTCAGGTCAGCGTGTTTACATCCACCTGAGCCAGCGTCGCGCAGTTCGTGGAATATGGCTTCCTCGGCAAGATGGACGTCGCCCCTCATCGAAAAGTGGCGCGGGTTCCCGTGAGCCTCGCAGGCCCTAGAATGTACACGTGCTCCTGATCCTGCGCACTCTCGGATGGGTGATTTGCGCCGTTTACTCCACGATCCCCGGTTACTGGCTGCTCATCCATCCGCGCGCAGATTACTGGCGCGCGCAGCGCCTCCGTGCCGCGTGTTGCTTCCGCTGTGGACTGGCATGTTCGTGATCGTGCTGCTGGCAACTGCACCCTTCCGAAGCATCTCTCACTCTATAAACAACCTGGGCGTTGCTCCCGCGGCTTGCATCTTCGCAGTCGGCATCTGGCTCTATAAAACCGGAGGCGCTCGCTTCAGCCTGCAACAACTGCAGGGCATGCCCGAACTCAGCGCTACGCCCTCCACACAGCCTCTGGTCATCACCGGCATCCGCGCCCGCATACGTCATCCCATCTATCTCGCGCATTTCTGCAGATGTTCGCCTGGACGATCGGAACCGGGGCTTTGCCGTGTGCTTCGCGCTGGTTGCGCTCACCATCGTCACCGGCGCCCTCATGATCCGCGCCGAGGATGCGGAACTGGAGCGTGAGGTTCAGGAGCGAGTTCCGTGGCTATCAGGCATCCGTGCCCTCCATCTTTCCCGGTCTCCGCGCGCGGGTACTCCAGGGAGCGTTGGCGTCCTTCTGAGTGACGTCGTGTGGGGCTTGTTTGCCGCGTTGATTTCCGCTGTGTTGGCGATCGCTAGGGCGCCGCTCGAAGCGCGACCAACCGATGCTCTTACCCCACGGCACACCTGGAAGTTCCCGGCGGACGGGCGAGTCGCGATCATGAGATCCGTTTCGGGATCAGATTGTCCGAAAACACAGCTGACCGGCTGATCCAGGACTTGCGTAGTCCGGACTGCGATCAGGTTAATCGCGGCACTAGCTTCCGGTTCTGATGACCGCATTTGCGGGTGCCTCGCGTCAGGACTCTGAGGCCGATCTGATCCTGGCAGGGTAGTGACAGGCAAACAGCCAAGTTCTGGTGCCTACGACTTTGCCTCAGAGCCGTTCTCGATTGTGGATCGTCTTAATGCGGAGATGAAGGCGGGTTTGAAGTCGAAATGTTTCCCTTAATCCGTTGGGGTTTGAACGTCTTGTTTCTCAAGGCGTCACTATAATCCGACCTGGCTGACAGCTGATGGCTGACAGCTGCCTTTTCATGCGCTTCCGAACTCTTCGTCGCAACTCGATACTTGCGCGCCAAGCGCCGCCAGGCGTTTATCGGCGTGATCACGGCGATCTCCATCCTCAGGGTCTGCCAGCCGGGGTTGCTTCACTCATCGTCGCCCTCGCCATCAACAACGGCTTCCGACAGGATCTGCAGCAACGGCTGCTCGGTTCAACCTCGCATGTGAGCCTGCTGCGCGTGCGAGCGACGGTGATTCAGCGACTGGCCACGATGCTTGAGCGCCTCAGCCACCAACCGCACGTGGTCGCCGCCGCGCCTGCGATCTACGAGCAGGTGCTGATCTCGCGCGGGCCGCGCGCTCGGGGTGCGGTGCTCGAAGGGGATGATCCCATCACTACGAGCGTAAGGTGAGCGATCTGCTGCAACACGGTGCGGATCGGATCGGCAGATGCGCTTGAGGATGACTGCTGGCAGCTCAGCTTCTGACGCAGGATTCGACACGTGACAAGCCACATCAAGAGCCGCGGGCGGGGGCGTCCGCGCTACACGCAGATCCAACGTCCCAACCGCGGCGGACAGGAGTGTCCGCACTACACCTGCTCGCCGATTCCGCTGGCCGACGTCCATGAGGCGCGTTGCCGGCTATGCCGCCTATCATCCTCGGCAAAGACATGGCCGATGAACTCGGCGCCAGCGTCGGCTCGGTGGTTCTGGTCACCAGCCCGCAGGGCGAACTCACGCCCTTCTCGGGATGGTTCCCGAAGTACAACCGGCTTCCGCGTGGTCGGGATCTTCAACTCCGGACTTCTACGACTACTGACATGTCGCTGGGCCTTCACGCGCTATCGGATGCGCAACGGCGACTGTTCGGGCTGGGCGACCTCATCTCGGTGATTCAGTTCAAGGTCGATGACATCTTACCAGGCCGATGGAATTGCCAAAGAACTCGAACAGGCGGCCGGCTCAGGGTTTCATGGCGACCAGTTGGATGGAGCAGAATCGCGCCTTGTTCCGCGCTCTGCGGCTCGAGCGTCTGGTCACGTTCATCACCATCGGCCTCATTGTGTTCGTGGCCGCGCTGAACATCCTGATCTCGCTCACCATGATGGTGATGGAAAAGACGAAAGACATTGCCGTGCTCCGGTCGATGGGCACGCGCAAGTCGCAAATTCGCCGACTGTTCGTGGCGCAGGGACTTCTGATCGGACTGATCGGAACGTCGATCGGCCTCGTCCTGGGATTCGCGCTTTCCTGGGCTGGCGCGCGCTACCACCTGATCGCGCTTGGCTCCCGAGGTGTATTCCATCGACTACGTGCCGTTTGCGCCGCGCGCTCTTGACGGCGTGCTGGTGGCGCTGGTCGCGATCGGCATTTCGTTTGTCGCCACTATGTATCCATCCTGGTCGGCGGCGCGGCATCCTGCCCGCTGAAGCATTGCGCTACGAGTAAGACTGTCTACAGTCCTGGCGAGGCCGAAAATCCCATAAAACCGCCATGGTTTTGCCCTTTTGGCTGCACAAAGGTGCACCCTGTGACCATCGTCACATTGCGCCGTGAGGAACAGGTATAGATTTGCGGCATACAGCTTTCCATTTTTGGGAATCTGCATCACGACCGGGGCCCCATGTTCTAATGACGTCAGGCAACCCGGAAGCATCTAACGTCCGGCCTCGGAAAATTGGCGCCGGCACGCGGGTTGCAACTGCTCTCTGTATCGAAGGGGAAGCCGGTTGCATCTAATTGCGCAGGACCCGATGTTGCGGGTCGAGAAGCTGAAAAAGGTCTTTCGCTCAGGCGATTCCGACCTTGTGCTCTTTGAGAATTTGTCGTTCGCAGTTGGCAAGGGAGAAATGCTTGCGATCGTGGGCGAATCAGGAGCCGGCAAGAGTACCTTATTGCACATCCTGGGCGCTCTTGAACGTGCTTCTGACGGTAACGTATACTGCGCCAACTTGCGGCTGAATTCGCTGGCGGATGATGCCGCCGCGGATTTTCGCAATCGTGAAATCGGGTTCGTATGGCAGTTTCATTACCTGCTTCCCGAGTTCACGGCACTGGAGAATGCTGCCATGCCGCTGTTGCTTCGCGGCCGAGGCGTGGACCGCGGTGCAGGATGATGCGAAACATTGGCTGCGTGAGGTTGGTCTTGAAGCACGTGGGCATCACCGGTCGGGAGAGCTTTCGGGTGGAGAGCAGCAGCGCGTGGCTTTGGCTCGCGCTCTCATCACCAAACCGAAGCTCCTGCTGGCGGATGAACCCACCGGCGACCTGGACGGCCGTACCGGCCGAGTCGATTTTCGAATTGATTGCCCGGCTACATCGCGACTACCAGCTCACCTCCCTCATTGCGACTCACAATCTTGCCTTTCGCGCGCCGGTGCCACCGGGTCGTCCGCTTGCATCACGGGCACATCGGAAGAAGTCGTGCCAGAGTCATTGCCTGCATGAACACAGATTTTGCGGGCACAAGGCGTAACGCGAGTGGCCCATCGGCAACACGATAAGAGTGGAGACGAACGAAAACTGGGCCAGCGTCTATGGCACAAGAGTGCCATTAGTAAACTTGCCCGCAATAAAAACGATTCAGGGGTTGGGTTTCGTGGCCTCTTGATTGCATAATGCTTGTTAGGGCCACGAGTTTTCGTGGGAGTTAGAGTCGCAAGTTCTGACTCCCGTGCCAAGCTCAGGGGGAAGGGGCTATATGTTCGAACGTTATACGGAGAAAGCCAGGCGCGTCATCTTCTTCGCGCGCTACGAGGCCAGCCAGTTCGGCTCTCCTTACATAGAGACCGAGCATTTGTTGCTGGGACTGCTGCGCGAAGACAAGGCCCTGACCAACCGCTTCCTGCGCTCTCATGCCTCGGTTGAATCGATCCGCAAGCAGATTGAAGGACATACCACGATCCGGGAGAAGGTCTCGACCTCGGTCGACCTCCCGCTGAGCAACGAGTGCAAGCGCGTTCTGGCCTACGCTGCCGAGGAAGCTGAGCGCCTGTCGCACAAGCACATTGGAACCGAGCATCTTCTTTTAGGTCTGCTGCGCGAAGAAAAGTGCTTTGCCGCCGAGATCCTGCACGAGCGCGGCTTGCGCCTTCCGACCATCCGCGAGGAACTGGCTCGCACCAGCCAGGAAAAAGCCCAGCCGCAGCGGCAGCGTGAGTCTTCCCTGCTCAGCGGAGTTTTCACGCGACCTGACCCAGGCCGCCATGGACAGCCAGCTCGATCCGCTGGTCGGACGCGAAGGCGAAGTGGATCGCGTCATTCAGATTCTCTGCCGCCGCACCAAGAACAATCCAGTGCTGATCGGCGAGCCGGGCGTTGGCAAGACTGCCATCGTCGAAGGGCTTGGCGCAGCGCATCGCGGACGGCGAAGTTCCGTCGTTCCTGGCAGACAAGCGCATCCTGGCGCTCGATCTTTCGCTGATCGTCGCCGGCACGAAGTATCGCGGACAGTTTGAAGAGCGTCTGAAGACCATCATGAAGGAACTGATGGAGTCGCAGAATTCCATCATCTTCATCGACGAGTTGCATACGCTGGTGGGCGCGGGCTCGGCGGAAGGATCGCTCGATGCCGCCAACATCCTGAAGCCGGCGTTGTCGCGCGGCGAGATTCAGTGCATCGGCGCCACCACGCCGGGCGAGTATCGCAAGTCGATCGAAAAAGACCGTTCGCTCGAGCGCCGCTTCCAGGCCGTGAAGGTTCCGCCGCCGAACGAAGTCGACGCCACCAAGATTCTGTTCGGGATCAAGGACCGGTACGAGAAGTTCCACGCCGTCACCTACACCGACGACGCGATCAACTTCGCGGTATCGCATTCGAACCGCTACATTCCGGACCGCTTCCTGCCGGACAAGGCAATCGACCTCATCGACGAGGCGGGCGCGCGCGTGAAGCTGCGCCAGACCTCGCTGCCTGAGGAGATCACGGAAGTCCAGAAGCGCATCAAGTTCATCGTTCACCGCATGGAGAACGCCATCGCGAACCACGAGTTCGAGAAGGCGCGCTTCTACTCGGACGAGGAACGCAAAGAGCGCGAGAACCTGCGCGCTCTTCGCGAAAAATACCACCTCGATGAATCCTCCACCGGCGTTGTCGGTCGGGAGGACATCGAGGACGTCGTGTCGCGCTGGACCGGCGTGCCCATCACTGTCGATCAAGGAAGAAGAGTCGGCGAAGCTGCTGCGCATCGAAGAAGAGCTGCACAAGCGCATCATCTCGCAGGACAAGGTCGATCGTGGCCCTGGCTCGCGCCATCCGCCGCAGCCGCGCCGGGCTGAAGAGCCCGAACCGGCCCATCGGATCGTTCCTGTTCCTCGGCCCGACGGGCGTCGGCAAGACCGAAGTCGCCCGCACCCTGGCGCAGTTCATGTTCGGCAGCGAGAAGTCGCTGGTGCGCTTCGATATGTCGGAGTTCATGGAGAAGCACTCGGTCTCGAAGCTGATCGGCTCGCCTCCGGGATACGTGGGCTACGAAGAAGGCGGCCAGCTGACCGAGCGCGTGAAACGCGCGCCCTACTCGGTCGTCCTGCTCGACGAAATCGAGAAGGCGCATCCGGATGTCTTCAACATCCTGTTGCAGGTATTTGAAGACGGCCAGTTGACCGACGGCCTGGGCAACACGGTCGACTTCAAGAACACGATCATCATCATGACGTCGAACATCGGCGCGCGGCACTTGCAGAAGCGCGAAGGGCCTGGGCTTCCAGTCGTACGAAGGAAGAGCATGATCTCGGAGAAGGTCGAGGACCTCGTGAAGAACGAAGTCAAGCGCACCTTCAACCCCGAGTTCCTGAACCGCCTGGACGAGATCATCCTGTTCACCGCGCTGAGCTGAGCAGCGACCTGATTCAGATCCTCGAGCTCATGGTCAACCAGCTGAACCAGAACCTGGCGCAGCGCTCGATCACCGTAACCGTGGCCGACGAGGCCGAGAACGCTGGATCCTCAATCAGACACTCGACGACCGCAGCTACGGTGCGCGTCCGCTGCGCCGCGCGCTTGCAGAAGTACATCGAGGATCCGCTGTCGGAAGCGCTGATCCAGGGCACCATCACCACGCGCCCGGCGTTCATCGAGGTCTTCCTCGATGGACAACAAGCTGTACTATCGCCCGGTGGACTCGAGAAGGCTGAGGGCGTGCTGCTGTACGAGAACTAGCTGACTGGCACAAATCGGCCGCCGGCGAAAGCTGGCGGCTTTTTGTTTTTGCTGACCGCACGGCACAATTCGTCTGGAACTTCGTTTCCACCGCAAAGTTCGCAGTTCACGCGCAGTCTCCGCTCTCCTGCCTGCGCCCTTCGCGGCGTTTTCTTCGCGACCTTTGCGGTTCAAGATTTTTGCCTGAAGCGCCGCACCAACCGAGCCCACTTTCTCTGCGACCTTCCTCCAGCGAAGCTGGAATCTAGGCAATGGTTACCTGCAATCGTCCGAACCGCGTTTAGGGTCGGGGGCGGGACGCCCTCGGGACTGCCGGCAGGATGCCGGCGCTACTTTTCTTGGAAGGAGCACCATGGAGAAGGTCAATATCGCGCAAAAGTTCTCGCAGATCCCGGAGCCCTGGAAGCCGCGCATCGCCGGCGAACTCAACGGGCAGATGGTCAAGCTGGGCAAGTTCCAGGGCCCGTTCGTATGGCACCACCACGAGAACGAGGATGAGCTCTTCCTGGTTGTCAAAGGCCAGCTTTCGCATGGAACTGCGTGACCGCAACATCTGGATCGAGGAAGGCGAATTCCTGATCGTTCCTCGCGGCGCGTCGAACACCGCCCCGTGGCGGAGGAAGAAGCCTGGGTACTCCTCTTCGAGCCGGCCTCACACACTGAACACCGGAAATGTGCAGAACGAGCTCACTTTGCCGGAACTGGAGCGCGCGTAAGGTTTCGTAGTCACAGGGCCGCGATTGGGTGTCCGCGCCACATTTCGTCAGGCACGAAGCTCAACTGAAGGAACGGAGTCCCCAGCATGCCCAGTCGGCGGCACGGCTGCAATTGACCTGAAGCTCGCAAACATCGAAGAAGCCGCTACTGTCATCGATCCGGTCTTCCCTCAACAGCCCGCAGTTCGTCGACGAGCAACTCTAGTGCCGCGCTCGGGCAGCGGACGACTCGTCAAAGTCGAGACCGCGAACCCCATTCGCAGCTTCAAGGGCCGGGGCGCAGACTTCATGCCTCCGCAACTTCGACGTCAAACAGAAAGCGGTCTGCGCGTCGGCCGGCAATTTCGGACAGGCCATCGCCTACGCCGGGCACGCAGCCGCGGCATCGCGGTCGAAGTCTACGTTCCCACCGACGCCAATCCACTGAAGATCGCGCGGCATGCGTTCGTTCGGCGCCAAGGTCATCGCCATTGGATCCGACTTCGACGACGCCAAGCAGCACGCCCGACGACACGTCGCTCAGCACTCCGACTGCATCTTCGTGGAGGACGGGCGGGATCCCGCCATCGCCGAGGGCGCGGGCACCATCGGCGTCGAGCTTTTGAGAGCGGGCACGATCGACGCCGTCGTCGTGCCTCTCGGCGATGGAGCGTTGATCAGCCGGCATCGCAGTGTGGGTGAAAGAGCACTCTGCCGCAGCACAAAAATGCGGGCGTCTGCGCGGGAAGGCGCCGCCGCGATGGAAGTAAGCTGGCGAGCGGGCCGCGCTCATTTCCGATCGACACCGCCGATACCTTCGCCGACGGATCGCGGTGCGCGTGCCCGTCGCCGACTCGGTGACGCGAATCATCTCACTGGTCGATGACATTGTGCTGGTCAGTGACGCGCAGATGCTCGAGCTATGCGCATCGCCGCCTCTACCCTCGGAGTTCTGCTGGAACCTTCCGGTGGCCGCCGGCCTGGCCGCCATTCGCGCCCATCGCTTCGCCGGAGATCAAATCGCAACTATTCTGACGGGCAGCAACATCCATCCCGACTCTGATCGCGAAGAGTTGTTGGGTAGTCTTAGTTCGTCGAAAGCTTTTAACCGCTAAGGTGGCCAAGGAAGGCCGGAAGGTCGCGCTGAGAAAACGTAGAGATTTTCCTTCGCGACCTTGGCGAAGCCGTTCTCGGCGCTCTTCGCGGATAAAACTCTCCGCCGAGGCGACTCACCTTCACACCACCTTCGTCCACACCACCTGGTTATTCGCGCGGCCAGCACCCACTCAACTACACGCATATCTGCTTATATATCAGTCTCTTACGAGCTGCCTCCGCTCGGCAGGTAAGTAACGTGACCCGCCTTGGTACATCGTCTTCCGTGCCTTGGGAAAAGCCCTGCCCAGGTTGCAAGATAGCCAAGTAGTCAGCAACCAGCCTCTGGGCCCTTTTCCACCTTCCCCCGACAGAGTGCCGAACGCAAAAAACACTATGTCTGAGCAAGATCAGAATCTCGAGGTGGATCAGGCAGGCGAGAGACTGGACATGGCTCGTCTCTGACGGTTGGCAGCGCTGTTTCTGCTGGCCGCGACCGGATTGCTTCTGCACTTCTACGCGCCCGCACCCACCAACGATCTGCAGGCTCAGGTAAGCCCAGCTCAACCAGCAGGTGCAGTTGCTGAAGCAAGAGCAGGCCATGCCGGTGGTGGTGCTGGATCGCTACCGAAATTCGATCTGCTATGTATTCGGCGTCTACCAGGTTGGCTTTCCGAATCAGCCGGCGCGCTTGCGAGCGCGCGTTTCCGGCACAGGATTCATCGTGGCCAGTGGCCTGATGGCGACTAATCGCCACGTTTCCGAGCCGCATGGTATGGAGATCCGGAAGCCGACGCGCTGATTCGCCGCGGCGCCGTGCCCACACTTGAGAAACTAGTGGCGTTCTTTCTCGGATCGCCCACGGCGTTTCTGAACTGACGCCAACAGTCGTTTCAGCACACAGCGATCTGGCCGTGCTTCACGTGGAGTTCTCTCAGACCAGCCGTAGCCTTGAGCCTCTGCCCCTCGCGAAACAGGCGACGCCTCCGGGCGAGCTCGTCACGGTGATTGGATATCCCATGGGCGTCGCTGGCATGGTGGCGAAGTCGCCCACCGAAGTTTACGAACGTCTGGCTTACCGTCACGACGATATCGGTGCAGCCAGCGAATTGGCGGCGTTGTCCCTGTGATTCGCCCCTCGGCCACCGTCGGCCATCTAGGCGATGTGGTCGGGGACAAACTGATTTACGACGCGCCCACCGCGCGATGGCAGGCAGCGGCGGCCCGGTATTCAATTCCGAGGGCCAGGTGATCGGGATCAACTCGGCATACATCGACGGCTTCTCGGGAGGCACGCTCGGCATCTCAGTCGACGCGCTGCGTCCGTTGATCGAAGCGGCGCAAAAGACAGTGCCCGCCAGCAACGTGCGCGTGCGCTAGAGCAATTACTTTCCGTATTCGCTCCGAACCACTTCCCCGCCCTTCATCACGAACTTCACATGCTCTAACTGCTTGACGTCGTCGAGCACGTTGCCATCGACCGCAATGATGTCGGCGTATTTCCCGGCTTCGATGGCGCCGATGTCGTCGGACCAGCCAATCAGGTCTGCCGCGTTAATGGTTGCGGAACGGATTGCCTGTAGAGGCGACATGCCGTAGCGCGTCATCCATTCAAATTCGATAGCCTGTGTGCCATGCGGAAATGATCCTGCGTCAGTACCAAAGGCAATCTTCACGCCGGCGGCGAGCGCTTTCTCAAAGCTCGTCTTGTGGATGGCCAAGCGGGTGGTCTTGCCGCCCGTCATGGCGAGATCTCCTTTTCGAGCGTGCAGCAATAGACCTGCAGGGTTGGAACCAGGTACGTTCCCTTCGCGACCATTTTGCGAATCGCGTCGTCGTCCAGTTGAATGCCGTGCTCAATAGAAGCCACGCCCGGCATCGATGCGGTAGTGCAGCCCTGGCCCGTCATAGGCATGGCACGCCACCTTGATGCCCTTCAGGCGCGCTTCGTCGACGATGGCCTGCACTTCCTCCGAGGCTGAAATTCGCGACACTCACTTCTTTGCCGTTGGGCAGAAAGCTGTAGCGGTCGGTGCCGTAGATCTTGATTAGAGTCCGCGCCATAGTTGAACTGCTCGCGCACCGCCTTGCGCGCCTCGTACGGACCGTCGACGATCTGCACACCCATCGGCACCGTGACCTGTGGCGCATAGCCTTCGAGCGCATACCCACTGGTCGTCGAGATTCCCCGAGTCGCGACTTTCAGGCGCGGACCCGGAATCAATCCCTGGTTGATCGCATTGCGGACGTCGACGTCGCTGTACATCGCGCCCTCCGTTTCGACGTCGCGCATGGCCGTGAAGCCCGCTTCCAGATCTTTCTTGACGTTCAGGACGGCCAGGATCGTGCGGTACTGGTACGAATCCTTCAGCAGGTAGTCTTCGTAGTGGGAGTTGTTGGTGTCCGCGAGCATGATGTGGGTGTGGCAGTCGATCAGCCCGGGCAGCACGGTGGCTCGCGACAAATCAACGACGCGGGCGCCGGCGGGAATCTGCTGTTCACTCGCAGCTCGCGACGCGCTCGATGCGGCCGCCGCGAATCACGATCACCTGGTCGGCGAGCATCTTCCCGGAACGCACATCAAGCAGTTTGCCGGCTCGAACGTATTCCGGCGCAGCATTGTCCTGCGTTTGTGCGACCGGGGTGGGGCCAGTGAGAGAAGCGGTCTGCCCCCACGATGTGCGACGACCCGGCCATGATGAGGGCAAACAGAAGCGCGGCCAAAACTGTTTGGGAAAAACGGCGCATGCTCTCTCCGCGGAACAATATCGAATGTAAAATTCGAGCGATTGTAGCGCAGAGAGAGCATGGATGTGTCCGGGGCAAAAATCCAGGGGTACGCTACTACCAACTCATCCAGCCCGGTTCTCGCACGTGCTCTTCGTGCAGGCGCCGCAGACGTGCGGCCATCACGCCATTCCGGCCCAGGTAGCCGACAAGCTTGCGAGGATCGCCTCGCTCGACCACGGGTAACCGACCAATCTCGTTACGCAGCATCTTGTCAGAAGCTTCTGAAATCATCTCGTCTGGAAATGCAACGACCAGATCTTTCGAGCCCGCCTCGAGCACCGTGAGCAGGCCCTCTGAATCCTGATCGAGGGCGCGCAGCACATCGCCGCGAGTAATCAGGCCCGCCAGTTTCCCTTCATCATCGACGATGAAAAGTCCCTGGTGCCGACTAACGTCGGGATCATGCTTCCGCGATTCGTTCCGCCAGTTCGGCGATCCGCATTGTTGGCCGAGACGGTGGGCACATCCCGATCCATCGGTCTCCGCCACCGCCACCTGCTGCAGGATGTCGGTCTCGTAGTCCTGATGAATGCGCAGCCCGCGGCGCGCCAGCTTTTCCGTCATGATCGACGACTTCGGCATGAACAGCATCGCAACGCCATCGGCAATCACGGTCACCAGCATCAGGGGCAGGACCGCGTTGTAGTCGCGCGTAATTTCAAATGCGAAAATGATGAATGCGAAGGCAGCTCGCGACGCCGCCCCGAACACCGCCCCCATCGCCACTAACGCAAACGCGCCCGCAGCCAGGTTCGCGGAGGGGAACAGCCGGTTGATCGCCAGCGCGAATACACCGCCCAGCGCCGCGCTCGACATGAACATTGGAGCCAGCAGTCCTCCCGACGTCCCCGAGCCCAGCGAAATCACCAGCGCGAAGGCTTTGGCGATCATCACCACGAGCAGCAGCTTCAAAGCCAGTTGCCCGTTCAGGATGTCGCTGATCGTGTCGTAGCCGACGCCCAGTACTCGCGGCACGAAGTAGCCGATAATGCCCAGCCCCAAAGCTCCGATCGCTGGCCACCACAACTCATCCACGGGCAGCTTTCGAACAGATCCTCCACCCAGTAGAGCAGCTTGCTGAAGCCGACCGCGGCTAGTCCGCAGATGACTCCCAAGCACCACGTAGAACGGCAAGGCGCGCGGAATCGCGAAATCGACCTGCGCCACGGTGAACATCGGTCCCGTTCCCAGGGTCTGCATATGCACCGCAGTGGCCAGCGTGCTGGCAATCACCAGCGGAATGAAACGACCGCGACTTGAACTCGAAAAGCAGGAGCTCGATGGCGAGGATGACCCCGGCAATCGGCGTGTTGAAGGTCGCGGACATGCCCGCGGCCGCACCGCAGGCCAGCAGGACCTTCCTTTCCGAGGCAGTCGTAGTGGAAGACTTGGCCAATCAACGATCCCAGCGCACCACCGGTCTGGATGATCGGTCCCTCAGCGCCGAACGGGCCGCCGGTGCCGATGGCAATCGCGGCCGACAGCGGCTTCAGGATCGCCACGCGCGGCTGGATGCGGCTGCGATTGAACAGCACCGCTTCCATCGCTTCCGGAATTCCATGACCTTTGATCTTCGACGAGCCATACTTGGCCATGAAGCCGACGATGAGCCCGCCGATCACGGGAATGAAGATGACCCATAGCTCCCAGGTGGCTCATGCGTGGGACTGACGAAGGCTGTATCGAACCGGTGGAAGAAAAATAGATTCGTGAACAGACCGATCAGCTTGTAGAGAATCAGGCGATACCGCCGGCCACCAGGCCGATGCCGCCGGCCAGGAAGGAAACCAGAGCCAGGCGAAACTGCGCCGGCCAGATCCGTTGTCAGTTGATTGTGAGCGGAACGCACGGACTCCGGGCAGGCTACGCGCCTGCGCCATCACCGATTCACAGCAGAATTGTTCGACATGCCTTAGCTGGATGATCTCCTCTTCCCAACGGCAGCCTTCGCTCGGGTAGCCGTTGGAAACTCGAGATCCCTGCATTGCCCGGCGCAGAGCCTTCACTAGTGCTGGCCCCGCCGAACGCAACTCCGCCCGGTGGTGCAACGAAAGCTTGCGCAACACCTTTTCTCCCTGGGAGTAAGCGACAGCAACACCTCGCGCCGGTCTTCGCCTGCGCGCGCCTCGCCTGATGTAACCCGCAGCCGACAACCGGTTCACGAGTTCCACCGTGCTGTGATGCTGAATCTGTAATCGCTCAGCCAACTCGCCGATCGTGGGCCGAGCCTCGGCGGGCAACCCCTTCAGGCCGAGCAGGAGTTGGTGTTGCCTTGGCTCCAGGCCCGCGGCACGAGCCGCCTGTTCGCTGAACGAGAGGAACCGCCTGATCTGGTAACGCAGCTCCGCCAATGCTTCATAGTCCGACAGGGTGAGTGTTTCCATGCCGCGGATTATATCGCAGCAATCCAGGGACCTCCGATATGTATCGTATCACGATATGTTACTGAAATCTAAAGTCTTCGACATCGCTAGAACGAGCGGTTCGCGCAACTCTTGCGCCCGCGGATTCGTTCGTAACGCCCGTGGCGGTTAAATGCCTGTCTGCTCGCTGTAATCTCAACGGGCCTGACCGGTCCCGAATTCTCTCGGCTGCGCCTCGATGCGCTCGTGACAAGGTGGGTCAAAGATGCACGCCCTCTGCCGCTCGTTTACAATCCTCGAGTTCCTCAAATTTCACCTGATTGGGAGACCGCCTGTGATCCCGCGCTATACCCGCCCCGACGATGGGGCGCATCTGGAGCGAAGAGAACCGGTTTCGCAACTGGCTGGCGGTCGAGGTCGCCGCCACCGAGACTCTGGCCGAAGCCGGCCTTGTCCCCAAAGAGGCCGCCAAGGCCATTCGCGAGCGCGCCGGCTTCAAACTCGAGCGCATTCAGGAGATCGAGGCCGAGGTCCGGCACGACGTCATTGCCTTCACCACCGCGGTCGCCGAGATCGTCGGCCCGCACGCGCGCTGGTTCCACTACGGCCTGACTTCCAACGACGTGGTAGACACGGCGCAGGCGCTGCTGATCGGGCAGGCCTCCGACATCATCGCCGAAGATTTGGAGCGCCTTTCCGAAGTGCTCGAGCGCCGCGCCTGGGAATTCAAGGACACGCCGCAGATTGGCCGCACCCACGGCGTGCACGCCGAACCCATTACCTTCGGATTCAAGCTGGCAAATTGGTACTCGGAAACGCAGCGCAACATTGCGCGCTTTCGCGACGCCGCTGAAGGCTTGCGGGTGGGAAAGTTCTCCGGCGCAGTTGGCACCTTCGCGCACCTTTCCCCGGAACTCGAGGAGAAAATCTGCGCGCGGCTGGGACTGAAAGCGGCCGACATCTCCTCGCAGGTGATTCAGCGCGATCGGCACGCGCACTACCTGGCGACGCTCGCGGTGATCGCATCCACCCTCGACAAGATCGCCACCGAGATCCGCCACCTGCAGCGCACCGAAGTCCGCGAGGCGGAAGAATTCTTCAGCGAGAAGCAAAAGGCTCGTCTGCGATGCCGCACAAGCGCAACCCGGTCACGTGCGAGCAGATCAGCGGACTGGCCCGCGTGGTTCGTTCGAACGCGCAAGCCGCGCTTTCGAGAACGTGCCCCTGTGGCACGAGCGCGACATCTCGCACTCGTCGGTCGAGCGCGTCATCATTCCCGACTCGACCACGCTGGTGGATTACCTGCTGCAGAAGACGACGAACCTGATCGACACCATGTTCGTCTATCCCGAGCGCATGATGGCCAATCTGGAAAGCACGCGCGGGCTGGTGTTCAGCGGCCAACTTCTGCTCGACCTGGTGGAGCATGGCGTCTCGCGCGAAGATGCGTACCGCATGGTGCAGGGACATGCCATGCACGCCTGGAAGGAAGACCTGGATTTCCGGAAGCTCGTGCTGAGCGACAAGAGCATCACCAGCCGCGTGCCCGCCCGGCAACTGGAAAATGCCTTCGACTTGAAACGCCAGCTACGCAACATCGACAAGATCTTCGCCCGGGTCTTCAAACAATCGAGGTCTGCCGGCGCCAAAGCGCAAGACCGCTCGGAAAAGTAGCTCGCCACCTATTTCTTTCGCGCAAAAAGAGGCGACGGCTTTCGCCGTGCCTTGAGGAGAGAAGTGGAACCTTACCGCTTCAATTCTTTTCCACTACCAGGTTGTTCTCGACGCTGAATACGCCGGGGATCTGGCCCACGCGCATACCAGCGATCTGCTTATCCATCGGGCTGATCACTTCGCCGTACAGGCTCACGTGACCACCGTCGATGATGATGCGGATCGGCCGCGCCGGATCAACCGCATACTTGCCGAGCGCCGAGTCGCCATACAGCGCGCGCACCGTGCGCCGGCGGAGGTTGTCGTCAAACATCGAAACCGGCGATACCTTGATTTCGCTGACCACGTCCTTCACGCCAGGCATGCGATAGGCAATCGCCAGCGCAGAGTCGCGCCCCACTTCGTTGTACGTCTGGCCGCCGATCGTCGCCACGCCATCCTTCACGCTGAGCGTGTAGTAGTTGAACGCGCTGTCGTACCAGCCCACGCGGTCGTAGTACAGCTTCTTCGACAACTCCTCGTGCAGCTGCGCATCCGAAACGGCGGGTCCGGCAACTTCGATCAGGTTGCGAACGCCCTGCACGTTCTTCTGCTTCTTGGCCGACTTTGCGGCGTCGAGTTTGTCCTGGTAGAGGTCGACGGTGCCCGTCAGGGTCACGATGCCATCCTCGACTGAGGACTTCACGTTCTTAAACTTCTGGTTGTCATCCAGCTTCTTGATGACGCTGGTTTGGATAGTGGCATCGTAGCGCCCGGCGCTCGACGTCTGTGCGAACAAGCTGGCGCTCAGCAATCCCACCAACAGGAACGATGAAAGAATGCTCTTGGTTTTAGTCATGATCTCTTTTGTCTCCATCCTCAATTAACTAACTGTTTGGTTAATTATTGGATGAGACTGAGCACTCCGGGATGCCCGGAATCGGATTAGCAATACGTAAGCTT
>ERZ1370068.7351-contig-6273_pt1 | contig 51357 bp, 69 predicted proteins | sample MGYA00561227_ERZ1370068 | MGnify/ENA primary metagenome ERZ1370068 (study PRJEB38410, sample SAMEA6850437) | metagenome | study: Metagenomic assessment of the ecological functions of the soil: analysis of the soil microbiota associated with the... | reverse complement strand
TGTACTTCGTTCAGTTACGTATTGCTCGAAAGGAAGAAGCGGTCAACGAGTTAAAGGCGAAGTGGGGGCTCTCTGGCCGATGGGCACGGTGACCTGCTCTCCGTTTTAAAGATAAAGGCCTGCCGCTGCTCAGCGGCGCGGTTGAGTGTCCTGAATTAGCCAAACGGCGGGCGTGAGCGCGAACACTGTCTGTTAGATGCGAGAATGGGTCGAGCGCCATGGTCCACGACACACTCGCGCGCATGCAACAGTCGGCAAGCTTGGCGTGCGTGGTTTTCGGCTCGGCGAAAGCACGCACGCCGCTAATCTTGGTGCGATGAAAGTCGCTTTTTCTTGAAGGCGCTTTACCACCCAGAGTCACGCTTCCACTGCGGCGACAGCGCGCTCGTCGAGCGCCACCGACTTGACCAGGGCGAACACGCGATCGCCGGGGCGAAGCGCGAGCTCGTCGATGGCCTTGCGCGTCGCCAGCGCGAAGAGATGGCCATGCCCATCGAGGTCGATGGAGACGCCGGTGAGCGGACCGTCATCGTCGGCCTCCATGACGGCTTCGCCATCGCCCTCGTTATCGCTGATCCTTAGATTCGCTAACGGAACTCTCATTTCCGCCAGCTTCGGGCATCGGCTTCGGTCGGCGCTCCTTCATTCAGCACTCATCTTCCGCACTAGGCGCTCCTGCCCTTTTCCTGCTATAGTGCAACCACAGGGAGGGGGCTTCCCAATGAAACCGTTTCTGATCGCGCGTATGGCGCTGACGCTTGGGGCCTGCGCGGCCCTGTTGATCGCGATTGTGGTGCTTTCGTTGGTGCCAGCACACGATCGACCGGTCACAGCGCTCCCGCACTCACTTGAGCATCTGACGATCTTTTTGCAGCGGGGCTGGCTTTTGGAATTGGCTATCCGCAGCGCCATAGGTTCCAGTTTCCTGCGCTACTTGTTTTCACGGCTGTCATCGAGATGGCTCAGCTCGTAGTTCCCGGACGACACGCGCGTCTAACCGATTTCGTCGTTGATGCTGTGGGGATAATGACGGGTCTATCACTCGGGTTAATAGCATCGCCCAAGCTCTTGAGCAGGCCCATCCCGCCAGAGGAGTAGCAGGGAGTCTCGTATGCGTCACGCCACGCGGGCTGAAAGTCCGGATCGCGGGAGGGGGTGATGTTACGGCGAAGCATCATGATAGCCGCGCTTATGCTGCTGGCGACGCCAGCGGCTGCGGGATGGACGCTGCCGTGCATTTTCGGCGGCTGCTCCATAACGTTCGTGTCTCCCGAATATGCCGCGAAGCCGGTGCAGCCGCTCGATCCGGAAGCTGCGTTGGCGCAAATCAACGCCTACCGGACGAAGAATGGGCGGAAGCCGGTTGTCCTCGATGAGCGTCTTTCTCGCGCCGCCGCCGCTCAATCAAAGGCCCAGGCCGGGCGCAGCCGCATCGGTCACGATGGGTCCGATGGCTCGAAGCCCATCAGCGCTTTTATCGTGCGAAGATCACGCGGGCGGGGTGCTCTGGTCGCAACCTTCTGCCATGGCCGGCGATCTTTTCTCCAGTTTTGTGAAACGTAGGCTGCACCTGCCTTCAAGCAGCATGGCCATAGGCCTCGATCACATCCCGAGTCCCTCTTCCCCTCCTCGCCAGCCGGTGGCTACTGCCGCTGAACATTCTCGACATTGTGGCCGGGGTGACGATCTTCGTTGTGGGCGCGCTGATCCTGTCGCCTCTCCTCTTCAGGTTGAATCTTCGCGACGAGCCCCACTGACCGGCGATCGTCAGCTCGACAGGTGGAAGTGATGCAGGGTGATCTCTGGAGGACAGTTAAAGCGCACAGGGACGACAGATGACCCCGCGCCCACCGATGTGTAGCCGATCATGTCATGGTATTTCCAAGCGCCGGCGCCCATGGACCGCGGCAAGACTGAATTAAGCGTGATTGGGATACCGCCCGGTAGGCAGATCTGGCCGCCATGGGTATGGCCGCTCAACAGGACATTGAAGCCGGCAGCGGCGGCCTGCCGATACACTTCCGGCGTGTGCGAGATCAGGATGGAAAACTCGTCGTGAGGGATCGCGGCAGCAGCCTTCTCGATGTTGTCCACTCCGTAGGAACGGGCATCGTTGATGCCGCCGAGATAGAGGCGCTGGTCGCCGCGCTCGATAACGGCGCTCTCGTTGAGCAACACCCTTATTCCCATCGCCTCCAATCCAGGCACCATGCCAATCGTGTCGTGATCGCCGAGCACGCCGTAGATCGGGCCTTTGAGGGCATCACGCACGCGTGCCATTCCGGCAAGCGTTCTGTCATACGGACCGCAGGTCCCGCCCCGGTAATCACCGGTTAGAATGCAAACGTCGTAGCGTGCCTCACCGAGGAGATCGATCGCGCGCTCCATTGCGCCTTCACTCATCTCGACATGAAGGTCACTGAGCTGAACGATGGTGAACCCGTCGAAGGCGTTCGGCAGGTGCGGCGAGTCAATGCGATTGTGCCGTATGGCGACCTTTGCCGCATTGCGAATGCCTCGCCAATAGAGCCCCGTCGCCATGAGGACGGCGCGGATCAGGACAGATGACAGCGCCAGATTCTCGATGGGAAAGAAGCGTATGCCTTGGCCGAAGACCTGCGCCTCCTTCTCGATCTCGAGGCGCTGTCGCGCATGAGGCCCGAGTCGCTGCTCAAGGATTGTCTGAATATCTTGGTTCGTCATGGCCTGTGTGAGAGTTTCTGGAGTCATTGATCGCTGGCTGCCGAAGCCGCGTTACTGGGCTGCGGCGCAGAGCGATCAACGCAAATAGGATCAAGCATAGGACTCGAAAACGCCTTCATATCGCGACCTTGAGCGTCATTGCCGGCCTGGCCTCTTGGATTAACTCTTAAGAGATGCGGGTTCCCCTAACGCTCTTGACCTTCTCGTTTGCGAGCCGCGGTAATTGGCTCGGCTGTGATGAGGTCCCCTCCTCCCAATCACTCCCGTCAGGAGTTGGATTTTGAAGCCCCGTAACCCCCGTGTACGGGGCTTCTTTTCTCAGTTGCCAGGAGAGTCAGATGCCCTTTCAGGTCGTGGAGTTGAGGCTCGACGCGGAGGACCAGGTGATCGACCGCAGGGCCATCCCTTATCCCTATCCCCAGCGCCTCGACGCGGTTGACACTATCAAAAAGCTCATCGCGAGGCTGGACAAGGCGCATTACGAGGCGGAGCGCGATTTTTGGTCGGCTGTCGCCAAAGACGGGAAAACGCGGCTCAAATTTGTCATCGAAGGCGTCTAACCATGTTTGGATCGAAGCAACGAGGAAAGGTGATCGCTAAAGGATTGAAGATTGTCGGCAGCGTAACCGCCGAGGGCTTAGTCGAGGTCGATGGCCAGATTGATGGCGAACTCCACTGCACTTTTCTGGTCATTGCCCGCGGGGCTCATGTCAACGGAACCGTTGCAGCCGAGCGCGTCGTTGTGGACGGAAAAGTCGAAGGTCCCATTCAGGGAGGAGAGGTTGTTCTGAAATCGCAAGCACATGTGGTTGGCGATGTTCACCATCAATCTCTTGCCATTGAGAGTGGCGCCTTTTTCGATGGTCGTTTGGTGCAAGTTCGCGGAAACGGACAAACACCTGAAAAACTTGAATGGAAATCAATGAGGACAAATTGCAAACCGAGAAAGCCGCTCCCGCCGCATTGAACGGGCTGTGGAAGCTGATAAGTCCGAGGCCGGCGAACCGGGTCGGGTCTTCACTGAGCGCTGACTACGCCAGCAGCGTGGAGCCGCTCTGCAATGGGTCGCAGAGGACAGGACGCACTGCACGCTAAGCTCCGCTCAAAAAGACTGGCGACGACGGCTCACGCCTGCGCTGCTTGCCGGTCCCGCGGCACCATTCGCGTCGGAGAACCACTTAGTCCGCCAAGGCATTCGGCTCGGTGGCCAGTATTACCAGAAGCGCGACGGCTTCCGCGACTCTCGGTCAACGGCATCGGTGATCGACTGCATCCCATGCACCACCGGCCGAGAGGGCTGCGTGGAGTCGTGGTGAAGCTTGGGCTCGATCGCTTCCTGCAGGAACATGCCGACACGGCAAGTGAGCAAGCTGATTCCGCCTATGCTGACTTGGTACGTCTGACAGGCCATGACCCGGTGGCCGAGATCCTCGCCAAGTTGCGGAGTTCAAGCCGTCACTAGGTTTGGCGACCTTGAGGTGGCGCAGTGTCGGCGTGCTCAAACATTCTTATCAGTTGGGCCAACGTCGTTGCGCGACATTTTTCGCATAGCACTGGCACGATGCACCTTCACCGTAACCTCGCTCAACCCCAGCTCGGCAGCTATTTGCTTATTCAGGTTTCCGGCTGCTACTCTTGCGATCACTTCCTCGCTCACGGGCACTTAGGGACTCAAGATGTTCCCGTATTGTCGAGTGCAATTGTTGCATTTTTCGGCGGGCACTATCCCGTTCCAGGGCCGCGAAAACCGCATCCAGTAGGTCCTGGCTTCGGAAGGGTTTGGTCAGGAAGTCGATTGCACCTGCCTTCATCGCGCGCACGGCCATCGCGACGTCTCCATGGCCGGTGACGAAAACGATAGGCACGTAAACGCCAGCTCTCGACAGTTCCTCTTGAACTTTGATGCCACTCATTCCGGGCAACCGCACATCGAGCACCAAGCAGCTCGTAGCGTCTGGAATGCGGGCTTCCAGGAAGGCACCCGCCGATGCGTAGAGTCTGACTTCTAGTCCGACGGACTCGATAAGCTCCTTTAGGGCTGCTCGGACTCGAGGCGTTGTCCTCAATACACAAAGCGACGACTGCGTCGCCGTGTTCGACGCTATTACTCATCACGCGGACCAGACACGGCTTACTTGCGGTGGGGGCTCGCTCAAGGTACTGACGCCTACGCGAGGAACAAGGACGCGATGATTGGGAACTAACCTCACGTGTTGCGAAAAGTTTCACCTGCCACCAGGACTACGACAAAGAGTTTCGGCTCAGGGGCGGAACGTTGATGGCGGCTCGAGAAGCTCGTCGCGGCGGCAGGCGAAAAAGGGCTGACCGAAGCCGAAGCCGCTGTGTCGGGTCACTGCCGCCGTCGTTTTTGACTACCTCGGGCAAGGCCTCAAGCTTCGCGCGAAGCCCTATCAAGATGCTCTTTGTGTCTTTCGTGGTCATCAAGCGAGTTCCGTTGAAGCTCCGCGCGCCACTTTGCTCCAAGTGCGTCCGCGATGGCGAAGCGCGCGCGCTGCCTCCACGTCCGTCTTTTCAAGGCAGGCGTGGAGTTCCTTCCGGCCGACGATGCACACGGGCCAGGCGTACGATTGAAGCTGCCTAAGAAATGAAAGACCCAGCCAGCAGAACGAAGTTGCATAGGTTGCCGTCACCGCGCCAGGCGTGGCTGAGATGGCGCCAAAAGGGACGCTTCTCGAGGCTGAGTCACCATCAGAAATTAAGCCAATCGGCTTGAATTCGATAATGCATTGTTGAATGATAATGCATTGTTCGATAAGGTCAAGCCGCCATTACTCGACGGCTCGCTGCAAACCGCGCTAAGTACTGGCGTCGTTTTCTTTCTTCAGCGGATCCGAGGGCTAGCCGGGCGTTTTGACATGGACCTCCGGTGTGTTGCCCTCTGGCTGCATGACAGCCAAACTCGATGGGGCTTCCGCGCGGGATCGGCGCTGCCGACCCCGAGCATGTGGAGCATGGTGATCGTGCGGTTCGCCGCATTCATCAAAGGCCGTCATGCCGCGACGCAAACACATGGGGCTATCATTGCCGTCACGCTGCATCAAAGCTGAACCTACCACCTGAGCCTCCGACCTGAAGGGCAATTCACGAATTTCCTCCGTGTGTGTGCTTTGATGATTTCTGTCCAGACGGAGCACCGATAAGTCGCCATAATATTCCGCAGAAAGCGAATACTCGGTAGCGAACTCGCGCGCGAAGCGTGGTATCAGGCGCAAAATCTCTCTCAAGCCCAGCTCGCAACGCCTCAAACTGGCGTGGGTCTTCACCTTCGATCCCACGATTGCTTGCAGGCTGAAAGCCGTACCTCGAGGTGCGATGTCTGGAGCCCAGGCTTTTCCTGGCTCTGTCTTCAGTCCGGCGCGCTGCACGTTTGGCATACTGGCGAATTGGCTTCCTGAACGCGCTGTTGTCGAACTCGACTGGAACTTGTCCCCCTTTTTTACTTACTGGACGGCTACATACGCAGCCGCGGCATGCCGCCCTGATCCACAAGCAACACAACAACATGATTACTCGTCGGTTAAACACAACCTATAGTATACAATCGAAGTAGTACCACACAACCGCGGGTTGCTGGATTTGCAAAACAGACGATTGCCCTTCCGTTTGCGCACGTGCACCACTCTTGGTGCGTTATCAAAAAGCGCCGCCGCTTGGGCCGCTGCTACCCAGAAGGTGCTCATTGTACGCCGCAACAGCACGTTCGTCGAGAATTTTCCACGGCGCGACCAGGGCGAACACGCGATCGCCCGGGCGAAGCGCGTAGCTCGTCGATGGCCTTTGCGCGTCGCCAGTGCGAAAAGATGGCCATGCCCGTCGAGGTCGATGGAGACGCCGGCGAGCGGACCGTCGTTGTCCGCCTCGATACCGGCGATGGTGCCGGCGAGCGTGGTGCGCACGCTGAGGTTTTGCGATGCGCGTCTTGGCGAGCGTGATGTCGGTGGCCTTGACGACCATACGCGCCTCGCGGCCGATCAGGCCTCGGCGCGGCCGGTGAGCCAGATCGTGCCGGCCGGATGCGAGCGATCTCGGTGAGGTCGTAGGCGGCATCGACCGCGGCAAGCCTGCCGGTGACCACCGAAGACCGGGCGAAGCGGCTTAACCCGGTGCCGCTCAGGCCGGGTCCAAGAACGTCTTCGACCGTCCCTGCCGCCACCACATGACCGTTGTCCAGCACCGACGCGCGATGCGAGCCGCGCCGACCTCCTCGATGGCATGCGACACGTACACGATGGGGATGCGCAGATCGTCGCGGAGCGACTCGATCAAGGGCAGGATTTCGAGCTTGCGCTCGGTATCGAGCGAGGCGAGGGGCTCATCCATCAGCAGGATCTCGGGCGAGGCGAGCAGCGCCCGGCCCATGGCCACGCGTTGCTTCTCGCCCCCGGAAAGGCGCGCCGGCTTGCGCTCGAGCAGATGCCCGATCCCCAGCGTCTCGACCACCTGGCGCAAACGGAATGCTTGCTCGCGGCCTTCGGCGCAAACCAACGCCCGAACAGAAGATTTTGCCTGACGCTGAGATGCGGGAAGAGCTGAGCATCCTGGAACACGAGCCCGACCCGGCGCCGATAGGCAGGCACGAAGATGCGATGCTTCGGTGTCCACCAGGACGCGGCCATCGAGCACGATGGAACCGCGATCCGGCCGCCTAAGGCCAGCGATCAGATTGATGGTCATCGACTTGCCTGAGCCTGACCGGCCGAACAGGGCGGTGATGCCCGCGCCGTTCTCGAAGGCGACGTCGAGATCGAAGGCGCCGAGCTTCAGCGCAACGTCTACGCGGATCATGCCAGACCAGCCTTCAGCCGATAGATGAAGGCACCTTCACCATACATAGCATAGCGACGGGCGGCGTAGATTGCGCGTCGGCTCGATCGCTGCTATGAGTGCGGCGCGGCACGACCGAGCTTGGCCACGAGGATTCTGCACCACTTCGTCGCGCTGATTGCGCGTGACGATGCGCAGTCACCGCGACCCCGCGATCCGGCCGCGACCGCGAGGGGATGATCTCCTGAACCTCGCTCTCGACGCGCAGGATGTCGCCAGGCCTGGTCGGCTGCGGCCAGGAGAGTTCTCCGGCGCCGATGAGGCCGCCGGCCAGCGGCAATCCCGTCTCGACCAGCAGGCGCATGGTCGATCGCCGCGGTGTAGTGCCAGCCGCTCGCCACCAAGCCGGAGAACAGGCTGTCCTTGGCGGCATTCTCGTCGAGGTGAAAAAGGTTGCGGATCGAACTGGCTGGGCGAACGCCTTGATCTGCGCTTCGTCGACGCAGGTGGGTCTTGCTTGCGAAGCGCTGCCCCACCTGAAGGTCATCGAGATAGAGCAGATCCTTGCCGCCTATCTCATCCGCCAACGTCATGATCCGTTCACCGGCCAATGGTCATCCGACGAATGACCTCCTGCCCGCTCATCATAGCAGAACGGATCTGTCCCACTCTCTGGGCCTTCGTCTACGGCGCGCCTTAATCCGAAGCCGCGCAGGCGCCGTTCGCTGTGACCTGAGCTTGGCGAGACGAGGTCAGACCGTAGCCGAGTAGGAGCGCCACGCCGAGGACCGAGGCAGACTCCGGCAAGGCGATACACATTATTCCGAGCGTCCGGCCGGACACGCCGATGAGCAAGCCGATGAAGATGCCGGCCCCATGCAGCACCGCGGTGGCGAGCATGAAGCCGATCCCGTATTCGAAGCCTGAGGCATCCAGCGGCATCTCGGAGCCGTGGGCGTGCCCGTGGAAGATGGCGAACAGATCCGACCGCGCCCATGGCCACCGCGAGCGGCGCCTCACGCCGAAGGCGACGACGGCGCCGAGCACGATCACCGAGAAGCGCGATACCGATTTCGACAAACGGCACCGGTATTCCGGCGACGCCGAGAAAGCCGCCACAGCGCCATGACGCTGACGAAGGTGAGCGGCACGAGCCAGCAGCGCGCGCCCGCCGAGCTGATAGGCGAAGACGACCGACCAGGATCATGGCGAGCTGATGGTCGAGGCCGCTGAGCGGATGCATGAATCCGTGCATGAATCCGCTCGTGCTGCCGACGCCGACATGGGCGAGAGCCGCGGTCGGAGCGAGGAAAGCTGCGAGGGTTGCGAGCTGAAGAAAACCGCTTCATGGAGAAGCTCCCTCCCTAGACTGCAAATTATGTTTGCAAGCTGAGTAAGCACGCTTACAATAAACCGCATACCACGAGACTACCATGCGTCACAACTGCGCACGCGAATTTGTGATCGCTTAGATTGGTCATGCAGTTTGTGAAACCGTCATACCGGCGCGCATGCCAGTCATGACGAGAGAATTGTTAGCGCGCCGCCTTGCGCAAACGCTTTTCGCGCGCCGCGCCGGCCTTGGCCCGTCGTGGCCGTGGGCATGATGATGGCCGTGGTGGCCGTGCGGAAACTTTGGTTCGTTTGGCCGGCTCGAACGGCATGCGCACGATCTTGCCGTGTCGTACGCACGCGCTCGGCGATCACGCGTGTTCGCTGAAATGCGCTGGATCGTCGGTCGCCTCTCTGAGCACCGTGACCTCGAGACAGGTGTCATGGTCGAGATGCACGTGCAGCGAAGCGAGCGACAGCTCATGATGCTCGTGATAAGCGGATGTCAAAGCCCGCTTGGACAGTTGCCGGGCTGCGTGGTCGTGAGGTGCGGGACCAGCGCCGCCACGCAGTCGCGCTTCTGACCGATGTCCCCGGCGGCTTCGCGGATGCCGGCGCGGGCAAGATCGCGGATCGCCTCGGATCGGTTCTGATAGCCGCGCGCGGCGATGAGTGGCGTCGAGCTCGTCCATCAGCGCATCCGTCCAGCGTGATCGTCACTCTTTGCATCTGCGCCGCCTCCCACTGTTGATCACCGGACGAGAGCCTGCGCCTCAGGCCTGACCCGAGCGTCCACGCCATCCACAAATTCTCATTCGATATCAAGGACGTGGATGGCCGGCGCGCGCCGGCCATGACGAGACTGGCTATACATCAAAAGTGACTAGCCGTGGCGATTGCCAGTACGCCGGTCTCTCGCGTAACTGGGTGGTGAGACGCGTGAGCCAGGCAGGCAAAGCATCGACCAGGAAATGTCTCCAGCCTCTTGTCGAGGCCGGTCGCCACCAGGAGGCTCGATCGCGATCAACACTCCGCCGAGCAAGACTTTACCGCCTTTGCCGGCTTCCATCAGCCGCCCGCGCCAGCGCGACAAGGCTTCGCGCGACAGAGCCCAATGGCGATGAGCGGAATGGCAGCACCGATGCCGAAGCGCGATCATGGTGAGCGCCACCTGGCCGAGATTCTCGCCCTTGGCCGCGAGGATCGAGGCGCGCGCTAAGCGTCGGCCCGACGCAAGGACTCCCAAACCGCGCCCAAGCAGCAAGCCGAGCAGGAACTGACCACCGAGCCCTTGTGCGGCAAATCCTCGAATTGCCCTTCGACCCAGTTGCTCACCGGTCCGCCGGCTGCTGCGGCCTGAGGCGCCAAGCCGCGGCACCAGAAGCAGTGTGCCGACGGCGATGAGGAGGACCGCCGACCTAGGCGAAAGAAGCCGGTGTCCAGGCCTGCGGCAAACCCGACGGTGGCAACGAACAGGCCAATGACGACCGAAGGGAAGAGCGAAAGCCCTGCGGCGAGTGCGCGCCGGCGCGAGACGGTGCTCGCTCGCGGCGCTGCCAAGCATGATCGGCAGAAGCGGCAGCGCACGCAAGGCGACAGGACCGACAAGGCTCCAGCCGAGGAATGCCGAGGCCGAGAGTGCCGAGGCTCATGGCCGGCGCCTAAAGCGCGCTCTTCAGAAGCGCTTCGATGTTGCCTGGATTGGTCTCGCCGACCGTGCGGACGATTTCCTCGGCGCGCCCATGACGCAATCAAGGTGCTCTGCTGCTGGGCTTTCAGCGCGCGCACGTCATCCGTTTGATGGTCGAAATCGACCACCAGCACGACGAGATCCTTGAACTCTGGCTTGGCGGTGAGCTCCTCGAGGATCGGCTTCTGCGCCCGGCAGGTCGGACACCAGGGCGCGAAGATGTCGACGAGAATCGGCTTCCCGTCCTTCTGTGCCGCGCTGAACTCTGCTTGGGTGAACGGCTCCAATCGGCTGCGATGGCGGGGGCAAGCCGAGCATGACGCGCGGCGAGAATGCCGGCGGCAGGAGAACTCCGATGCGCGATCATCTGCTGCGAACCTCCGGTTTGGCGTGGTTCGCATATTGCAGCGCGCGGAAGCTCGCGCGCTAATCACTATGGCTTGACGCGGCCGTGAAGGGCCGGTTGCGCCTCTTAGACTTTAGGCCAATGCCTCGGCCACGCTATAAGCTTTGATCCATGTGTCTATCGTTCAACGCCGTCACCGTCCTTTGCGCGCTGCTGATCGAGGGCCGGCTTCGGCTATCCCGCCTCTCTGCTAGACCGCATCAAGCATCCGGTCGATGTGGATGGGCGCCCTGATCGAGAGCCTCGACAGCCGGCTCAATCACCCGAGCATGCAAAGAGGCGAAGCGGCGCCTCAACGGCTGGATCGCGCTTGGGCTGCTTCTCGCCGCCAGCCGTGCTTCCGGCCGCTCGCCGTGCAATACATCAGTGCTGCAGCTGCCTGCGCCTGATCGCGCTCGTCGTTCTTGCGTGCCTCGCCAGCACGCTCATCGCCCAGCGCAGCCTCTACGAGCACGTCGCGGCCGTGGCCGACGCGCTCGATACGGGCGGGCTCGAAGCCGGGCGCAAAGCGGTGGCGAAGATCGTCGGCCGCGATACGCGCGCCCTCGACGAGGCCGGCGTGGCGCGTTCGGCCATCGAAAGCCTCGCCGAGAATTTTTCCGACGGCGTCGTGGCGCCGAGTTTCTGGGGCGTGCTTCTCGGCCTGCCCGGCATGGTCGCCTACAAGGCGATCAACACCGCCGACAGCATGATCGGTCACCGCACGCCGCGCCACGAGGCGTTCGGCTTCGCCGCGGCGAAGGTCGACGATGTGGTCAATCTTCCGGCCTCGCGGCTTGCCGCGCTGTGGATCGCGCTCGCCGCCTGGTTTCATGACGATGCCGATGTCCGCGCGCGCGCTGGTGACGGTGCGGAAAGACGCGCACCGGCATCGCTCGCCCAACGCCGGCTGGCCCGAAGCGGCCATGGCCGGCGCGCTTGATCTGAAGCTCTCCGGCCCGCGCGTCTATCATGGCGCGCTCACCGAGGACGGACTGGATCGGGGAGGGGAGAGAAGAGGCGACCGCCGCCGACATCCGCCGCGCGCTTGGCGTTGTACAAGACCGCCTGCACCCTGCAGATCGCAGCACTCTGGGCTGCTCGCCTTCCTCATCGCGCTAATCTGAGCAGGCGATCGACGTCGATATGCGCCTCCAGGTGATCGGCAAGCGCATCGAGCGTGCTCTCGACATGTCCGCATCGTGGCTGTGGCGCGACGGCGTGCCCCCGAGCCGTTCGATCCATGCGCGGCGCTGCCGCGTCGTCGGCGAAGAAGCCCATGCACATAGGTTCCGGCGACACGGCCGTCGTGCCGAGACTGGCGCCGTCGGTGCTGCCATCGTCTGAAGCCGCACGAAGGGCCGCGCGTATCGGGCCCGGTGCTCACCCCCGATATGCATCTCGTAGCCTTTGACAGGCACCGGCATCCGCGAACGGTCGTCGCCGCGTCACTTTGGTCAGCGTCTTCTCCCCGGCGATGATCGTGTCGACCTGCCAGCAGGCCGAGCCCGGCGCCGATGCCGGCCGGGCCCTCGACGCCGTGCGGGTCGGCGATGCTTGAGCCCGAGCATCTGATAGCCGCCGCACAAGCCCAAGCACATGCCCGCCGCGCCGCACATGCGCGGCGATGTCGATGTCCCAGCCTTCTTCGCGGAGCGTCGTTGAAGTCGGCGATGGTCGACTTTGAGCCCGGCAGCAACGATGAGATCGCAGACCGGCAGCGGCGTGCCGCGCTCGACCATGACCAGCTCGACGTCTGGCTCCGCCGCGAGCGGATCGAGATCGTCGAAATTGGCGATATGCGGCAGGAGCGGCACCGCGATCCTGACCTTGCCGTTGCCCGCGAGTGCCGCCGCCCGACGAGGTCGTAGGCGTCCTCCGCCGGCAGCCGGCGCGCGCCTCGAAGAACGGCACGAGCCCGAGCGCCGGCCAGCCGGTGCGCCGCGCGATCTGCCTCCATGCCGTCGGCGAACAGCGAGATGTCGCCGCGCATGCGGTTGACGATGAAGCCGGCGACCAGCTTCGCATCCTCGGGATCGAGCACCGCCTTGGTGCCGACCAGGCTCGCGATCACCCCGCCGCGGTCGATGTCGCCGATCACCACCACCGGCACGTCGGCGGCGCGGGCAAAGCCCATATTGGCGATGTCGTTCTTGCGCAGATTGATCTCCGACGCGCTGCCCGCGCCTTCGACCAGAACGATGTCCGCGCTCGGCGCTTCAGTTGTCTCAAAGCTTTCAAGCACATACGGCAACAGCTTCGGCTTCAGATCCTGCATCTCGCGCGCCGTCGCGCGTGCCGCAACACTTTGCCCTGCACGATCACCTGCGCGCCGATCTCGCTCTGCGGCTTCAGCAGCACCGGGTTCATGTGCACCGAGGGCGCGACGCGGCGGCGCAGCGCCTGCAGCGCCTGCGCCCGGCCGATCTCGCCGCCATCTGCGGTGACGGCGGCGTTGTTCGACATGTTCTGCGGCTTGAACGGCCGCACGATGAGGCCGCGCCTCGCGCAGCGCGCGCGCAAAGCCCGGCGACGAGCAGCGACTTGCCGACGCTCGACCCGGTGCCTTGCAGCATGAGGGCGCGGGCGGCTCATCAGTACTCGATGCCCGGCTTGCGCCTTCACGCCGGCGGCGAAGTGATGCTTCACCAGCGTCATCTCGGTGACGAGGTCGGCCGCCTCGATCAGCTCGCGCTTGGCGTTCCGCCCGGTGACCACGACGTGCAGATCGGGCCGCCGCGCTTTCAGCGTCTCCGACCACCTCGGCGAGCGGCAGATAGTCGTAGCGGAGCGCGATGTTGATCTCGTCGAGCACGATGAGCTTGAGCGTCGGGATCCTGCATCAGCGCCTTCGCCGTCTCCCAGGCCTTTGCCGCCGCCGCCATGTCGCGCGTTTTGTCCTGCGTCTCCCAGGTGAAGCCTTCGCCAAGCGTATGCCAGCGCACCATGTCGCCGAAGCCTTCGAGCACGCTCCGCTCGCCGGTGTTCCACGCGCCCTTGATGAACTGCACCACGGCGCATTTCCCGCCATTGCCGACCATGCGCAGCACGAGGCCGAAGGCCGCGGTCGATTTGCCCTTGCCGGTGCCGGTATGGACGATGAGCAGTCCCTTCTCGGGATCGTCTTGGCGGCGACCTCGGCGTCCTGCGCCGCCTTGCGGTTCGCCATCTTGGCGCGATGGCGCTCCTGCTCGTCCTGTTTCACTGGTTGTCGGTCATGGCAGCAGCCTTCAGCTGGCATGGCGAGCCCGGCCACCATGAGCAGGACGCTGTGGGCGCTCACCGCGAGCTGTTGATTGAGCGAGCCCTGCCTGGTCGCGAAAGGCACGGCCAAGCGCCGTCTCGGGCACGAGGCCGGCGCCGACTTCGTTTGCGACCACGATGGTCGGCGCCTTGCGCCCATCGAGGCTCTTGACGAACCGCGCCATCGCTGCGTCGACATCGCGGCCGCCGAGCATCAAATTGGAAAGCCAAAGGGTGATGCAGTCGATGACGAGCGGCGCTTGCGCCGGCGCCTCTGCCACGGCCCGCGCAAGCTCGATCGGCTCCTCGATGGTGGACCAGCCATTTCCGCGCGAGGCCTTGTGCTTCGCGATGCGCTCGCGCATCTCATCGTCCAGCGCCTGCGCCGTGGCGATGTAGACCCAAGGCGGCGGCGTCGCCATGGCGAGGATCTGCGCGTGACGGCTTTTGCCCGAGCGAGCGCCGCCGAGCACGAGCGTTAACCGCGCGCGCCCGGCGGTGTGTGGCTCCTGCATGGTCAGGCAGTACCGACCAACCGCCGCCGGAAATAGCCGGTGAGTCCGCCGAGCAGCATAAAGAACACCAAGCGTCGTCATCACCACGGCGACGACGAAGCCGTGATGCAGCGTTTCAGGGATCGGCGAGTCGTGGCTCAGGGACTGCGGCGCGCCGACGATATGCGGTGCCACAAGCAATGCCACGCCGGCAATCGCGGCAAGCGACCGATCGCCCATACACCAGCAGCGCAATTCCACCGGCGGTGCAGAGCGCGGTGGCGACCCACCAGGCCTGACGCGCTCCAAGCTCCGCCGCCGGCATGGCCGGAAGCTCTGGCGGAAGCCCGAGTCCAGGCGCGAGCGTGAACACGGCGAAGGCCGCGAGCCCCCAGAATACGCCCTGACGCCAATCGGCGATGCCGCCGGCAAGCTCGCTCACGGCGATGAGCAGAAGCGCGAAGCCGATACCGGTGAGCACATTGGCGGCGAGCGTAAAGGCGGTGCGCTCGAAGCCGTCTTGCGGCGCCCACCCTCCGCCATGCTCATGCTCTTGCGCCGCGGCAGCTTCGCGACTCGACGCGTATGCGCCGGCGGCGTCTTTGCCTCTCCGGCCTGCTCGAAGACTTCAGCCTTGAGGATGAAGCGGCACGGTCGTCACCTGTTGCGCGACCGTCATGCCGATGCCGGCGATCAGCGCCGACGATGGCTGCGAGCAAGAACGATGTTGCGGAAATAATCCATGTCGCCTCCCTCGGCTTAGTGGCAGGAAAGGCCATGGAATGGCGATAGTCGTGGCTCGCATTGTGCACCGCCTCGATGTGGGAGAAGCCCACACCGCCGATGATGAAAATGCCGAGCAGCGCCGCCATGACAAGAGGAAGGGCGCGAGCAGCCGTCAATTCCGCGGCGCTGTTCGTAGCGCCCGGTTGCTTGGTCGATAAGGTCGTCATGATGTCTCCCTCTGCCCTCCACCCGAGGGCGGTTCAAGGTTGCCCGTCGCCGGCCGGTCTACTGGCTTGCGGGTCAAGGCCGTCCCTTCTGCCTTCCCGGAGCAAAAGCTCCAGTGGCATCATTGAAGGGCAGCTCTCCGCTTACAGTTGTGGGGCAGCCGCGGCTTCAAGACTTTCGTCTTTCACCGCGTTCCCGTCTTGCGTCCCGCTGCAATTGCGGGAACCGACGACGGCAGAACTATAGAGACTGGTCTTGCACCGCCGCAAGCCCGATCCGCAGGCCAAGCGCGTCTCCGTTGACACACTCCCGCGCAGGCCCTTTAGTGAGGGCGAAAATGACGGTCTCCTCGAAGATGAGGAGTGAAAAGGGAATGCGGTGACGGGTTTTTTCGCCCGAATTCCGCAGCTGCCCCCGCAACTGTAGGCGGAAAGCTTGCCGTAATTGGCCACTGGGGTGAGCCCTGGGAAGGCGGCGGCAAGCGAAAGATCCGCGAGCCAGGAGACCTGCCGTCGCTTGCTTGACCCGAGACGCCGGGCGGGGTGCCCTGGCAGCTTGGCGGCCGGTTGACCGGCCAGGCGCGAGGCATCGCCCCGTGCCGCTTCTCACGGCGCTTGCACCCGAGGATGCGTTCTACGGTGTCTGACGGGGTCGATGTGCCGCACAACAATCGCCCGCATCTTTATGTCTGCCTCTCCTGCCGGCTGCCGCGGCGCTGAGCCTGCGCCTGATGGCGAGCCGACCGACGGGCGCCGCCTCTACGAGGCGGTGAAGGCGCTGGCCGATGACATGGGCGCGGACGCGCCGGTCCATATCCTTCCCACGCTCTGCTTCGCCAATTGCGAGCGCGGCTGCTCTGTCGGGATCGCGGCAACAGGCAAGTGGTCCTACGTGATGGGCGAACTCACGCCCGAGCACGCCGCCGATCTTCTGACCTATGCCGCCGCCTACGCCAAGGCGAAGACCGGTGTCGTGCTTCCTCCGGGCGTCCGGCCTCTTGCAGACGAGCGTGATCGCCCGCTTCCCCGCCACCTTCGAGCCATCCAAGGACGCCGCCGAATGACCGACGCGAGCCGCATCCCCGCGACCATCATCACCGGCTTCCTCGGCGCCGGCAAAACCACGCTCGTCCGCCACCTGCTCGAGACCGCGCGCGGCAAGCGGCTTGCCATCATCGTCAACGAGTTCGGCAGCGTCGGCGTCGATGGCGAGGTGTTGCGGAGCTGCGGCATCGAAAGCTGCCCCGAGGAGAATATCGTCGAGCTCGTCCAATGGCTGTCATCTGCTGCACCGTGGCCGAAGATTTCATCCCCACCATGCAGGCGCTGATCGACCGCGACGCGCCGCCCGAGCACATCCTCATCGAGACCTCGGGCCTCGCTTTGCCGAAGCCTCTGGTCGAAGGCCTTCGACTGGCCGTCCATCCGCTCGCGGCTCACCGTCGACGGCGTCATCGCCGTGGTCGATGCGCCGGCCGTGGCCGAAGGCCGCTTCGCCGACGATCCCGAAGCTGTCGCCCGCCAGCGCGCGAGGATCCATCCGTCGAACACGACAATCCTCTCGCCGAGGTCTACGAAGACCAGCTGATGGCCGCCGATCTCATCGTGCTGAACAAGACCGATCTGATCGGTGCCGAGGCCGGCGAGCGGCTGAAGCGCGAGGTCTTGGCCATCGTGCCGCGCGCCGTGAAGGTCATCGCGGCACAAGAGGGCAGGGTGGATGCCGATGTGCTGCTCGGGCTCGGCGCCGCCGCCGAGGACGACCTCGCCGCGCGCCCTTCGCATCACGACGCGCTCGACGGCGCGCATGGGCATGACGATTTCGAGAGCTTCGTCGTGACCGTGCCGGAAGTTCGCGATATGGCCGAACTGCTGGCGCGGCTTGCAGGCCGTCGCCGAGACCCATGACGTGCTGCGCATCAAGGGCTTCGTTCCAGTGACCGGCAAGCCCTTGCGCCTTGCGGTGCAGGGCGTCGGCGCGCGCTTCCGCTCGAGCTTCGACCGGCCCTGGCCGAACGGCGCCGTGCGGCAAGGCCATATCGTAGTCATCGGCGAGCGCGGGCTCGACCGCGCCGCCATCGAAGCCGACATTCTGGGCTAGGCCATGCATCTCTTGGTGCGCGAGACGAGAGGACTTGACGAGGCGGAAGACGCCGTCGATCTCGGCCAATCGCGTGCCGATCTCGTGTTTCTGTCCTTCTCCGACAGCGATCTCGGCGCGCTCGCCGCTGCCTGGAGGGCGGAAGGGCATGCGGCGCCGTCGCTCCGCCTCGCCAATCTCGCGCGCCTCCGCCACCCGATGTCGGTCGATCTTTATGTCGAGCAGGTGATCGCCGGCGCAAGCTGTGTCGTCATCCGCCTGCTCGGTGGTCTCGACTATTGGCGCTATGGCGCCGAGGAAATCGCCCACGCCGGCAGGGCAAACGGCATTCCGCTGGCGCTTCTCCCCGGCGACGGCCGCGACGACGCGCGGCTCGCCGAGCTTTCGACCGTCGCTGGTGAGACGCTCGCGCGGCTCGATGTATTCTTCGCCGCCGGCGGTCCTGAGAACATGCGCCGCGCGCTCGAGCTGATGGCGCATCTTGCGGGGCTTGCTCCTGATCATGGCCTTGCCGCCGAGCCTCTCCCCATGCACGGCGTGCATTTTCTCGACATGCCGGAGACCCCGGGCCGCCCGCTCGCCGTCATCGTGTTCTACCGCGCTTATTTGCTCGCCGCCGATCTCGCGCCCATCGAGTCTTTGGCGCGGGCGCTCGATCGGGAAAACCTCAACGTTCGCGCGCTTTACGTCGCCAGCCTCAAAGATCGCGACACGGGCGACTTCGTCGCATCGATCTTACGTGACTGGAGCCCGCAGATCGTCCTCAACGCCACGGCCTTCTCCGCACGCCTCGACGATGCGCCGTCGCCACTGGAGGCTGCCGGCGCGCCGATCCTGCAAGTCGTGTTCGCCGGATCGAGCCGCGAAGCCTGGCAGGACTCGCCGCGCGGTCTTTCCCAATCAGACCACGCCATGCAGGTGGTGCTGCCCGAGCTCGACGGGCGGCTTCTCACCACGGCGATTTCCTTCAAGGCCGAGGAGAGCGAGGTCGCCGGTCTCGAATTCGCCCGCGTCGCGCATCAACCCTCAGCAGAGGGCATCGCCGCCGCCGCGCGCAGTGCGTCGCTTTGGGCGCGGCTCGCCACCTCGCCGCGCGCTGAGCGCAAGCTTGCGCTGGTGCTGTCGGATTATCCCGGCGCGGCGGGGCAAGCCGCCCACGCAGTGGGCCTCGACGCCATCGCCAGCACCGTCGAGATCTTGCGGCTTCTCAAAGGCGAGGGCTTCGATGTCGGCGGTACGCTCCCCGACAGCAAGCAACTCGTCGCCGAACTTTGCGATGCCGATCCGACGCCGTTCCTCTCGCTCGCCGACTATCGGCGCCTGTTCGCGACCCTCGATGCTGACGCACGCGCCAAGATCGTCGCGGCTTGGGGCTGGCCGGGCGACGATCCCTCCCTCCGCGACGGGCATTTCACCCTGCGCTTCGCGCGCCACGGCAGACTGGTCGCCGCGATCCAGCCCGACCGCGGCAACGCGCTCGACCGCAAGGTGAGCTATCACGATCCCGACCTGCCGCCGCGCCACGCTTTCGCTGCCCTCTATCTCTGGCTGCGCGAGACGATGGGCATCCACGCGATGATCCATCTCGGCACACATGGCACGCTGGAGTGGCTGCCGGGCAAGGCGATGGCGCTGTCGTCGTCCTGCCTGCCCGCCGCACTGCTCGGCGGGCTCCCCGTGATCTATCCCTTCATCGTCAACAATCCTGGGAGGCGGCTGCAGCGAAGCGCAGGCTCGGCGCCGTGACCATCGGGCATCTGACGCCGCCGCTGAAATCGGCAGGCCACGCCAACGACACGCTGGAGCTGGAGCGCCTCATCGACGAATACGCCGCCGCCGATGGTCTCGACCGACGCCGCACCGCGCTGCTCCGCGAGGAGATTTTGGACCGCGCCGCGGCCGCGGGTCTGCTCGCCGAGAGCGGCGCCGACCGCGCCTCGACCAAGGAGGATCAGCTCGCCCGCCTCGACGCTTATCTCTGTGATGTCAAGGACTTGCAGATCAGGGATGGGCTTCATGTTTATGGCCGCGCACCCGACGCGCATCGCCGCGAAGAGTTCCTCGCCTCGCTGGCGCAGTCCAACCCGAAAGTGCCTGCCGAGACGCTTGTCGCGCGCTTCGATCAGGCCGCTTCATGTGAGCGCGAAGCACTGCTCACCGCCCTCGACGGCAAATTCGTGGCTCCAGGTCCGTCAGGCGCGCCGACGCGCGGCCGCGCCGACGTGCTGCCCACCGGGCGCAATCTCTATGCCATCGATCCGCGCGCGGTGCCGACCCGCTCGGCGCTCGTGCTCGCCGAGAAGGCTGCGAAGGAATTGCTCCGCCGCCACCTCCAGGATCACGGCGACTGGCCGCGCGCGCTGGTGATGGATGTGTGGGCAGCGCCACCATGCGCACCGGCGGCGAGGACCTTGCGCTCGCGCTTCTCCTCATGGGCGCGCGCCCCGTGTGGGATCAGAGCTCGGCGCGCGTGAGCGGCATCGAGATCTTGCCCATCGCCGAGCTCGATCATCCGCGCGTCGATGTCACGCTTGCGCATATCTGGCCTCTTCCGCGATGCCTTCGAGGCGCAGATCGCGCTGTTCGACGAGGCTGTGCGTGCCATCGCCGCGCGCGACGAGCCTGACGATTGGAATCCGCTCGCGGCATCCGCGCGCGGGCTTGAGGGCGAGGCGTTGCGGCGCGCGACCGCGCGCATCTATGGCACGGCGCTCGGCGAATACGGAGCTGGCGTCACTGAGCGCGTGGAGCGCGGCGCCTGGGATGCGCGCTCCGATCTCGGTCTCGACTATCTTGCCGCCTCGGCGACCGCCTACGGCAAGGGCCTCGACGGTTTTGCTGACGGCGAGGGCTTTGCCGCGCGCGTCAAGGATGCCGACGCCTTCCTGCATCAGCAGGACCACGCCGAGATCGATCTGCTCGATAGCCTCGACTATGCGGCCTACGAGGGCGGGTTCGCCGCCGCCGCCGATCGCCTCGGCAATACGCCGGCCCTCTACCACACCGATATCTCGCGGCCCGATGCGCCGAAGGTGCGAACCCTCGTCGAGGAGATCGCCCGCATCGTGCGCGGCCGCGCCGCCAACCCCGCCTGGATCGAAGGCATGATGCGCCACGGCTATCGCGGCGCCGCCGAAGTGACGCGCAGCGTCGAAGGCCTGTTCGCCTTCGCCGCCACGCTGCCGGCGCGTCTCGACCGGCAATTCGACGTGCTGTTCGACGCCACCCTCGGCAATGAGACCGTCGACAGCTTCCTGCGCGAGGAGAACCCCGCGAGCGCGCGAGGCCATGGCCGCGCGTTTCGACGAGGCCATCCGCCGCGATCTGTGGCGCCCGCGCCGGAACAGCGTGGCACGCTTAAGTGAGGCGTCATGACCGCGGCTCCGGCAATAAAGGGCTGGTGCCCGACACTCCTCTCGCCGATGCAATCCGGCGACGGCTGGCTCGCGCGCGTGAAGCCGAGCGCCGGGTGCGTGAGCGCCGCAGCGGCGCGGCTGATCGCTGACGCCGCAAGCAGCCACGGCAACGGTCACATCGACCTTACCTCGCGCGCCAATTTTCAGATCAGGGGCCTCACCGCTCGCTCCGCGGAAGAATTCGCCGAGACCATCATCGGCGCCGGTCTTGCCAACACCAACCCGCTGCTGGAAGCAGCCCGCAATGTCATGGCGAGCCCGCTCGGGCCCGACGATCCATCCGCCGCCTTCGACTCGCACGCGCTTGCGCGCGACATCGAAGCCATGCTTGCCGGCGAGCCCGCGCTTTGGGCGCTGCCGTCGAAGTTCGGTGTTCTTGTCGATGGCGGCGGCGTGCTGCCGCTTGCCGATGTCTCCGCCGACATTATGGTTCGCTCAGGGACGGTGGTCTTGCCGTGCACCTCGATGGCGCGACGCTGGTGGCGCATTGCGCTTCATCCTCACTCACCGAAACCGTGAGGGCTTTGTCACTCGCCTTCCTTCGCCTATCCGCGCAGCGGAACGAGCCGCCGAGCCGCATGCGCGCGCTGGCGATGGCCGCCGGCGAGGAGGTGATCTTCGCCGCGGGCGGTCTTGCCGCCGTCCATGCGTCTCCCGGACTCACGCCCGAAACCAAATCACCCATCAGCTTGATATCATTGGTGTATCAGGCGCGAAGCGCCTTCGGCGCCGGCCTGCCTTTCGGTCGCATCGAAGCCAATGCGCTCGACGCGCTCGCCGATCTCTCGGAACGCTATGGCGACGGCAGCTTGCGCACCACGCCCTGGCGCGCGCTGCTTCTGACCGGCATCGCCGCTAGCGATGCTGCGACGCTCACAGAGGAAGTCGAAGCGCTCGGTCTCATCGCCGATGCTACCGACCCGCGCCTCAACATCTTCGCTTGCGTCGGCGCGCCGTCCTGCCAAAGCGCCAGCGTCGATGCGCGTGGCGATGCCGCCCGCCTTGCCGCCACCCTTGGGGCCACGCGCGATGACACCTTCCACGTTTCGGGCTGCAGCAAATCCTGCGCCCATCGCGGTGCCGCTTCGCTCACCCTCGTCGGCCGCGACGGACGCTATGATCTCATCCGCAACGGCAGCGCCGCCGGCCGGGCAAGCCTGACCGGTCTCAGCATGGATCAGGTCGAAGCCTTGCTCCAGTCCGCCAAAGGACAGCGTCCATGAGCGCGGAATACGACTACGCGCGCGACGGCGCCGAGATCTACCGGCGCTCCTTCGCCATCATCCGCAGCGAAGCGGACCTCGCTCGCTTCACGCCGGACGAGGCCCGCGTCGCCGTGCGCATCATCCATGCCTGCGGCATGGTGGAGATCGCCCGCGACCTCGTCTTCTCGCCCGGCTTCGTCACCGCGGCCCGCGGCGCGTTGCTCGAAGGCAAGCCCGTCTTCTGCGACTCGAAGATGGTGGCGAACGGCATCACCCGCGCGCGGCTCCCTGCCGACAACGAGATCGTTTGCACCCTCGACTATCCCGGCATCGCCGACCGCGCCGCGCGACTCGACACCACGCGCTCGGCGGCGCGCGCTTGATCTTTGGCTCGACCGCCTCGGCGGTTCGCTCGTTGCCATCGGCAATGCGCCGACGGCGCTCTTCCGTCTCCTCGAGCTCATTGACCAAGGCGCGCCGAAGCCCGCCGCGGTGATCGGCATGCCGGTCGGCTTTGTCGGCGCTGCGGAATCGAAGGACGCCCTTGCCCGCCACGGCGGCGCGCCGTTTCTCATCGTCAAGGGCCGCAAGGGCGGTAGCGCCATGGCGGTCGCTGCCGTCAACGCGCTCGCCAGCGAGGCAGAGTGATGAGCACGCACGGCACGCTTTACGGCGTCGGCGTCGGCCCTGGAGATCCTGAGCTCATGTCGCTCAAGGCCGCGCGCATTCTGAAATCGGCGCCGGTCATCGCCTATTTCGCCAAGAAGGGCAGCATCGGCAATGCGCGGCGCATCGTCGACGGCCAGCTCAACCCTGACGCCGAGCTCGTCCGCCTCGATTATCCCTTCACCACCGAGCTGCCCGAGACCGACCCGTGCTATCGCGACGCGCTCGTCGCCTTCTACGACGCGAGCGCCGCGACGCTGGCGGCTTTGCTCGACGCCGGCCAGGACGTTGCGGTGATCTGCGCCGGTGACCCGTTCTTCTACGGCTCTTATGCGCATCTGCATGAGCGGCTCGCCGAGAGCTACGCTTGCGAGGTGATCCCAGGCATCACCGCCATGAGCGGCTGCTGGACGCGCGCCTCGATGCCGATGACCTGCGGCGATGAGATGCTGGTCGTGCTCTCCGGCACCATGGACGAGATGCTCTCGCCGAGCGGCTTGCCGCCAGCGAGGCCGCGGTGATCATGAAGGTCGGGCGCAACCTCGCCAAGATCAGGCAGGCGCTCGTGCGCGCCGGCAAGCTCGATCGCGCCGTCTATGTCGAGCGCGGCACCATGCCCGAGGAGCGCATTGTCCGTCTCGCCGACAAGCCCGACGACCAGGCCGCCTATTTCGCCGTCGTGCTCGTGCCGGGGAGAGGAAGCCGCTATGACTGGACGCCTCGCCATTGTCGGCCTCGGGCCAGGAGCGGCGGAGCTGATCACGCCGCTTGCCGCCGAAATGCTCGCCGACGCCACCGACCTTGTCGGCTACGCACCATACCTTGCCCGCGTGCCCGAGCGCGCCGGCCAGCGCCGGCACGCGTCCGACAATCGCGAGGAGCTGGCCCGCGCGCGTCAGGCTCTCGATCTTGCTGCGTCGGGGAAGTCGGTCGCCGTTGTGTCCTCAGGCGATCCCGGCGTGTTCGCCATGGCGAGCGCCGTGTTCGAGGCGATCGAGACCGGCAAGCGCGACATGGCGCGACATCGAGGTGACCGTGGTCCCCGGCGTCTCCGCCATGCTCACCGCTGCCGCCCGCGCCGGCGCGCCGCTCGGGCACGATTTCTGCGTGCATCTCGCTCTCGGACAATCTGAAGCCTTGGGATCTGGTGGTGAAGCGGCTCGAGGCTGCTGCCTCGGGCGACTTTATTATCGTGCTCTACAATCCGGCCTCGAAGGCGCGGCCCTGGCAGCTCGGCGAGGCGCTTCCGCCTCGTCGCGCGGCATCGCGCGGGCTCGACGCCGGTGATCTTCGCTCACGCCGTGAGCCAGGCCGACGAGCGCATTGACATCACGACCCTTGCCGACGCCGACCCCGCCAAGGCCGATATGCGCACGCTCATTATTATCGGGTCGAGCGCGACCAGGCTCGTCGCCGGCGGCAAAGGAAGGCGTTTCGTCTACACGCCACGTCACGCGGAGCTTGTCGAGTCATGAGCCCGTTCCAGCCAGAGCAAGTGCGTCGGCGACGGTCTCGACGGAGGAGCCTCCGGCAAATCCGGGCGCTCGACCATGATCACGGGGAGGGAGAGCGCCCGCGCCGCGTCGAGCTTGGCTTCAGTTCCCGCACCGCCCGAGTTCTTGGTGACGATCAATTCGATCTTATGCGTCTCCAGCAACGTGCGCTCGTCGGCGACGCTTGAACGGCCCGCGTGCGGTGATCAGCTCGACACGCGGTGGCAAGTCTACGGGCGAGGGGGCATCGACGCTGCGCACAATATAGAAGTGTTGCGGCGTGCGCCGGAAAGGCGCGAGCTCCATGCGTCCGGTGGTGAGGAAGACGCGCCTCGGCTCTTCGCCGATCGCCCGCAGCCGCCGCTTCGAGGCTCTCCACCATGATCCAGCGGTCGCCCTCGCGCTGAACCCAAGCCGGGCGCCGGATGGCCAGCATCGGAACGCCGGCCGCGCGGGCGGCCTGGATGGCATTGGCCTTCATCTGCACGGCGAAGGGATGGGTTGCGTCGATGACGAGATCGAAACGCTCCTCGGCAAGAACGCGCGCAAGGCCGCCAGCGCCGCCGAAGCCGCCGGTGCGCAGCCGCCCGGAAGCGTCGCCGGATCAGTGGTCCTGCCGGCAAGCGACAGGGTGACGTCGTAGCGCGCGTCGCCTTCAAGCGCGCGGGCGAGGTCAGCGGCCTCGCCGCTGCCGCCGAGAATAAGAAGCTTCGCAGGTTTCATCACGCCGAGGTCGCATTGTGAGCGGGCACGGTCAACAGGCGCGATGGCTCGCCATCGTCGGCATCGGCGAGGACGGCGCCGAGGGCTTTCGCCAGCGGCCCGCGCGCTCATCGCCAACGCCAAGCTGGTGATCGGCGGCAAGCGTCACTTGGCCCTTGCCGACGGGCTGCCAAGCGGCGAGCGCAAGGCCTGGCCGAGCCCCATCGCCGAGTCCATCCCCGCTATTGTCGCCCATCGCGGCGAGCCGGTCGCGGTGCTGGCCTCAGGCGATCCCTACTGCTTCGGCGTCGGCGCGATGCTATCTGCCCATGTACCGGTCGAGGAGACGATCTGCGTGCCCGCGCCGTCGTCGCTGTCGCTGGCTTGCGCGCGGCTCGGCTGGGCGCTCGACGACGTTGCCGCGGTGTCGCTCTGCGGCAGGCCGCTCGAGACACTGGCGCCGTCGCTGCAGCCGAACCGCCGCGTGCTCGCGCTTTCCGCCGACGCGACGACTCCTGCCGCGGTCGCCCGCTATCTCAGCACTCGCGGCTTCGAGCCAATCGACCCTGCATGTGCTGGAAGCGCTCGGCGGCCCGCGCGAGCGCATGCGCAGCACGACCGCTGGCCGCTTGGGCTTCAACGATGTCGAGGCGCTGAACCTGATCGCCATCGAGGTGGAGGCAGGCCCCGGCGCCAAGATCATCCCGCTTTCCTCGGGCCTGCCCGACGAGATGTTCGAGCATGACGGCCAGATCACCAAGCGCGAGATCAGGGCCGTCACGCTGTCCTCGCTCAGCCCCCGCGCCGGCGATTTGCTGTGGGACATCGGCTGCGGCTCGGGTTCCATTGCCATCGAATGGCTGTTGCGTCACCAGGCGAACCGCGCCATCGGCATCGAGCGCGATCCGTTGCGCGCCGCCCGCGCTGCGCGCAACGCCGCCGAGCTTGGCGTCCCACGCCTCGAGATGGTGACCGGCGAGGCTCTAACCGCGCTCGATGCGCTGCCGACGCCAGACGCAATCTTCATCGGCGGGGAGGGAGAACCTGCGCTGATCGACAAGGCCTTCGCAGCGCTGAAGCCTGGCGGGCGCATCGTGGCCAACGCCGTCACGCTGGATACCGAGACGGCGGTGCTTGCGGCGCAAAGAAAATTCGGCGGAACGCTGACGCGCCTCTCGGTCGAGCGTCTCGATGCGGTGGGCGGCAAGCAGGCGTTCCGCCCTGCCATGACCGTGACGCAGTGGAGCGCGGTAAAACCACCCGTGGTGACGCCATGACCGTGCATTTCATCGGCGCAGGCCCAGGCGCGCCAGACCTGCTCACGCTGCGCGGGGCGAACCTCATCGCGCGCTGCCCGGTCTGTCTCTATGCCGGGTCGCTGGTCAACGCCGAGATCCTCGCGCTCTGCCCCAGCGGGGCACGCATCGTCGACACCGCGCCCATGAGACTCGATGAGATCGTCGCAGAGTTCGAGGCGGCGCATCGCGGCGGCCATGACGTTGCGCGGCTCCATTCCGGCGACCTCTCGGTGTGGAGCGCGGTCGGCGAGCAGCTTCGCCGCCTCGATGCGCTTCGCATTCCCTATACGCTGACGCCTGGCGTGCCGGCCTTTGCCGCCGCTGCCGCTGCGCTGAAACGCGAGCTGACGCTGCCTGAGGTGGCGCAATCCCTCGTGCTGACGCGCACCGGCGGACGCGCCTCCTCCATGCCGCCGCGCGAGACGCTCCCCGCATTCGCCGCGACCGGCGCCACCATGGTGCTGCATCTCTCCATCCAGGCGCTGCCGCGCGTGGTCGAGGAGCTGACGCCCTTACTACGGCGCAGATTGTCCTGCGGCCGTGGTGGTGCGCGCGAGCTGGCCCGACGAGCGCATCGTCGATGGCAACGCTCGGCACGCTCCTCGCCGAAGTCGCTAACGATCCGCCGGAGCGCACGGCTCTGATCCTGGTCGGCCCGGTGCTCGCCGCGGAAGACTTCCGCGACAGTGCCGCTCTACGACGCCAACTACCGGCGCCGCTACCGCTTGGGAGGCGCCGCATGAACTGGCTTCCCAGGACTGCTTTCGGCTGGCACCGTCCGGCGAGCTTTCCTTCGCGATCGAAGATCACGATGTCGAGAACGATGTCGGCGCGCCCGCGAGGACCCCGGCCGCGACTTCCCACGCGCGCTCCGCCACTTCATCGCCGAGGTGAATGCCTTTGCTCGCGGCAAGCGCCGAAGGCCTCCGGCGTGGTGTTGGCGTCGACGATACGGCGCGCCAGGTCCTTGCGATCCGCCGCCCTCCCGAGCCACCTCAGCCAACGCGCCGAGCTCGACGCGTCCGCGCGCCGAATGAAGATCGAGCATGCCTTGCGCGAGCTTGGTGATCTTGGCGATGCCGCCGGCGATGGTGACGCGCGGCACGGGATGGGTGCGCAGATATTTCAGCGTGCCGCCGACGAAATCGCCCATGTCGAGCAGCGCGGTCTCTGGCAGATCGTAGAGCGCCTTGACCGCCGCCTCCGAGGTGCGGCCCGTGGCGCCGGCAACATGGGTGAGTCCGGTCGCGCGCGCCACATCGATGCCGTTATGGATCGAGGCGATCCACGCCGCGCAGGAATAGGGGATCACCACGCCGGTGGTGCCGAGGATCGACAACCCGCCGACAATGCCGAGCCGCGCGTTGAGCGTCTTCGCCGCCATCTCCTCGCCATGCGGAATGGCAATCTCGATCTCGACATCGCCGGGATGCCCAAGCGCGCGCGCGACCTCGGCGATCGCCGCCCGCATCATCTTGCGCGGCACGGGATTGATCGCAGGCTCGCCCGGCGGCACGGGCAGCCCCGGCAGCGTCACGGTGCCGACGCCTGGCCCAGCCTTGAACTGAACGCCGCTCCCGGCAGCGCCGCGCCGCACCGTGGCGAGCACCAGCGCGCCATGCGTCACGTCGGGATCGTCGCCGGCATCCTTGATCACGCCGGCGGTCGCCGGTGCCGTCGTCCTTGCGATTGACGGCAAGCGCGAAGCGCGACGGTCTGGCCGCCGGGAAGCGTGATCTCGACGGGATCGGGAAACTCGCCGGTCAGCAGCGCCGTGAAGGCGGCCTTGGCCGCGGCTGTGGCGCAGGCGCCGGTGGTCCAGCCCCGGCGCAGCTTGCGTGCCTCGTCCAGGTCGCTCCATGGGAAACGCAATAGAGCTTTGCCGCCTGCCTGTCACCGCGAGGGATGCCGGGCATGACCGACCGTCTGCGCAGCGCTATTGCCGGGTTCCCGCGCTTTGAGCCGGGTCACGTCTGGCTTGCTGGCGCAGGACCCGGCGACCCAGGCCTGCTCACATTGCATGCGCTTGCAGGCCTCGCCGAGGCCGATGTCGTCGTGCATGACGCGCTGGTCGACGCCAGAGTGCTGGCGCTCGCCCATCCCGGCGCCACGCTCGAATTTGCCGGAAAGCGCGGCGGCAAGCCGTCGCCGCGGCAAGGCAACATCACCGACCGGCTCATTGCGCTCGCCCGCGCCAATCTTCGCGTGCTGCGCCTGAAGGGCGGCGATCCTTGCGTGTTCGGCCGCGGCGGCGAGAGGCGCTGGCGCTCGCCGCCGCCGGCATTCCCTTCCGCATCATCCCGGGCGTCACCTCGGGGCTTGCGGCGCTCACCGTCGCCTCGATCCCGGCGACGCTTGCGCGGCGTGAGCCAGGCTTTGATCCTGGTCACCGGCCATTGCGGCGATGAGGAAGACACCGTCGATTGGGCGGCGCTCGCGCAAACCGGCCAGCCAATCGTGCTCTATATGGGTTTGAGCAATCTCGAGCAGATCGCGGCATCACTCATGGACGCAGGCCTCGATCCGCATGAGCCGGTGGCGGTGATCGCCTCGGCGACCCTGCCTGAGGAGCGCATCCTCATCTCTGAGCTGCATCGCGTCGCCGCCGAGACGCGCGCGCTCGCCTTCGAGGCGCCGGCCATCATCGCCATCGGCGCCATCGTGAAGGTGAGGGCGAAGCTTCTCGATCTTGCGGCGCGCGTGCCTGAGATGGTGGCGTGATGCGGGGAAGACGAAAGCGCTTCTCATCGCCGCCCCGCGCTCAGGCGCCGGCAAGACCACCGTCACGCTCGCTCTGCTTGCCGCGCTTCCGCCGCCGCGGGTTGCGCGTCCGCGCCGCCAAATGCGGCCCCGACTATATCGACCCTGCCTTCCACGCCGCTGCAGCGAGCGCGCCTTGCCTCAATCTCGACAGCTGGGCCATGGGCCCTGCGCTGCTCGACAGCGTCGCCCATGAGGCAGGCGGCCGGAGCCGATCTCCTGATCGTCGAGTCGGCGATGGGCCTGTTCGACGGCGCAGGCATCGGCGCGATCGGGGAGGGCGCCGCGGCCGAGCTTGCCGTCCACCTTCGTCTGCCGGTCCTGCTCGTGCTCGACGTCGCGGGCCAGGCGCAATCCGCCGCCGCCTCGGTGCTCGGCTTTGCCAGCTTCGATCCGCGCGTCCGCATCGCCGGCATCGTCCTGAATCGTGTCGGCAGCGACCGCCATCGCGCCTCGGTCGAGCGCGCCATCGCCACCCTCGACATTCCCGGTTCTCGGCGCCATTCCGCGCGACAAGGCGATCCATCTCCCCGAGCGGCACCTCGGCCTGGTGCAGGCGCTCGAGCACAACGACCTCGAGCTTCGCCTGCATCGCTCTCGCCGAGCTCGCCGAGCGCCATTGCGATCTCGCTCGCATTCAAGGCCTCGCCGCGCCGCTCAGAGTCGGCGAGCGGCCGCATCTCAGCCTTGCCGCCGCCGGGTCAGCGCATCGCGCTCGCCGCCGACGCCGCCTTCGCCTTCGTCTATCCGCACGTGTTGAGCGGCTGGCGGCTGCGCGGGCGCCGAGATCGTGCCCTTCTCGCCGCTTGCCGACGAGCCGCCGCCAGAGGACTGCGATCCGCTGCTGGCTCCCCGGCGGCTATCCGGAGCTGCATGCCGGCACGCTCGCCAATGCCGAGCGCTTCAAGGCCGGGCTCGAACATTTCGCCGCGAGCCGGCCGGTGCATGGCGAATGCGGCGGCTACATGGTGCTGGGGCAGGGGCTGGTCGATGCGGACGGCGCGCGTCACGCCATGACGGGCCTGCTCACCCATGCGACGAGCTTCGCCGAGCGCCGCCTGCATCTCGGCTATCGCGCGGCGACGGCTGCTGCAAGACTGCCCGCTCGGGAGCGCCGGCGCGCGATTGCGCGGGCATGAGTTCCATTACGCCTCGCTCATCGAGGCGGGCAGCGATGAGCCTCTTGCCGAGCTGTTCGATGCGGAGGGCATGGGCGCTTGGACCGTCCGGCGGACGGCGCGGTCACGTCACCGGCACCTTCTTCCACGCCATCGCCCGCGAGGAGGATCTTGCGGGCCAGCAGAAGATAGCGAAGCTCGCATGAGCGGCATCGCCAGTCTCGCTGACTTGCGCGCGCGTCTTGCCGATCTCCCCGACGGCGATGACGGCGCCGCCGCGCGCCATTGCCGAGCGCCAGTCGCGCCTGACCAAGCCGCAAGGAAGCCTCGGCCGGCTCGAAGAGCTGGTCGCCTGGCTCGGGCGCTGGCAGGGCCGCGAGACGCCGCGCCTCGACGAGGTGTCGGTGCTGGTCTTCGCCGGCAATCATGGCGTCGTGGCGCGCGGCGTCTCGGCCTATCCCGCCTCGGTCACCGCCCAGATGGTGGCGAATTTCGAGCGCGGCGGCGCCGCCATCAATCAGATCTGCAAGTCCGTCGGCGCGACGCTTGCGCGTGATCCCGCTGAAGCTCGATGCGCCCACCGGCGATTTCACGGAAGAGCAGGCCATGAGCGAGGCGGAGTTCATCGAGGCCGTGGCGGCCGGCTACGATGCGGTGCCGGCAAGCGCCGATCTTCTCTGCCTCGGCGAGATGGGCATCGGCAACACCACCGCGGCCTCGGCGCTTGCCGCGGCGCTGCTCGGCGGCGGCGGCGAGCGCTGGGCCGGGCGCGGCACCGGCCTCGACGATGCGGGGCTCGCCCGCAAGCGCGACGGCGATCGACGCTGGCCTCAAGCGTCATCGGACCCATCACGCCGACCCGCTCGCCGCGAGCATGATCTTCGGCGGCCGCGAGCTTGCCGCCATCCTCGGCGCCACGCTCGCCGCGCGCCGTCACCGCATCCCGTGCTGCTCGACGGCTTCGTCGCCACCGCGGCTGCAGCACCGCTCGCGCGGCTCAACCCAAGCGCTCTCGATCATGCGCAAGTCGCGCATTGCTCTGCCGAAGCCGGGCATCGCGGGCTCTGCGCCGAGCTTGGCATGCGGCCGATCCTCGACCTCGACATGCGGCTCGGCGAAGGCTCCGGCGCCGCGCTCTCCGTCTCGGTGCTCCGAGCCGCGCTTGCCTGCCACCTCGGCATGGCCACCTTCGATGAGGCCGGCGTCGATGAACGCGGCTGAGATGCTGCGCCGGCGGCTGATCGAGCTTGCCGCCGCCTTCGCGCTGCTCACGCGGCTTCCCGTGCATCGCCTGTCGGTTGCCGCGCCTAACGGTGCCGGCGGAAGCGGTATGGGCCTATCCGATTGTGGGCGCCGCGGTCGGCGCCATCGGCGGCGCCGTCTATTGGATCGCCCATTCTCTGTCCTGCCCGCCCGCGCTCGCCGCGCTCTGCGCGCTCGTTGCCCATGATCCTCGCCACCGGCGCGTTGCACGAGGATGGCCTTGCCGATTTCGCCGACGGCCTCGCCGGCGACAGCAAAGAACGGAGCCTTTCCATCATGCGCGATCACGAGATCGGCACCTACGGCGTCATCGCTCTCATGCTGTCTCTCGCCATGCGCGCCACCGCCATCACGCTGATCGCCGAGCCTCGCGCCGTGATGGCGGCGCTGATCGCCGCCGACGCCGCGAGCCGCTTGAGCGCGGTGCTCATCATGGCGGCGCTCCCGCCGGCGCGGAGCGACGGCATGTCCGCATCGGTCGGCAGCCCCACCGCGGGGCTCGCGGCGATCGCGCTCGGGGTGACCTTCGTCATCGCCTGGCTGCTCTTGCCCTTCGGCGTCGCGCTGCTGTTGATCGTGAGCGCCGGTGTCAGCGCCATCGTCCTCGGCCGCGTGGCGCTCACTCGCCTCGGCGGCCAGACCGGCGACGTGCTCGGCGCCTCAAGCCAGATCTGCGAGTGCCTCGCCCTGATCGACGGTCATCGCCACAGGGCCCATTCTTGACGAGCATCAAATCACGCCGAATCCGGTGTCTTTAATGATCAAGCGTTTGACCGGGCTTGCAATGAAGCATCTGTTCGTGGCGCTCGCGCCGGCATCGTCCTTGCGGCGGCATGAGGTCGCGGCGGCTGAAGGCACCGACCCGCAAGCGGGGTTCGAATATGCACCAAACCTATTGCGCGACCTGCCATCACATCTCCAGAATCGCCTCTGCCTCAGGCCCACACTTCAGGAACGTGGCCGACCAGCCGGGCATCACCGCCACCGCCTTGCAGGTGTGGATGCAAACCCTCGCATCCCACCATGCCCAGCATCATCGTGGCGCCGAAGGAGATGCGTAACGTGATCGCCTACATCCTCAGCCTCAAGGGCCGGGAGGATCGACTTTCCTTGAGCACCAAGCTTGCCAAGATTCTCCTGCCCGTCAGCCAGCGGGGAGCGGCCGATTCTTGCCGTCAAGCCGCGTTCGGCCTCGCGCGCGATTTCGCTGCGCGGCTCGAGTGTTGCATCTGCTTTGCGGCCACCCGGCAGCATCTGCCCTGTGCCACGGAGATCCAGCCCCTTTATTCCGAGGAGGTCGCGACATCTGCCGCGGGCAAGGTTTCCGCTGACGATCGCAGGCGAGAGTCTGGTTCGAGCAAGCCGTATCAGCGCATTCCGGCGCTGCGCCGACTTCCAGAGCATCGAGGGTTTTCCCCGCCACGACCATGGCGGCCCGTGCCGCGTCGCCGATCTCAGCGTCGTTCCGAGCGTTGCTGCGCGGGATGACGATTTTGGGTTCAGCAATTTTGCGCGACGCCGCCCTGTTCCAATCGGGCGCTGCTACTCGCGATGCCCGAGGAGATGCCGAGCCGATTTGGCAACACGATAGTCGTGGCCTGGGAAGGACAGCGTTGAGTCGGTCCGCGCCGTGGCGGCAGCGGGCCTTTCTTTGCATGAGGCTGAAGCGCATCCGTCCTGCTCTCGTCGCCGAAAGCGATAAGGACGACGTCGCTCGGCGATGGCGGAATATCTCCTTCTGACCGGGCTAAACGTGGAACGGCGAGGATCGCGAAATTCGACACGGTCGGAAAGCGCTTTCTGCACGAAACTTCGAACTCAGGGACACTGCTGTCATGGGAGCTTACGGCCATTGGCGATGGCGCGAATGGGTCTTTGGCGGCGTTACCCAAAGGCTGCGCGGGCTTTTACCGTGCCGGTTCTGATGGCGCATTACCGCCTCGATCCCGCGCAGCGCCTGGTCAGAACGCCGTAGATGAAGCCGGCGCCGACGGCGATGGCGACGGCGGTGAGCGGATTGCGGCGCACGGCGGCGGCGACCTCCTCGAGCGCCGCGTTGGCCGTGTCCTGCATGTTCTCGAGCTGGTGGCCTCCGAGCCGCTTCGACGTCGCCGGTCAGGCCTTGCAGGTCGGCGCGAAGCCCGGCCAGATCCGTGGCGATCTGATCCATATCGTCGCTCAGCCCCTGGCGGGCGGCCATTTCGGCGTCATTGGGCGCCATATCTTCCTCCCTTTTTGCTAAATGAGGCTAGCCTAAAGCGCTTTTCGAACTCAAACATGACACATCACAGCGTCGCCAGGGGCTTCAAGTTGAGTCTTCAGTCCGAAGCCGGCAATTTTCAGCGATTGAAAGAGGCGATCTCGAGCCCTCAATCGGTTGCCACGCATTATTGGCTCGCGGTCGGGGCCGTTGCCACGTTGTTTCTGCTGCGGATCGGTCTCGGCCCCTGGCTGCATCCTCACGGCGCCTTCCTCCTGTTCATCCCGGCCATTCTGCTCGCCGCCGGTGCCGGCGGGTTGGGCCCGGGTCTGGTTGCCACCGCCCTCAGTCTGACCTTGGGAATTTTCGTCGGCGGCGTGGAGAACCTGACCAGGCCGGAAATCGTCGAAGCCGCGATCTTCGCAGCCGTCGGCATCGGCATATCCTGGTTCGGCGAGCAGCTCTGCCGCACCCGCCTCCATGACCAGGACACCGCCAGCAATCTTCGGGCGCGCGAGGCGCATCTCAGGTCGGTTCTCGATACCGTGCCCGACGCCACGGTGGTGATCGACGATCGCGGCATCATTCAATCGTTCAACGCCGCCGCCGAGCGCCTGTTCGGCTATCGCGAGGCTGCAGGTTGTCGGGCAGAATGTGAGGATGCTCATGCCGACGCCGTTTCGCGAAGAGCATGACGGCTATATCGCCCGCTACCTCGCGACCGGCGAGAAGCGGATCATCGGCATCGACCGCGTCGTCACCGGCCAGCGCAAGGACGGCTCGACCTTTCCCATGAAGCTCGAGGTCGGCGAGGTGCGGTCAGGCGACCGCCGCTTCTTTACCGGCTTCATCCGCGACCTGACCGAGCGCCAGGCAGACCGAGCGCGCAGCTCGAAGGCTGCAGTCAGAACTGGCGCGCCTGTCGCGGCTGACCGCCATGGGCGAGATGGCCTCGACGCTCGCGCACGAGATCAATCAGCCGCTGTCGGCCATCGCCAACTATCTGCAAGGCTGCGGCCGCCTGATCGAGGGCATCGAGCATCCGAACGCGCAGAAGATTCACGATGCCCTGGCCGAGACCACGCACCAGACGCTGCGCGCAGGCCAGATCATCCGCCGCTTGCGCGAATTCGTGGCGCGCGGCGAGACGGAGAGGCGGCCGGAGAGCATCAACAAGCTCGTCGAAGAAGCCAGCGCCTTGGCCCTTGTCGGCGCCAAGGAGCAGGGTGTTAAAACGGTTTTCCGCTTCGATACGCGGGCGGGCCCCGTCGCTCGTGGAGAAGGTGCAAATTCAGCAGGTTCTCCTCAACCTGATCCGCAATGCGATCGAAGCCATGCAGGGCTGCGCGCAAAAGGAGCTCGTGGTTGAAACTGCTCTGTTGGACGAAGGCATGGTCGAGGTCAGGGTCGCCGACACGGGAAGCGGCCTTGCCGAGGAAATCGTCCGCGCCTGTTTCAGCCTTTCGTCACCACCAAGCCGACCGGCATGGGCGTCGGCCTCTCCATCTCCAAGCGCATCATCGAAGCCCATGGCGGAGAGATGTGGGCGGAGCCAAATCCCGGCGGCGGGGCCATGTTCCGCTTCACGCTGGAGCCTTCGAGCGAGATGAGGCGCGGCGATGCCGGCTAGCTTCGTGGTGCACATCGTCGACGACGACGAGGCGGTGCGCCAATCGCTCGCCTTTCTGTTGAGCACCGCCGGCATACCGGTCCGTGTCTACGAGTCGGCGACCTCCTTCCTCGCCGCTCTTGCCTCGCTTCAGTCAGGCTGCCTGATCACCGACGTGCGCATGCCCGACATGACCGGCATCGAGCTTCTGCAGCGATTGCGAGCCAAGGACATCAAGCTTCCCGTCATCGTCATCACCGGGCATGGCGACATTCCGCTCGCCGTCGAGGCGATGAAATCAGGCGCCGTCGATTTCATCGAGAAGCCGTTTGCCGAAGAAGCGATCCTGCGGGCGGTGCGCGCCGCCGAGGATCGCGGCAGAAGCTCGGGCGGAGATCCGAGGAGGAAACTCGAGGTCGCTGGCAGGCTCGCATCGCTTTCCGAGCGCGAGCGGCAAGTGCTTGACGGGCTCGTGGCGGGACACGCGAACAAGACCATCGCTCACGACCTCGGCATCAGTCCCCGCACCGTCGAGGTTTATCGCGCCAATCTGATGACGAAAATGCAGGCGAAAAGCCTCTCCGAGCTCATCCGCATGACGCTCGCGGTTCGCACGGCGGACTGATCGGCCCTCAAGAATTCCAAGCCTTATCCGTCGAAACCGTTTTGACACAGCTCAATGCCGGCTGCGGCAGGCTTGCATACCCTCGTGCCGGTTGCGGCGGCGTTCATTTGGGTTGGGGGCCGCGCGAGAGCGAGGACAGCGGTATTGGCAGAGGCGGGTACCGTCCTTATTGCCGTCAGGGATTCGGTCCTGGCCGACTCCTTGCGCTTTCCTTGGAGCTTGAGGGCTACGAGGCGAAGCTCTGCGAGCGCGCCCCTCGATCCGCCGGTCTGACGGCGAGCTCCGAACCTGCCTCCTGCTCGACCAGGAGGTCTTCACCACGCTGTGGGGAGAGGAGGCACCGGCGTCTTCGACGCGCTTTGGCCTGCCGACGGTGCTCATGGTGAACCAGCGCACCCGACGCCTCATGGACCATGCCAATGCGGCGGGGTCACCACCGTGTTCGAAAAGCCGTTGCTCGGCGGCGTCCTCTTCGAGGCGATACGATCGGCGCTGGACGGGGACGCCCACTAGACGGAAATTACCCCGCTCAAACCATCAGAAATGGGCCTGGCCGCGACGCATGCTGACCTACAAGGAGATGGACAACCTCGCCGCTGTCGAGATCGAACTCTCCGAGCGGGTGTCGACCGAGGAGTTCGACCAGACGGCGAAGAAGCTCGAGGCCTTCATCGCCCGCCATGGCCGGGTGCGCGTGCTCGAGATTGTGAACCATTTCGAGGGCATGGACGTGAAGGCGCTGTGGCACGATCTGAAATTCAGCCTGCGTCATCTGAACGACTTCAGCCGCTGCGCCATCGTGTCCGACGCCAAGTTTCTGTCGCTGTGGTCGAGCCATCGCCGAGCCGTTCCTCGACTGCCAAGTCGCCTATTTCAAGCCTGACGAGGTCGAAGCCGCGCGCGACTGGCTGCTCTGGCCCGAAGGGGCCGCCGACGTCATCTGAAAATCGCCGGAATACCGAGCGCTTCGTGGCAACTACGTAGTTTCCCGTAGGGAGGCGACACGAATTTTCGCGCGCCGGCCACGGGACTACCAATGGCGTCAGACACCGATTCAAGGGAGGATCACGATGCTGACGCAAGCCGCCCACGCCACTCAGCTCAACCACCAACCGGACATCGTCCTTCCTCTCCGCGGCAAGCGCGCCGACGAAACCTCAGGGCTCGGCGCTCTCGGCATCGTCATGAGCTTCGGCCGCAATACGGAAATCTTCGCCGAGGGCGAGCCCGCCGGTAACGTCTACAAGGTCGTCTCCGGCGTGGTCAGGATCAGCAAGCTGCTTCCCGACGGCCGTCGGCAGATCAGCGCCTTTCATACGCCGGGAGACATGTTCGGCTTCGAAGCGGACGATCTGCATCACGCCTCGGCCGAAGCGGTCACGCCGGTGAAGGTGATCGCCTATAAATGGCAGAGCCTGCTTGCGGCCGGCTGCCGCTCGGCGAGCCTCGTTCGCGACCTGCTCAATCTGACCATGGTCGGCCTCCGCCAAACCCAGGAGCATCTGCTTCTGCTCGGGCGGAAGAACGCGCTTGAGCGCGTGGCGGCCTTTCTGCTGGATACGGCCGAAGCGCACCAAGTCTGGCTCGGTCGTCGAGCTCGCCATGGCGCGGCACGACATCGCCGACTATCTTGGCCTCACCCTTGAGACGGTCTCCCGCATGTTTGCCGAGCTGAAAGAGCGTGGCGCGATCAGGCTGGAGGGCGCAAAGGCGCGTCCATTTGCTCGACAAGGAGCAGCTTGCCGCCATGAGTGCGTAGAGGGTTAGGAAGCGCGAGCTGACAAGAGGAGATCGCCGTGCTTCGCACTGTGCTTGCCGCCCTTCTGCTGCTTTTCTCGGTGCCGCTCGCCCCTTGCCGGGGTCACCTCGCAACCTGATCCGGTGCAGGGCAAGGTTTTGGCCGAGAAGCTCTGCACCAATTGCCATCTCGTCGGCAGTGCTCAGCAGCAGCAACCCGCCAATGCCGACGTCCCGAGCTTTCCCGAGATCGCCAACCTCGAAGGGCAGACGGCAGGCGCCATTACCGCGCGCATCATGCTGCCCAAGCATCCCATGCCCACGATTCCCTTGACCAAGGCCGAGCTTGCCGATCTTGCCGCCTACATTCTCAGCCTGCGCGATGGCGCCCGGCCGTAAACCTGGCGGCGACGGTTCTGCGTTGAGAGATCAGGACGCAGCGACAAGGAGCTGAGGCCATGCCCCAAGATCGTGCCATGCGGGCATTTGTTATCCACCTCGGCGTCTACGTCGTTGGTGGTCGGCCTTCTCGCCGCGCTCAATCTCTACCGCAATCCCAATCATATCTGGTTCATCTGGGTGCTTGCCGGCTGGGGCATCAGGCGTCGCCGCCCACGACCTTGCGCTCCTGCTGCAGCGCACCGGGCGGCAAGAAGCGATCTTCACCGACGCGGGTGCGGGGCTTCTTCATCCATTTGTTCGTCTATGTCGCGGTGAATGCCCTGCTGATCGTGGTCAATCTCATGCTATATGCCGACCTATTATTGGTTCCTCTTTCCGCTTATCGGGTGGGGCCTGCTGCTCTTGGCCCATGCCTACGCCACCTTCTATCGCAAGCGCGGCAACGCTCGATCGTCCAGCGCTCGAACCGGAGCTAAGTCATGAAGAAAGCCAGACTGTGGTACGTCATCGCCGATGGCGGGAGGCGCGCTTCGTCGAGCGCGACGATCAAGGCGCCTTCCGCACGCTGTCGAGCTTCGTCTCCACCGAGCTGCACACAAGCGCGCACGAGCTTGGGCGCGACCGCCCTGCGCGCGTCAAGGAAAGCGCCTCGCCCGCCCGCTCCGCGATCGGAGCCTCGCCGCGACCTGCACGAGGCCGCCAAGGAGGACTTCATCCGCACGGTCGCCGACACGCTCGCCGCCGATCTCAAGGATGAGAAGTTCGATGAGCTCGTGCTGGTGGCGCCTCCCGGCGTGATCGCCGAGCTCAAGGGCTCGTTGAGCAAGCCCACCGCCAAGGTCGTGGTCAAGGAGCTGCACAAGGATCTGACCAAGGTCCCCGACCACGAGCTGACCGGCCACCTCACCCCGCCGCAGTAGCCACAAATCGTCATGGCCGTGGCTTGTCCCGGCATCCACGTCTTCCTAGCCGCTGGTCGTTCAGCGGCAGCTTGAGCCGCACCTTGCGCAAACGAGATCCTCCGGGTCGGCTTCGATCTCGAAGCCAAGCTCGCGGCAACATTCTGAGCATGCGCTCGTTGGCGGCGAGCACGTCGCCATGCATGTCGCGCAAGCCTTCGCTCTCGGCGTAGCGGATGAGGTGGTGCATCAGCGTCCAGCCGAGTCCTGCGCCCTTAAGATCGCTGCGCACGATCACCGCATATTCGGCGCTCAAATAGTCAGGGTCGGCGACGAGCCTCGCCACGCCCCACATCTCCGTTTGGTCCATGCTCAAGGCGATGAAGGCCATGGCGCGGGCATAGTCGATCTGCGTGAAGCGGGCGTTCGTCTTGTGCGAGAACTCCTTGCGCGGGGCGAGGAAGCGAAAGCGGATGTCCTCAGGCGACAGCTTGAGCCTGAAACGCGGCAAGGAGCGGCTCGTCGGCCGGGGCGGATCGGCCTGATCAGCACGCGGCAGGCCTTGCGAGGTCTCGACCGCCGCCTCCCATTGATTTGGGTAGGGCCTGATCGCGAGCCGCGGATTGGGGCCAGGCATGGCGATCTGGGCAGGGTCGATGCTGATGCGGGCGTCGAGCGCGATGATCCCCGTCTCGTCGGCGAGCAGCGGATTGACGTCGAGCTCACGCACCGCCGGAATGTCCACGACGAGCTGCGACAAGCGCACCAGCGCATCGGCGATCGCCTCGAGATCCGCCAGCCGGCCGGTCGCGATATGCCTTTGAGGAGATTGTAGATGCGCGTCTGGCGCATGAGGTCGCAGGCAAGCTCGACGTCGAGCGGGCGGCAGCGCGACGGCACTGTCCCTCACGACTTCGGTGGCGACACCGCCTGCGCCGAACAGGATGACCGGGCCGAACAGGCGATCCTCGGAAACGCCGAGCAGAAGCTCGTGCGCATTCGGCCGCACGATCATCGGCTGCACCGTGAAGCCTTCGAGCCTTGCGTCCGGGCCGGCTCTTCGCCACGCGGCTCATAATGTCCTCGGCGGCAGCCCGCGCGTCGGCAGGCGGATTGCAGCCCGAGGCGCACGCCGCCAACGTCCGATTTGTGCGAGATGTCCTCCGACAGCACCTTTGACGGCGAGCGCCGGCGCCTGGTCGAGCAGCTCGCCTGCGGTCACCTCCACCTCCTGCGGCGTCGCCGCCACGCGGGTCGGCACCGTCGGGATGCCATAGGCCGCGAGCACGGCCTTGGCCTCGGGCTCGGTGAGCAGCGCGCGTCCCTCTCGCTGCCGTCGCCATCGCGCGCGCGCCGCTTCGCGGTCGATGTCGGAGAGGTCGGCTTCGCGCGGCGGCGTGCGCATCAGCGACTCTTGCGCCCTCGCATATTGCCAAAGGAAGCCGAAGCCTTTGATCGCGTCCCGCGGAGACTCGTAGGAGGGATGCTCGCCGCCTGAACTTTGCCCGGCATCGCCGGCATCCGCAGCTCAAGCCAGTTGGTGAGAATCGGCGGCACGCCGGAATTGTGCTTGTGCCGATCGACGGCGCCGATCACGGCTTCCGCCGCATCGGTCGAAGAGGCGAGCGCCGTGGGGCAGTTCATCACCAGGATGGCGTTGCGCATGCGCGTCTTCCAGCACGGCCTCCATGGTGGCGGCGTAGCGCTCAGCCGTGGCGTCGCCGATGATGTCGATGGGATTGGCGCGAGACCAGGTCTTAGGCAGGATGGCATCGAGCTTGGCGAGGAGATCGGGCTTGAGCTTGGCGAGCGCCCCTCCGGTTTGCACGAGGTCGTCCACGGCGAGCACGCCGGCGCCGCCGCCATTGGTCACGATCAGGATCTCGTTGCCGGCAACCGGCTTCAGGCAGGTCGAGGTCTCTGCCGCCGTGAACAGATCTTCGAGGTCCTCGACGCCGCACGAGGCCCGGCGCGGCGGAAGGCTGCGGCCACCGAGGCATCGCTTCCCGCGAGCGCTCCCGGTATGTCGCCGCGGCCTTGGCCGAGGCTTCGCTCCGTCCGGACTTGATCACCACCACCGGCTTGGCGCGGGCGGCGGACCGGCTCGCCGACATGAACTTGCGCGCCGAGGGAATGGTCTCGAGGTAAAGAGCAGGATGGCGCCGGTGGAAATGTCGGCGGCGAGAAAGTCGAGCAGGTCGCCGACATCGACATCGGCCATTTCGCCCATGGACACGACGTAGAGAAGCCGATGCCGCGCGATGTCGCCCAGTCGAGCACCGCCGCCGACCAGGCTCCGGACTGCGACAGGAAGGCAAGCTTGCCCGGCGCCGGATCCGCCATGCCGAAAGTTGGCGTTGACCCCGAGCGCCGGCACCCAGATCCCCAAGCAGTTCGGGCCGATGATGCGCAGGCACGTTGGCCGCGCCGCGTCGAGCATCGCTTGCTTGAGGTCGCGGTCAAGCCCGGCGGTGATCGATGATCGCCGCGCGCGCGCCCTTCGCTCCGAGCGCCCGCGATCAGAGAGGGGATGGTGCTCGGGCGGCGTGGCGATGACCGCAAGGTCAGGCGTCGCGGGAAGGGCGTCGATGCTGGCGAAGCAGTCCCGGCCCGCGATCCGCCGATGTTTGGGGTTGATCAGATAGACCGGCCCGGCAAAGCTGCCGTCAAGGACATTCTCGGTGAGCTTCTCGCCCACCGATGCCGTCATCGTCGCTCGCCCCGATCACGGCGATCGAAGCGGGGCGAAGCGCATATTCAAGATTGCGGATGGTCATTGGCGGCCCAGCGTGGCTGCACCACGCACTTAAACGTCGCAGCATCTCATGCTCCTTGATCGAGACGTATTCTCGGGGCAAACCGGTGAGAAAAGCGGTACAATACTTTGCAGGATTGGGCCAAAGGTATCACCCCGATGACGGTACCAGAACATGCGGCCGTCAAGCGGCGTGATCGCCAGAGCCGTTAGCACAAGATGACCGCAGCCTCGGACGCTCAATCCTCCGCGCCACAAGGCTGGCGCGGCATCACGACAGCTAGCTGCGCACGGCGCTGCTCACGCCGGTCCGCGCCATGCGGCTCCGCTATCTGCCGCTGCTCATGATCTATTACGCCTATGGCGCGCTCGGGCTCGTCACCATCGCCGAGACCTTCTGGATCAAGGAAGCGCTGACCTTCACCCCGGCCGAGCTTGCCGCCATCGCCGTGTGGCTGACGCTGCCCTGGACCATCAAGATGGTGTTCGGCCAGCTCGTCGACACCGTGCCGATCCTCGGCTCCGCAGCGCCGCGCCTAGTGTTCATATCGGCGCGAGCCTGGTCGCCGCCGGGCTTCGTCGTCTGGCCGGCGCCGCCGGCGGCTGGATCGCTTTCGCCGGCAAGAATGCGCTTTACGTTGCGGCCCAGCTGCTCATCGTGATCGGCGTCGTGCTGCAAGACGTGGTCGCCGACGCCATGACCACGGAGGTCGTCGATCGCAAGAACCCCGATGGCACGCCCGCGCCCGCAGGCCGAGGTCGAGCGCGAGCTCGGCCTCGTGCAGGTGCTGGGGCGGCTCGCGCTGTGGTCGGGCATCTTCTCGGTCGCCGGGCTTTCAGGCTGGCTCGCGCAGATCTTCAGCTACGAGACCGTGTTCCTGCTCGGGCTGATCGTTCCCGCCATCTCGGTCACCGGCGCCACGCTCGTGCGGCCTTGACGGCGCCACGCCAAGACCGATCGATTGGCGCATCCTCGGCGGCGGCCTGTTGTTCGGCGCGGCGGTCGTCGCCATCGGCCTTGGCGGCGTGCCGCTTCGGCCAGGAGATCATCTTCTCATCTCGGTGACCATCATCGCTCTGATGCTCGCCCGCGTCGCTCAGGACGTCGACGAGCAGCATCGGCGGAAGATCTGTCTCGCCGCGCTCGTCATCTTCTTCTATCGCGCCACGCCGGGCGTGGGGAGGGGTACCGCTGGTTCACCATCGACGTGCTCGGCTTCGACGAGGCCTTCTACGGCACGCTGGCGCAGATCGGCGCCGGGCTCAGCCTCGCCGGGGCATGGCTGTTCTCCGACGTCATCACCCGCCAGCCGATCCCCAAGGTGCTGCTCTGGCTCACCATCCTCGGCACCATCCTGTCGCTGCCGACGCTCGCGCTCGCGCTTCGATGGGATGAGTGGACCGAGCAGATGTTCGGCTTCGGCGCCCGCACCATCGCCTTTGTCGACACCACCGCCAGCCTCGCCCTTCGTCGAGCTCAGCATGATCCCGGCGCTGACCCTGGTCGCGCTCAACGCGCCGTCAGGACGCCGCGCCACCTGGTTTGCGCTGATGGCCTCGCTGATGAACGTGGCCCTGGTCGCAGGCCAGTTGCAGACGAAATATCTCAACCTGCTGTTCCACGTCGATCGCGGCTCCTACCAGAACCTGCCGGCGCTGACCGCCGCCGTGCTGATCATCGGCTTTGTCGTGCCGGTGTTCGGCGTGATCGCTTGCGCAAACGCGCTGACGTGACCGCAGATCCGGTCAACGTTCAGCCGCGCGCCGAGGTTGGCGCCACCGGCTACGCGCGCTCAAGGACACGTCTTCCGGACGAGGTGCTGAAGCGGCGTCAGAAGGTGCGCGAAGGAAGGCCCTATCTCAGTCACGATCTCGCCTCGCGAGGTGGCCTTCATGGAAGCGAGGCACCACCAACTGGCTGGAAGCGCATAACCGTGCGGGCTGCAAGCCCCGGCACTCGTGGCTCGAAGGCAAGCCCTGTGGCGCTATCGCCGAACATCTGCATGTGAGCTACAAGACGGTTGCCAATACTTGCACTCAGCTCAAGGCCAAGCTTGGCGTGCGCACGCTGCCCGAGCTGATGCGGCATTGCCATCCAGCATCTCCCTCGGCGACGGCGCGGCCTCCCAAATGACGTCGCGACTCTCCGCCGGCTGATCGGCGGCCGCCGGCCTGCACACGGCTTCTGCTAATTTTCGAATCGCCGAATCGCAAATCAATCGCTGTGCGCAAGTGGGTCAGTGCGCGCGAGTCGCACGCGGATTTGAGGCAGTCCGCCGCGCCACATGCGATGAATTTTCAGCCGCACTTCCGGCGTGCACTGCACCATTTTGATCGTTCCTTGAGCATGATTATGCGGCACGACAAATGCATGAAACCAATGCTTTGCAGATTTTGCTTCCACGGGAAATTTTCACTTGCAAAGCGAACGCATTTGGCAAATATGGGCGGGCAGCTTGGCAAGGAGCGGGCCGCCTATTGGCAAGGGTTTTTGATAACCCCGCGACGCGCTCTGCGCTAGGCTCTGATTCCTCGTGAGGTGTCACTAGCGTGAATGTGGTCGTTAGAGAACCCGCTACTGCGGCGGGCGCGAGGCGCGTTCAATTGCTTCGGCGCTTTAGGGCAGCCTCTCACATCCACTCTGACATTTGGCAAACTCGCAAGGGCTTCAGTCCCCTTGGCAATCCTCTGCCGAGGGCAAACTACCACTACCAAAACAACTCAGCTTAATCGGTGAACTGAGTAAGCTAGGGAGAGGAGAAGGAAATGAACTACCTCAAGTGTAGTCTCGTAACCGGCGCGCTCATCGCCTTGATGATGGGTGTGTCGGGTGCGGCTATGGCTAATTCCGACGAGGAGCAGCTCAAGAGAATGGCTGATCCGGACCAATGGCCGGCTCCTGGTCGTGACTTTAGCCTGACCCGGCACAGCGCGTTGGCCGACATCAATACCGGCAACGTGAATAAGCTTCAGATGATCTGGTTGCAGGGCACCAACGCTCTGCGTGGCCATGAAGGTCAGCCCCTCGTCATCAAGGACGTTGGTGGCAAGACCATGTTGTTCATGGTCAGTGGCTGCCCAGCCATGTCGAACTGCAACGTGGTGCAAGGCCTGGATCTGACCGATCCGGACAACCCGAAGCAGGTTTGGCATTATGTGAAGACGACTGACCGTGACGAATCGGCTGTGCCGCGCGCTTGCTGCGACACCGTCAACCGTGGCGGTTCCTATGCCGACGGCAAGTTCGTGCTTCGGCACCCTCGACGGCTTCTTGATTGCCCTCGACGGCCAGACCGGCCAGGAAGTCTGGGTCGTCAAGCACGCTTTCCCTGAGAAGGGCGAGACCATCACCCCCGCTCCGCTGATCGCCGACGACAAGGTGATCGATCGGCTTCGGCGGTGACGAGTTTGCCGCTCGCGGTCGCGTCACGGCTTACAGCCTCGCAGACGGCTCGAAGGTTTGGGAGTGCCAAAGCACGGGTTCCGATGCGGACGTGTGCCTGACCCCCGACACCAACAAAGCCAACCCGCAATACGGTCAGGCTGGTTCGGATCTCGGTATCAACACCTTCCCGGGCGAGGACTACAAGATCGGCGGCGGCGCTGCTTGGGGCTGGTACAGCTACGACCCCGAGACTGAAGGTCGTCTACTACTCGACCGGTAACCCCGGCCTGTGGAGCCCTGCCTATCGTTGCCCCGACAAGACCCATGAAGAGTGCAATGCCGGCGATTTTGACAACAAGTGGTCGATGACGATCTTCGCCCGCAACGTCAAGGACGGCACTGCGGTCTTGCGCCTATCAAATGACCCCTTCGATCAGTGGGACTATGACGGCATCAACGAGAATATGTTGACCGACATGGACCGTCGACGGGAAGAAGGTGAAGGCTCTCACGCACTTCGATCGTAACGGCTTTGCTTATGTGCTCGATCGCACTGACGGCACGCTGCTCCGCGCCACGAAATACGTGACGACGGACTGGGCCGAGAAGATCGACATGAAGACCGGCCGCCCGATCAAGGTGCGCGAGCACTCTCCGCTCGAGCGTGGCCGCAACGTCTCTGCCTGCCCGTCAGCTATGGGCGGCAAGGACCAGCAGCCGGGTTCGGTCGATCCTAAGGAAGGCCACATCTTCTACATGCCCACCAACAACTGGTGCATGGAGCTGGAGCCCCAGGAGCGCACGCACACGAACCAGGGCACGGTTTACGTGTTCGCGAACGTGTACATGTTCCCTGAGAAACCCGGCACCACCGGCAAGATCAAGAAGTACGACGTCTTGTCCGGCAAGACCGTGTGGGAGATCCCGGATCCGTACCCGAACTGGGGCGGCACCATGGTCACCGACGGCGGCTTGATGTTCTACGGCAGCCTCGGCGGTGACTTCCGCGCTGTTGATCGGAAGTCCGGCAAGATCCTGTGGAGCCGCAAGCTTGGTTCCGGCATCATCGGCAACCCGGCGACCTGGAAGCTCGGTGGCAAGCAGTACGTTGGTGTCTACAGCGGTATCGGCGGCTGGATCGGCCTGCCCGTGACTGCTGGTCTCGACCTCAGCGACAAGTTCGGCGCCATTGGTGCTACGGCGATGACCAAGGCCGCTGGCCTGCAGTTCATCCCGCAGGGTGGCGAGCTGAACGTCTTCAGGGTCATGGAATAACCTGACTCTCTAGACTAGACGTTATGGACGCCCGATGCCCTTGCGGCATCGGGCGTCTTCTTTTATTTCCTTAAATCCAAGCTCTTATGACTATGCCCGAGGATTAGGGGCAATCTAGGGGCAGCATGAGGCTCTGCAGGCGCGGCCAGGGCAGGCGAGTGGCGCTGGCCGGTAATCCTGCCGGAAGGCCTCGCCCGCATTACATACGGGCCTCTGTGAAGCTCCATAAAGAAAAGGCCCCGCGAGAGGCGGCCGATAATCCCCGGCGCGCCGGTTACTTTCAAGCTTTTACTTCGAGGCGTTGCCGGTGTTTGGTGCGAGGCGGCGTCAAAGCCGCCTGATCACTGAAATCTTGCGTGAGCCGCGGCTCAGAGCGGCTAATGCGGCGCCTGCGGCAGGTGATCTCGTCGGCCATATCCCGGTCCCGGTGCGCGATGCCACGCCAATGCTCAAGTGGGTTATGAGAAAAAGTGACTATCGAGGTTTCAACTGATTTGTGAGGTTTACGATATGCAAGCTCATGGCATCACCAACAGTCTCACCCTCACTCTCCGAAGGCGGATAGTCTCTTTGAGTACCTTGGCCGCGGCCGTTAACAATGTGCAGAAATCCTTTGCGATGCTGAGAAAGATTTAGGTCGACAGAAATCTATTGGTATTTCCGCGCTCAGGATGACGATTGTGCCGCAATGCCGCGGATGTCCGCCGCGAGCATCACATTGGCAACATCATGACAAGTCGTCGACAGGCGCATATTTATTTCAGAATAGCCTGCGCAGATGGGACAGACGATCGTACGCCGATCTTCTCGCATTAGAGGTCAGCGTCGTAAGATTGCGTTTCGGGCGGTTGCCGACTTTGATATCGAAAACGCTGGCACGTGCGTGTGAAGCCGCGAACTATGTCATCTTAACAGTGGAAACGGGATGAGCAGCACGTTCTCTACCTGATGATCGCCGAGGCCGCGCTGAAGGCCAGGGTTGCAGAGGCTGGGACGGGCTGGCGGCGAGCGATCGACAAGATCCGCGAGCGTGCCAGCCTGGACCAAAGGTCCCGCCAGGCGGCGATAACTTCCGCTCCACTCGGTAGTGTACATTGGCGGCGTGGCGCTCAAATGAGCTTCACTGCCGCCCCGACTACCGACATGTCTGCTTTCGGGGGCAAAGCGGCGTCATAGAATGATGCTGTGGAAGAAATGTCTGCTTTTGACCCAAAGCGGACTTTTGCCCAGAACTGGCATAACGAACGCGGCGGCCATTTGAGGCCGCGATATATTTTTGCTTCTCGTCGCCAGAAGCTGCTGCGGTTGAGAGTTCGGAAGATGGCATCTACAATCTGGCTCGTCCGACAGGTGTGCGCCCGGAGGTGCCGACCTTCGAGGAAACGACCGAGCAGAAGCGCCGGGGCCAGGTGAAGTCTGGCCCTGGACCAAAATGCGGTTTGGCGGGAATCTACCTCGATGTCCAGCAGCGTAACGGCGCCGCATCCGTCCCACTTCCGCCCGGCCCAGGGTTATGAAGCTGCCGCAAGATGCTGGCGCCGTTGGTCCGGATGTTGTCAACTTCAGCGTGGGCGACCGCGTGGCTTACGCTGGTGGACCCCATTGGTGCCACGGCCGGCGGCCTTGCTGTTCCCGACCGACCGGCTCGTCCGACTGCCCGGATGACGTGTCCGGCGTCGACGTCGCTGCCCCGGTGCCGTTCAAAGGGATCTACGGCGCAACATCTGCTCAAGTCCATCGCGTATCCAGTGGGACCCGGCAGGTGGATGCTTCTCTACGCTGGCGCCGCCGGGGCTGCGGCAGATCATGGCACGTTGGCGAAGCATCTCGAGCTTATGATCGGCGTCGTTTCTGAAGGGAAAGGAGGATGTCGCGCGCGCAGCGGGTTGCGACGCCGCCCTGTGTGGGGCGGTGGACCTGCCGACAGAAGTTGTGAAGCTAACAGACGGAAGGAAGGCGGATGTCGCCTATGATTCGATCGGACGCCAGACATCTTGAAGCATCACTCGACAGTCTCCGATCTCCGGGCATGCTGGTGTCGTTCGGCACCGCTTCCGGGCCTCCACCCGCCGGTCGAGCTGGCAACGCTCAACAAAAGGTTCGCCGTTCCTGACACGGGCTCATCGGTGTTGCCTATACCGCTGACGCAGGTGAATACCGCCAGCGCGCAGCGGATGTACTCGCAGCTCTAGCAGCAGGAATCATCCAAGCCAGTGTCTGGAAAACGTTCCCGCTCGCTGAAGTGGCGAAGGCGCATACGGCGATTGAAAGCAGGCAATCACTCCGGTGCGATCGTGAGTGCGCCGTGCGTCGCTGGATGGGCTCTTTTCGATGGCGTGCGTCAACTCTGAAGCGAGCAGGGGGCTGCTCCCGGCACTTCAGCGGACTTCAAGCCCCTCGCAATCGACGCTCGCCCATCACCCTAAAGCGAACTCATGCTTGGGCGACGCCGTTCACGACCGCGCATCTCCTCGCCACTCCAGCCGAGCGAAAGTCAGGCGCGGCCCTTAGGGTGAGGTCACCTGATAACGACCGATCTCGCCATGAATCTTCGACGTGAAGATCGGTGTCGGACATTGCTACCCATTAAACCAATAGAATAACGGGCCGATTTAGACCTCGAAGACACAAGCCCTCGCCTAAGAGCGGTGATGGAACTACGAATCGCGACGCATCTATCGCGATGGCTGTTTAGCACAGCAGGCAACCGCCGGCGCCGCAAAAGCTCAGCTATTCGCGAAGCGCGTTGCCTTCAACTTAGCGATCGCGCTTGCCCGCGTGATCTCACGCCTCAGCTCTTCGCCGGTATGCTCGGTTATCGCCATTTCTTCGAAGGCTTAGGCCGGAGTCGATTCCTTCGGTCACGCTGCGCTGCCGCTGATCCTTGGCGGCATGGGACCTTACGTCGAGCCCAAAAGCGAAGCTGGCAAACTGTTCAGATAGGCCCTATCGCGCTCTATTCAGGGCTGCTGCTGATTGGCGTCACTGGCCTCGTCCTCGCGCCGGTCTTCCCATCAGCGTGATGCACCTCTGCCACCTTCCCGACGACAATGGCGGCTCACCGAGGCCCACACAGCGCTCAAGCGGCGCGAAGCACGGTAGGTGAATCCTGAGCGGCCCTTGCCCACCGCGCCGTGACCTCATAAAGCCGAGAATCAATCGGACGCGGTCGATCTGACGCAAGGCCCAAACATCTGCCCAGTTCCTCGAATCTCGTCACGATCCCGTAGTTGAACGCCCTACCCCATTATCTGTTCTTTGATTTCGACGTCAACGCGCTCTCGACCTTGTCCATATTGATCTCGGCCGTGCTGGCGCTGAACGAAGCCGCGCGCGTAGATGACGCGGCGATCTGTAGTCGAGGATTCTCCGCCGTCCACGTTCAAACCCTTCACTGCCGCAGGATCATCACAGGCGCCGCAGCGCGCGTGATCGGCTCCCCGCGATCCACCATGCGGCCAATCTTCTCCCGTCGACAGCGAAACGATGATTATGGCCGCTCCCAAAATGGCCCACGGAGCGCGTGAAGGTAGAGGACCCAATTGCAAGCTACCTCGGTAACGCACCGTCTCTCCCGGCTGCAGGGACGTGCCGGAGGTAACTCATCGGCCCCCACTCTACTAACGCGATCCCAAACAGGCGTAACCTTTAGGCCCTCTTTAGAGACATTGAAGGCGGGCGATCAGCGTGCTCCTCCGTTCTCTGGATCACTGGACTTCATCGACGCCAATGTTTTTCCTCGCGGTTGGCCACGCCCGAAACGAAAGCGCAGCTGGCTGGTTGTCGGCCTGATTTGGCAAATCTGGGTGATGGTCCGTGAGATCATTATATACAGTGTGCTGGCCCATGGGCCTTTTTCGCCGACGGGCTGGCATAGTCGACTCCATATGCCGCCGCACCCTGCAACGCCGCTGCCCACGTTACGTTCACACGCCATCACACCCACGTCGCGCTTGGTGCCCGATATGCTTGGCGATTTCCGCCGCCTCGCCAGCGCGGGTTCGCGGGTCGTGGATCTCGCGACTTTGCTGCTTATCGCGCCTCATAGCGGAGGATTTCCTGTTCAAGCGATTCTCGCCGTGAGCTGGTACCGTGATGTCCGTTTTTGCAATATTAAGAAGTGACGTCCCACTCCGTGGTTTGACGAAACGCCCGCGCCAAAGCAGACATGATGCGGATATTCGGATACGTCCGCTACGCCGACTCAGCGGACATTCTGCATTCCCTTCGCGTCTCGCCCGTCGTTGAGTTGGACACATTGCTAGTGATCCTACCGTTGCCTATCCTAAACGATCCAATTGGAGGGTCTGGGTATGCAACAAGCCGCTCCCGTCCGTCTCTACGGCAAGCGTGGGTGCCCTGCCGCCTACGCCATCCGCGATTTCTTGCACCGAAGCGACATCCCCTTCGAGTGGATTGAGCTGCGCGACGACGAGCACGCCCGCAAGGAGCTTGGCGTCGAGAACGTGGACGATGCCCGCCTGCCGATCTGCATTTTTGGCGACGGAACGCGCATGGAGCGGCCGAGCGTCCGCCAGATCACTGAAGAAGCTCGGCTGGTTCCGCCATCCATCCCGCGCCGAATATGACCTCGCCATCTACGGAGCTGGTCCAGCAGGCCTAAGTGCCTCCGTTTACGGTGCGTCAGAGGGCCTCGAAGACGGTCCTGGCTGAGCGCTTCGCGGTGGGCGGCCAGGCTGCGACCAGCCCCAAAATCGAGAATTATCTCGGCTTCCCCGAAGGCATCAGTGGCGCCGACCTTGCCGAGCGTGCGCGGGAGCAGGCATCCCGGTTTGGCACCGAAATCCTCATTCACCGAGCGGGCGTGCGCGGCGAATTCAGCACCTGCACTGAACGAAGCAACAC